>Ga0070706_100005246_pt1 | contig 12356 bp, 9 predicted proteins | sample KBSK5501metaG_FD_65476 | JGI IMG/M metagenome (GOLD analysis project Ga0070706, IMG submission 65476) | Corn, switchgrass and miscanthus rhizosphere microbial communities from Kellogg Biological Station, Michigan, USA - KBS K5-50-1 metaG | ecosystem: Host-associated > Plants > Roots >...
CTACTGCCCGCGGGTGATACAAGAGGTCGAAGTCGGCAGGAGCTCCGTCGGCCATGGCGTGAATGCTGCGCACCGCGAGGTCTTTCAGGTCGGCCGACACGGCGGAGAGGTGGCGCCCATGATCGCTCCAATCGCCGGTGACGACGAACCGGTACCGGTCGCTCAACGCGCCGCGGCGCGGGCCGTGCGCGAGGAGCCCGAGGTACGGCGCAAGATCGCGATGTTCGTCGAGGGCCTGGCGCAACGGCAGGCGCGCTCGGCGAAAGTGCAGATCCTGATCCGAGACGGGCGTCATGTCGATAATTCGCTGGCCCCGATCTGGGCGAAGCTGAACGACGAGGGCCTGGCGGGCATGACCATGCTGGGCCGCCACCTACTCGAGACTGGCCAGCTCCGCGACGGGATCGACCTCGACGAAGTACGCGACGTGCTATGGAACTATCTGGCTGTCGACAATTACGAACGGCTGGTCCTCTCCCGGGACTGGTCGCTCGAGCGATACTCGCGCTGGCTTGCCCGCGCCATCACCAGCGCCATTTGCCCCTGAGCCGCCTCTCCTTGCGTGGGGCGGCTAGAGATTGGACTTGATGGTGCCGCCGTCGACTTGGAAGACGGCGCCCGTGATGTACGAGGCGCGCTCCGACGCAAGGAAGGCGACCATATCGCCGAGCTCGATCGGCCGTCCGACGCGGCCGACCGGTATCGCCGCAGCCGTGGAATCGAGCTGAGCTTCAATCTCCGCTATCTCAGCAGCGGTCCGGCTCTCCAGACCAGGGCTGATCCTGGAGGTCAGAAACGAGCCGGGCAGCACGAGGTTGATCGTAATGCCGTCCCTGGCCAGTTCCGGCATGATCGCCTTCGCCAGCCCCGCGATGCCCGGGCGGATCCCGTTTGATAGATCGATGCCTTCGACCGGCTGCTTCACCGAGGTCGACTGGATCCCGACGATCCGCCCCCAGCGCCGCTGGCGCATGTGCGGCACCACTTCGCGGATGAAACGGACGAAGTTCAGCATGGTCACCTCGAAGGCCTGGCGCCAATCGTCGTCGGTGAAGTCCCAGAAGCTGCCAAGGGCCGGGCCGCCTGAGTTATTGACGAGGACGTCGACCCTGCCGAACCACTCGACCGTCGCGGCAACCACGCGGCCGATGCCCGCCGCTGTGCTCAGATCAGCAGGGACGGCATGTACCTCAGCGGTGGTGGCGGCCCTGATCTCGTCAGCAGCCGATCGCAAGAGCTCCTCGCCGCGCGCACAGATCACGACGCGCGCGCCCTCGCGCGCCAGCGCGAGCGCCGACGCTTTGCCCAGTCCCTTGCTCGACGCCGCGACGAGCGCGACCTTGCCGTCCAGCCCCAGATCCATGTAACTCTCCAAGTCCGATCACGATGAAGGCCCGTCGGTGCGCTGCAAACAGTGCTACGGAGCCTCGAGTCTTGGCAAATCGCGAACTATCTGACTGGGGCCGCTGCCGGGATAGTTGAGAGCGAGCCTTAACGTTAGGAGTCACAACGGCGTGAGCAAGACTCCGAGGAGGGCCAGCGATGACTGGTCGGCTTGCGGCAAGGGCGGTCACTGGTGGTCGTGGCCGAGGACCGCGCGGACAGCAGGCTACGTTACGGTCGGCGGTTGACTGGTGCCCGATCCCGCGGTGTGGCCGCCAGATAGACCCGTCGCGCCTGATGTGCCGCTCGCACTGGTACATGGTGCCGAAGGAACTGCGCGACCAGGTGTGGGCGACCTGGCGGTCTGGACAGGGTGCCCGCAGCCCGGAACATCAGGTAGTCGTGCGCAGGGCCGTCACTGCCGTGCTCACCGCGATCGGCGAGAACTCGCAATCGGAGGCGGGCTCAGGATGAGCAGTGTCCTTCTCGGCCGGCCGGACGTCCGCCCGCCGCTTCATCCAGGCCGACAGAGCTGGTGAAGCGGTCGGCGAGGCCGGTTTCCTTCAGGTGCATGGCGAGCTGGTCTGGCAGGCCGGCAAGGGTCAGGCTGGCGCCTGGACTCGCCGCTACCTGGCCTTGCGCCCGAAGCAGGCCCGCAAGGCCGAAGGCGTCCCAGAACGTGAGGTCGGCCAAGTCGATGACCAGGCGCGCGTGCGGATATCCAGCGAGCAGGCGCTCGACAGAGTCGGCCAGCTGTCCAGCCGAGTTCAGGTCAAGAGGCCCGGCCACGGCCAGGATTACGGATCCGCCGCTCGATCGCTCGGCGAGCATGAACGGCGCAGCCGAGCCAGGATGCCCGAGGGCAAAACTGATCTTCGCGGCCGAGCTGCTGATTCCCGGATGCAGGCTTGTCTGGTCAGCCAGCTGGCGGACCAGCCATAGCCCGTGCCCTGGCTCGATTGGCCAGGTTGGCGGGCCTGGCACCGATCCGGCGTCGGAATAGCACCCGGACTGTTGGCTGCCGTCCGCGGTCTTCGCCCTACCGTCGTCGGTGACCTGGCAATGGAGCATCTGATCATGTTTCCAGATTCGAAGCCGACCGCGCCCGCTGCCATGGCGTACCACATTGGCGGCGAGTTCGTGCGCGGCGATAACAAGGTCGTCGGCGCGGCGCGGCGATAGGCCGGCCCGGACGGCATGGGTGGCTACCGAGACTCGCAGCCGGTAAAGCGAGTCGCCGTCAAGGGCCTGATCCAGGATCAGTACGACCCCGTCGGCCGACGCCAGGTGACCCGCTTCCGGCCCGCCAGCCTTCTTCACCCAGCATCACCAGCCATTCGCTTGGTCCGCTTGGCGTTCTACCCAAAGCATTACGCCTCATTCGACCGCTCACCGGCCAAACGCGCCTCAGCCACATAGCCGGGGCTTATACGCTCTGCCTGGCGGCCGGCTCTACACCGATGCACGCGGAAGGCGGGAGATGGCGCTGCTGTTGCCGGAGGCGGATGGGATCACCGGACATGTCGCACGCCAGCTACCGCATGCGGCGGTGCTCAGATACGGCGAGTCGAATCGAGGTCTCCTGGACGGCGTCACGTTCTACTGCCTGCCCTACATGGGCGATGCTGCGAGCGTTGCGCTGATCAGCGACCTGCCCGCGCTTCAGGTCATCCAGAGCCTGAGCACCGGAGTCGATGAGGTGCTCGCGGCAGTACCCAAGCACGTCACGTTCTGCAACGGGCGCGGACTCGGTCACGAGGAAGGCACCGCCGAACTGGCGCTGACCCTGATCCTCGCCAGCTTGCGGAGGATTCCGTGGTTCGCCGCTCGGCAGTCGCTGCGGGAGTGGTCGCACGTGCGTACGGAGTCGCTAGCCGGCAAGCGTGTCCTGCTGGTCGGCTACGGCGACATCGGCAGGCAGATCGAGCAACGGCTCACCCCGTTCGGTGCCCGGGTCAGCCGGGTCTCGCGGACGCCCAGGGACGGCGTCAGCGGACTGGCGGAGCTACCGGGGCGAGCGTCCGCCGCTGACATCCTGGTGATCTGCATCGCGCTGCACCAGGCCACGCGCGGCCTGATCGACCGGCGGATCCTGGCCGCCCTGCCTGATGGCGCTCTGGTCGTCAACGTCGCGAGGGGTCCTGTCGTGGATGCCGATGCGTTGGCGAGCGAGCTCAGCTCGGGCAGGCTTCGCGCCGCGCTCGATGTCACAGATCCCGAGCCGTTGCCCGCCGGGCGGGGGGAGTGGACCCGGCCCAACGTGCTGATCACCCCGCATGTCGGCGGAGATACGGTGGTCTTCGCTAATCGCGCACCAGTTTTCGTAGCGGACCAGGTGGGCCGCCACCTGACTGGCCGACCGCTGCTGAACGTCGTTCGCCCTGGAGCCGAATGAATGGTCGCCAGATTGCGCCGCCGTCTGGACGCTAGCGCGGTCAGTGGGGCAGACTGCTGCAACGGTTACTGAGCCTGCCGGGACTCCGGGTCGGCTCGTACGGAATGCGTCGCGCGCGATCGCGGCGCAGTCCTCGGGGGGTGGCGGTGTATTTCCTGCATGATCGGCAGACAGATTCAGGGCCCCTGGTCGCTGTCTCCGCCGACGTCGGCCTGAGACGGAATGGCACGGGCTGGCCGGAGGAGCGGAGTGGCGGGCCGGCGGCCGGCACTGGGTGGCCCCCCGCCGATCTCGTTCCGGCTGAACCTGTGCCTCGCCAGCCGGCGCCGCGCCCGGAGGCTTACCGGAGGCTGTGGCAGCCCTGGGGGCGCAAGCCGCTGCCCCGCCAGGCGCTAGGCCGTCCATACGTCTGGGACGGGGGCCAGGACGGTCTGCCAGCCCACCCAGAGGTGGGTCATGGCCAGGTTCCGGCAGCTGACCGCCGAGGCGCCGCGCGTCGGCAGGATGCGCCTGGCGGTGCGGACGCGCTGACTCGCCCCGCCGTGGAAACTGAGCGAGCGGTTATCGGCGATCGGCTCCGGCAGCTCGCCGCCTGGTGCCAGCTCGGCCCGTGTATTGCCAGATACACCGACGCCGCGGCGCTAGGCGAGGCCGACATCCGCAGTAGGGCGGTGGCGGCGGGCTGGTGCCTGGACGCCGTCGGGCGGCTCGTCTGTCCGTCCTGCCAGCAGGCTTATCCGGTCTGGAGCGCACGCCCGCTCGCACCGCGTGCCCGGGACGGGAGTCAGGCTCGCAGCGCGGCGGCCGTGGTCGGACAGCACCGACGCACGTACTAGTCGGCCAGGCTAACCAGCGTGGCGGAGCGCCGGTGGCCCGGAATCACGCCAAGCTTGATGCGGTCTCCTCCCTGACCCACAGCGTCAGCAGGCCGCGCAGGTGCGCGATGAACTGATCGTGCTCGGCTCGCGGATACGCCGACCTGACGGTCTGGATCAGCAGCTGATCAAAGTCCGGGCCCGCCACCCAGTCCAGGACCAGATCGTCGATGCGGCTGAGGCTGTTCGCGCAGAAGTCCCGATAGCGCTCGGTGTCGAAGTACGCATCGGCCAGATCACGGTATGCCGACAGCTTGTCGGCGTACGCCTGGCTGGCGTCGTCGCCGATCTCGAAGTACCGCTTGGTATCGAGGTCCAGCCTGGGCCTCCGCCGGGTCACCAGCGCGAAGACGCACCATTTCACCAGCGCCTTGATCGCCCACGGAAAGTAATAATGCAGGCTAGTGAGCGCGACGTCGGGGCAGGCGTTGGCGTAGTCGATGGGGTAGACCTCACCACCTGCAACAAGGGTCTCGCAGGAGTTGAATTCCCACCGGAAGAAAGCGTTGACAAGCCGTCCGATGGTCACGACCTCAGCTCCGGCGCTGGGCGACAGGAAGCTGTGCTCGACCGCATAACGCAGGTGCATGGGCTGGTCAGGCTGAAAGCGCATGACCATAGTCTCGGCGCCGATCGATAGCGAGCGGGCGAAGACGTCGTAGTTCTCGACCGCCTTCTGCAGGTGCATGAGCATTTCGCCGCTCTGGTCATACGCGGCGTGCAGCTCTGCCTGGTTCCTGATCCGGGAAACGCCGCGCCACGCGCCGCCGTCGTATGGCTTCATATAGAGCGGGTAACCAATTCGCTCGGCGATGGCGTCCAAATCAAAGGGCCTGTTGTACCTGGCGGCCGTGTAGGCGTATCGGGCGTTGTCGACCGGGTTCTTGAACGGCACGAGGACGGTCTCAGGCACCTTAAGCCCCAGCCGCATCATCGCGCAGTAAGCCGCGTGCTTTTCCATTGACTGGAACGTGAAGGGGCTATTCAGCAAGTACACGCTGTCCATCAGCGCGACTTTCTTCAGCCATTCCCTCGGGTGGTAGTACCAGTACGCGAGGCGGTCGACGACCAGGCCATAGCGAGGCTGGTCGCGAAGGCTGAACGGCTCGATGGCGATCCGCTCGCAATCGAAGGCATGCCGGGAGCCGCCTGGACCAGTCACCGGCCCCAGTCGGCGCAGGATTTCCTCAAATGCCCGCGGCCAGTCCTCCTCGGTTCCGAGCAGCAAGCCGATCAGGTGCCGGTTCAGGGTCACGAGGGCTCCTAGCAAAATCGCGGCATGTGGTGAGCTAGCTGGGCACGCCAGGACGGCCAGTCGTGCGGCACATCGTTGCCCCACAGATCCAGCTCGTGCCTGATGCCCTTGCTGGCGAGCAGCGCTGCGAACTGCCTCGTGCTCGATAGCGCTCCGGTGGTGTCCTCCCACTGGCCCTGGCCGCAGACAAGCAGCAGGCTGACGCGGCCGCGCAGCCACTCGAGGTGGTCACCGCGGCTGTGGCCGACGTAGTCCATCGGATTGTTGAAGTAGGCGGCCGTCCCGCGCTCGCCCCATCCGTTCCAGGCGGCAGGGTCGTAGTTGCCGGAAAAGCACATCGCGAGGGGGAAGAGGTCGGCCCGCTTGAGAGCGAAGTTGGCGGCGTGAAAGGCGCCGAGGCTGCAGCCGAGCGTCACGACCTCGGCCGCGCCGCCGCAGTCCTGGTGGATCCATGGCATGACCTGCTCGGTGATCCAGGACTCGTAACGGCCATGCCGCAGGGCCCGTTCTTCGAGCGTGATCTCGGAGTCCGACCATGACTGCTCGTCATAACTGTCCACGCAGTAGAGCTTCAGCCGTCCTGCCTCGATCAGGCCTGCCACTGCGCTGACCATCCCGTTGCTCTCGAAATCCCGGGCTTGGCCCTGCTCGGCAGGGAAGACGAGTACGGCGCGGCCATAGTGCCCGTACCTGATGACCGTTCCCGGCGCTCCGATGGACTCCGCCCACAGCTCGGTGACCTCCCGGTTCATGAGCACGTCCGCCGCAGCAGCCGGGTGAGATGCGGGTCGAAGCAGTCCCGCCAGGCCGTGTAGTTGTGTACGTCGGCTACCTCGTGCAAGGTCGCGTCGTAGCCGTGGTCGCGCAGGACGCGCGTCATGATGCGGTTGTTGGGGGCATTCTCTTCGATCGCGCCGCAGGTCAGAACCACGGGAATCGGCCGGCCAGGCAGGCGGCCAGCGCGAACGTCGGCAACGAAAGCGGTAATCCGCCGGTAATAGGGGAATCGCCGCTCGTGGCTGTCGACGCGCGGTGCGAAGAAACTGGCTGACTGCAGGAAGAGCGCGTCGAGCGCAGCGGGATACCGGCAGTGGGCATGCAGCATCGCCACTGCCCCCAGGCTTGCGCCCATGCCGATCCGGCTGCTCGACGGCATCCTGGCTGACAGGGCCGGGATCACCGTCCTTCGCAGTGCCTGCGCATAGCTCGAGTTGGCCGAGTACCACCGGTCGCGCGGGCCGGGGTCGAGCAGGGCCGCACGCAGGCGGGGCAGCCATTGCCCCGCTATGCCAGCCGCCAAGTAGCGGGTAAGGCTCGCCAATGCGTCAAACTCGGGACCGTCGTGCACCAGCAGCAGCGGCAGCGGCTCATCCTCAGGTGTGTCCGCGGGCGCCCAGGTCAGCACCGAGATTGGCATGCCCAGGGATCGGACTGGCAGGTCGATCGTCCTGGTCACGCCCGGCTCGGCTGCGGCGGTCAGCCAGGCCGGCGGACGGTAGCCGGGAAATTCAAGAACGCTCTTCAGCCCGAACGCACCCGGCACCCGCAGCGGGTTCGCGACGTCAATGCCGATCTCGCTGCTGCCATCGACGTGACGCAGTTCGAGCAGGTACTCCATCCGGTTAACCGGAGGCCGCGGGATCATCACTATCCAGTCACCATCGCCGCCGCGGCGGAAATCGAGCAGCCGGCCAGCGATTCGCGCGTCCTGCACCAGGCGCACGCCGACAAGATCGCGGTCAGGATCCGGCACCCGCAGCGTCAGAGCGGCTGGGCTCACGCTGCTGCCCTGGCGGAGGACAGTGCACCAGATGCCGCAATCATTCACACATCCTTCCTGCCCCTCGCCGTGATGACAATGGCCGGAGACCACGCTGGCGCAACCTCGTTTGAGATGGCACCGTGTAGGAGAGGTGCCAGGACAGACCCCGCGCCATCCGTATCGACCAGAGCCCTATCGAGCTGAGCGAGACCACATGGGCCGTGATATTCAGGCGATCAAGATCAGTGGCGAGGACAGGCGGAAGTACCGCGAGAAATTGCGCCGCTCGCTAGATGTCTTCGACCGGATGCTGCGCGAGAGCATCTTCGACACCAACCTGTCGCTGGTCGGCCAGGAGATCGAGCTGAATCTCGTGGACGAGCGCGGTGAGCCATCGATGCGCAACGCCGCCGTCCTCGACGCGATCGCCAATCCGGCCTGGGCGACCGAGCTCGGCCAGTTCAATATCGAGATCAACGTGCCGCCCCGAGCTCTCAGTGGCGACGCCCTCGCTTCCCTGGAGGATGAGATCCGCGCTGACCTCAATGCGGCGGACACCAAGGCTCGCGGCAGCGGCAGCCGCCTGGTCATGATCGGCATCCTCCCGACGCTGCGCCAGGATGACGTGCACGAGGGCACCTTGTCCGCCAACGAGCGCTACCGCGTCATGAACGAGCAGATCTTCGCTGCCCGCGGTGAGGACATCAGGATCGCGATCGACGGCAGCGAGCAGTTGCTCACCCACGCGGACAGCATCACGCCCGAGGCGGCGTGCACCAGCGTGCAGCTGCACGTCCAGGTGAGCCCCGAGGCATTCGCGAGCTACTGGAATGCCGCCCAGGCCATCGCCGGGGTGCAGGTCGCGCTGGGTGCCAATTCGCCGTTCCTGTTCGGCAGGCAGCTCTGGCACGAAACCAGGATCACGCTGTTCGAGCAGGCTACCGACACCCGGCCCGAGGAGCTCAAGCAGCAGGGCGTGCGGCCGCGCGTCTGGTTCGGCGAACGCTGGATCACTTCTGTGTTCGACCTGTTCGAGGAGAACATCAGGTACTTCCCCGCGCTGCTGCCCATCTGCGAGGACGAGGATCCGCTGGCGGCCCTGCAGAGCGGCAGCTGCCCAAGGCTGGATGAGATGACCTTGCATAACGGGACGATCTACCGCTGGAACCGGCCGGTCTATGCTGCCGTCGAGGGCAAGCCGCACCTGCGAGTGGAGAACCGGGTCCTTCCAGCGGGCCCGTCGGTGGCAGACACCATCGCGAACGCCGCGTTCTATTACGGCCTGGTGCGCGCCCTCGCGGAGGCGCAGCGCCCGATCTGGACGCAGATGTCATTCGCAACCGCGTCGGAGAACCTGCACAATGCCGCCAGGCATGGCATCGAGGCACACCTCTACTGGCCTGGCCTGGGCGAGGCGCCGGCGGCCGAACTCATCCTGCGTCGTCTGCTCCCGCTCGCCAGGGATGGTCTCGGCCGGTGGGGCGTCAGCCAAACCGACGCCGACCGGCTGCTCGGCACTGTGGAGCAGCGCTGTCTGAGCGGGCAGACCGGCGCCGCGTGGCAGGTCGCAGCGGCACAGGCGCACGCGTCGAGTGGTGCTGACCGGCGGGAAGCGCTCCGCCTGATGACCCAGCAGTACATCGAGCACATGCACACCAATCAGCCGGTACACACCTGGCCTGGGGGCAGCTAAGAACTCTGGTCACCCAGGACCGGCAACGGGCCCGGACGGAAGGCGTCTGAGGGACCTACCCGCCGAGCAGCAGAAGCTGGCTTGGCGCCGCGAACTTGATCTGGAAGATCAGCTTGCCAGAACTGTCATGAGCAAGCTCAGCCGCCTCTGGCTGGTACGGGGCAGACAGATCTTGGAGCCGGGTGTGCAAGTACCGAAGGTACTCAGACTGGTTCAGGCCGGAGGCAGCGACCATGTCGGCGAGTTGGGCAACCCGCAGCGGCACGCCGGCGCTCGCGCCGGGAAAGCCGGTGCCGAAGCCGAGAATGTCGATCGGGTGCGCCACAGCGAGCGCCGTGAGCGCGAACATTAGCCGTGCATCGACCTGCCCGTCGGCTAGCTGCTTCCTCGCCGGTGCCGAGGCCGTGACCCGTGAGCTACCCAGCAGAAAATGCGCGTAAGCCTTCCGCTGTTGTAGGTCCCTGATCAGCGCTGACCGGTAAGCCGCCGCGCCCTGCGGCGACACAATGCGGATGCTGATGGCCGTGAGGCCCGAGCCGACTCGGGTCAGGACGATCGGCGCCCAGTCGGTCGCGAGGCTGCTGCCGAACTGGCGCTGGACCGCCTGCGTCACGACGACGACCTGCGCGTGCAGCGGGTAGGACGAGCCCGGCCCGATCAGCTGCAGCTTGGGGCCGGGGAACTGGTCGGCGGTGAGCAGGTCGCACATGGCCTTGTCACACGCCACATATGCGTCATGGCTGACCTCCGCCGCGACCCAGCGCGCGGCGAGTTTGGCCGTGCGCATCGCCAGACTCGGCGATTGCGGCCGCTGCGTTTTGCCGCCCTCCGGCGAGACGTCTGACGTGCGGACTGAGAGCAAAACGGCGACGGCTCCCGCGGCGACCACGATGACCGCCAGGGCGGCTGCGGTGGCAACCCGCGGCCCGCGGCGGCGGGCCCGTAGCCGGGCGGGTTGCGGCAGCGCCGGAACGGCTGCGGTCTGCCCCGTAGCTGACCGCCCTGCCCGGTCCGGAGGGAGGATCGATCCCGGCAGGTTGGTGCTGGTGGTCGTCGAAGTCTGGCCTGGCGACAACGTCCGGTCCGGCGGCTTCCGGTCGACCGACGGCTGGCGTAGTGACTGCGAGGTCTGGGTCGGCGACCCTGCTAGCCCGGTCTGGGCGGATTGGACCCCATCAACTGGCGGCCATATCTGGACCGGCAGCCGTGGTCCCGAGAGCGCGGCCGACGCGGGCCGGCCGTTTTCGTCAACGGGTGATTCGCCGTTCGGCGGGGACGAGCTGTCTCGCCTCGAGCCGCGGCCGGACCTGGATCCGCGTTCCGGCTTGGCTCCGCGTTCCGGCTTGGCTCCGCGGCCGCGAGCCGCCGGGCGACTGACCTGGCCGGTCTTTGTGAGCTGTGCAAGGGCGGCTTGTAGATTCGGCAGCGGCTCGGTGAGCGATTCGGCGTCGGCCGCCTGTTCCGCCGTTCGCTCGCGACCAGGAGCGGTTGCTCTGGGGGGCGTGTCGGCCAGGTCGTCTTGCCTCGTGCGGGCGGCATCGACTGCCGCCTGCATCTGCTTCATTAGCGCCTCGGGAAGCACCGGGTGATTCCCGGACCCCGGGGCGCGTCTGGCCGCGCCTGGTACCCGCCTGGTGAGCGGTGGCGTCTTGCTCTCGTCTGCCATCCGCCTGACCCCCCGGTTCCGTGCGGCGTAGTTTACAACCTGCTTCCCTGGACGACCAGAGCAGCATATGATGCGCGGTTATTCAAGCACTATGACTACTTGTCACGAATTTGATACGCCCCGCGTCTGCACATGCCGGAATCCACTGGGGCGAAGTACGGCAGCGCTGAGCCTTCATCCCGCCGCGGGCGGCCAAGGGGCGAGCGGTATGAAACTATCGATCAGAAATGCTCAAACAGCCGACTTTGCCCCGTCGCGACCTGTACCTTTCGGTAAGCAGTGGTGCGCTGACCGGCGATTATCGCTGATCGCGACATCACTGCGCAGTTGTGTACAGGCTGTACGGGGGGGCGGCCTCGCGGTCCCGGCCCCAGTGCACGTCGGATCGCGAGGTAGGTGGCTTCATGGAGGACGGCATAGCGGCGCCATCTGCTGAGGCCGACATGCTCGACGTCACGGCGGCCGCGGCACGATCAGGTTGGCACCGCCAGATCAGGGAGCGCTGGTGGAGGCTGCCCGCAGCGCTGCCGCTGCTGGCCGTACTCGCCGTCCAGGCCGCGCTATCGGCGAGGCTGTTCAAGGCGAACACGGCCTTCCAGGACGAGGCAGCATACCTTTGGGCCGGCCATCTGGAACTGGCGAATCTGCTGCACGGCAGGCCGGTTCCGCCGTTCGCTTCCTATTTCTCGGGTGCGCCTGTGCTGTACCCACCCCTCGGCGCTGTAGCTGACAACCTCGGGGGCCTTGCCGGTGCCAGGGCGCTGTCACTGGTCTTCATGCTTGGCGCCACGGCTCTGGTCTGGGGGACCACGAGCCACCTGTTCGGCCGCCGGGCCGCCTTCTTCGCTGCGGCGCTGTTCGCGGCGCTTGGCCCGACACTGCACCTAGGCGCCTTCGCCACCTACGATGCGCCGGCAGTCTTCCTGGTGGCCTTGGCCTGCTGGTGCGTCGTCCGCGCCGGGGACCGGCGCGACGCGACCGCTTGGATGGTGGTAGCCGGCATCGTGCTGGCGCTGGCCAACGCCACGGCCTACTCGACGACGCTCTTCGACCCGGTCGTGATAACAGTGGCGCTGCTGAGCGCGATGCCGCGGCATGGCGGCAGGCTCGCGGCAAACCGCGCCCTCATCCTCCTCACCGTGGTGCTCGTGCTGCTCGGCGTTGGCTTGCTCATCGGGGGCAGCTACTACCAGGCCGGCGTGAGGCTGACCACTCTGAACCGGGTGCCAGGCGGAACTTCGTTCATCACCGTCCTGCAGGACGCTGGCCTGTGGACCGGGCTCGTCGTCTTGCTCGCCGTGATTGGGGTCATCATCAGCTTGCTCGG
>Ga0070706_100005247_pt1 | contig 12356 bp, 9 predicted proteins | sample KBSK5501metaG_FD_65476 | JGI IMG/M metagenome (GOLD analysis project Ga0070706, IMG submission 65476) | Corn, switchgrass and miscanthus rhizosphere microbial communities from Kellogg Biological Station, Michigan, USA - KBS K5-50-1 metaG | ecosystem: Host-associated > Plants > Roots >...
AGTGACCGCCAGCAGAACGAAGAGCTTCTTCACGATTACCTCCCCTGGTGATCTTTTTGTTACGGAGAAAACCGATAAAGTAGAGGAGCAAAGGTTGGGCCAACGAATAAGCAACCCATCAAGTTATTACTTAGCAGCAGGCTAGCTCATTGGGACTGCGTGTCCGGTAGGACCCAGGGCCGAAATTCCGTCAACTTTTCCGGCACCCCGAGGAGGGAAAGGAGACCGGAGCAGCTGCTCCGGCCTCCCCCATCTCGTGAAGAAGCGTTGGGGAGTTGCTTCTTGATTTTCTCAGTTAGCTCTTCCGACGCCGACGAGCGGCACCGGCACCGACCAGGCCCAATCCCAAAAGCAGCATGGAGGTCGGTTCGGGAGTCTGGGGCGTCCCACCTTCGGTCGCGAATCCAGTGGCGATTGCGCCGTTGCCGACAGCCGGCGGATTATAGGTCGCGAAGATGTGCGCCGCCGCGCGATAGCCGCTTCCGTTCCCGGTCAGCACGTCGTTGTCGCTTGCCCACGTTCCGCTCGTGTTGGTGAGCGTGAACGAGATCGAGTCGGACGAATGGGTGTAACCGTCGAAGCTGTCGATGGTCTGGTTGAATGAACCGAAACCGTCCTCATTGCCTGCGCCACCATTGGAATAGGGCCCTGGGGTGAAGCCGGCGTATGGGTTGGTGCCGGTGGGGGGGCTGAGCGCCCAAGAAGCCGCATTGACGTTTACCGCCACCGATCCACCATCGCCGAGCAGGTAGAAGTATCCACCGTTGACCAGAGACGTGAACGTAATGTCGGCGTGCGTGGCATCGGTCCGGGTAACCGCTACGTTGGCATACGGACCGGGGAGTCCGGCTATAGCCGGATTTCCAAGTCCGAGATCGAACGAAAGAGTCGCACCGGCCATCGATGTGATGCCGGCAAGGGCGATCAGGGTGACCGCCGTAAGTACTAAGAGCCTCTTCACTGTGTATCCTCCCCCTGGTGAGGTTAAAAGAAACGTACCGCAGGCTTCTAAAGCAAACAGGGGGCCAGAAAACGAACAATCGTCCAAGACCAACTTAATAGATAAGTTGTGGTGTTTACCCTACTCGGAAGACATCCTAAAAACGCGCCGAACCGTAAATGCGGTCGTCAGGGTGACCCCCATGGGTCGTAGAGACTTTACAGCCCGGCAGCGGGAAGGCCGAAGCGGATTGCTTCGGCCTTCTCTTCTGTCCGTGAAGAAGCGCTAGGGGGTTCTCGTTAGCTCTTGCGACGCCGACGCGCGGCACCGGCACCGGCCAGACCCAATCCCAAAAGCAGCATGGAGGTTGGCTCAGGGACGTTCGGGGTGCCCCCCTCGGTGGCGTAGCCGGTGGCCAACGCGCCATTCTGAATGTCTGCAGGGTCCGAGGTCACGAAGATGTGAGCCCCGACGTGAAATCCATTCGCATTTCCCGTCAGGACGTCCGAGTCACTCGCCCACGTGCCACTCGTGTTGGTCAACGTGAACTTGATTGCATCGGACGAGTGACCGTAACCGTCGAAGCTGTCGATCGTCTGATTGAAACTTCCGAACCCGTCTTCGTTGGCAGCACCGCCGTCCGAAAGCGGCCCGCTGGTGAAACCAGCGTTCGAGTTGCTGCCGCTCAGGGCGCTGAGGGTCCAGCTCGTTGCGTTCACATTGACGCCGACTGCCCCGCTAGCCCCGAACAGGTAGACGTACCCGCTGTGGGTGAGAGATAGGAACTCGATATCCGCAGTGGTCGCGCTGGTTCGAGTGACGGATACGTTGGCGTAGGGGGCAGGATACGAATCAATGGCCGCATTCCCCTGGCCAAGTACGAACACGAGAGAGGCGCCAGCCATGGGGCTGAAAGCGGCAAGGGCGATCAGGGTGACCACCAGGAAGAGTATTGGCTTCTTCACGTGAAGCTCCCAAAATAGGTGTATGGTATGGTGGACACCCCGCAAACCTTAGTGCAAACGCCAGGCCAAACCGCACCTAAGAGCTAACCCATTGAAGTGGTTGCTGTAAAACGAGTTGGGGCATTTTCCCCAGACACTACTTCCTCAATTATTGTCAATTCCACCGTCAGATTTGAGGCCTTACTGTTTACCGCGCCAACACATAAAAACTCTCGCTTCACCCATCGGATCAAGCAAATCCTCCCGGATCACAGCTGGGCCACGGCTTGCTTGCGCTTGAGCTGGAGTACCCGGACGTCCGGGTCCACGGTCAACTGATCCGGCTGAAAGTCGCAATGGATGCTGACTGTCTTGGCTTCACCCGCGGCCAGAGTGACCGTGTCTCGCGCTTCTTTATAGCCGGGATCCGTGACAGAGCTGCTGTCCGCACTGCCTTTTTCCGCCTTCTTCCAGCGTGACCCCGCCGTGGCAGCCACCTCCACCGGCATGGTTCCCGTCCCCACGTTAGTGATCGTTGCCGTCACGTCATAACCTGGCCCGGTTTGCTTCCGGCTGGCCTGAGTAATCGTGTATTGCGGGACGATCTTGTCCTCGAACCATTCCTTGACGAAGGCGTCGTAGGCGGTCGCATCCGCCGCATACGGCCTCATGGCCGCCACGAAATCCTGCAGGGCTGGATGATCCCGGCTATCCCGCCAGGTCTCGAAGAAGTTGCGGTAGGCCGGCAATGCGCGCTCGGGCCCCAGAAAGTCATAAAGCATCCAAAACACCCAGCCGCCTCGGTCGTAGATGACGGTGGTGTCGGAAGGGCGCTTGCCGTCCACGTCGTACATCGCCCGCTCCTCGTTCGCGCGCCGGCGCTTCTGATACCGGTCCTCGAGGCCTTTCGCAAACTCCATGCGGCCCCGGGGACCTTTTACTTGCTCGAAGAGGAGCATGGTGGAGAAATGCGCCATCCCCTCGCTCAAGAAGTCGCCGCCCGGACCGTAGGCCGGAGTCAGGATGTTCCCCCACCACTGATGTGCCGTTTCATGGGCAGTGACCAGGAACGTCGCTTCGGTTTTCGCGTTGTTCCGAGTCAAGAAACCGATGTTCTCACTGAACGTGATGTCGGTCCCGAAGCCCTGCGCATAACCGGCCAAGCCGGGGAATTCGGAAAGCTTGAGCTCCTTCCAGGGATACGGATAGAACCATTCCGAGTACCAGCGGCGCGCCGCATCGATGGTCGAGGACATGTCATTTACGTTGTAGGGATGGCGCTCGCTATAGAAGATTTTCGTGTCCTCGTTCCCATTTTTCACTTTCCACCGGCCGGCCACGATGTTGACGATCTTCACCGGTTGGTCGGTTTCCCAAACCTGCCTGCGCAAGCCACCGGCAACCGAATCGCTCACGCACATGCCCACCGAATTGAGCGCGTAATCTTGGGGGCCGGTCACGGAGATCCGGGCCGGGTACCATGCCGTGGCGCCATAGGCGGCGCGCGTGACCCCTTTCCAGTAATCGCGTGAATACTTCCGAGGCTCGGTACGGTTTTCTTTGGTTTCGCCGATCTGCTCCATATATCCGAGCACGGGCATGAAGCTTGGCCTGAATCCCGTCAACACCACGCCCGAAGGCAAAATGAATTCCTCGGTGTTCCCGCCGTTCTTGGTAATGCCACCCGGAAAGCGTCCATCGAATTTCCACCCGATCGTGACCTTATCTCCCTTTGCCAGCGGCTTGGGCGGCGTGAAAACAAAGAGATGTTGGCTGTCCTCCGGGGTGTATGGCTGGCCGTTCAGGGTCCAGGACACGTTCCGCCAGAATAGCCCGCTGGTGAGCGGCACCTGCACGAGGGTGGTGTCGAGGGGATTCACCAACGTGAACGCGCCTTGGCTCGAGATCCAATGCTTGGCCGGATCCAGTTTCACGCTGACGTCGAGGCGATCGATATCGGGAAGCGGCGCGTCGAGCCAGGTCTTGAGATTCTTCGCCCAGTAATCCTTCATGAGTTTTTTCGCCGCACCGCCTTCGAGCCCGGCATGCACTTGGAAGACCAGCACCACGCAAAGCGCGAGCGGCACTACCGCCCAGGGGAGGAGTCTTGCCGCCGAAAGAGCAAGCTGTCGCGGGGCCAGCCGATGCATCGTCCGCACCGCGTCGGCGCCGCGGCGACGGAAGAGGCGAACCGCGAGCACGCCGAACAGGACCGCGAAGCCCAGCACCATGACGCGATTGAGAATCAACGCCATGCGGTCGGTTTCGAAAAAGCCGAGATCGCTCCAGCGAATGGCCCCCCAGAGCGGCCAGTTACCGATCCAGCTCAACTTCTGAGTGAGGGCCCGGAAGCCGGTGAAGGTCAGCATCCCCAAGCCGATGCCGTACGCTCCGTAGCGGTTGCCGACCAGCGCATAGGCAAAGCTAATGAAGGCGGACCAGGCCAGGAAGGTCGGCGCGAGACACAGTCCCCACACGAGCACATAAGGGACCAACGAAAATGCCACGGTGTGCTGGATGGCCAGGGCAATGACGCACGCGAGAAGGGTGGCCAGGAGCACGACCACCGCCACGAGGCTGTTGGCGAGAACCTTTCCAAAAAGGAACGCCTCGGTTCGAAGCGGCGCGGCAAAGAGGATCTGAGCAAACCCGGTCGCTCGCTCTCGTTCGAGGGATTCGACGATATAGAACATGAGAAGGAGGCACACCAAAACGGAGCTCTGATTCGCCACCGCGGCCGCGGTCGTGCCGGGAGTGAGTAGAAGCGGCGTATCGAATGCTCCCACGGCGAGAAGGACGTTCCCCAAACACTGGATCAAAATCAGGGGAACGAAAATGTAGAGCCCGGCCTGATGCCTGAGCTCTCGCAGCTCGGAACGAGCCACTGCACCCACACTGGAGAAAAAGCTCGGCGATTCACTTCGCATGCCCAGGGCCTGAATGGAGCCCGTGGGCGCCTCGACCCAATCGATCGGTTCCGCCTGCGATTTAGGCTTCCGTCGCCACCCTCGTGTTCGAGTCGCCACCGCCCCGCGCATGGACGCCGCCACCGACCGTTCGGTCATAAATACCGCCCCGAGCCCCAGGACCAAGAGCCAGGCGCGATTCAGCCAGAAGAGGTGGTCGTAGTGCACGTGGGCCTTGTTGTAGAACTCGACGCCTCGATCGACGTCGAGGTAGGTCTCGTTGAGCCAGCGAAACCCGGCGGGTTCGATCACCTGAAGCACGCGATTCAAGCTCAAGCTGAGCCAGGACGGCGACCAAGTCCACAAGAAGAACCCGGAAACGAGGAGCGTGGCCACCGGCAACACGAACACGAGGACGGCGCTCCTCGACTTCTCGCCGATATACATGGAGAGCCCGGCGTAGAAGATCGCGAACGGTAACCCGATCATGAGCACGGGCCGCAAGTAGGCGATGAGGCTAAACGGACCGCGAATGTCGGTGGCTTCGGAGTTCGGAACGATGTGGTTCATGAACGCGTTCGCGAGCGCTTGAAACACCAGGAACACCAAGAACACGCCGATCACGGCCAAAAACCGCCCCCACACGTACTCGGACGGCCGAAGCGGCGTGGCATGGAGCAGCACGTCGACTCGCGTTTCGCGGTCCCGCAAGAGCATCAACCCCGCCGCGGCGGCGATGAAGAACGCATAAATCAGGAGGGTGAGATAGGTCATGGTCTGGGTCTGCGCGAACTCGGAAGTGATCCACGCCTTCGTGCCGCCGACGCTCGAATCGCCGGAGGAAATACTCATATGTCCGCTCGAAAGCCCAAACGCGACCAGGGCCAGAATGAGGCCCATCATGATGTAGAGAGGGCGCCGGAAGGAGTGCCCGAACTCGACGTCGAAGGAGGCAAAGAGCCTCGAGGGATTCATCGGACAGGGCTCCCCAACGCGGCGGAAAGCGCTTGGTCCGAGGTGCCGCGCCGCGCGTTTGCATCGTGCCCAGGCAGGGTGCCGAGCCGCATGAGGGTCAAGTAGGCGTCCTCGAGCGTGACCGGGGCCGGCGAGAAACCAGAGGGAGCCGTGCCGGACGGTTGGTAAATGCGAGCCCGGTTCTTCCCTTCGACCAAGAGGACTTGCGTGACCGTGTGTTCCTCTTTGATCTGCGGCAATTCGGCGGGATCCACGATGCCTTCGAAGATGTGACCCGCGATCGCCTCGCGCGCCTGGCCGGGCGTGGTGAGAGCAAGGAGGCGCCCCTCCCGGATCACCGCGAACCGCGGGCATAAGACGGCGACATCTTCGACGATGTGAGTGGAAAGGAGCACGATCCGATCCGTGGCGAGCTCGGAGAGGAGGTGGTAGAAACGCAAGCGTTCCTCGGGGTCCAAGCCCGCGGTGGGCTCATCCACGATGATGAGCCGCGGATTGCCGGCGATGGCCTGGGCAATCCCCAGGCGCTGCCGCATCCCCCCCGAATACCCCTTCACCTTCCGCTTCGCGGCAAAGGTCAAATTGACCCGCTCGAGAAGGCTCGCCACCAATTTCTTGCGTCCTTCCGGCGCGGTCACTCCCTTCAGCACCAAGAGATGCGACAGCATCGCTTCGCCGGACAGGTGGGGATAGAAACCGAATTCCTGCGGCAGATAGCCGAGGCGCGGCCAGAGCCACTCGGGATTCTGGAGAAGATCTGTCCCGTCGAGCGTCACCGAGCCGGACGTGGGCTCCAAGAGTCCGGCCAGAATCTTCATGAACGTGGATTTCCCCGCCCCGTTGGGACCCAAGAGCCCGAACATGCCGGAGGGAACGTCCAGATCGACGCCGTTCAGGGCCGTGACCGGTCCGGGGTAGATCTTCGTGAGGCCGCGGGTGGAAAGCACGGGTTCCTCCTCGTGGGAGTGGGATACGGGATCGCCGAAGTCCGGATAGTGCCACATACGGAGGGGCGGAGGGCGGGGTTCCAGAGGGCAAAAAAAGGCGGCGGAAGAGCTGCCGGCCGGCAACCCTTCTGCCGCTCTTGGTCAACGGGCTCTTAAACGGTCGGCGTCAATCCTCCGTGATCGTTTTCACTCCTACTACCGAACACCGGTACACTTCGTCGGTGTCTGTGAGAGTGATCTCACCGGCATCGGCCGCCGCCTCGACCTCCGTGTCGGACGTGAGCTGACGTGGCGTGAAGCCGGCATTCCACGAGATCAATACTTGGCGCCACAACGGATTGAAGCCATCTCCCTGGATGGCGTCCAGAACGGGAATGAAATCCTGTTCTTCATCCAGATCATTCGTGGCATAAATCTCGTTAATGCTTTGATTGTTCGCGATCGTGCTTTCTGAACCGTGATCGGGCAGCTCCATCATGTTGACGGTGAACTGTTGACCATCATAGAAGGCCGGCATCTGTCCGGCCGCTCCGGCCATGCCGTGCTCGGACGCGAGCGCCTGAATCGAGCCGCCGGAGTTGGGGGCAGTCGTTGCATTACGACCACAGGCGCTCAGACCGAGGACGAGCACGATGGCTCCGAGCGCTGTGTAGGTCTGTCTCATGAGAACCTCCTGAGTGATTTAGCATTGATGCATTGCGGCGCCGTCCTCCGCCTAGGTCGTACGCGATGCGAATCAATATGAAAACAGCATGCGACGACATGGGCCCGGACCGCGGGAGGGGTTGACGATCCATTCCCGAACCATGAGCATTACAGAAATAACGCCGCAGAGCACAAAAATCCTGGTGACATTTTTGTTTCAGCCAAGCGATTTAGGTGTCAGCCCGATGGAAGACTGGCGTTTGCCCGTAATCGCACCCGCAATTCCTCACTGTTTTTACCGAATTCCGAAAAGCTTTCGGTTTGCAGGTCACGAGTAGACCTGAATGGCGGTCGCCTTGATCGAGATCCACATCCTCTGCCAGTGGGCAAGGCCCAAGGACAAAGCCGCCTCCCGAACCACGTCCGCGGCCACCGTCACGCCACAATCCAGAACCACGCGCATTTTTTCCGGAAGGGGATGGGTTTCAGAGACGATGCCCTGAAACGTGTTTTGTGCCGAACCGGCCGGCTTGTCTAGGGAAAGCGTGACCGCGGAGGGCGGAAAGGCCAGCATGACCGGGCCCGGGTTTCCTTTGCCCAAGACGTGGAAGGTGACGGGCCCCACTCGCACTTCACGCAATCCTTCACCGGCCTCCATGTCGCCTCGATAGAAATTGAGACCGAAAAGATCGGCTACGAAGGATGTCTGGGGCCGCGCCAGGAGCTCCTCGCACGGACCCAGCTGACTCACTTTCCCCTCTTCCAGAATGGCGATCCGGTCGGCGAGAGTCAGGGCATCGGTCGGATCATGGGTCACGAAGACGGTGGGAAGTTGAACCTCACCGAGAAATTCTCCAAGCTCCCGCCGCACCGCGGCTCGCGTCGAGACATCCAGGGAACCGAAAGGTTCGTCGAGTAACAGCGCTCCTGCGCCCGACGCGAGCGCCCGAGCGAGGGCGACACGCTGTCGTTGTCCTCCCGAAAGAGCGGCGATCGGCTGACCGGCAAGTGCCCTCAGCCCTAGACGATCGAGCCACTCCCTCGCCCTCGTTTGCGAGGCATTCCGAGATCCTCCTCGCGCCCGCGCGCCATAAAGAATATTGCCGAGAACCGAAAGATGCGGAAAGAGCGCGTAGTCCTGATGAACAAAACCGACGCGACGCCGGTACGGAGGCCAGTCGGTGCCGCTGTCCGTGTCGGACCACACTTCATCTCCCAGGCTCACCCGGCCCGAGTCCAATCCGAGTAGTCCCGCGATGGCGGCCAAACCCGAACTCTTCCCCGCTCCACTCGGTCCCACCACGGCCAGAACTTCCCCCACTCCGACATCGAAGGCCGCGTCCAAATGAAACGGCCCGCGAGAGAGCTTGACGCGCGCGCGGAGCGGACCGTCCATGACCATCAAACGCCTACCGGGGCTACGGCCGCCAATCGCTTGGCCAAGAGCAACGCTCCCAAAGCCAAGACGAGGGTGAGGGCCGAAATCGCGACCGCCGTGTCGAGATCGACTTCCATGGCCGACATGACGGCCAGCGTCAAGGTTTGCGTCCGCCCGGGCAAATTGCCGGCGAACATCATGGTGGCGCCGAACTCCGAAAGGGAACGCGCCCACGCGAGAACCGTCCCCGCGATGAGCGCGGGGCGGGCCAGGGGAACCGTCACCGTCCAGAACACGCGCCACGAGGACGCGCCCAGGGTTCCGGCCACGTCTTCCAAAGTCGTGTCCACGGCCTCGAAACCTGCCCGGGCCGCTTTCACGAAAAAAGGACTCGCCATGAACACTTGCGCCATCACCACGGCCATGGTCGTGAACGGGATCTCGATTCCGGCCAGCTCGAGGTAGCGGCCGAGAAGCCCGCGACGACCGAACACCAACAAGAGCGAAACGCCGGCCACGACCGGCGGCACGGTCACCGGAAGATCGATCAACGTGTCCACGAGCTCGCGGCCTCGGAACGAAGAACGAGCCAGGGCGAACGCGATCGGCGTGCCGAGCAAGACGCAAAGGAGCGTCGCACCCACGGTGGTCTTGAGAGACAGCCAAAGCGCTTTCATCGCCAGTGGCGACGCCAGATGTTCCACGATCGATCGGGGATCGATGTAGAAGAGAAGCGCAACAAGAGGCAGCAGGATATAAAGAGGAAGGAGGAGGGAAAGCGGCGTCATGAGCCTGAGACCGCGATTCCTTTCCCAGCCTCTGCCCGCCATGCTATTTCGTGAAACCGTACTTGCGGAGAATCGACTGGCCAACGCTGCCTTCCACGAAGGCGGTGAACGCTGCGGCGAGATCCGGAGATGGCGACCCGGCGACCACACCGATCGGATACTCCGCAATCACGTTCAGTTGGTCCGGAATGGTGAGAACCCGAACCTGGGCCGGTTGGGCGTCGGTCCGGTACACAAAACCGGCATCGGCTTCGCCCAACACGACCTTGGCCAGGACGGACCGCACGTTGGGTTCCTGGCTCACCACGTTCGCTTGCACCCGGTTCTGGTAATCGTCTCCAAAGAGACCGCTCGAGGTCATCTTCCGAAGCACTTGGGCGGTGTAGCGTCCCGCGGGAACCGTCGGGCTCGCGATCACGATCTTCCGATGCGGACGGGCCAGGTCGGCCAGATTCTTGACGCGCGAGTCTTCCCGCGGCGTGACGACGACGAGACTGTTTCGAGTGAAAACGCGCGAGGCTTGAAGCAGCTCTTTAGCCTCGAGCACATCGCCCTGCACGCGATCGGCCGACGCAAACACGTCCGCCTTGGCTCCCTGCTCGATTTGCGTGCGAAGCACTTGGCTCCCCGCGAAGTTGTATTCCACATTGACGCCCGGATGTTCGGCTTCGAACGCCTTCCCTACTTCCGTGAATGCATCGGTCAGCGAAGCGGCGGCAAAAACGTGGAGCGTGTCTCCGTGCGCCGGAGCGGAAAGACAAATGGCAGCGATGAGGGGGAGCGAGATTCGGACCACTCTCGTCCTGATCCTAACCAGGCGATGCCGCATATCAACCCAAGATCATCACTTCGGTGGCTTTGATGACCGCGGTCGCTTCCCGGCCTTTCTTGAGACCCAGCCGGTCCGCCGATGCTTCGGTGATGATGGAGGTGATCTCCTGCCCGCCGGCGAGCCTCATAACAACCTCACAGATGAGGCCGCTTTTTCGAAGGCTGACCACCGTTCCTTTGAGCTGATTGCGGGCGCTCAGCCCCTCCGCTCTTTCCGCTTTTATCCGCGGCGCCTTTCCTTCCCCGCGCTCCATCCCAAGGAAACGGCGAATGCCGTCGACATCCTTGGGGGAGTAGACGCGCCAGTTCCTCCGGTCCCGGTGGGGCGCCGGAATGTGGCCGTCGCGTTCCCAAAGATAGAGGCTCTTGGGAGAGACGCCGAGAAGGTGGCAGACCTCGGTGCGGGTCAGGCTGGATGACACGGAGGAAGGATATGGTCTTTTACCGGGTCAGAGCAAGTCCAACCTAGTAAAAGACTCCTTTCGGAATTCACACCTCATTGACAACCCCGCGAAGCAAGCATAGTTTGCCCCGACCGACACGGACCCCCCTCTCTCCCCCGAGGCAACTCCCATGACGCTCGCCCATCGGGCACTCTTTCTCTTAGCGCTCACCCTGACCGCGTTCGCCCTGGCAATTTCAGTCGTGGTGCATGCGGATGTTTCCGATGTCGCCAAACGATATGAAATGGACGCTCGCGGTTGGCCGACCGATGCCGTGACCACGGTCGCGAGCGAACCACCGGTGGGGGCGGCCCAATCTGCGTGGAGTCATTTCCAAAGCCGACATAAGGGCTGGACAGCAAGTTGGGATCTCGTCACGGGAACCCCTCTCCGGAGTGTTGGTCCCGCTATCCAGCTCGAGAGCCGACCGGCCACGCCCACTCAAGCGGCCGCAGCGGCGCGTGATTTCCTCACCCGCGAAGCTGGCGCTTGGGCCAAACGTGATGAACTGACGTTGCTCCACGCCTCTCCGGACCGAAACGGCTGGTGGGTGCAATACATGCAGACGTATCGGGGTCTTCGGGTGGTGGGGGGACGCGCATTTGCGCGGATCAGTGAGGCGGGCACCGTGCCCCTGTTCGGCATCCTGCTCCAGCCGGGCATCGACATCGACACCACGCCGGGAGTGGATGAGGGGGCGGCGCGCAGGGCCGCGCTAACCGATTTCTCATCGGAAACGACCTCCGAAGTCCGATCCGTAGAGCGCGTCATCCTTCCCCTGTCTCGAAACGGCGGCACGGTGTACCGAACCGCGTACGACGTCGCGTTCACGACTCGCAAACCTTTCGGATCGTGGGAAGCCTACGTTGACGCGCGGACCGGGGAACTCCTCTGGCGGCGAAGCCTCCTGGAGTCGATCGATGTCACCGGTTCGGTGAGCGCGGGCGTCGAGCCGGTGACTCAAGGCGACGTCCTCTCTGTTCCACCGCTGCCGCATGTCGCGGTCTCACTAGCCGACTCGGGTGCCGTGGACGACACGGTCACGAGTGCCGATGGGAGCTTTCTGCTCTCGGCCCCGTCGGGAGGACCTCACACTCTGAGCGCCGGGCTCTCGGGTCCCTTCGGCTTCGTGAACAATCTCTCCTTCGGTACTCCACCCCTTCACCTCGGTTTCGACCCGGATTCCAATTCGGTTTTTCCCATCATGTTCGATGACGCAAACAGCCGCATCGAAGACCGCGACGCGTTCTACTCGGCCATGAGAGCGCATGACTTCATTCGGACGGTGGATCCGGCGTTTTCCGCCCTCGACTACCCCATGTATTTCTTGACCGACTATCCGGACGAGCAATGCAACGCGTTCTGGGATGGCTACGGGTTGGTGTTCCTTTCCGAAGGCAGCATCTGCGCCAACATGGCCCGACTCGCTTCGGTGGTCATTCACGAATACGGCCACGGAATCACAGACTTTCAGTATCGACCCTTCTCCCCATCGGCAGCCATGCATGAAGGCTTTTCCGATTACACCGCCGCAACGCTGCTCAACGACCCCCGCATTG
>Ga0070706_100005249_pt1 | contig 12353 bp, 10 predicted proteins | sample KBSK5501metaG_FD_65476 | JGI IMG/M metagenome (GOLD analysis project Ga0070706, IMG submission 65476) | Corn, switchgrass and miscanthus rhizosphere microbial communities from Kellogg Biological Station, Michigan, USA - KBS K5-50-1 metaG | ecosystem: Host-associated > Plants > Roots >...
GGCGCTTCGGCTGGCTGCTCTTCATTCGCCTCCATCTCGCGCAGATCGCGCTGCGATCGCTCCTTGACCTGATCGATGCGGCGGCGGAACGTGCTCTCGAGCCGCTCCGCCTCTTCCTCCAGCCGGCGATTCGCCTCCTCGAGACAGCGCTGCACGAACGCGGATCGCGTTTCATGCGGCTGCGAGAAAAGCGCGAAGGCTGGATTGTGAAAAATCTGCAGTTTCTCGTGCTCCGCCACGAATTGCTTGAAGCCTTCCTCCGCCTGTGCCGCGGCCTGAACCATCGCGTCCGCTGCGATCTTGGATGAGATGCGGCGATTTGGATCGGGTTCGACGTGGAGATCGAGCTTGTCGGAATTGATCGAGCGCGCATCGCTCCAGGAGACTGAAGCTTCAGCGGTATCAATCGGAGCGGCATACGCGCGGCCCAACGACTGATGCGCTCCGCTCCTCGGTTCGCTCAGCGTCACGATCGCCTCGGCGAGCACGTATGGTTTGTACGGGCCGCGTCCGCCGTAGACATAAAGCTGGTCGATCGATTCGCTGCGGCGAGGGAGATGGCGCCCGCGCGCGGCGAATCCCATCGCCTGCACCGCTTGCGTGCGGTCGACAACCAACCCATGCGCGACCGGCGTCGCATCGAGAATTCGGCCCGCGACTCCGCTGAGCGCTTCGCGAACATCGGGGCGGCGGTCGGGTGGGAGAAGGAACACGACGCAGCCCCCGCCGCCCGCCCCGCAGACTTTGCCCGCCCACGCACCCGCCCGTGTCGCCGCTTCGATCGCGGCGTCGATCTCCGGCGTCGAGATCCCTGCGATCAGCGACTTGCGATTCTTCCACTCCGACGCGAGCGCTTCACCTGCGGCGCGAAAATCGCCGTTGACGAGCGCTTTCTCCATGTCGGCGGCACTCTGCGCGATGCGCTCAAATCCTTTATGCACTTTTCGCTTGCCGTCGATCTGCCGCTTGTACATTTCCCAGTTGTTCGTCCCCGAGAAATGGGCGACGCCGGTGTAGTGCAGCAGCATGTGATCGGCGAGCCGTTCGACCGGCAGCGGGATCTCGTGGCGGATCACGGCGCCCGGATTGAGGTGCAGCGCGGCGATCCCGCCGTAGACCGCGGGGTAGTAGTCCTGAATGCCCGCCGGAACGCCGATGAGGCGCGTCTCGAGATCGCGCACCAGCTCGACCAGATCGTCACCTTCGATCTGAGTGCCGGAGATCTCTGACAGAGCTCGAACAAGCGTGACCGTGAGCGCGGAGGAGCCGCCCAGGCCCGAGCCGCGGGGGGCGTCGGTGCGGGTTGTGATCCGAATCCCGCTCAGATGAAAGTGCTCGAGAACGCGGTAGACGAGCGCCGCCTTCGGATCGGCGGAGATCTCGTGAAGCGATTCGTAGCGCTGCTCGTATTGCTGGTCGGTGAGATGGATCTCGATGCCGCTGTCGCCGGTCTCCGCAACTTCCGACTCCGCGTAGTACGAGATCGCGACGTTGACCGTGCGCGCGCCCGGATGAAAGAGATACAGCGGCCAGAGGTCGAGGGTGCCGCCAGCGAGATCGGCGCGCACCGGCGCCCGCACGGTAACCTTGTTCATGTCGGAACCCCGCCGAACGCTAGAAGAGCGCGCGGCGCTTGGGTGTGAATTCTGCCACTTGCGAGGCCGGTAGAGCGAGCTTGGCCGACAACCGGACGACGGCCGAGCGGAATTGTTGCAGCACTGTCCTCGGCAGCGGGTCGGGGCTGATCGATTTCAGATTCAGAGGATTGAGCCACTTGCCGTTGTCGTTCACGCGGTAATCGAGGTGTGGCCCGGTCGCCAGTCCCGTCCGACCAACAAAGCCGATGACCTCACCCTGCGTGACCTTGCGTCCGCGGCGCATGCCCTTCGCGAAATGCGACAAGTGCAGGTAGTAGGTATCGAGCCTGGCAGTGTGGCGGATGCGGATGTAGTTGCCTTCGCCGCCTTTGCGACCCGCTTCGATCACGACTCCGTCGGCCGTCGTCATCACCGGAGTCCCGACCGGAGCGCCATAGTCGACGCCGTGATGCGGTTTGAAGCAGTGCAGGATCGGATGCCAGCGGCTCTTGGAAAATCTCGAGGTGATGCGCGTGAACCGGAGCGGAGCGCGTAGAAACTGTTTTCGCAGCGGCGTTCCGCCGCGGCCGTAATATCCGGCGCGGCCGTCAGGGGTTTCCTGGCGGTACGCCTCGAAGGTTTGACCTTCATGCGTGAATCGCGCGGCGAGGATCGGGCCGTAGCCGACCGGATCGCTTCCGGCGAATTTTTTCTTCACGACCATGCTGAAGGAATCGCCGCGCTGCAGCGCGAAGAAGTCGACGTCCCACTGAAAAATGTCGGCGATCTGCTGTGCGAGCTGCGGGCCTTCGCCCTCCGCGATCAGCGCGTCGTAAAGCGAGCTCTCGATGCGCGCCGAGATGATTGTGTCGATCTCGCTCTGCACAGCGGGTTGCGGCACGACGAGAAAGCCGGAGTCGGTGCGGACGGCATCAAACTCACCCCAGCCGGTAATCTTCAGCTCGACGCTGTCGACGCGTCCATCCGGCTGATAGTGAAACCGGACGAGATTGCCCGGGCGAAGACGCCGCAGATCGAGCGTGCGCGCAACGTCGCGGACGAGCGCCGCGCCTTCGGCACGATCGAGTCCGCCGTCGGTGAGGACGGAGTCGAGCGTATCGCCGGCCTCGACCGTCAATACGATCGAATGGGCGGGAAGCGCAGCCGGCTCTGGCGCGGAAAGGTCGGCGTAGCGAAGTGGAGGGTGCGCGGCCGTCGGTGAAGGATCGAGAACGAACGACGAGGGATTGATCGAGGCGAGAAGAAACGAAGCAGGAACAACGGCCGCTAGGAACGCTCCTGGTCGCTTCAATCTTTTCATTGACCGAAAGTTAAGCGATCGTACCACGGTCCCGTCCGCCCTCCCACCCGAGTTGTTACGAGCCGCCAGAAGGGGTAAACGAAAGAATCTGCAGCGGAGCTTTTTGCGTGTCGTCACGAAGCGGATCGGGCTTGTGATAGGTCGCCGGAACTACGAACAGATCCGGCGGCACGGCCGCCTTTGCTTCGATCGAAGTGAGCGTCAGTTCACGAATTTGTGTTCGCGTCGGGCGGAAAACATCCGAGAGCTTCGATCCCGGAACTTCCGAGCGGCGTGTCGTGGTGGCGACCTGCGTCGTCTGTTTGAGTGCGAAGCCTTTGATCTTGGTGTTCTCGGTCGTGATGAGATCGTCGAGATCGGGATTGCCGGTGCGGATGCTGCCGCTGGCGAGGAACGTTTCGGCGACGTTGCCGAACGCCTGCGTCACCCACTTGTCGATGACTTCGTGGACGGTCTGCGTCAACGGAATGTTGCCGAACGCGAGCGTGATGTCGTAATCGAGCGTGAGGCGGTAGTGCTCGGTCGGCAGACCCGCGATCATCGTCTGCTCGTTGATCTGCGCCAGGCTGACCTTCTTGTTGGTGACCGTGATCTTCGCCGCGCCGATCGAAGTCGCGACGCCGGCGGCGTTGACTTCAACGTACGTCTTCTTGGATGGGTCGACGAATAGCAGAGTTTTCAATCCGTTGTTGGAGATGACGTACGTCCCGGGCGCGAAGCCGTTGCCGGAGATGAACTCGACACGCGATCGATCGCCGTCGATCACCCCACGCCCTGTCATGTCGGTCGAGGGCATGGATTCGAGGTCGGAATGGGTTGTTTGACGAAACTCGTATTGAACGGCCGCCGATACACTTTGGACCAGCGCCAGGATCGCGATCGCCACCAACACCCGTCTCATAGTTAACCTCTGTTTTTATTGAGTATACACGCCTCGACAGGAAATACGCTCTCAGAGAGCGGCGTTGGTGCTGCGGCATGAGACGCCTGAGGACCTTGTCGGCTGCGATTTGCGCGGCCGTAATTGTCCTGCCCGCCTCCGCCGCCCAGACCGCCGACTCGCTCGACGAAGTGATCGGCAAAGTTCAGGAGCATCAGAAAAAGACCAGCACGCTGGAAGCGGACTTCAAACAGGAAAAGATCCTGGCGCTGCTTGCCAGACCCGAAGTCTCGACCGGGCACTTCACGTATTCGAAGCCCAACAACGTGTTGTGGCGCTACGACGCGCCGAAGCGCGTGGAGATGCTGATCGCGAACGGGATGATGACGACATATTATCCCGAGCTCAACAAAGCCGAGCAGATCGAAGTGAAGCGTTACCAGGACCGCATCTTCAAATACATGGGCGCCAGCGGCGCAATCGATGAGCTGGCAACGTATTTCGATTTCACATTCACCAACGTCTCGACCGAGCGGTTCTTCGAGCTGGACCTGAAGCCGAAGACCAAAGGCATCGCCAAGCGCGTGCGTCACCTCAAGATCTGGATCGACAAGAAGAGCTATCTCACCACCAAGTTCGAATACACCGAGGGGGACGGCGACATCACGCGTTACGAATTCACGAACGTGCGCGTCAACGAGCCGATCGAACCGAGGCGCTTCACGCTGAATTTGCCGGCCAGCGTGCGTGTCGAGATGATGAAGCTTCAGTAGTGCCGAGTGCCGAGTGCCGAGTGCCGAGTCAGGTTTAACCTTTCAGCTTCAAAAAACTGACGGCGCTGCCCGGCTCGCGCAGATTGAAACCGCGCATGGCGTTGTGCATACGCCAGTCTTCATGCCGGTGGGAACTGCCGCCTCCGTGAAATCGCTCACGACCGAGCAACTCAAGCACCTCGGCACTCGGCACTCGGCACTCGGCACTCCTGAAATCATCCTCACCAACACGTACCACCTGATGCTGCGGCCGGGCATCGATGTTCTCGAGCGGTTGGGCGGCGTGCACAAGTTCATGTCGTGGGACCGCGCAGTGCTGTCGGACTCGGGCGGCTATCAGGTCTTTTCGCTGGCAGCGATCCGCAAAGTCCGCGAAGAAGGCGTCGAGTTTCGCAGTCACCTCGACGGATCGCTGCATTTTCTGTCGCCCGAAAAATCGATCGAAATTCAGACGCGGATGGGCGTCGACATCGCGATGGCGTTCGATGAGTGCCCGGGCCACGATCTCTCGCATGCAGACGTCGAGCGCTCGATGGAGCTGACGCATCGGTGGGCGAAGCGATCGTTGGCCGTTCGCCGATCGCCGGTGGCCGTGTTTGGAATCGTACAGGGTGGCGTGTTTCCCGATCTGCGAAAGCGAAGCGTCGAGGAAATCGCCGCGATGGATTTCGACGGCGTCGCACTCGGCGGCATCGCGGTCGGCGAATCGAAGGAGCAGATGTTCGACACAATTCGGTTCACCGCGCCGCTGATGCCGGAAGGCAAGCCGCGCTATCTGATGGGTGTCGGCACGCCGGCGGACCTCCTCAATGCCGTGGACGCCGGCATCGATATGTTCGATTGCGTGATGCCGACCCGGAATGCGCGCAACGGTTCGTTGTTCACGAGCCTGGGAAAGATCGCGATCAAGAACGCGCGTTACACCGACAATCAGGGGCCGCTCGACCCGGAGTGCGAATGCCTGACCTGCCGCACGGTTTCACGCGCATATTTGCGTCACCTTTTTGTAAGCGGCGAGATCGCAGGACTGGTATACAACACGATCCATAACGTCTGGTTTTACCTTGACTTAATGCGGAAGGTTCGGCAAGCTATCGCGTCCGATTCGTTCGCGGCGTTCCGCGAAGCCTTCCTGTTGCAGTTCGCTCGAGAAAACGACAGATGAATACCCTAGCTTTGCTTCTTCAATCTGGAGGCGATCAGGCGCTCGGTTTCCTGGTCCAGGCGCTGCCCATCGCGGCGATCTTCCTCGTTTTTTACTTCCTCGTGATCGGCCCCGCCAACAAGCAGAAACGCAAGACTCAGGACATGCTGAGCTCGCTGAAAAAAGGGGACCGCGTGGTGACCTCGGGCGGGATTTACGGGACGGTCCAGGGTGTTGAGGCGGAAGTCGTCTATCTGAAAATTTCCGACAACGTCAAAGTGAAAGTCGCCCGCTCCGCCATTACGGGAATCCAGGCCGGCGAGTCGGAGCAAAGTTAAATCCGGAGGAGATTTTGAACCGAAGTCTTTGGTGGAAGATCGGACTGATCGTCGCGATCCTGGTGGTTTTTGTCGTCGTGCTCATCCCGGGAGTTCTCTCGGACGAGCCGATCCGCCGCGGACTCGATCTCAAGGGCGGGACGCACCTGGTGATGCGCGTGAACGTCGGCGACGCTCTGCGACTGGAAGTCGATCAGGCTTCCGAAGGGCTGAAGTCGCAGGCGGCGAAGAACAATCTGCCCGTGCCGACGACGCGCCGCATCAACGACACGACCTTCATCGCCATCCCGCCCGCCGGCATCAGCACGACCGAGTACGAACGGCTCGCGAAGGATTTCCTGCCGTCATTCGATGTCAGCCGCACGCCTGAAGGCCCCCTGCAGTTCAAGATGAAGCCGGCCTCCGCGGCCGCCATCGAGCGCGACACGATCGATCACGCCGTCGAAACCATCCGCAACCGCGTCGACGCCCTCGGCGTCACCGAGCCTTTGATCGCTCCCGAAAGCGGCAACCGCATCGTCATCCAGCTTCCCGGCGTCGACGATCCGGCGCGCGTGAAGGACATCATCAAGACGACCGCGCAGCTCCAGTTCCGCCTCGTCGAAGGCAATCCGGCGTCGGATCAGAAGGCGACCCTCGACAGCGTTCCGGCAAACATGAAAAACGAAGTCGACGTCCTGCCCGGCACCGCCACCGACGAGCTCGGACGCTCTGCCGGAGTCGAGTGGTACGCCGTCCGGAAGTCGGTTCCTGTCTCCGGAACGGATCTGAAGACCGCCCGCGTGCAGAAAGGGCGCCTCGGCGAGCCCAACGTCGGTTTCTCGCTCACGCCCGACGGCGGACGGAAATTCGGCGACCTGACCGGTCCGAACGTCGGCCGCCGTCTGGCAATCGTCCTCGACAACAAAGTCGTCTCCGCTCCCCGCATCAACAGCAAGATCGAAGACCAGGGCATCATCGAAGGCAATTTCACGACGCAGCAGGCCGCCGACCTCGCGCTCGTGCTGCGCAGCGGATCGCTTCCCGCTTCGCTGACGACTCTCGAGGAGCGGACCGTCGGTCCCTCGCTCGGCAAAGACTCGATTCACAGCGGCGTGCTCGCGGCGGCGATCGGATTCATCGCGCTGATTCTCGCGGTCATCTTTTACTACCACGGCGCCGGCATCAACGCCGTCCTCGCGCTGCTGCTCAACCTCGTGATCATTCTCGGGATGATGGCGATCTTCAAGGCGACTCTCACGCTTCCCGGCATCGCCGGCATCATCCTGACTCTCGGTATGGCCATCGACTCCAACGTGCTGGTCTTCGAGCGCATCCGCGAGGAGCTCCGCGACGGCAAGACCGTCCGCGCCGCGATCGAGAACGGATTCTCGCGCGCCTTCGGAACGATCATCGACACGCACATGACGACGATCATCTCGGCGCTGTTCCTCCTCGAATTCGGAACCGGGCCGATCAAGGGCTTCGCAGTCACGCTGCTGACCGGCCTGTTCGCCTCGGTCTTCACGGCGTTCTTCGTGTCGCGAGTCATCTTCGACATCACGTACCAGGCGCAGAACCGTCCGCAGACAATCAGCATATAATATGACGAGGATTTAACATGCAGATTTTTGTTAACACAAATTACGACTTCGTCAAATACCGCTTCGTCGCGGTGGCGTTCTCGCTGGCGGTGATCCTCGTCGGTGTCTACCTTTACTGGCAGCGCGGTGTGAACTGGGGCATCGACTTCGCGGGCGGCGCGAACATCGCCCTGAAGTTCAAGGGTCCAGTCCCGATTGACCGCCTGCGTGCAGATTTGGCCGACGCCTCGATCCAGCAATACGGCAAGCCTGAAGATCGCGGGGTGCTCATTCGCCTTCCGCGGCTGCATCAGGAGGGCGACTACGCGGGACAGACGGTCGCCAAGCTTCTTCGCGATCTGAATCCGGGCGCCGATCCCGCAAAGCTCGACATCAACTACTGGGGCCGAGACAAGCTGACGGAACTGCTGGCCTCCGTCGACCCCGACAACAAAGGCTCACGTGCGGATGCCCGTGCGTCCTACTCGAAAGTCGCCGAAAACATCATCAACAAACGCTCCGAGGTCGGCATCTTCACCAATATGCAGCAGGCGCTTTCGGCACCAGGCGTGACGACCGGCATCGCCCGCGTCCTCAATGAACGCACCTACCTCGGTTCGTTCAACGTGCTGGATCAGGAAACGGTTGGACCGCAGGTCGGCCGCGAGCTCCAGCAGAAGGCGATCTGGGCGGTCGTTCTCTCGACGCTCGCCATGGGCGCCTATCTGTGGCTGCGATTCGACTTCATGTTCGGTGTCGCGGCGGTCGTCTGCATCATCCACGACGTTTGTGTCTCGCTGGCCTTTCTTGCGATGATCAACGGCGAGTTCTCCCTCAACATCGTGGCGGCCCTGCTCCTGATCGTCGGCTATTCGATCAACGATACGGTCGTGACTTATGACCGCGTTCGCGAGAACCGTCGCAAGCTCAAGACCCGCGCGACGCTCGAGGAGCAGTTGAATCTGGCGATGAACCAGACGCTGTCGCGAACGATCCTGACGTCAGGCTCGGTCGTGATCGTCCTCATCGCGCTGATTCTGTTCGGCGGAAAGGTGATTCACGAGTTCGCGCTGATCCTTCTGATCGGCGTCATCGCCGGCACGTACTCGACGGTGACGATTGTTCCGGCGGTCGCGATCGCGTGGAACAATCTGACCGGCCGCAAACACGATATCGCCGGCCCGGCCGCGCGTCCGCGCGTGGAACCGGTGCCGCCGAGGGAGGAACCCACGACGCGTAAGCGAAAGGCGGTCTAAGTGAAACTCTTCCTCAAGTTCGCCGGCTTTGTCGCTGTGATTGTGGCCCTGGTGTTCGCCAAGAAGCATTTTCTCGACAAGTCCTCGGACTCGATGGCGAGCGAGACGAATGCTGCCGGCACGTCCGCGCCCAAGCTGACCATCCAGCCGGGCAGCATTCCGCAGCCGCTGTCGCAATCGCCGTCGCAGCCGCAACAGGGAGCGACTGGGACGGCGGTTGACGAGAACGCCGTTGCGTCGCTGATCCACAAATTCTTCGGCGGCGGACAGCCCGAGGACAAAGCGAAAGTCCGCATGCGGGTGTTCATGCAGACGTGGAAAGAGGGCGGCACCTCGCTCAACGATGCCGAGCAGGCCGCCGCTTGCATGTGGTCGCGCGGAAAAATGTTCATCCCCGACCGCGACGAGATCCAGGACGCCTACAACGGTTTCATAGCGTTCCGCAAAGCGAAGGACCTGTACACGAACATCAACGAGTACGCCATCGCCGACACGATCTCTCGCGGACACGATGAGGGTCACGGCGACTATTCGGAATTTCAGGTCACCATCAACGGCAGGACCTATCTGATGGGCGTGCCGGATAAGGCGAACCCGATTTTCTGGATCCGTTAGGCCGAGGTTGCTCAGTTGCTTGGTTTCTGAGCAACCTAGCAACCTAGCAACCTAGCAACCTAGCAACCCGGCAACCCAGTAACCGGGTGGGCGGGCGGCAACTATAATCCGCGGCCATGGCGGACCATGGCCGCGACGACGCCCTCGACTATCACTCGAAGCCGCGTCCCGGCAAAACCGAAGTCGTCCCCACCAAACCGACGGCCACCCAGCGCGACCTGGCGCTGGCGTACACGCCCGGCGTCGCCAAACCGTGCCTCGAGATCGCGCGCCATCCGGGCGACGTCTACAAGTACACCAACAAGGGGAATCTCGTTGCCGTCATCACGAACGGCACGGCCGTTTTAGGTCTCGGCAACATCGGTCCGGCCGCCGGAAAGCCGGTGATGGAAGGCAAAGCCGTTCTCTTCAAACGCTTTGCGGACATCGACGTGTTCGATCTCGAGCTCGAGACACGCGACACCGAGGAGTTCATCAACGCCGTCAAGCTGCTCGAGCCGACGTTCGGCGGCATCAACCTCGAGGACATCGCCGCTCCGGCGTGCTTCGAAATCGAAGACCGTCTGAAAAAAGAGATGAAGATCCCGGTCTTCCACGACGATCAGCACGGGACGGCGATCATCTCCGCCGCTGCGCTGCAGAACGCATTGGAAGTGGCGGGCAAGAAGATACAAAAAGTCAAATTGGTGATCAGCGGCGCCGGCGCGGCGGCCATGGGGTGCCTGCGCCTGTACATCAAGATGGGGTTGCGCAAGGAGAACGTGGTCCTCACCGACAGCCACGGCGTGATTTTCAAGGGTCGCACCGTCGACATGACGCCGTACAAAGAAGAATTCGCTGCCGACACGAAAGCGCGCACGCTCGCCGACGCGCTGAAAGGCGCGGATGTCTTCATCGGACTGTCGGTCGGCGGCATCGTGACGAAGGACATGGTGCGGTCGATGGCGAAGGATCCGATCGTCTTCGCGATGGCGAATCCCGATCCTGAGATCGGCTACGAGGAAGCGACGTCGGCGCGATCGGATCTCATCATGGCAACGGGCCGCTCCGATTTCCCCAACCAGGTCAATAACGTTCTCGGCTTTCCCTTCATCTTCCGCGGCGCGCTCGACTGCCGGGCCACGACGATCAACGACGAGATGAAGCTGGCCGCCTCGCAGGCGCTGGCGGCTCTCGCGAAAGAGGAGGTACCCGACTCCGTTCTTCGCGCGTACGCGACCGAGCGATTCACCTTCGGCCGCGACTACCTGATCCCCAAGCCGTTCGATCACCGCGTGCTGCTCAATGTCCCGGTGGCGGTGGCAAGGGCGGCCGCCGAGACGGGCGTGGCGCAGGAGCCGATCACCGACTTCGACGCCTACCGCCGTCAGCTCGAAAAGCTGTTAGGCCGCGCGCGCGGAATCATGCATGCAATGTACGACCGCGCCAAACGCGATCCGAAGCGCATCGTCTTTCCGGAGGGCGATCAGGAAAAGATCATCCGCGCCGCGAAGATCCTCATCGAAGAGGGTCTGGCCGAGCCGATTCTTCTCGTCAAGGAGGAAGTTGCGGCGCCGCTTCTCCGAAAACACAACATCGATCGCTCGAAGATCTCGATCATCGACGTCACCAAGTCGCCGAAGTTCGATCAGTACGCGCAGCGCTTCCACCAGTTGCGCCGGCGCCGCGGAATCACCGTCACCGATGCGCGCCGGATTCTCAACAGCCGCAATTACTTCGCGATGATGATGGTGGATGAGGGCGATGCCGACGGCGTCATCGCCGGCTTGCATGCCTACTATCCGTCCACGGTCAGGCCGGCGCTGCAGATCGTCAAGACGCGGCCGGGAGTGAAGAACGTCTCCGGCGCGTACCTGCTGATGTTCAAGAATCAGATGCTGGTGCTCGCCGACACTACCGTCAACATCGAGCCGGACGCCGAGGAGCTCGCTGAGATCGCGGTGCTGACTGCCGAGACAGCCCGGCGATTCGACCTCGAGCCGCGCGTCGCCATGATCTCCTTCTCGAATTTCGGATCGACGCAGCACCCGGAGGCCGAAAAAGTTCGCGATGCGGTCCGCATTCTCAACGAGCGCCATCCCAATCTGATCGTCGACGGCGAGATGCAGGCCGACACGGCGGTCGTCCCGTACATCGCGCATACCGACTATCCGTGGAGCACGATCCAGGGCGACGCCAACGTGCTGATCTTCCCGAATCTCGACTCCGCCAACGCCGCCTACAAATTGTTGTGGAGGGTGGGCGGGGCGGAGGTCATCGGGCCGATTCTGCAGGGCCTTGCGAAACCAGTGCACGTGCTGCAGCGCGGCGTCGACGTCAACGACATCGTGAACATGGCGGCCATCGCCGTCATCGACGCCCAGAATGTCGAGCGCCCGCTGCTGCGGCGCGCTCGAAAGTAGTCAGACGACGTAGTGGCTGGAGTTTTCCGGCACGATGCAGCTCCTGACGAGCGAGCTCAGCACCTTGATGTCGAACGGTTTGGGCAGGAAGGCGCAGATGCCTTTGTCCATCGCTGAAGCGAGCTCGGGGCCGCGATTGGCGCTGACGATGATCACCGGAATCGACAGCAGCGCCGGGTCGCTCGCGCGCTCTCGCAGGACGTCCCAGCCGGAGACGATCGGCATCATGAGATCGAGTACGACCACCGACGGGCGTTCGCCGCGCATGATGTCGAGCGCCTCTTTGCCGTTGGCAGCCTCCGAAAAAACGTATCCGTCACGGCGAAGCGAGGCCACGATCATGCGGCGAATGCTCGGATCGTCGTCGACGACCAGGACGCGAAAAATCTTTCCCCCAATGTCAGTTGACACTCAAACGGACCCTATTTGACGGAAGTACCTGCAAAATCAGCGCCTTGCGGAACAAACATCTGCCTTTTGAACGT
>Ga0070706_100005250_pt1 | contig 12353 bp, 8 predicted proteins | sample KBSK5501metaG_FD_65476 | JGI IMG/M metagenome (GOLD analysis project Ga0070706, IMG submission 65476) | Corn, switchgrass and miscanthus rhizosphere microbial communities from Kellogg Biological Station, Michigan, USA - KBS K5-50-1 metaG | ecosystem: Host-associated > Plants > Roots >...
CCCGGCACCGCGGACGGGTGGGCGCTGGCAACGGTCAGTCCGGTGACCGCGAGCGACGCCGCGGCCACGAGCGCGCCTGCGGCGCCTAGAAGTCTCTTGTTCAGCCTGAGCTCCATAAGTCCCCCTCGATAGTTGGCCAAGCCCCTTGTGGGCTGCGCTGGCAGACGGCGCGGCGGCAAACCGCGCAAATGCCCACAATGCACCCGCCCAGGGCTCTGCGCAAGACAGGGTGCCCTGAACCCGGCGTTAGACGCCACTTGACCGCGCAGGGCTTCGCGCCTAACGTACCCAGCACCCGCGGGACCCCGGCCGGATCGGAACGCAGGTATGGGAGGCATCGTGAGACCAGGAACGGCGGGAGATCAGGGAGGGCGGGTCAATGCGACAGCGCCCGGCGCGCGAGGGCTATCGCGGCGCGAATTTGTCGGGTGCACGGCCGGCATCGCTGCTGCGGCCACCTTTCCGTCATTACAGCGCACCGGCGCTGCCGTTACCCCGCTAACGGGCGCCACCGTTAACCCCGGGGCTTACAATGTAAGCACTTATCTTGACGCCGCGAGCATATATAACAGCTACGTGGGCTTGCCGCTGGCCACGACATTCGAGAAAGTCTACATGAATCATGGCCAGTTCGGGACAGCGCCGCCCCTCAAGATGACACAGCTAGCTGCGGCCGGCTGCCAGTTCTTGGTATCGGTCGAGCCGTCCAGGACGATGACGCGCACCGAGCAAAAGCTGATGGCCAGCTGGATCGCCATGCTCAAGACCAGCGGGATGTCATTCCGGGTCGTGCTTTATTCGGAATGTAACGATAAGGCCTTCAAGACCGTGGGGGAGTGGCTGCCTTACTGGCGGTACTATGCGCCGGTCATTAAAGGCGCGGGTGTTGCCTGCTGCTATGAGCCTGGATGCGGCGGCACGGCGGTCTCTCGCGCAGAGGCATTTTTCCCGTCCAGCCCCGCGCCGGATGAGCTGTGGATGGATTACTACGCCACGGCATTCCGCGGGGGGTCGCGCCTCGACAAGCTCATCGCGATAGCCGGGGCGGCTGGGATATCCGCGGGACTCGGCGAGTTTGGATGGTCGGCGGGTGACGCTCCTACAACCAATCCCATGACCATGCCATGGTGGGATAAGTACTGCGTCTACTTGAGCCAGCTCGCCATCGGCGGAAAGCTGAAGCTCGGTGCGATTAACTTCAGCGCCAAGGCCAACAATAAAACGGTAGATGTCATCAAGAGCCCCACCGATCCGCGTATCCCGGGGATTCATGAGGTCGTCGGCGCGGTCCGGCTCGGCTGAGCGGCCGCGCCCGAGCGGGTCAGACGGGCGGGACACTTCGGACCGGGCGGTCAGCTATCGGTGTTCAGGAGTGCGGCCAGGGTGGTCAAAACGTCCTCGGCCGCCGACGCGACTGTCAGTTCCGGGTCGCCGAGCGCGAGTGAGATGCCGAGCCCGTCCACCAGGCTGATGGTGAGGACAGCGAGGCGCTCGGGGCTGAGCGTCGTGGTGAAGCGCCCGGTCTCGCTACCGAGCCGCGCCCAGGGCTAGCCCCGGCCTCACCACCCCGCCCCGGAATCCCGTTCGGCGCCATAATGACCTGCACCGGCCGCGACCGGATGATGCGCGCAGACCCGGGCGTTGTTCCGCTTCGTGACGCTGATCCCGGCTGCGTGCCGTCACGCCGTACACCCGCCGCCGCCGGCAGAGAGGACCCTGTGAAGTCAGTAGCGCCGCGCGCCGTGCCGCTTACCTTCTACTCCGTGGCGGAGCCCGTGCCCGGCCAGGGCTGGCAGAACCTGTTCCGGTCCGCCTGGCCCGCCTACCGCCAGTGGTACCTGCGCGACGGCGCGGCGGCAGCGACGGGCCTCGGCCCGGGTGGGGTGGCGGGGTCAGGGCTAGCGCTGGGTGGGGTGGCGGGGTCAGGGCTAGCGCTGGGTGGGGTGGCGGGGTCAGAACTAGCGCTGTGCGAGCAGATGCTGGCCGCGCATATGCCCGAACTCGTGCCCACCTGGCAGCGGCTGGTGGCGCTGGCGGACGGCGACCCGCTCGCCGCGCAGATGCTGACGCTGTACAACCCGCCGCCGTTCCTGGCCGGCTGCTCGCAGGCGGTCTACCTGGGCAGCGAGCCCGCCCTGGTCCGCAACTACGACTACGCGCCCGAGCTGCTCGAGCGCGTGGTGTTCGGCAGCGCGTTCACCGGGCGGCGGGTGGTCGGCATGAGCGACTGCCTGTGGGGGCTGGTCGACGGGATGAACGACGCGGGCCTGGCCGTGTCCCTGGCCTTCGGCGGGCGGCTGGCCATGGGGCCGGGGTTCGGCATCCCGCTCGTGCTGCGCTACGTCCTGGAGGTGTGCGACACCGCCGCGCAGGCGCGGCTCGCGCTGGCCCGGCTGCCGGTGCACATGGCCTACAACGTCACCGTGGCCGACCGGGCGGGCGACTACTTCACCGTGTTCGTGAGCCCGGACAGCGAGCCGGTGTTCCTCGACTCGCCGATCGCGACCAACCTGGAGCCGGAGCCCGGGTCACCGACCACGGCGCCGCACAGCCGCGAGCGGCAGGCCCTGCTGGCCAGCCTCGTGCGCCAGCCCGGCCTCACCCTGGACGATCTGGTCTCGCGGTTCCTGGAGCCACCGCTGCACTCCGACGCCTACGACCAGGGCTTCGGCACGCTCTACACGGCGGTCTACCGGCCCGCCGACCTGTCGGTGGAGTACCGCTGGCGGGATTCGTCGTGGCAGCACTCGATCGGTTCGTTCGCCAGCGGCCAGCACGACGTGGTGCTCGCCAGCCGGGATGCGGTCGGTCCCGCAGCGGCTGGCCCGGGGGGACACTCCACCTCCCCGGGGGCAAGCCCCCGGACCCCGTGGCCCTGGAACCCCCCGATGGCCTAAAGGTCCCGTGACTTCGTCACGCAGCCTTGGCCGCTAGCCGGCCCCGTGCGAACCGGACGGGGGGACGCCGAGCGCCGGGTTGCGGTCGAAGAACCCGAACGGCTTGAGCCAGAACGACACGATGTCGGCGGGCATGACGGGCCAGTCCTCGGGCCGGGTGATGTGGTGAATGCCGAACACGTACCAGAGCACCACGTCGGTGTTCTCGATCGGCCGGTCCTGCGCGGTCCACTGGGGGAGCCCCGTGTCCCGCTCATGAAGCGTCGGGAACTCGCCGCACGGCCAGCGCTCGTCCGGCCGGTATGGGGTGACCCAGAGCGTGTGCCCGATGGCCTGCGCCCGCCGGAACACCGGGGATGACGGGTCGAACAGCGCCGGGAAGCTCCCGGCGGGCACCAGCTTGTAGCCGACCGGGCCGCCGAGACCGTTCCTGACGCCCGGGTTCACCACCTTCCAGGCTCGCTGCCGGTGCCAGTCGTAGTCCTGCCGGCCCTCGGACTCGGTGCGCAGCGGCGTCTCGCGCACCACGAGCGCGAGGCCCTCCGGATTGCCGTCGCCCACGGGGAGCGGCTCCGACTCCACCGCGCAGACCGTGTTGGCCTCGCCGTCCACGTCCAGGTCGAGGCGGGCGACGATGAAGTGCTGGTGGTACGGCGCGTAGGTGCGCTCGTCCACGAGCGTCCCGGTGGGCGGCTGCTGGCCGTCGGCGAAGTACGAGGTCACCATCAGGCCGGTCGCGCGCACCTCGCACTCGATGTTGCCGTCCTGGTAGAACCGCCAGTAGACCAGGTACTCGTAGTTGGCGACCGTGACGTGGAACGACACGACCAGCCGCCGCGCCCGCCGGACTTCGCTGCCGGAAACCGGATCCACGTGCTTCCAGAGGACCCCGCTGTCCTCCTCGTGAATGCAGATGGCGTTCCTGATCGTGCGGGGCTCGCCGCGCGAGTCGGGGAGCACCGCGTCAAGGTAGGTGATCTCGCCGAGGCAGTCGCAGCCGAGTTCCAGCGAGGTCGTCATGAACCCGAGGCCCCACTCGCCGATGTCGAACGCGGTGCGGCGGTTGTGGTCGGCGGTGACGTCCCGGTACGGGACCACCATTTCGGCGAACGAGAGCCGGTGCGCCACCGGCCGGAGCCGGCCGTTGTCGGCGAACCCGACGGTGTGCAGGACCAGGCCTTCCCGGTAGTTGAAGCCAAGCCGCATCTGCCAGTTCTGCCAGGACAGTAGGTAGCCATCGAGCGTGAAAGAAACCCCCTCGGGCTGGCTGACGTGCAGCGGCCGGACCTCACGCAGCGGGGCGTCGATGAGCTTGGGCAGATACTCGCCCATCACCTGCGGCCGGTCCGCGGGCTTGCCCGGCGGGGCGTCCTCAAGTTCGAGCAGTTCCATCCGGTTGAGGTCGACGACCGGGTGCAGCCCGGACAGGTGATGGGCGTAGGGGTTGCCCTGGTCGCTGCCCCGGTACCAGACGTCGGACCAGCCGAGCCGGCGGCCGCGGTAGCGGTCCGGGACGTCCGAAGGGGGGTAGGCCCACACGTCGGTGAGCACCCGGTCCAGGTCGGTGATGCCCCGGGAGGCCAGCGCCGCGGCCAGCGACGGGTGCGCCCGAACCATCTCGTCGCACTCGTGCCACTCGTCCACGGTGACGTTCGGCTGCTGGCCGGGCAGGTGCTCCCAGGCGGCGACGGTGCCGTCGGCCAGCGACACGACGCCGCGGTAGGCCTGGCCGTCGGCGGTGTTCCAGCAGACGGCCAGCGCCTCGCGGTTCGCCGTGCCGTCCGCCCCGCCGGCCAGCATCGCCCGCAGGGCGGCCTTGGCGGGCTCCCGCAGCTCGATCGACGCGTAGCGCCAGCCCTCGCCGACGCCCCGGTCGCGGCGAAGGACCGCCACAGCCTGGCGGAACTCCGCGGCCGTGAGCGGGTCGAGCGGATGCGGTGCGGGTGAATCGCCGGGGCCGGTGCCGCTGGTCACGCGGTCACGCCATCTTGAAGTTCAGCGGGCTGACCGGCGCTGGCTGCGGCCCGATGGCCTGGCCGGCGAACTGGCCCCGTACCCCGGTAATCCACTGCTTGCAGCGTTCCTCCAGCTGGTTGTCGTCAGTCTGGAGCCGGCCCCGGGTCACCAGCGCGCCCAGGTCCGCGCCGGGGTAGCGGTAGTCACCGGGTCCCATGATGCGCAGGTAGAACGCCTCGGCTTCGCTGACGATGCCGTGCCAGTCGTGGCCCCAGCGCCGGAAGCTGACGGCGGCGTCCGGGCCCAGCTGGTAGATCCCGGTCCGCGGCGCCTCGGTCAGCAGTTCTACCTGGTCCGCGGTCTCCTTGATGATGATCTGGCTCCAGACGTCCACGCTGGCCTCGCGGGACCAGCGCTCGTTGATCTCGGCGATGTCCACCTCGTAGTCCACGTCGAGGTACTCGAGGAGATGGAACAGGAACAGCGGCAGGTCCGCGTAGGCACCGGCCGTGACGTTGGTCATCGAGCTGATGCCGCTGATCCGCGGGTTGAGCTCGCCGAGGTAGAGCTCGCCGGTGGCTGTGTCCACGAGGAAATCGACTTCGAAGAACCCGGAGTATCCCTCTCTGGCGAGCCGGTCGCCGAGGCGGCCGGTGAGGTCCCTGGCCTGCTGTTTCTGGGCTCTGGTCAGCGTCGCGGGATAGTCGTTGCCGGCCCAGCCGCCCCGGTAGGGGGTGAGCTCGGGGTGGCCAGTGATGTCGTTCATCAGCGGGCCGACGAGCGTGCCGTGCCGGGTCAGCACCGCCTCCACCGCGATCGCCCGGTGGTCGATCCGGCGCATGACCTTGAGTTCCTCGTCCGCCAGCGGCTCCTTCGCCGCATACTTCTCCCAATCGCGGCGATCTGAGATGAAGAACGTGGTCTTGCCCGAGTCGCCGTAGGGCATCTGCACCACCAGGTCGTGGCCGAGCCCGGACCGGTCTGCCAGGGCCAGCAACTCCTCGTAGCTGGCCGCCCGGCCGAGGACGTTCGGCACGCTGGGCACACCGGCGTCGTTGCCCAGCTGAGTGGTGACGATCTTGGAGTCGATGCGGTGCCGGAGCGCGGCCGCCGGATGGGCGACCCGCAGCCCGGCCCGCGCGGCGAGGTCCTCGGTCTCCTCGTCGAACATGACGAACACCGCCCGGCCGCCGGGCCCGTGCGACGCGATCCAGCTGATGACCTCCGGGTGGCTGAGCAGGTAGTTGCAGATGTCCTCGATCGACTCGAACTCGGGCGCCTCGCGGTCCGCCGGCACGAACACGTTCGGGTGGGTGCCCTCGAAGGAATCGAAGTAGGTCACGTAGTGGAAGTTCCGCACCCAGCGGTCGATGCCGAGCAGGTTGAACGCGGTGGGGGAGACGAAGTAGACGGGGATCTGGTTGGTGCGGAAGAACTCCCGCAGGTCGGAGACGCCGCGGAACTTCGGTGGCGGGCTAGTCATGAGTTGCCTCCCTGGTCTGGCGGGTGGGCACTCGGGCGTCGTGGTGCGGGCAAAGATCACCGCGCCAGCGGCCTGGAGCCGCTCGATGGACGCCGCGGTCTCAGCGGGCACGAAGCCGCGCCGGGCGCGCGAGCCGGCGGTGCTTTCGACCCCGCTCATCCAGTGCGAGTCCTTGGTGGTGACGGGGATGCCGCACAGCGGCCCGCCCTCCCCGCGGGCCAGGGCCTCGTCCGCCGCCTTGGCAGCTTCCCTGGCGGCGGAGTCGAGCCGGATCGTGAACGGGTTGACCGTGGCCGTTATCTGGTCGGCGCGCTCCAGCACCGCCTCGAGCGCGTCGGCCGCCGACAAGTCGCCGCGCCGCAACGCGGCTCGTAGCTCGGCCGCCGACAACGCACAGACATCCACCCTTGGGTCCGTCCCAGCCCTTGTGATCGCGCACCGCCCTGACATATCAGGATTACCCTTGCGGTCCCGCTGGCTACCTTCTAGGTTTCGCCCCATGCACAGTGTGGATGCGGTGACGGAGCAGATGATCCGTTCGGTGCTGGCCTACGCGGAGAACCGGCTGCGGCTGGACCCGGTTCCGCTGGATCGGGGCTCGCAGGACCCCGCCGCACTCGACGCTGCGCTCAGGGGGCTGCTCGGTGACGAGCCGCACAACTCCGACCAGGTGCTGGGCGTCTACACGTCGGTCATGGCGCCGGCGGTGATCTCCGCGGACAGCCCGCGGTTCCTCGGCTTCATCCCGGCAGCGCCGACGAAGGCCTCGCTCCTGTTCGACATGCTCATCTCCTGCGCCTCGATCCAGGGGATCTCCTGGCTGGAGGCCGCGGGCGCGATTCACGCGGAGAATCTGGTGCTGCGCCTCATCGCCGACCGGGCCGGGCTGCCCGGCTCCGCGGGCGGGTGCTTTGTCTCCGGCGGTTCCGCGGGGAACCTGTCCGCCCTGGTGGTGGCCAGGGAGACGGCGAAGCGTAAGGCCGGGCCAGCAGCCGCGGGCCGCCGTTTCCGGGTCGCGGTCAGCCCGGATGCCCACTCCTCCATCGTCAACACGCTGCGGATCCTGGAGATGGACGCGCTGACCGTTGCCACCGAGGATCACCGGCTCACCGGCACCGCGCTGCGCGCCGCGATCGAAGCCGACGGCGACCCGTCGTCGCTCGCCGCCGTTGTCGCGACGGCGGGTACGACCAACGCGGGGATCATTGACGACCTGGCCGGCGCCTCGGCGGTCGCCCGCGAGCACGGCCTGTGGCTCCACGTCGACGGCGCGTACGGCGGCGCGGGCCTGTTCGCGCCCAGCGTCCGGCGTGCCTACGACGGCATCGAGCACGCCGACTCGTTCGTTGTGGACCCGCACAAGTGGCTCTTCGCGCCGTTCGACTGTGCCGCGCTGCTCTACCGGGATCCGGTACTCGCCCAGTCGGTGCACAAGCAGGACGCCTCCTACCTCGACGTTATTCACGCCGAGTCCGGAGAGTGGAACCCGACCGACTACGCCTACCACCTCACCAGGCGGGCGCGGGGCCTGCCGCTGTGGTTCTCCCTGTCGGTGTACGGGGTCAGCGCCTACAGCGAGGCGATCGAGGTGGCGATCAGGCTGGCCAAGGAGACCGCCCTCGAGATCAAGTCGCGCGATTACCTGGAGCTGATCCGCGAGCCCGAACTCGGCGTCGTCTTGTTCCGCCGGCTTGGCTGGGATTCACCGCGGTACTCGCGGTGGGCCGACGACCTCCACGGCGACCAGGTGGCCTTCATCCCGCCCACGGCGTGGGAGGGCGAGACAGTCGCCAGGTTCGCCTTCCTGCACCCGCACACGCCCATGGACCTGGTGCGGCAGATTCTCGACCGAATGCGGTAATCCGCGCTGCTTTGAACCTTTGACGGCGCTGCGCCGTCTATTAGGCATACGCACTGAACCCTGGCCCTGTCCCGGCAGGCCGGCCAGGCCGGGAAAGGGCGCGCGGGCCTTGTCTTTTGTATGGGGATAGCAGGGGGTCGCGGTGGCCAGCAGGGGAGAGACCGCGGAACCGACCTTGGCGTGCATCAGTGAGGGGGAGACCCTGCGGGAGGCGGGTCACCTGATGCGCGCGCTCGGGGTGGGGAGCCTCGAAGTTCTCCGGCAGAGCGGAGAGTTCCAGGGGTTCATCAGCCGGGACATGCTGGTCGAGACGATCGCCGCGGGCGGGGACCCGAAGACGCTGACCGTGGGAGAGGTCGTGCCGGTGAGGAAGCATCCCGCCAAGCCGCGTTCCGTCCTTCCCGTGCGGCGGCCCGCCGGGGCCCGCTGACAGCCAGAACCCGGCGCCTATCGGCCCAGCGGCCGGAGGCCGGCCGCACCGGTCCTTCGCCGTACACTGATGGCCCGGACCGAGATTGAGTAAGCAATGCGCTCAGCTCTGCCTGCCCTTGCCGCCGTCGTCGCGGCCTGTCTGGCCGGTGCCGTGGTCACCGGCTGTTCCGCGCCGCCGCGTCACCACGCGCCGCCGGCCAGCTACTACCTCGCGCTCGGGGATTCACTGTCGCAGGGAGTCCAGCCGAACTCATCCGGTGCCAGCGTCGAGACCAGGGACGGCTACGCGAACCTGCTCTACGCGGCGCTGCGCAGGCATCACCCGGGCCTCCGCCTTGCCGACCTCGGCTGCCCGGGCGAGACCACCGCGACCATGATCCGCGGCGGGACCTGCGATTACCGGGCCGGGTCACAGCTCGCGGCCGCCGTCAGCTTCCTGCGCGCGCACCGGGGCCGCGTGTCCCTGATCACCGTGGACATCGGGGCCAACGACCCCAACTCCTGCATCCTCCGGCCCAGTTTCGCCAGGCTCATGCCCTGCGCGGGCAAGGCTCTCCTGGAAACCACCGCCAACCTCACCAAGATCATGACGGCGCTCCGGCCGGCCGCCAGGGGCACCCGCATCATCGGGATGAACTACTACCTCCCCGAACTCGCCGAGTGGCGCCACGGCTTCGCCGGCGAGATGCTGGCGCGGCTCGCCGAGTTTGCCGCCCTCGGCTACAACACCCTGCTGGCCAGGGTCTACCGGGCGTACGGCGCTCGCATCGCCAACGTGTTCGGCGCCTTCCACACCAGCGACTTCGCCGATCCGGTGACCGTGCCGGGATTCGGCAGGCTCCCGCGCAACGTCGCGGCGATCTGCCGGTGGACCTGGCAGTGCGCGGCACCGCCGCGCGGCCCGAACCAGCACGCCAACCAGGCCGGTTACGCCGTGATCGCGCGCGCGTTCCTGCTCGCCGGCGCCAGCTAGCTGGCCGGGTAGCAGGGCGTCTGCCGCGCTCCGGGGCCTAACCGGCCCTCACGGACCGCCGCCCGGCAGGAGCGGGCGGCAGGCCGTCATGGCAGCCTTGAACCGCGGCGAGGTTGTGTCGAGGCCGGCCGTGTTGAAGCCGATCTGGTGGCTGTTCTCGAACGGATCCGGGAAGTTCGTTTACCCCGTGCGAGCGCATGCACTTGGCGTAGGCCAGCGCCTGAGCGGTGATGTCCTGGAGGGTGGGCAGGCCCGCCGAGGTGGTAACGGACGAACCACCGCAGGCCGCTGCCAGCAGGGCAACCGCCGTCACTGCGGCCAGGATCGCCGCCCGCCGCCGCATCGGTCTCCTCACGGCAGGAGTGGATGAGCCCGCCCGCGCCTGCCCAGGTGCCGGATTGAGAAGGCGCTGCGGTTGCGTCCGCGAAAGGGATCTCCGGCCCTGGCGCGGGCGGGCCCGCAACCACCTACCAGGCAATTCTGGCCAGCGCCGGGACGGCCGCGCTATGGGCCGGCACCCACATCCGTGGTGGGCCTGGGCCTACTCACCCCGGAACCCGCGCGTATCTCATCCGGTGAACTTGTGCGTGGGCGTGGTGCCGTTCGGCGCCAGCAGGTCGAATCCGTCCGGGATGTGCAGCTTGCCGGGCCTGGTGCCGTGCCTGCCGGTGATGCCGTACTGCCAGACGAGCGCCCTGGTGGCCGGGTCGAAGGCGACCATGCGGTTGTTGAAGTCGTCGTTGGCCATGAAGACACCGCTCGGGAGCAGTTCGACGAGCGAGGGGTGGTTGAGCATGCCCGGCCCGGATGCCACGTCGTAGCGGTAGAGAATGCGGCCCCTGCGGTTGAACTCGAGGATTTGCCCGGGCGACGCGTAGTCGGCGATGAGGTAGCGGTCGGGGCCGAGCTGCTGGGGGTCGGAGGGGTAGGTGATCGGCAGCTGAACCGACCAGACCAGCTTCCCGTGAGGCGTGAACTCGTCCACCCACGACCCGTTGATCTCCGAGATCAGCAGGTTGCCGTCCGCGAGCGGGGTGTCGCCGTTCACCGCGCCCATCGAGGCCGGCGGGTTGTGCGCGCAGACGCCATTCGTGCCGACCTGGCTGGCGACGGTCCCGTTGCGGTTGATCACCAGCACCCGGCAGTTGTAGGCGTCGGCCACCGTGACCTGGCCGCTCTTGAGCACGTAGGCATCGTCGGGCTCGTACAGATACCCGGGTGCCGAGCCCGTCCGCCGAGGATGGCCGTACGACCAGATGATCTTGCCCGAGGGGTAGGCGATCTCGACGATCGTGTTGTTCTGCTCCTGGTTGGAGACGATGGCGGTGCCGTGGTCGAAGAAGAACGCGTCGTCGGGGAAGTAGAACTGCAGCGGATCCCGCGGCGCCTTCGCCGACGGGTACTTCCACACGACGTGCATGGTGTCATCCAGCAGCAGGAGGCGGTTGTTCCCGCGGTCGGCGATCAGCAGCTTGTCGCCGAAGTAGGGCGAGCCCGCCCCGGGGGCGCCGGCGGTCCCGAACGCCGGGTTCGCCCGCAGCATCTGGACCGCCGCGACGAAGGATCCGTGCGACTCGCCGCCGACGATCCAGGCGGTGGAACCGGCCACCGCGACCGCCGCGTGGGACACCGGCACCTGGAGCCGGCCGGCCGGCAGCAACCGTTTCCGGGTGGGGTCAAAGGCCCAGACGGTCGACACGGTGGCGGTGGAGGTGGGCCCGGCTCCGGGAGCCTGCGCCGCCCGGCCGAGCTGAGTGGTGCCGACGCCCGGCGTCAGCCGCTGGGCCACCGTGCTTTCGCCACCGGCCACGAACAGCTCGTTCCCTAGGGTGACGGCCACGGCTCCCGCCAGCGGCTCGGGGAGATGGCCGATCACGGCCGACGTGTGCCGCGCGGGGCTGACGGCCTGGATCGTGCTGACCGGGGCGCCGGCCCCCGGGCCGGTGATGGCCTGGCCGCCGAAGACGAAGATCTGACCGCCCAGCGCGGCGACGGCCGGATAGCGCACCGGCACCCGGAGCGTGGCGACCGTGCGGAAGGTGCGGCCGTCGGTGGTGGCCAGCACGCCGGCGTCCGGATGCGCCCCGTCGTAGCCGCCCACGATGTAGGTGGTGGTGCCGATGGTGACCGCCGCCGAATCCGACCGTGGCACCGGCATCGGACTCCCGCTGGTGGCCATCGCCCCCGGGTTGCCGCCGCGGCGGCCGGGCACGCGGAACGCCTGGACCGTGGCGACCGTGGCTGTCGCCCCGCCGCCGAAGACCACGGCGCGCCGGCCGATGAGCGCCGCCGCGGCGTCGTGCAACGGCGCGCGGAGCGAGCCGATCTGGCGTACCGCGCCGGTGCCCGTGTGCACGGCGTAGATCCCGCTCGCCGAGGCACCGCCCGCGATCAGCCCGCCGAGCACGATCAGCCGGTGCCCCGGGGCCGCGACGGCCACCTCGCGGCTCAGCGGGGCCGGGAGACGCCAGGGCAGCAGGCCGGCCTCGGCGGCGGGCAGGACACGCGCGGCCCGCCTGGCGTCCAGGTCCGCCGGCGTGCCCTTGCCGGAGTGGGTTGCGACCCGGCCGATGCTCGCGGCCACGCCGCCGAGCGCGCCGAGCACGATCAGCGCCCCCAGCACCGCGACGCCGACCGCATGCCGCCGACGGGCACGGGCCGGCGCTCTGCCAGCCCCGACCCCACCGCCCCGCCCAGCGCCAGCCCCGACCCCACCGCCCCGCCCAGCGCCAGCCCCGACCCCACCGCCCC
>Ga0070706_100005251_pt1 | contig 12352 bp, 9 predicted proteins | sample KBSK5501metaG_FD_65476 | JGI IMG/M metagenome (GOLD analysis project Ga0070706, IMG submission 65476) | Corn, switchgrass and miscanthus rhizosphere microbial communities from Kellogg Biological Station, Michigan, USA - KBS K5-50-1 metaG | ecosystem: Host-associated > Plants > Roots >...
GCCCGAGGTCATCGTGCACCGTGACGCCAAGCTGCTCGCCCAGGCCGTCGCCGCGCGCCTGGTCACCAGGCTGGTGGACGCGGTCGCCGCCCGCGGCGCCGCGTCGGTGGTGCTGACCGGCGGCGGCATCGGCACCGCGGTGCTCGCCGAGGTGGACGCCACCCCGGCCAGGGACGCCATCGACTGGCGGCACCTGGACATCTGGTGGGGCGACGAGCGGTTCGTCCCGACGAGCGACCCCGACAGGAACGAGACCGGCGCCCGCTCGGCCCTGCTCGACCACGTGGACGCCGACCCGGCCCGGGTGCACGCCATGCCCGGGCCCGACGGGCCCGACGGCGACGACCCGGAGGCGGCCGCGGCCAGGTACGCCACGTGGCTGGCCGCCGCGACCAAGCCGGAGGATCATGGCCCGGTGCCCGCGTTCGACGTGCTGATGCTCGGCATCGGCCCCGAGGGGCACGTCGCGTCGCTGTTTCCCGGCATGCCCGCGCTGTACGACGAGCGACCGGTCGTGGCGGTACGCGGCTCGCCAAAGCCCCCGCCGACCCGGCTGTCCCTGACCCTGCCGTCGATCCAGGCCGCCCGGGAGGTCTGGATCATCGCCTCGGGTCCCGACAAGGCCAACGCGATCGCGATGGCACTGTCCGACGCCGGGCCGGTGCAGGTGCCCGCCGCGGGGGCCCGCGGCAGGCAGCGGACGCTATTCCTGATCGACGGCGACGCCGCGGCCAAGGTGCCGCCGCAGATCGGCCGCCAGGGCGCCCACTGACCTGTCCCCTGGCCTGCGGGCGAAGGCCAGGCCGGCGGCCAGGCAGGCGGCGGGGAGGGCGGCGAGCACATAGCGGTAGCTGAAGCCCGCGGTCATCGGCGGCAGCACGATCAGCAGCGCCCCCATCATCCAGGGCAGCAGGCCGATGCCGCCCCAGCGGCGCCAGCGGGCCACGACGCCGGCCAGGCCGACGAGCACGATGAGGCCGAGCAGCGCGCCGCGCAGGTAGAAGTACCGCTGGTAGATCTGAAGCAGCCGCTGCCAGGGCCGCAGGACCTCGCTGTTCCCGAGGCCAGAGCCGCCGAGTTCCTGCCGTGCCTGGAATGTCTGCCGGGCCGGCAGGTCCTTCCCGTTCGTCTCGTAGGTCTTCGACCACTGCGAGAACTGCGACGCGGTGGCCGGCCCCGCCCACCATGGCACCGGCGGAACGGCGGTCTCGAACTGGAAGGCCGGGCCGTTCCCGTAGTAGTTGTCCGGATCGGGCTGCCGGTTCCAGCCGAACGTATGCACCGTGTCGTGGATCACCACGCGCAGGTAGTCATAAGGCTGGGACAGGATGGCGTCCCTGGCGAACTTTTCCGCCATACCGTTGACCTGCGGCGTGAACCGCTGTGAGTTGTCGGTCGAGGTGTACAGGTTGTACAGCGGGGTGTTCTTGTGGGCGTAGGGTCCCAGCTCGTTTTCCGCCCAGAGGTACTCCCCCGATACCGGCCGGTACTGCGGCGGGGTCGGGTCGCACAGGGCCTGGATATCGGCCGGGGGGTTCATCTTGGGGCACTCGGCGAACGTGCTGACCCGGCTGTACAGGAACGTGCCCGAGGATTCGGTCAGCGCGTACTTGCCGTACGTGCCGTGGAACCAGGCCATGTACGCCGCGATGGGCACGATGCCGGCGACGAGCAGGGTGAGCAGGCGCCGCCAGCCCACCCGCCTGACCAGCATGGCCACCAGGACGACCACGAGGAGCGGTTGGCCGACCGAGCGGACCACGGTGGCGTAGCCGATGAACAGCCCGGCGACGGCCATCGCCAGGACCGAGGGGCGGTCGCTCCAGCACAAGATGACGATGGCGGCGGTTCCGAGGAAGATGAACAGCGTGTCCGCGGTGACCATGTGCTCGAGGTGAAGCTCGTACGAGTCGAACAGGACCGGCAGGGCGGCCAGCGTCGCTCCCCACCAGGGCAGCCCGCGCCGGCGGAGCAGCGCGTAGATGAGAACGCCCATCCCGGCCCCCATCGCGGCCTGCAGCATGGCCAGCGGATAGGCACTGCGCAGGGGCAGCAGCAGGTCGATGAGGAACGGGTACCCGTTCGGCCGGACCGCGTCGGGTACGTGGGTCACGGCGTCGTAGATGTAGTTGTACGAGTCGTTGAACCACAGGATCGGCGGATAGCCGAGGATCACGATGATCCGCACCACGATGGCGGCGGCAAGCACGACGGTGAACTGCCAGTGCGTCACGGCCGGCCGGGCGAGACGTGCTAGCCGCCGGTCGCCCTTCTCCTCAGGCGGCTGCTGACCGGGAATGACCCGGTCGCTGCCGGTGGTCGTGTTCGACAACGACCGCCTCCTGACTCCTCGAGCATGCCGGAAATCCTCTGACCCTGTCGCTGATCCCGCAGGCCCCGGGAAATCTAGCACGCCCACGCGATTTCACCGCGCCGGCCGACTCATAGTAGCTGCCTGCCCCGGCGGGAGATGGGTATTACCGGGTTATTGAACAGCCGGCGTGCCGGCCGCTGACGGTGGTCAGCGCCTTCCGTAGCCTACCCGGCACGCCAGCAGGCAGATGAACACGACAGACAGCGCGGCCGCGGTGTCCGGCGATCCGGCCGCCGCCGCGATCATGATCCAGACGAAGATCACCGGCAGCAGCCTGCCCAGCGGCCGCTCCCGCCCGCTCTGGCGAGGCCGGGGCACGGCCGGCAGCATGTACTGCGGGGCGGGCTGCGGGCGCGGCTGGCGCTGCGCCAGGTCAGCGCCGAGGACTGGCTGGAAAGGCAGGTCCATCGTCAGCTCGCGCAGGTCGGCCCAGGTCTTCGAGGCGTAGGCGGCCGAGGTGCGCTCGTCGAACTCCTCCAGTGTCAGCCGGCCGTCCGTGTAGGCATCCCGGAGGACGTCGACAACGCTCTCCCGCTCTTTGTCGGACGCGCGGATCGCTCGGTCGGTCATCGGCGCAGGCCTTTCCTCGTGCTCCCTTGATCCTAACCCCAGCGCTGGGGAGCACCCGCTCCCCGGCGCTTTTGGTTTCCCTGGGTCATCGGCCGGGCCGTCCTGGCGCCGGATAGCGTTAGGCGGACGCCACAGTCGCGAGAGGAGGAGCACGGGTGCAGAACGGGAGGCAGCTGGACCTGTCGGCTCAGGTCGAGCGCGTCAAGCGCCGGACAAGGCCGTGGAGATCGATAATTGCCCTGCTGCTCGCGATCGCCGCCGCGGTCATCTCGCACCAGGCTCGCTACGATTCGCCCCCGATCTTCTCGGCCAAGAACCACACCACCGACCAGGTCATCGCCTGGGGCCTGGCCATGGCGTTTCTCGTATTCGGATCCACCGCGACCTACAGCCTGGCCGGGAAGACCAGGGAACTGCTCCAGCCGAGGGCAGGTGCCGCGCACTCGGCGGTGGTCGGGTACGCCATCTTGATTGTCGGCGCGTTCGCCACCTTGGTGATCACGCTGGAGCTGTTCACCGTGCCGGTCGGTCAGCTTGTCCTCGGCGGCGCACTGAGCACCGTATTCGTCGGCATCGCCGCACAGCAGGCGCTCGGCAACGTGTTCGCCGGAATGGTCCTGCTCTTCGCCCGGCCGTTCCGGGTGGGTGACGCGATCCGGTTGCAGGCCGGCGCGCTCGGCGGCATGCTCGAGGGCACCGTGATCGACATCGGGATCACCTACGTCCGCTTCGAGGCCGAAGGCCGCGTGATTTCCATCCCGAACTCGCAGGTGCTCAACGCCGTCGTCGGGCCCATCCCGCCGGCCCACGAGGATCCTGCGGTGGTCCCGGACGGCCGGTCGGGCACACCGGGCGGCCCGGGGCAGCCGCAGCCGCACCCGGCCGGGCCTGCCTAGCCCCGTCTTTTCAGCCGGGTCTGAGGGCCCTGGCCGCTGACGCTCCAGCCACCGCCACTATCTGGCCGGCGCTCTGACGCCAGGCAGAACGAAGGGCCGGCTGGCAAGCCAGCCGGCCCTTCGTCACGCTGACCGGTGCGGAGGTCGCCTCTCGGCGAAAGGCGCAACGCGGCTCCAGCCGGACGGTAATCCGCGAAGGCAGTAGGTGCGGCCCGGGGGACCCAGCCGCACCGGCTGATACCTAGTAACGCCCCCGACGCCGTCTCTGTTCCCGTCGCGTGGGCGGATCTGTCTCGTAGGGGAACGAGGAGATCGCCTGCTGGCTCGCGGTGGCCTCCGGGTCCTGGTTCGGGTACTGCTCGCGCCCGTAGGACGGGTCCTGCGCGCCGTAGCCGAACGTTTTGTATCCCTGGTCCTGGTAGGAGCCGGCGTCACGCTGCCCCTGGTGGTCCTGCTCGCCGTACCGGTACTCGCTGTAGCCCAGGTCCGGGTAGGGCGGGGTGTCAGCGTCCTGGTAACTGGCCTCCTGATAGGCCTGCTCCTGGTAACCCTGCTCTTGATAGCGCGGGTCCGCATGGCCCTGGTAGCCCGGCTCCGCGTAGCCGGACCCCTGGTGGCCGCTGGTGCCTTCGAACCCCTGGCTGCTCGAGCCCGGGTACCCGTAATCCTGGTATCCCTGCTCCTGATAGGCCTGCTCTTGATAGCCCGGGTCTTGATAGCCCGGGTCTTGATAGCCCGGGTCTTGATAGCCCCGGCCCTGGGATGCGGACTGGGCGTGGGCGGGCCCGCCGTAGGACCCGCCGTCATAGCCCGGCTCTGACGTGCTGTAACCCTGGCCGGGATAGGAACCAGAGTAGGAATCCGCGCCGTAGCCCTGGCCCTGGTAGGAGCCGCTCTCGTACCGCTGGCCCGAGTAGGAGGACGAGCCCGAGTACGAGGAAGAAGAGTCATACTCCCGGTCGGAGGTGGCGGACGGCCCGGCGTACCGCTGATCGGAGTAGCCCTCGCCGGCGTAGCCCTGGCCGGCGTAACCCTGGTCGCCATACCCCTGGCTCGGGTAACCCTGGTCGCCGTACTGCTGCTGGCTCGAATATCCCTGTTCGCCGTAGCCCTGTTCGCCGTAGCCCTGTTCGCCGTAGGCCTGGCCGCCGTAGCCCTGGCCGCCGTAGTGCTGCTCGCCGTATCCCTGCTCGCCGTACCCCTGCTCGCTGTAGGCCTGGCCGGGGTAGGCCTGACCGGGGTAGACGTATCCCGGCTCGGCGTGCCTGGAGTCGTAGCCCTGCTGCTGGTCGCCGTAGCCGCGGTCCTGGTACGCCGGCTCGGCGTAGCCTCGCTCGCCGTACTGGCCGTAGGACCGGGCCTGGTCGCCGTAGCCTTCGGCGGGACGCCGCCGCTTCCCGGCGCGCGGCTCGGAATAGCGCTGCTGCTCCTGGTAGTACTGCTCGGAGTAGCCCTGGAGGTAGTCCTGCGCGCTCTGCGGTGCCGCGGATCCCTGCGAGGATGGCTGGCCGGGAGGCAGGGCCAGCGGGGCCGGAGGCAGCGCACGGGGACCCTGCGGCGCCAGAGGCGCCGGAGTGAACGCCGTCGGGCCGGCCGCCTCCTCGGGCCGCAGCGCGCGGAAGTCGCCGGTCACCGGGCCAGTGAAGTTGGCGTCGCGACCGCCGCCGTATTCGCCGGGGATGGCCGTCAGCCTCGGGTCGGTCGGAGCGCCGGGAAGCTGGCTCGCGTACGCCGCGCCGCGGGGATCAGGCGCCTGCACCCCGCGCTGCAGGGCGTCGATCAGCCGGGGCAGCTCCTCCATCGGCAGCCGGAACGTGCCCGTGCAGGTGCCTCCCTGCCAGATGCTGAAGACGGAGACTCCGGTGTCGGAGTACCAGCTCAAGCGCATGCTTCGGGAGCTGCCGCGCACGTCGAAGAAGACCTCGCCGAGCCGGGGCAGCGGCGCTGCGTCCGACGCTGACATGGTGCCCATCGTGGCCTTGCTCCCTCCCTTTGTCCAGTTCGTCCGCGAACACTCTCCAGCAGGCTAGCTGCAGGCCGGAATTCAGGTAGGGAATTTCGCCACCCCGCGTGCAAGACCGTAGTCGCGGATGGCATCATTGTCGACGGGCATGCAGCGGCCTGCGCGACGGTTTGAACAGGACGGGTGAACCGGGGCGCTGGCGCCAGCCGTTCGGTATGGTAACCACTTGCTTACGAGGTCGCCGTACCCGGGCATGGGAACATGACGTCGCGAAGACGCGTTGTATCTTGCAACGAAGGCTTCCGGACAGGACTGGTTCACGTGCTCGAGAGCCTGACGCTCTACTGTAACGCACTATTTGATGCATCTTGGTTGAGGTGATTGATTCATGTCTCAGGTACGTCGGCAGTCGGCTGTGCTTCCCCGCCCGAACTGGGGGTGGCAAGATGCTGCCGCGTGCCGTGGCGAGGACCTGCTGCTCTTCTTCGGTCCGGACGGCGAGCGCCAGCCGGAGCGGGAGATCAGGGAGCGCAAGGCTAAGGAGGTCTGCGCTGCTTGCCCGGTGCGGCTTGAATGCCTGAACTACGCGGTGTCGCGCCCGGAGAAGTACGGCACGTGGGGCGGCCTGAACGAGGAGGAGCGCTCCGCCGAGCGCCGCCGCCGCATGCGCCGCGCCAACGCCGCCTGAACCAAGAGCACGCGCCAGGCCAGCCCCAGCCTCATGCCAGCAGGGCCAGCACGTCGGCGTCGGTGAGCTGGCCGAAGGACTTGTACCACTGCCCCACGGACCGGAACCGGCGGGGCGTCGCCAAGGTGATCACCCGGTCGGCTTCCGCGCGCATCTCTTCCGCCGCCGCCGGGGCCGCCACCGGGACCGCCAGGACCAGGTAGGCCGCCTGCGCCGCGCGCAGCGACCGCAGCGCGGCCCGTGCGGTCGCGCCGGTCGCCAGGCCGTCGTCCACCACGATCACGCACCATCCGGCCACCCGCGGCAGCGGGCGGCCGCCCCGGTACACCTGCACGCGCCTGGCTAGTTCGGCCTGCTCGGCGGCGACGACCGGGGCCAGGTCGGCTGGGGACAGAGACAGCCGACCGAGCAGGCTGGTGTCGTAGACCGCCGTTCCCAGGCCCTCGGCGATGGCGCCCACGCCGAGTTCCGGCTGGCGCGGGTAGCCGATCTTCCGGGTGACGATGACGCTGAGCGGCACGCCCAGGCCGGCGGCGACTTGTTTCGCCACGGCCACTCCGCCCCTGGGCAGGGCGAGTACCACGGCCCGTTCGGCCCAATTATCGAGGGCCACGCAGCGGGTGAGCCGTTCCGCGAGCAGGGTTCCGGCGGCCCGCCTGTCCGGGAAGGGGAGCATGTACCCGCCCTCGTTCATGTCTCCCGATTTACCCGGGCCACGGGATGAAATGCACCGGCAGAGCCGCACAATGGAGACATGATCTGCGTCCCGTGCCGAAAGCAGCACCACGAGGAGTGCCCCGGCGGCACCTGGTGCGACTGCCAGCACATGCCGCGCGCCGGCCAGCCGGGGACACAGCCCGCCACCGAGCCCCCGCTCAGCTGGCTCCGCCAGGGCTGACCCTCCCCTGCGAGCCAAAGGGCGCCGGCGCCGACTGGACTGACGAGCATGAAGGGGGAATGGGGAGGTGGGCGGGGAGCGAGGAGGGAAGGAGGCGCCAGTGAAGGGGGATGGGGAGGTGGGCGGGGCCCGGAGGCGATCGGGAAGACAGAGCGAGCGGGGAATAGCAGTGAGCGCGGGCCTGTTGCCACGCGTATGGCGCCGGATGTGACCCTTCGCACCGTCCACATGCCGGACGCTGCCTGGACAGCTCGATCCGTTACATGTGATCCTGGTGTCATGAGTGTTACGGACCCGTTGCTCGTCGTGCGGCGGCACGTCGACCTCCTGCGCGTCCGCAGCGCCATCTGTCTGCCTGCCCGATAATCGCCGGCCCGGTTTTTGTCCCGGGCGCGCGCGCGATGCCGGGCGCCATCCCGCTGGACCTTATTGAACTGCGGTCAGAAACGCGGGGCCAGCGGAGCCCAGGTTCTCGTGGCGTGCGCGTCCCCGAACCTGAAGGAACCCCTCCCCATGCCAGTCGCAACTGGGACCAAGCGCAAACGCGGCGAAGGCCAGTGGGCGCTCGGCTACCGCGAGCCGCTCAACAAGAACGAGGAAAACAAGCGCAACGACGACGGGCTCAACGTCCGCCAGCGGATCATCGACGTCTACTCCAAGTACGGCTTCGACTCAATCGACCCCGCCGACCTGCGCGGCCGGTTCCGCTGGTACGGGCTGTACACGCAGCGCAAGCCCGGCATCGACGGCGGCAAGACCGCGGTGCTGGAGCCGGAGGAACTCGATGATCGCTACTTCATGCTGCGGGTCCGGATCGACGGCGGCCAGCTGTCCAACGATCAGCTGCGGGTCATCGCCGACATTTCGCGCCGGTACGCGCGCGGCACCGCGGACGTCACCGACCGGCAGAACATCCAGCTGCACTGGATCGAGATCGAGAACGTCCCGGCGATCTGGGAGGCGCTCGAGTCGGTGGGCTTGTCCACCACCGAGGCTTGCGGCGACACCCCGCGGGTGATCCTCGGCTGCCCGCTGGCCGGCATCGACGCGGACGAGATCCTCGACGGCACGCCGGAGATCGCCGCCATCGGCGAGCAGTACATCGGCGACGCCGCGTTTTCCAACCTGCCGCGCAAGTTCAAGTCCTCGATCAGCGGCTGCTCGGCGCAGTGCGCCATCCACGAGATCAACGACGTCGCCTTCGCGGGCGTGCTGAACCAGGACGGTGAGGCCGGGTATGACCTGTGGGTGGGCGGTGGCCTGTCCACCAACCCGATGATCGGCCGGCGGCTCGGCGCGTTCGTCCGGCCGGGCCAGGTCGCCGAGGTCTGGGCGGGCGTGGCCGGGCTGTTCCGGGACTATGGCTACCGGCGGCTGCGGCACCGGGCCAGGATCAAGTTCCTGGTCGCGGACTGGGGTCCGGAGAAGTTCCGCGAGGTGCTGGAGAAGGAGTACCTGGGCTACGCGCTGCCGGACGGCCCGGCCCCGGACGCGCCCCGCGGCGGGATCCGCGACCACGTGGGCGTCCACCCGCAGCGGGACGGGAACTACTACGTAGGCTTCGCTCCTACCGTGGGCCGGCTGTCGGCCGACGCGCTCGACGTCATCGCCGACCTGGCCGCGGAGTACGGCAGCGGCCGGGTGCGCACCACCACCGAACAGAAGATGGTCATCCTGGACGTCCCGCCGGGGCGCACCGAGGAGCTGGTGGCCGCGCTGGAGGCGGCCGGCCTGCCGGCCCGCCCCAGCGCGTTCCGGCGGCACACGATGGCCTGCACCGGCATCGAGTTCTGCAAGCTGGCCATCGTCGAGACCAAGGCCCGGGCGGCCGACCTGATCAGCGAGCTCGAACGGCGCCTGCCCGGCTTCGACGCACCGGTCACGATCAACGTGAACGGCTGCCCGAATTCCTGCGCGCGGATCCAGACCGCCGACATCGGGCTGAAGGGCTCGCTGGTCACCGGGCCGGACGGACAGCAGGTCGAGGGCTTCCAGGTGCACCTGGGCGGCAGCCTGAACGGCGGCGACGGCACCGCCTCCGGCTTCGGCCGCAAGCTCCGCGGGCTCAAGACCACGGCCGAGGACCTGCCCGACTACGTGGAACGGGTGCTGCGCCGGTTCACCGAGGCTCGCGAGCCGGGCGAGAGCTTCGCCGCCTGGACGGCGCGGGCGACCGAACAGGAGCTCTCATGAGCACCAGAGCCGTTCCTTTCTACTGCCCGTACTGCGGCGAGGAGGATCTCGAACCCCAGGGTGCGGCCGACGGCGAATGGCATTGCCGCAGCTGCACACGGTCTTTCCAGCTACGCTTTGCCGGAATAGGAGTCACACTGTGAGTCCCGTCGTAACGCGCGACCTGGCGCGGCGGATCAGCCTGGAGGACCCCGAGCAGATGCGAACCCTCGCCGAACAGGCAGCGGAGGACCTGGCCGAGGCGCCGGCCGAAGAGGTGATTCGCTGGGCTGTGGACACGTTCGGTGAGCGGATCTGCGTAACCTCGTCGATGACAGATGCGGTGATCATCCATCTCGCCTCGGCCGTCCAGCCGGGCATCGACGTGGTCTTCCTGGACACCGGCTATCACTTCGCCGAGACCATCGGCACCAGGGACGCCGTCGAGGTGGTCTACCCGATCAACCTGGTCAACGTCACCCCGTCCCGCACAGTGGCCGAACAGGATGCCGAGCTCGGGCCCAGGCTGTTCGGGCGCAACCCCGACCTGTGCTGCTACCTGCGCAAGGTTGAGCCGCTCGAGCGGGCGCTGGCCAAGTACGACGCCTGGATCACCGGCGTGCGCCGGGACGAGACAAGCAACCGCCGCCAGACCAAGGTCGTCGAGTGGGACGACCGGCGCGAGATGGTCAAGGTCAACCCGATCGTCAGCTGGACGCAGAAGCAGGTCGACGACTTCATCACGACCAGCGGCGTCCTGGTGAATCCGCTGGTCTACGACGGTTACCCGTCGATCGGCTGCGCCACGTGCACGATCCGCGTCGAGCCGGGCGCGGACCCGCGCAGCGGCCGGTGGGCCGGGACGGGCAAGACCGAATGCGGCATACATGCCTAAACCGGTTCTCGTTGCCGTGGCCCACGGCAGCGCGGATCCGCGCGCCGCGGCCACCGTCGCCGCGCTGGCGGCGGTGGCCAGGGAGCGCTCGCCCGGCCTCGACCTGCGCACCGCCTTCCTGGGCCACGCCCCGCCGTCGCTGCCGCAGGTCCTGGGCACGATCGAGGCTGACCGCGAGGTGACGGTGCTGCCGCTGCTGCTGACCGCGGCGTACCACAGCAAGGCCGATATCCCCCGCATGCTGGCCCGGCTGCCGCGCCCGAGGGTCACCTACGGCGACACCCTCGGGCCGCACCCGCTGCTGCTTGACGCGCTCGACCGCCGCCTGGCCGAGGCGGACCCCGGCGCGCACCGCGACCCGGAGCGGACCGCGGTGGTGCTGGCGGCGGCAGGCTCGAGCGACCAGGAGGCCAACGCCACCATCGCGCGGCTGGCGGCGCAGTGGCAGGCCAGGGCCGGATGGCACGCGGTCCGGCCGGCCTACGCCTCAGCCGCCGAACCCTCCCCCGCGGCGGCAGTGGTCGGCCTGCTGCGCGCCGGCGCGACCCGGGTGGTGGTGGCCACCTACCTGCTCGCCCCTGGCCTGTTCGCCGACCGGATCCGCCAGGCCGCGCTGGCCGCGGGCGCGGCCGCCGTCTCGCCCGCGCTCGGCGCCTGCGCCGAGGTCGCGGATGTCCTCCTTGACCGATTTGCCCACGCCGGATCACAAAGGCGCACCGCAGCGTAAATCAGGCGCGGAAATCTGGGTAAAACTTCCTTTAACCCTCGAGAAACCCGAGGATCCGCGACCCGCTGGTCACGATCCGGTATCGTACGTCCCTCCGGGCATACTTCAAACCCGGCAGAGTCGGCCGCTGGACGGACGCGACCCCGACTGGCCGCCAAAGGGGGCGAATGCGTATCTGGCCGGGAACGCCATATCCGCTTGGCGCCACCTGGGACGGATGGGGCACGAATTTCACCCTGTTCTCCGAGGTCGCGGAACGTGTGGAGTTTTGCCTGTTCGATGAGCCCGACGACGACAAGGGAACGCTCACCGAGACCCGGGTCGAACTGACCGAAATCGACGGCTTCGTCTGGCACGGCTACCTGCCCGGCATCGCGCCGGGACAGCGGTACGGCTACCGCGTGCACGGGCCGTACGACCCCCCGCGCGGGCTGCGCTGCGACGGCTCCAAGCTGCTGCTCGACCCCTACGGCAAGGCCGTCGAGGGGGACGTGCGCTGGGACGAGTCGCTGTTCGACTACCAGTTCGGCAATCCGAAGAAGCGGAACACCGCCGACAGCGCGGCGCACATGCCCAAGAACGTGGTGATCAACCCGTTCTTCGACTGGGGCAACGACCGCGCCCCGCAGACTCCCTACCACGAGACGATCATCTACGAGGCGCACGTACGCGGGCTGACGCTGTGCCACCCTGAGGTCCCGGCCGCGCAGCGCGGCACCTACGCCGGGCTCGCCCACCCCGCGGTGATCGCGCACCTGCAGCGGCTGGGGGTCACCGCGGTCGAGCTCATGCCGGTGCACCAGTTCGTCGCCGAACAGTCCCTGGTCGGGCGCGGCCTGACCAACTACTGGGGCTACAACACGATCGGGTTCCTGGCCCCGCACAACAGGTACTCCTCGGCCGGCCGGCGGGGCGAGCAGGTCGGCGAGTTCAAGTCGATGGTGAAGGCGCTGCACGAGGCGGGCATCGAGGTCATCCTCGACGTGGTGTACAACCACACCGCCGAGGGCGACCACATGGGGCCCACGCTGTCGTTCCGCGGCATCGACAACGCCGCCTACTACCGGCTCGCGGACTCCGAGCGCTGGCGCTACCTGGACTACACCGGCTGCGGGAACAGCCTGAACGCCCGCCACCCGCACTCGCTCCAGCTGGTCATGGACTCGCTG
>Ga0070706_100005253_pt1 | contig 12349 bp, 9 predicted proteins | sample KBSK5501metaG_FD_65476 | JGI IMG/M metagenome (GOLD analysis project Ga0070706, IMG submission 65476) | Corn, switchgrass and miscanthus rhizosphere microbial communities from Kellogg Biological Station, Michigan, USA - KBS K5-50-1 metaG | ecosystem: Host-associated > Plants > Roots >...
AGGTGGCCGTGCGCGTCTGCCCAACCCGGAAAGAGAAAGGAGCCCTTCAGGTCGATTACAGAAGCACCCGCGGCCTTTTCCCGGGCCGCCGCCGGATCTCCGACAAAGGCGATCTTTCCGTCGCGGACGACCACGCTCGCCGCCTGCGGGCGCGCCTGCGCCGAGGTGTAGACGTTCGCGCCCTCGAGGAGAAAGACGTTGCTGGAGGTCGGCGTGGATGGAGCGAGGCTCAAGGCGACAAACAGAGGCAGCACTGGGGGATCTTAGCCGACCGCGGGACCGGGAAACGGAAAACGGAAAACGGAAAACGACGACGAAGGAAGCTCGAATCCCTCCCTCGTTTCCCGTTTCCCGTTTTCCGTTTTACGTTCTTCGTACAAGCAACAGCGTCTGGTCGTCGTACTGAGGCATGTCGCGCGCGAAGTCGGCGACCTTCGACAGGACTTCGTCGCACAGCTGCTGCACCGGCAAGTCTCTGCGCTTGTGGACCGCGCGCTCCAGCCGTTCGAGACCGAACTCCTCCTCCGCCTCATTGACGGCTTCGGTCAGGCCGTCGGTGTAGACTGCCAGCAGCTCCCCCGGCCGCATGGTTCGCGTCTCTTCCCGCCAGGAGGCATTGGGCAGCATGCCCACAGGAACTCCCGTCGAGTCCAGCCGTTCGATTCCCCCGGAGGTGCTCACGAGAAGAGCCGGATTGTGGCCGGCCGACACGTAGCGCAGGACTCCCGAATCCGGCTCGATCAGGCCGAAAAATATCGTCAAGAACTTCCGGGTGGCGGCATAGCGACGCAGGTGGCGGTCGATGCGCTCGAACAGCTCCACGATCGTCTTCGCTTCATCGATCTGGAGGTGCACCGCAGCATGCACCGTCGACACGAGGAGCGCCGCGGGCACTCCCTTGCCCGAGACGTCGGCGACCAGGAAGCCGAGTCGCCCCCCCGAAAGCGGGAAGAAGTCGTAGTAGTCGCCGCCCACCTGCCGCGTCGGAAAGTTCGCCGCCGCGAGCTGCAAGCCCGGAACCTCTGGGAGCGAGTGCGGAAGGATCTCGCGCTGTATCGCCGCCGCCAGCTCCAACTCCCGTTCGATGCGCTCTTTCTCGATCGCCTCCCGGTGCAGGCGAGCGGTCTCGATCGCCGCGGCGGCCTGATTGGCGAAAAGCGAGAGGAGCCGCGCGTCGGTCGGCGTGAAGTCGAGCACCCGCCCGTCTCGGGACTCTTTATCGGCCACCGCCAGGACGCCCAGCCGGCGGCCGAGCACCGAGATGGCGACCGCGAGGCACTTCTGGCAAGAGGAGAGGCGCTCACCCGCCGTTGGCACCGATGCCGCGGCGTTGTTGATGACGGCCTCCCCCTCGGGAAGCGCCCAGGAGGCGAACTGGTCTGCGGGGAGAAGATCGCCTCCGAGACTCCGCTCGAAGAGAAGTTTGCCTCCTTGATCGAACAGGACGAGAGTTCCCTTGCCGGCATCCGTCAGGGAGATCGATCGGAAGAGAACCTCGTCGCCGAGCGAAGCGAGATCGAGCTGGCCCCCGAACGAGAGACCCAGATCGTAGAGGGACTCGAGCTCCAGCAGTCGCGTCTTGACTTCGAACTCCGCTTCCTTGACCAGTCGCGAGAGCCGGTGCGCTCCGATGAGCGCGCCGAGAAGGAACCCCACGCTCAAGGCCAGCTCCTCGGTATCGTCCGGTGCAATCCCTTCGAGCCCCAGGTGGCCGTGCACCTCGCCTTCGGACTCCAGAGGGACCCAGAGAACCGCACCCGCCGAGATCGGCGCCGTCGGGATCGGATCGGGCAGATCCGGTCCGTCTTCCCCCTCGATGGAGCACGCGGCCCTGACCCAGGCGTCCTTCTCTCGCATATAGAGGGTCGCGCGGCGAGCGCCGCTCCAGGCGGCCGCTGTGTCGACCAGCCGCCGGGGCAGAGGCTCTTCGCGCCTCGCGCGCAGCGGATCGGCGAGGGCCCTCCAGAACTCGCCCAGACGCGCGGCCGGCGGCGCGGAGGTCACGGCTGCTGCGCGCTCTCGCCCGACGGCGCCGCGGCCTTTACAGCCTCCTCCAGGGTCAGGTAGATGGCGGCGTACTGCGCGAGGCCCATGATGCGAAAGGTCTTGTCGATCGTGGGCGTCAGGGAACAAAAGGCGAGGGTGCCCTTGCGGTCCATGACCTTTTCTAAGACCTCGATCAAGATCGAGATGCCGATCGAGTTGACGATCCGCGTCTTTCCCAGGTCGAGGACGAGGGCTCGCGCGCCGGAGTCCAGCTGCGTATAGGCCTGGCGGGCGATCTCCTCTCCCCCCTGGTTGTTGATGTAGCCGTCCGTCCAGAAGATCGCGACGTCACCGCGCCGCTCGACTGTGATCTTGCAGGCTTCGCTCACTTGTACTTCCTCATCAGAATCCGCGTCCCCCAGTCACCCGATGTGATCGCAACCGAATCCATGAGACTGCGGATGATCTGCAGCCCCCAGCCGCGTTTCTTCCCTCCGCCGAATGTCTTCTCCAGGCTCGGCAGTTCGACCGTTCGCTGATCAAAGCCCCGACCCTGATCGAACACCTCGACCTCGAGGTACTCCGGACCGTCTGCTTCCCGCCCCACGCGGAAGGTCAGGTGCACGCGCTCGTCGCGCGTCTGCGCGTGCTCGAAGGCGTTGATGCAGGCCTCAACGATCGCCAGCTTGACCTCATCGATTTTATCCCGCGGCATCTCAATGTACTCGCCCAGCGCCATCGCTTGCGCCGTCGCCACGATCTCCATGTCCGGGGCCACCGGAATGGTGAGGGCGACCTCACGCATGCCGGCGTCGAGCCCGGGCCGGGCGGTTTCTCGTCGCGACATCAGCTTCCCACCGAGAATACGGGGTTTGACCCCCCGGCGAAAGTCGCGCGAGATAGTCGGAGGGCAGCGCTACGTGGCAGCATTCGCTGGAACCCTCCCTCGCCCTAGAAGCGAAGGAAGACTTGGAGGCCGCGGACGGCCGCCACCGGAAAGCCATGGAGAGCCAGGGAGAGAGCCAGGCCCAGCTCGGCGCACAGAAGGGGCCAGAGGAGGCCGATCGGCCGGATGACCAGCTGGAGCGAGAGGGCTTTTCGCATGACGTCTCGGCGAGAATAGAGGCAAGACCGCTGCCATGCGCGGGGCCACGGAACGTATAGCGAATAAGCCGCCTGATATCAGTTAGTTACGTATCAAGCCGAACCATAACGATTACGTTCGACGTACCGTGACATAAATTCACATAAGGCTGTCTGTTTGGCGTCAGTAATGAATTATACTAATTATTTCAGATGCTTACGAGTGATTGTGGCGTTTTGGCACAGCGACTTAGTGTACCGATGTTTTCTTCCTATAGAGGGTCCGGCGGCTGATGCCGAGAAGCCGCGCTGCCCGGCTCTTGTTGCCTCCCGCCAGCTTGAGCACGCGACGAATATGGCGGTCCTGGAGCGCCCTCAAGTTCGGCACTTCCGTCTCGGCGGCGGGCTCGGGTTCGAGCCTTCCCGAGACGCGCGACGGCAGCCACTGCAGGTCCTCCAACCGGATCACGCCGCCCCGAGAGAGCGAAGCCGCCCCTTCGAGCAGATTCTCGAGCTCCCGAATGTTACCCGCGTAGTCGTGAGCCAGAAGGGCAGCGAAGGCCTCGCGGTCGAGCGTCAAGACCTCTCGCCCCTCCCGCGCCGCAAAGCGCTCGAGAAAGTGACGGGCCAGGCGGGGGATGTCTTCGCGCCTTTCCCGCAACGGCGGAAGAGCGATCTCCACGACGCGCAGTCGGTAGTACAGGTCTTCGCGAAACTCTCCGCGCGCGATCCTTTCCGGTAGCCGGGCATTGGTCGCTGCCAGAACGCGGACATCGATCGGGATCCGCCGGCGACCTCCCACGCGCTCGATCTCGCGCTCCTGCAGGACTCGCAAGAGCTTGGCCTGCAGCGCCAGGGGCATGTCGCCGATCTCGTCCAAGAAGACGGTTCCCCCTTGCGCGCTTTCGAAGCGGCCAACACGCGCTTCCACACCGGTCGCCACACCTCGCTCGATCCCGAAGAGCTCCGATTCGAGCAGCGTCTCTGGCAATGCCGCGCAGTTGATGGCCACGAAGGGTTTCTCGGCGCGTTCGCTGCGCGCGTGGATCATGCGAGCGACCAACTCCTTGCCCGTGCCGCTCTCGCCCGTCAAGAGCACCGAGGTTCTCGACGGAGCGACCCGCCCGACCAGATCCAGGACTCGCCGGGCCGCCGGCGAGTCGCCGATGAAGAGCCTTCCGGCTGCGACCCTCCCGGTTTCGTCCAGGAGCCGGCGGTTCTCTTCTTCCAGCCGTTCTCGCTCGCGGGTCAGTTTCTCCAAGTGACGCCGGTTCTCGATCGCCAGGCCGCAGAGCCCGGCGAGCGAGGCGAGAAAGCGCTCGTCTTCCGGGTCGAACGCCGCTCCTCCCCCCCGGCGCTCCTTGTCGGCAAGCACGAGCACGCCGAGCGGCCGCGCGCCGCCCCGTATCGCGACGCCGATCGCCGCGGAAACGGGAGTGCGCAGAAGACGAAAGCTGTCGCGGCGCAGAGCGGACTCGGCGCGCAGCAACTCCTGGAGAAAATCGTCCTCGGCGACGGCGGCTTCCGATAGACGGCGAGCGAAGCCCACGCGCGCTTCCGCCCGGCGCGCCCCCCCGTCCCCGAAAGTCGCGAGATAACCTCGCGAGGCGTCGAGAACCCCGACCGCGCGCCCCAGAACATCTTCGGCCAGAGCCTGCTCGTCGGGCAGCGAGCCCAAAGAGAGTCCGGCGTCATAGAGCGTCTCGAGAAGAAGGAGCTTGTGCTGGGCCTCGAAGTCCCGGGAGCCCGGACTACTCATCGCGGTCGGGAGTCACTTCGCAGCGGCCAGGACCCTTTCGCGCCGGGCGGTCGCGACCACTTCTTCTTGAGCGCGAACGGGCGCCCAGTTCGGGTTCCACTTGTGGTTCTCCGCAATGAGCTTCTCGGCGCGATCGAGGTCTCCGCGCTTGGCGAGCAGCGCCGCCAGGCGCGCGCGCGCCTCGTAGACCCACCGGCGACCAGTGAACTCCCTCCACGGATTGGGTGGATTGGCCATCTCCTCGTAGACCGGAATCGCTTCGGCCAGCTTCCCCTGCGCTTCGAGAGCACGGGCCAACAGAAAGCTCCAACTCGGATCGTAGGGCTTGTAGTTTGTGCCTCCGCGTTCTTTTGCGAAAGCCGCGTCCATCCGCGGCTTGAGATCGCGGAGAAGCCTTTCCCCTTCCGCCGGATCGCCGGCGAGGATCCGCCGGCCCGCCTGAATCATCGCTAGCCGCAGATCGGAGTGAGGCGTTTTGGGTAGACGCTCGAGCTTCCCGAAGAGCCGTTCCGCTGCGGCGCGATCGCCCGACAGAAAGGCCGCCCGCAAACCCGAGGCGAGATAGCTGCCGCGCAAGTCCTCCCTGGCCGGGTTCTCGGCGGCCTTCTCGTAGCTTGCAATCGCCGCCGGGAATTCCCCTCTTCCTTCGTAGGCCACACCGAGATGCTCGTAGGCGGGCTCGAAATCTGACTTGATGGCCAGAGCGCGGTTCAGGTTCGCGATTGCCTCGTCGTAGTGACCGGTGTACGCCTGCACCTCGCCCAGGCTGTCGTAAGGGTTGGCCTGATCGGGCGCCAAGAACTGATACTTTTTCAGGTTCTCCATCGCCTTGTCGTACTCGCCGCGATAGCCGTAGTAGTAACCCATCAGGTTGTATGCGCCGGCGTTGTTGGGCTCAATCGCAATCAGCTCGGAATAGATCTGTAGAGCCCGCGCGGCGTTCCCCTTGCCCAACTCTTCGCCTGCCAGGATCATGGCCGCGCGGCTGTCGTCTGGAAACTTTTCGTGGATGGCGCGCGCGATGCGCATTCCCTCGTCCGATTTCGCCGCCAGAAAGGCGGCTTGCATGTCCATCTGCAGCCGCTCACGTTCGCTCAAGCGATCGCGCTGACGCCGGGCCCGCTCGATCAAGGACTTCGCCTGCTCGCGGTCGGTGGTCCGGGCCAGGCCGAGCATCGCCATGGCGAAATCGGGATCCTTCTCCAGGGCGCGGGCGAATGCGGCCCGGGCGTCCTTGAGATAGAACCGCTGTTCGTTCTCGATCCCCTCGCGGTAGTCATGGTAGGCCGCGGCAGAGGCGGTTGTGACGTTCCGGCGGCTCGTCAAGTAGAGGGCGGCCGCAGCCCCGGCACCCACGACGGCGACCACGGCCAGAGACACGACCAACCGGCGTCGCGACTTCATTTCCCCTTCATGATACGGCTTATCGGTTTCGGGGTTTTGGACCCCGTTAATCCTGGGTCCTGAGTTGTTGGTCCCGGGTCGGGAGCCGTTGGTCCAGACTCAAGGCGCCCAGAGCCGAGCAATGGGAACCAATCAACCCACACGCAAGAGCAAGAAGGTCATGTCGTCGTACTGATCCGCGCCCCCCACGTGCGCCCGGATGTCGGACAGGACCCCGCGGGCGAGGTCCTCGAGGGGCTCGCCCGACCGTCGCGCGACGGACTGCATCAACTGTTCCTCCCCGAACGGGTCCATGTTTTCGTTCATCGCTTCGGAGAAGCCGTCGGTGTAGAAGAAGATCAAATCGCCCCGTCTCAGGAAAAGCTCCCGGGTGTCGTATGGAACTTCTCGAAAGGCACCGAGCGGCAGCCGGTGCTCGGGCGGATCGAGAGTGCGGGGACCGCCGTCTCCGGACCGCACCAGGATCGGCATTGGCTGTCCACCAATGGCGTAACGCAAGCTCATCGCGTCCGGATCGAGCAGGAAATAGCCGAGCGAAACGAACATGCGCCGTTTGATCGAGTAGATCCGGCGGTTGGACTCCTGAAAGAGCAGCCCCGGGTCGCGCGTGGTCAGAGCGCGCGAGTAAACGATTTCCTTCGAGGCGACCATCAGGAGCGAGGCGGGAATGGACTTTCCGGACACATCCCCGAGCACGACGCCCAGGCACCGGTCCTCGAAGGGGATGAAGTCGTAAAAGTCGCCGCCGACGACCCTCGCGGGCAGGCTTCCGCCCAGAAAGGAGAAGCCGGACACCACAGGGAGCGACCGCGGGAGGAGGCTCGACTGGATGTCGCGAGCGATCTCGAGATCGCGCTGGAACTCCGCCTGCCGGGTCATCTGGTCGTGCAGCAACGCCGTTTCGATCGCCAGCGCTGCCTGGTTCGCCAGGGTCGTCAGTAGGGCCTCGTCATCGCGGTCGAACCGCTCGCCGGAAAGCTTTTCCTTCAGGGCGAGGACGCCCATGAGCCGCTCTCGGTAAACCAGCGGAACCGCCACCCGAAACTCTTCCTCCCGCAACTGTTGCCGGAATCGCTCGCTCGCCTCGTCGGCGAACGGCGCCGCGCGCTCCTCGAGCCGCACCGGCCTCCCCTCCTTCTGAAGGATCCGCCGGACCTCGGCGCCGGGTGGAAGGCGATCTTCCCGCCGGCCTCGGCGGTCGAGCCAACCGCTCGCACCGCGGACCCAAATCGACGCCTTCTCGACGCGCATCGTCGCCGTCACGCTTGCTGTCAGGTAATCCGCGATGCGGCCGACATCGAGCTCGCCGGTGATCGCCTCGCTCATCTCGAGCAGGGCGATCTGATAGTCGAGCTTGTCCCGAAAGAAGAGGCGATCGAGCGGACTCTGGAGGCGGCGCCGAACCAGCTCGAAGAGAGGCAGCGCGACGAGAAAGAACCCGAAGTTGAAGAGCGGCGATGACGCAAGCCTCGAGCCGGAGAAGACCGAGTTGGCGACGGCGAAGACGACTGCGTAGAAGCCGAACAGAACGGCCGTCGTCGCAGCGTAGAGGAAAGTGCGGCGGATGACGAGGCGTATGTTCAGCATCTGGAACCGGACGATCGCGTAGGCGAAGGTGAGCGGAATCAGGATCATCGGAACGATGCCGTAGAAGACGTAGTCCTCGTTGCCGAAGAGCGAGGGCAACACGATTCCGAAGATCAGAAACGGGGTAGTCCCGAGGATCGTCCCGACGAAGACGTGCGACGCCTGCCGCCGCTCCCTCGGATCCTCGAGCGTGAAGGCCGAATGGGCGAGGGCGGCCAGGCCGAGCACCAGATAGTCTCCGAGCAGGATCCACGAGGAGAGCGGCGCCCCGGACAGAACCGTAACCCTCTGGCCGCGAAGCTGGCGAAAGACGTCGTAAAGGAAGACGAGCGGCGGAATCGAATAGATCAGATAAAGAAGTTGCGGGCTCGCCGAAAGGAAATCTTGCAGACGCCGCTTCCAGGCGGCCGCAGGCTCCCCCGTCCACTCGTCGGCGCGCGCGAACACGAAACGCTTGGGGCGGGGAAAGATCAGGAAGAAATGGAGGAAGATCGCCGGCAACAGAAAGAGCGAAACGGTTCCGGTGTTCTGAACGAAGACGTCGATCCACCAGTAAGACGCGGGGCGCAGCCGGCAGACGAAGAAGAGCAGAAACAGGACGCAGAGCAGGAAGAAGATGCGGGCGGCGCGGTCGTCGGGCCGGTTGCGGAAAACGAAGAGACCGATGAAGAAGAAGAGAAATCCGAGGATCGCCGCATAGAGGTAGGTCTTTCCGCCGAGTCGCTCCGAAGAAAGCTGAACCGCAACGGTTCGCAGCTCTCCCGGCTCTCCGGCGCTCGGCTGCGCCGGACAGGGGCCCTGCCGCAAGAGGTAGGGGACGGTCGAGCCGATTCGGTGTCTGCGCAGCTCGGCCGAAGCGTCGGAGATCGAATGAACCATCCGTCGGCCGATCCCCATGACGCAGTCTCCCGGAGGGATTCCCGCCTTCGCGGCGGGACTGCCGGGCACCGTGGTGCGGACCTCGATTCCTCCGCGGCGGTAGGGCACGGGAACAACCCCGTCATACGGACGGGCCGAGAACATGTCGCCGATCGAGGCGAGGGCCAGAGCCAGGCCGAGGAAACCCAAGGCGTAGAACCATCGCCGCAGAAAGGGCTCCGCCCGGATGCTCTCGCTCTCTCTCGATCCGCTCATTGCCGTCATTTTTGGATACGTCCGCGGGCCGCCAATGTTAACGGAGACGTTGAGAGTTGAGAGTTGATGGTTTGGTCCTTGGCCCGATTCCGAACTTCGGGCTACCCCTTGGAAGCCTCCACTCTCGATCCTCGACCCTCAACTACACTGCGCACATGCCATTGATCACCTTCGAGGGTGTCGAAGGCGCCGGCAAATCCACGCAGCTTGCGCGTGCCGCAGAGCGCCTGAGGCAGTCGGGACGGGAAGTCGTGGAGACCAGGGAGCCGGGCGGTACGGTGATCGGTCAGAAAATCCGCGCGATCTTGCTCGACGTCGCCCACGGCGATCTCGATCCGGTCGCGGAATGGCTTCTCTATGAGGCGGACCGCCGCCAGCACGTGAAAGAGCTGTTGAAAGGGGGGACCAGGTCCGATCGATTCATTCTCTGTGACCGCTACTCCGACACGACGGAGGCCTACCAGCAAGTTGGCCGGGGACTGGACGCCGAGCTCGTGAGAAAGATCGACGATTTGGCGCGGAGCGGGCTCGTGCCGGATTTGACGCTGGTCTACGACATCCTTCCGGAGGAGGGTCTCGCGCGCGTTCGGTCACGAAACGGCTCCGTCGATCGCTTCGAGGCGGCCGACCTGCAGTTCCATCAGCGCGTTCGGAGTGCCTATCTCCAGATCGCCCGCCGCGAGCCGGAGCGGGTTCGTTTGATCTCCGCTGACCAGCACCCGGACCGCGTCTTCGCGGAGACGTGGCGACACCTCTCGGAGCGGTTCGGAATTTGACCGCCTCGTCTCTTCTCGCGCGCCTCGAACAGAATCTGGAGAATTTCCCCGGCGCCCTCCTCCTTTGCGGTGAGGACGCCGGCCACCTGAGCAATCAGGCGTTGAGGCTGGCTGCCCGACTGCTCTGCCCACAGGAGCATCGGCAGCAGGAGTGCGCGTCTTGCCGGCGGGTCTTCGCGGGATTGCACCCGGATCTCTTTCGCGTCGAGGCCGAAGGCATCGCGATTCGCGTCGATCGGATCCGCGAAGCGCTCGCCTTCGGCGCGGGGCGCCCATACGAGGCGACGCGGCGGGTTGCGATCGTGTCGCGTGCCGAGCTCTTGGGACTCGAGGCCGGCAACGCGCTGCTCAAGGCTCTGGAAGAGCCGGGAAGGCATCTTCACTGGATTCTGACGGCGACGCGGCCCGAGACCCTGTTGCCGACGATCCTCTCGCGGTGCGCCACGATCTCGGTCCCGCCCCCTCCGAGGGCAGAACGGCGCGCACGCTGGCGCGAGCGAGGGTTTTCCGCGGAGGATGCCGAGGATCTGGCGCTGGCAGAGCCGCAAGCACAAGCCGCAGCCGAGTTTCTGGAGTCTTACCGGCAGGCCCGAACCGAGGTCGCCAATGCGCTTGAGGCCGGTCTTCTCGGTCGCCGCCTCGCTTCCTTGCTGGTTCTCGCCGATCGGCTGGCCCGCGCCGACGAGACCGCCGCGCGCCTCCTCTCGGAGCTGCTGGCCGATGCCGCGGTCTCCGGCGCTACCTCGGCGGACCTGTTGCGGCATCGGGCGGTCGCGGGCATCACCCGCGAGCTCGGGCGGCGCTTCTCGTCCGATGTCCTCGCCCGCGCGGCCTTGACGGCCGCCGATGCGCCTCCGGATGTGCGCCGGGGCAATAGGCGCCTCCATTACGAGAAGGTGCTGCTGGAGCTGTACCTCGCGGGGAGCTAAAGAGTCTCGCGAAGTCCGGTGACGCGAGTCGCAGCCGGAACGGTGACGGTGTTGGCAGGGAAGCCGCCACGGCGTCGGGCCGCCTCCCTCGCCGGCACGCTCCGGCCCGGCGGCAAAGATTCCCAACCGGGCCGTCGCTGGAACGCTCGTCGCAGAGTTAGTGAGGCAGAGGCTCCTGTGTTCCTTGCTCCTCGCTCATCGCCGCCAGCGGGAGGCGGACCCGCCGCCGAGGCTTGCAGCGTGACAGAAGCCTCACTGTGAGCCCCGGCCCGGAGGCGTTCCACGCGGGCACCCTCGAAATCGCGTTGGTGTGCACCAGCCGCGAGCAGACTGGCGTACGACTCTCCCTCGCACCGATTTCGCGAGCGGCGGGCGGGGATGATTTCCCTTCCGGACACACTAGGCCCGCCGCGTGGTCCCGCGGGGAATGCCGCAGGGCCGGGGCGGTTGTTATAGCCCACTACTTACTTCTGCGAGGCTCCAGCAGTCCCAGTTAACGGCTGACAGTCTCGCAGAATCCTCGTCCCGATTCGGGCTGCCGACTGTAGCTGCCGAGTGTCGACTTGAAAAAAGGCTCGAAGGAATCGAGCAAGGGATCTTCGGGCGCCGACGGGATCGGGAGGATCTGGGAAGAGTGTGGACCTGGGAGCTACCGGAAAAGGCGTTTGGTCATGACGACCATTTGAGGAACGCCGCCGGCTCCCCGTCATCCCCCCGCGTCGATTCCTTCGAGTTCACCCAGTATACGTCCAACACGAGCCGGCGGAGGTGAGTTCGTCTATTTTTTACACGAAGGTTTTACACGAAGGGCCGACTCCCAACGGCGTCAACACTTAACGTCGCCGAGCGTCGGCCCTTGGGGCGGAAAAATGGTCGACTCAGCGGGACAAAGAGATCTCGACTCTCTCGCTGCCTCCCGCGGTCACCTCCACCTCAACACTCCGGTCCTTGAACCCGGGACGAGACACGGTCACAGTGTGCTTGCCCGCCGCAACAGCGACTCCTCTGTCGAGCGAGTTGACTTCTTCTGCTGTCCCGACGAAACGGTCGTCGATGTAGACGGCGGCGTCAGGCGGATCGACCCGCAATTGGAGTCGGCTTCTCGTCGAAGCGCTCCGGGTGCGAGGGGTCGCGACGGTCGCATCCGCTGGCCGGCGATCGCCACGCCAGTCCGAATCCCGCGCGGGCTCACGCGGCGAGGGCGGACGATCCGGGTCCGGCGCGTAGGCTCCCTCATCTTCGTCGGTGCGAGATCGCTCGTCGCGGCCGTAGGCTCCGTCGCGCGAGCCCGGCTCGATCGGCTCGACCGAATCCTTCTTCTTACCCCAGTATCGAAGGATCGGGTGGACGGTCGGCTCATCGTACGAACCGCGCGGAGCGCCGGAAATCCTCTTCAGGTGGTCGTCGATCTTGATCGTGGTTCCCGAGCGCGCGTCGACTTCGACGGTCCGAGGCTCGTAGCCCGTCAGGCGAAACTCCAGGCGGTAGTGTCCGCGCCTGAGATACAGATAGTCGGGCCAGCCGTCAAAATCGTCGGCTGTGCCGATGAGCCGCCCGTCTAAGTACACGCGCGCCTCTTCCGGGCTCACGTCCGTCTTGACGCGGGCCCAGACAGGTGGCCCGTAGGCATAGGCGGGCTCGTACCCATAGCCATAGCCGGGATAACCCCAACCCCATCCCCAGCCCCACCC
>Ga0070706_100005255_pt1 | contig 12349 bp, 9 predicted proteins | sample KBSK5501metaG_FD_65476 | JGI IMG/M metagenome (GOLD analysis project Ga0070706, IMG submission 65476) | Corn, switchgrass and miscanthus rhizosphere microbial communities from Kellogg Biological Station, Michigan, USA - KBS K5-50-1 metaG | ecosystem: Host-associated > Plants > Roots >...
CATTCGTCGTCCCTGGCAACTGCTGGATCCGCGTCGGTATGCCCTGGATCATCGCAAGTTGCTGATCGTCGATGGCACCACCAGCTTCATTGGGGGCTACAACCTGGGCGCGCTGTATGCTACAGAGTGGCGTGACACGCATCTCAGATTGCGCGGCCCAGGAGCAGCGGAACTCGCGCGAGCATTCATCGGTTTCTGGAATCGCTTCTGTCCAGCACACGAGCAGATCACGCAGCGCTATCACCACCCGTTCGATGCTCTGATTGCCATCAGCCACAATGAAGCGATGCGTGCGTCATTTCCTATTCGCGATATGTACATTGCGGCCATCGATGAGGCAGAGCACTCGATTTTGCTCACCACTGCTTACTTCGTCCCCGATCACATGCTGCTGGATGCGCTGAAGGCCGCTGTCAGGCGTGGAGTGGATGTTCGAGTACTGATACCATGGAATTCCAACCACGTTGTGGCCAACTGGATTACGCACAGCTATTTTACTGATTGCCTGCAAGGCGGAATTCGTATTTTTGGCTACCGGTATACCATGCTGCACGCGAAGACCTGCACCATTGACGGGCAGTGGTCAACGATCGGAACATGCAATCTGGATCGGTTGAGTCTGGTTGGGAACTATGAAATCAATGTCGCGGTCTACAGTACTGAGTTAGCCCGCCAGATGTCCGCGCTCTTCGCAGAAGATACGGCCGAGAGGTTTGAACTGACCATGGAGCAGTGGAAGAGTCGACCATGGTATGACAAGCTGAGTGAGCGCATCCTGCTCTGCTCTACAATACCATCAATTTGCTGTTTGACCATAGGGCGTCTGGTCCTTTGCATATCTCTGTTTAGCTTTCAATGCTAGGCGTTTGTTTAAGTTGTGTGCCAAAGAAGAGCAATAATAGACTAGCGCTCATGGCGAGACAGATAGCCCCAAAGATAAAAGATGTGGAAAGATTCACGTTGGATTGCAACCATCCACCAATCGCAGGCCCGATACTAAATCCTACGCTCCATGTGACCGAATAGAAGCCGGATAGGGTTGCGCGGTGGCGATCTGAAACCTGTTCCATGGCAAAAGCTGCGTAGATAGGTTCAATCAGCGTGCGCATAAAGGAGCGGGTATACTCACCGGCGATTGCTAGAGGCAGCGTAGGAGCGAAACCAATCAAAATCATCAAGGGCGCAGTGAGATACTGGACAGTGGTAACGACGCGCAGCTTACTCCACCGTTTGACAAAAAGAGGAGCAGTCAGTGAGAAGGCACCACCAGCGAGACCCGAAATCGTGAAAATAATGCCCAGGGGGCCTGGTAAGAGGTTGAAGCGCAAGATAAAGAACAGTTGCATAAGGGCGACGACCGCGCCCTCGCCCATCGTAAAGAGAAGATCAGGTAAGAGTAATTTCACGAACAAGGCGACCGGGAGCCGTTCATGCTTTTCATGCAACACTGCCTCCGCCAGAGGTCCGCTATTTCTCACGCTTTCTTCAAGTACTTTTTGTGTAGTTTTATCTGTAGCTTTGTTTGCCCCTGTTCGCTTTGGTTCTTGCAAGAACCAAAGCGGCAGACCAAAGACGAAGGTAAACAGAGCTGCAGCGAATACCCCATAGCGCAAAGCAATCGTGCTGGCAGCAGAAACATGCAGGATGCTTGACATAAATTCGGGAATGGCGCCACCTAAGAGACTACCAAGTGAACCAACGCCAAGCAAGAGGAAGCTGTTCAGGGCGAAGACGCCCACACGCTGTCTCTCGGTTGTACTTTCGGTCAGCAGGGGTAGGTTAGTGACCCAGTAGGCAGCGGAGACGACTCCCTGCATGAAGGCACAGGCGAGCAGCAAGAAAGGGGATGTGACAAGCCCACACGCAGCAAGAAAGAGTGGAGTGAGGATAGCGGACAGCAAAAGGACTGGCTTGCGCCCAATCCGATCTGCGAGTAGACCCACAGGCACAGCGCTGATGAGAGCCCCAATGGCAGGCATAGCGCTGAAAACGCCGATGAAATCGGGTTGGTAGCCCAGGCTATGGACATAATAATTGAGTGTTAACGCGCTGAGGCTGAGTTGAAAACCTTTACCTGTGGTGAAAGTGAGGAGAATATAAACATTTCTTGGCAGATGCAAGACTGAGGATACCAAAGTGCGTTTCTGCGGTGGTTCTCTATTTTGAATAGTAGACTCAGAGGTATCGGGTACCAAAGACATGAGAGAGGTTCTCCTGATTAATATGACACATGCTCATAAGGTACCATACCTCATTATCACAAGACAACGGACAAAGGGACAGGAAAACGTTCTCTGGAAATTGTCTCGTTTGAGAAGAACACAAATTGCGGAGATGAGAGCGCTCCTTATTATCTTGTAGTGAGTCAAGCAATAGAGCCACAAACAGGTGAGAGTTTACTGAGCATCCATAACAACCAATAGGGTCAGGAGGCACGCTGTGATGCTTGGCGAAACCGCCTCATGATAACCCGGACAGAGGAAAGAAGCATCTCAACTTTTTTACTCTCGTCAACTGCCAGGTATTGATTTGACCATAGCCACACTCAACGTCAACTATTATGCCCATAGCCTCGGTTATCAACCAGACTTTATCGGCCTATTGAGCGCCATGCCTGCCATTGGAGCGCTCATCAGCGCTGTGCCTGTGGGTCTACTCGCAGATCGGATTGGGCGCAAGCCAGTCCTGATCATCTCTGCCATTCTGACTCCACTTTTTCTTGCAGGCATCGGCTTAGGTACAGCTCCACTCTGGCTGCTCATCTGCGCTTTCTTGCAGGGAGCCGTCTCAACGGCCTACTGGGTCACAAACCTGCCGTTATTAACAGAGAGCACGACCGAGCAACAGCGTGTTGGAGTATTTGCTCTGAACAGCTTTCTCTTGCTCGGTGTTGGTGCTCTTGGCAATCTACTTGGAGGAGCCATCCCTGAGTTTGTGGCGGGCATTTTGCATGTTTCCCCTGCCAGCACCGTTCCATTGCGCTACGGCGTACTCGCAGCCGCGCTTAGCACTTTTGTCTTTGGTTTGCCGCTTTGGTTCTTGCGTGAGCCTAAACGCCAGCGCGTAATTGCTCCCCACAATAACGCTGGAAGATCCTTAAAACCAAAAGAGAAACTGCCAGTACCACTCTTTGCGAAGTTACTGATTCCCGATCTTTTGTTCACCATGGGTGAAGGAGCCGTAGTTGCGCTGATTCAACTCTACTTCATCTTGCGTTTCTTTCTCCTGCCTGGTCCATTAGGTGTTATCTTCACTATTTCAGGTCTTGCCGGAGGTATCTTCTCGCTGACAGCACCCTTATTTGTTAAACGTTGGGGGAAGTTGCGCATCATTACCACCGTCATGTATCTGAGCGCGCCCCTGATGATTATGATTGGATTCGCGCCTACACTCTGGTTAGCAGTCGCGGGTGAGTATACTCGCTCCTTCATGCGCACCCTGATCGAGCCTGTATACGCTGCCTTTGCCATGGAGCAAGTATCCGACGGGTACCGCGCTACCTTAAGCGGCTTTTATTCTGTCACATGGAGTATTGGATTTAGCGTCGGCCCAACAGCCGCCGGTTGGTTGCAGACAAACGTCAACCTCTCCACCTCCTTCGTATTCGAAGCCATCTGCCTCTCACTCAGTGCCAGCCTCCTGCTCCTCTTTTTCGGCAAAACACGAACAAACAGCCATTCCTCCCCCGCATAGGAGTGGGTGCTGTTGGGAAGCGGTGTGTGAGCTACCCAAAACTATCTATGATAAACCCGCTCTATCCCTACTCGCCTTAGCCAATTTGGTCTAACTCGTAACAAATGGGTATCTCATGGGGTATACTCTAAAAGACCCAACAAATGTGCCTGATGGTCAATCATAGTCATTGTAAGGGTGGGAGTGGAGAGAGGTGGGATTGGGATCCTTACGGTCGCCCTCTGAGGGAACAGAACAACAGTTTACAAATATGAAGTCCTTCATGATTGGATATCGTCATGAAGAATCCATATTCTCCTACAAAAGGTGATGAATGATGCTGCTTTGCACAAAGATCAAACTTGAGATCACCGAGCAAGAAAAGCGGACGCTTGAATTCATGCAAGCAAAATGCCGGGGATTGTATAACTGGTGGGTGATGAAGCTGCGCGATGGGGAACGGTGGGATGTTTATCAAGCCAAAGCCTCCTTGCAAGAGAGCAAACAGCATGACCCAGAGTTAGAGCAGGTTTATGGCAAGCTGCTCCAAGAAGTCTACTTTCGGCTAGATAAGGCCATAAAAGCCTTCTATCGGCGTGTCAAAGCTGGAGAAACACCAGGTTTTCCACGTGTGCGGCCACATCACTGCTTTTTTACCCTGGTTTATCCAGCTATGTATATCAAGGTGCAAGGCTACACGCTCCGCTTGCCCAGCGGAGGCCGAGGTCAGCACAAACAGTATCCTGATGTGCTGGCGAGACTGACCGAAGAGGCTCCCTCGAAGTATCGCGAAGTGGCCATTCTGCGAGATGCACGGGGAAACTACTACGCCTGCTTTGTGGCTGAACGACCAGAAGAGACAGCAGCCCAAACCGGCACAATTGCCTTCGACCTTGGCATCAAGCGACTCGCCACCGGGACCAACGAAGCCGGGCGGATCTTCCATGTGGGCGGGTTCAAGGGGACGTACTGGTACAACAGGCAGCTTGATCGAATCCGTTCTAAGCGGGACCACTGTAAAAAGAAATCTCGCAGGTATATCAAACTATCAAAGGTGTACAAGCGCGTCTCGGAGGAGAAACGCAACAAACAGAAGGATAGCCTGCATAAGGCGTCCCATTTGATCAGCCGCAAACTGGTTGCAAGTACCGTTGTGGTTGGAGATCTTTCTGTGCGAGAAATGGCAATGAAAGAACGAGTGAAGGACAAGCCAAATCGGTTCAAGAACCGAGCCGTGTTTAACGACTGGATGCTGTATACCTTCATTCAGATGCTCACCTACAAATGCCAGTTGTACGGAAAAGACCTCATCAAGATAGATGAACGAGACACGTCAAAAACCTGTAGTGGCTGTGGCTGTATGCAAAATATGCCTCTGTGGAAACGGACGTATCGATGTGAGAACTGTGGACTCATCATGGACCGGGATGAAAATTCGGCTCAAAACATCTTGATGAGGTTCTTTGCGCGGCTTGCGCCACACATGCCAGTGATCTGACGTGCGGTGTGCCTGGGAAACCAGGTAATCAAATATGTTTGACTACATTTTGAAAGGCAGCCTATAGATGAGATCTAGCGTAGTTGAATCTCGTCCCCCTGAGAATCTGGAAATTCGAGGTTCGAATACACCATTTCAGCCTGGTTTTCGAATACCCGACCTTGATCCTCAACACCAAAGCGCACAACCCGCAGGACCCAAATCCCCGGAACATCAACTCACGCTTACACCGGGCGAGGGCTGGCTTGCCATGTTGCTCCTGGCCATAGCCGTATATAGTGTCGTCTTCACTATTATCTCCGCAAACTGGGTGAGTTTTAGCTACATTCTTCTTATTAGTACCGCCGTGGGCTTGCTGTTAGGTTTCTGTATAGCAAAAATTCAGCGATTTCCCCAGGCTATCTTACACCTGGCTGCAGTCCTGCTGGGTCATTGGATTTCGATTTGGCTAGTCAGCGCTTTCGCATATCACATCTCCTGGCAGCTTCTACTCGAAAACTTACGCTCAGTAATTAGCAGTGGTTTCACATCCGCGGTGTCCTCGAACAGTGAGATGGTATTTCTATTCTATCTTACGTTCCTCAGTTTCTTCCTCGCCTATTTTGGTACCTGGTTGATCTATCGCGCGCGTCTTCCCTGGCTGGTTGCGCTGGTCTATTGCGCCATCATGCTAGTGAACCTCAACTATATTAAACAAGATCGTTCCTATCTAGTGATCATCATGCTTGCCGCCCTGATCCTGCTCATTGTGCGCATTCATCTTGTCAACCAGTTGACCCAATGGACATCTGAAGGGTTGTATATCGATCGTGCCTGGTTGCAGAGCATTACACGCCGCTTCGTCCAGGTTGGCGCTCTCTTTACATTTTTCATCCTGCTTATCAGTTTGATGTTACCTATTGTGTCGCAGCCAACATCTGGGTCCAATTTCTGGAACAACCTGGATAACATATGGGCAAACATCACGCATGGCCAAATTTCTCTAAGTAGTCCTGGTACACTTCTGCAACCATATCAAACTCCCACCAACTTTTTTGGGGATCAACTATCCATTACCGGCAATGTGAACTTGCCTGCAGGCGAAGTGCTCTATTACACCAGTAGCCCCAAATCCCAACCGCACTACCTGGAGGGCTTTACATATGATAATTTCGATGGTCACACCTGGACATCAACAGCCTCGAATGTGGATTCACAATATGCAGCAAATACGAGCCTGCCGATAGACGCCACGGACAACATACAAAAGATCATCACAACTGTAACTATCGTCAACCCACCAGAGGGAACGAAGCATTATCTCTTTGCACCAGCGCACCCTGCCAGCTTTAACGTGCCCACAACCCTTTATGGAAATAGCGTCATCACTGCCTGGACTCAACAGTACCCCCTAAGGTCGGGGGAGAGCTATCAAGTCACATCCTATATCTCTTCTGCTACTCTCAAGGAATTGTCGAGCGTACAATTTCCCCAGGATAACCCGGGTCTCTGGTCGAACCTTAATCCATCCTATCTTCGAACGCCTCCAGACCTCTCGCACAACCCCATAGTACAAAGTACACTTAAGCAATGGACACACGGTTCAACGAATGTTTATAGCGCAATGAAGGCATTAGAGTCACATCTGAGTGATCAAACACAATTCAAGTATTCCGTAACCAATCCTCCGGTGCCTTCGAATGTGGATGCTGTGGCCTGGCTTTTACAGACACATCAGGGTTACTGCACGTACTATGCCACCGCAATGGTCATCATTGCTCGTATGTTGGGTATCCCTGCCCGTATAGTGAATGGCTTCAGCCAGGGGAACATACAGGGCAATACATGGGTTGTCAATGGTGAGGATGCGCATAGCTGGGTGCAAGTTTACTTCCCAGATTATGGCTGGATCAATTTCGATCCCACTCCTGGCTTTTCAGCTCCTGGTAGTCTGACAGAGCAGCAAAGTCCGACTCCCGTGCAAACTCAGCCCCCGGCAAGGCCGACTCCGATTGCAACCGCTGGACACCACAAGCCAAAGCCTCAACCAATTCCCAAACCTGGCTCGACTGGTACTGGCACAAATACTACTTCGTCCGAGGCAATAGTTCGCCAGAATCTTTTCTTAACCCTATCACTGGCGACCCTCTTTGGTTCACTTATAGTTTTCGGCTTTGCCCTACTTTATAGATATAAAGGTGACAAACTAAGCACTACAACCACTGCCTCGATGGTCTTTCATCGTGTGTGCCAGCTTGGCGGCATTATTGGTGCGCCTCCCCAGCGATGGCAGACTCCCTACGAATATTATCGTATGCTTGGTCTGCGTTTCCCGCAGGCAGCCGTTCCGATGCGTCGTATCACAGAGCTCTTTGTGCGTGAACGCTGGGCAGCCCCTCACCAGCGATCCAGCCCGGCCGATGAGCAAACCCTCGAAAAGCTCTGGTCCCAACTACGCAATACCCTCATCCGCTCGCTCTTCTCACGTAGAAGCGGTTGAGGTGACGAGTGGAGACGCTTGCGTCGGCCAATAAGCTTCAATCTAAGCCGTGAAGATAGGCAGGAGGCCGAATGATCCGTAGGGGCGAGCGGCGTTGAGGAGTGGCTGGGATGGCCGTAAGAGGTGAGAGCAAGCGGAACTCTCTCAGATGGCGATGGTGCGGCAAGAGGACAGCCCTGTCATGCTGTGCGCAGCGAAGCATCTCTCTGCCCAGTGCTACAGACCCTTCGCGGAGTTTACCCTGAGCGAAGCGAATGGGCTCAGTGCGACACGGTGAGGCATCAACCTAAGATGCCTCTAGAAATGTAGGGGCGGCCCTGGCGGCCGCCCGGCTTCCTACTGAACTTTTGGTCGCCCGGCAATCCACGCGCCCAACCAATTCGTGGGCACCTCCTACTGAACTCGGCAGCTCTCGCAGCGACCAAAAAGAGTAATCGAGTGGCCTTCTATATCAAAATTTGTTATATGGCCGATTGCTTTTAATTGATCCACAGGAAGACAGGCATCTACCTCTACAACCCGGTGGCACTGAGTACAGGTCAAATGATGATGGTGATTTTCTCCGCATACACGATAGTGATGCGTCCCGTCGGCAAACTCAACCCGATCCAGGAGACCCATAGTAACCAGCTTCTCTACAGAGCGGTAAACTGTGGCTCTACCCAGACGTGGATCTAACTCTCGTATCTCCTGCCAGAGTTCATCAATCGTGAAATTGGCTCCGCTATCAGCAAGTTCTACCAGTCGATCTGCTATAAGCTTTCGTGGACGCGTATGCCGCTGACTTACCTCGTCAAAAGCTGCGCGAATTTTGTCTGCTAGTATGTTTGCTATCTTGTTTTTTTGACTACTTTGTTTATTGTCCATAAATGTGTCTGAGCACTCCATTCTTGCCGCCTTAATGCGCATGTATTCTGATATGTTCGCGGCTCGGATGTGGTAATGCCCTGTAGCGACGAGGTGAGCGAAATCGGGCGATTAGCACAGACGCGAAGTAGGTGAGAGCCGCCATCGTAGAGATATAGAAACTGACTGGTAGATGACGTCCTGTTCCTACGAATGCCAGGATCAATCCAACCCAGGTGAACGTAAGTCCCAGGATGACCGAAAGGATGATCGCGGTGAGCGGGCGGCGCGTCAAGTGCTCTGCTGCTGCTGCCGGAGCTACCAGGAGAGCGAAGACGAGTAGGATGCCGATAACCAGCGCTGCCTCTGCTGTTGCAACTGCCAGTAACAGAAGAAAAACAATCGAGAGCAGGCGCACAGGCACGCCGCGTGCCTGTGCCACCTCCGGGTCCACTGATGCGAAGAGCAGCGGGCGAAACAACAAGGCGAGGACGAGCAGAGTCGCACTACTGGAAATGAGAGTAATAATCACATCTCGACGGGTCACAGTCAAAATCGAACCAAAGAGTACGCTCACTCCTACATTTGAATTGGCACCATGCTGGATATAAATGCTCAAGAACAAAACACCCAGGCCTAGTGCGAATGAGAGCACCATACCAATCTCGATATCACGTCCTCGTACACGCTCGCCCAACGCGCCCATTCCTAGCGCTGCCAGTAGGGCCAGTCCAAGCATTCCCAGTAACGAACTAATGCCAAGGATAGCAGCTCCGGTTGCTCCAGCAAAATCGATATCGGCAAGGGCCTCTCCAGCGAATGCCAGGGCGCGCAGGACGACAAAGTAGCCTGTTACGGCCGCCATGATTGCTACCAGAGAGCCTGCGAGAAAGGCATTCTGTAGAAAATCGTATTGTAATACATTAAACATTACATTTTACTCCTCCCATTACCGGGTTAATTCTGACTTTCGCCCTGTGGCTTCTGTGGAATTGTTCTGCTCTTGCTCGAGACTCTGCATGTGCGGTAAGAACGTATCTTGTCTCGATGGCATACTTTTTCTTGCATGTTGTCCTATCCACAACGGTGAGAGAAGACGTATAGGAAGATACACCCCAAACGAGATGGTCGCTATATAAAAACTCACCGGCCAGGTTCCGTTGGCTGCGAAAAAAATCCCCAGCCAGGTATAGCATATTCCCAGGATACTGGCTAAAAGAATTGCCCAGATTGGACGCTGGACGATGCGTATAGTCGTCGCGGCGGGTCCAATCAGGAGGGTAAAAAAGAGCAAAGCACCAACGATCTGCACTGCTATTGACACGGTAATTGCTACCAGTACCAGAAACACCAGTCCGAGCAGATTCACAGGGACTCCACGGGCTTCAGCCACTTCTGGATCAAATGAACTGAATAAAAGAGGACGAAAAACGAGTAAGAGGATGACGAGCGTGAGAAAACTAGAGAGTGTAGTGAACAGCACATTCTCCAGACTGATGCCCACAATTTGTCCAAACAAAATGCTATAGACGCGTTCGGCATAGCCTGAATAGAGCGAAAGAAAAAGGATGCCCAGGCCAAGTGCGAAGGTCATGATAATGCCCACAGCAATATCCCGTTCCCGCAAGGCCTTTCCAAGAACACCGATGGCTATTGCAGCAATGATGGTGAACGCGAGTAGGCCAATCACCGGATCAAAGCCCAGGAGAACCGCCCCTGCTGCGCCAGCAAAACCAATATTCGGTAACGCGTGTCCCGCGAAAGTAAGGCCCCGCAAAATCACGAAGTAACCCATGATAGCAGCCACTATCGCGACACATGTTCCTGCCATGAAAGCATTCTGTATAAACTGGTATTGGAAAATACTAAACATACAAAAGCCTACGTTTCCGCACCAACAACAAAGAGCCGCCCCAACGCTTGCACGACCTCAACCGGCGACCCATACAACTTGCTGAGGGCAGCGCTGGTAATCACTGCATCTGTTGTCCCGATAGTACTTTGCCCATTAGCCATATAAAGTACGCGATCCACGACAGGAAGTAACGGGTTAATATCGTGAGAGACCAGCATCACAGCGACGTTGCGGGCACGACAGATATTGTTGACCAGCGCCACGATTTCCTGCTCATGAATGATATCAAGGTTCGCTAGTGGCTCGTCCAGCAGCAGCAAACGGGGGTTCGACAACAGTGCCTGTGCAATTAACAGGCGTTGTTGCTCCCCGCCAGACAATTGCCCAACGGGAGCTTCTGAGAAAGTAGTGGCATCAACCTCTTGTAAAATAGTATCGATAGTAGCTCGCCGTTTCTGATTGGGCAGGCCTGTTCCCCAGCGATGCCCGTCCAGGCCAAATCCAACTACATCTCGTGCGCGCAAAGCAAGATCGGCTTCGAGGATACGATGTTGGGGTGCATAACCAATGTCGCTATTGCCACGACGCGGAGGGCGTCCTAAAACTCGCACTTTCCCCACACTGGGCTTTATCAACCCAAGTAAAACTTTGAGCAAGGTACTCTTTCCTGCGCCATTTGGACCAAGTATGGCAATGAACTCCCCTTCGTTTACGGTCATATTGACATTATCCAAAATAGTTCGTTTGCCAAACTGAATTCGCACATGTTCTAGTTCTACAACTGGCTCTTGTCGCTCACTACCCACACGCTATTCCTCTGACTTTCCTTTGATACTTACCTTGTTCTTTGCAGGTCTTGCTCTAATGTATTCAGTTGATCAAGCATCCACGTCTGGTACGTCTTCCCAGGAGGCATCGTTTCGGTTACAGGGACAATCGGTATGTTTTGTGCCCTGGCATCGTTCTCCAGTTTCGTTGTAAATGATGTAACGGTCTGCTCATTATAAATCAAGACTTTAATCTGGTGTTGGTTAATCTGATTCTCAGCCGTCACGATGGTATCGGCAGGAGGATCGTTGCCTTCGGCCATCGCCTTCTGAAACTCAAAAGGGGTCAGGACGTTCAGACCGAGTGGAACCGCTTGGTAGAGATAGATCGTCTCTGTCAATCCAACAGGCGTTCCAGCATACTTTGACTTGATTGCCACAATTTTTTGCTGAATCGACTGGAGCGATTGCTTAAACGTCTGGAGATTGCTGTCAAACGTCACTGCATCTGCGGAGTCCAGCTTCTTCAGATCATCGGTAATAGCCTGCGCGATTGTCGCAACATTATCAATACTATACCAGACGTGCTCATTTTCTGGAAGTTTGACCTGCGCGACATCAAAGCCTTTCAGCACAAGACGATTCGAGTTTGGTGAACCGGACAGTATTTTGTCCATCCAGTCATCATAGCCACCACTGTTTTCAATCACCAGCTGCGCTTGACTTACCTGAATCGCAGTTTGCACATTAGATTCGTATTCGTGAGGATCAATATTTGGATCAGATAGTATACTCGTCACCGAGACACGGCTACCCCCCAGTTGCTTCACGATATCTCCATAGAAATTCTCCGCTGCCACAACATTAATAGTTGTCGATGATGAAGGCGTGGCGGAGCCAACAGAACCGCTGCTACAAGCACTCAACAAAACTATTGCGATGAACGAAAAGGCGAGCCAGAGTGATCTTTTTCTCACTAAACACCTACACTTTTCTCAAGATAATGATACAAAGTCTCGATAAGTGAAGCATAACACAGATACTAGAAAAGGGCAAGTCCACCACCACCAGACAACCACAATCAACCGCACCAATCAACCCGCACCATCCCCGATAAGCATGAAGAGCGTTTTATGGGATTGTATCGGGAATGATGGGTGATGGGCGGCCATGTGTAGAGAATGGAATGATGCATCTTCGGCCACCCGGCCACTATCGGCCAGATGCTTCTT
>Ga0070706_100005260_pt1 | contig 12346 bp, 13 predicted proteins | sample KBSK5501metaG_FD_65476 | JGI IMG/M metagenome (GOLD analysis project Ga0070706, IMG submission 65476) | Corn, switchgrass and miscanthus rhizosphere microbial communities from Kellogg Biological Station, Michigan, USA - KBS K5-50-1 metaG | ecosystem: Host-associated > Plants > Roots >...
GAATGTCGGGAGAGGAGTGGATCGCGTGGTACCTGGCGCAGGGGAAACAAACGCCGGTTGTCGTGGCTTCAGGAAAAGGCGACATCCTGACGATCACCAAAGGCAACAACATGACTGCAGCGCTGACGAAGCCGTTTCACATGGAGGAGCTGCAGGAGCTGATCGAAGTGCTGCTCGCCGACGACTGGCACGACCAGGTCAGCGTGGATAAGCAGACGCACTGAACTCAGTTCTCAGTTCTCAGTTCTCAGTTCTCAGGACCACTAAGAACCGAGAACTAAGAACCGAGAACTAAGAACTAAGAACCATCGTTCCCGATCGCCTCGACCGGGCAATTGTCCATGGCGTCCTTGCACAGAGTCTCCTCCTCGCCGGTCTCCGGCTGCTTGAAGACGTACGAGAATCCCTGTTCATCATTGCGGATGAAATTTGCCGGCGCGGTTTCGCGACAAAGGTCGCAGTCGATACATTGTGAGTCGACGTAGTATCGTCCCCCTGCCTGGCCCGGGACTTTGTCATTGGGATCCGCCACTGTCCTGGACTCAACCTGGAGGTTACATGAAAAGATTTCTCTCCTTACTCCTCATCACAACTCCGATCGCCGCGCAAACGATGACCCAACCGCCGCGCGAACCCGCGCCGCCGGAGACGATCAGCGTGACCGGCACCGGCAAAGCGACGCTGATTCCGGATCGATTCACTTTCACTGCGGGCGTGCAGACGACCGCTCCGACGGTCGAGGAGGCGGTCAATCAGAACAACGCGAAGATGTCGAACGCCATCGCGGCGCTGAAGAAAGCCGGCGCGACCGATCCGGAGGTTCGCACTTCGAATTTCTCGATCTATCCGCAACAGGTCTACGAGCAGGGACAGCCGCCGCGGGTCGTCGGGTATCAAGCTGCGAATTCGGTGACGGTCACCAAGAAAGACATCGGAGCTGCCGGCCGCCTGCTGCAGGTCGCGCTCAATGCCGGCGTCAACGAGACCTCCGGGCTGATCTTTGAGGTCTCCGATCCGTCGCGTGGACGCGATCAGGGTCTTCGGTCCGCATTCGACGACGCGCGCGCGAAAGCGACCCTGCTCGCTCAAGCCGCCGGTCGTACCCTCGGACGCGCGCTCAGTATCACCGAAGAGGGCGCAACGGTTCCGCCTCCGCCGCGCCCGATGCCCCTCGGCGTCATGACGGCAAAGGCGGAAGCGATCAGCCAGGTCCCGGTCGAGAGCGGCACGCGCGAGCTTTCGTACACAATCTCGGTCGTCTTCGAAATGCGCTGAAGACGGCACCCCGGTTGCACTAATAACTGTTGGTCGCATGAGCGGCCGCAACCTTAATAGAGGAGGTGTGCAATGGATTACCGTGACCGAGACAAGAATCTGGACCGAGACGAGTCCAGCAAGGAGGAATCCGAAAGCAGCTTCAACCAAGGCGATAGGAGCTCAGACAGTTGGGACAACGAGCCCAGCCGTAAGGACTCCGGCGGCATGCAGAGCGACGAGAGCGAGCTCGACAGCGACCGGAGACCTCAGAGCGGATCGAGACTCGACCACTAATCGTGTTCTTGTAAGGTGACTTTGCACGGCGCGATAACATCGCGCCGTGGCTGTTTTTGACGTCCATCTCCACGTGCAGCCGTGGGCGATGATCCGCCCCGACGCGCTCACGATGATTGACGACGCGTCGCACGCCGACGCGAAAGAGATCCTGTCGTCCGCCGGCAATCTGATTCGATTCCTCGATGCGAACGGCGTCGATCGCATCTGCTGCATCAACTACGTCGCGCCCGAAGTGATGGGATTCACGCGCGAGGTCAACGAGTGGATCGCGCATTTCACGCGCGAGCATCGCGACCGCCTGTTGCCGGTCGGTTCCGTGCATCCGCGCCACGAGCGCGATGTTCGCGGCGAGACACTTCGCGTGCTCGATCAGGGCATCCGCATGATCAAGATTCATCCGCCGCATCAGGAGTTTTCTCCGAATGCTCATCGCAACGAGCTGCCGCAGCTCGCGGAGCTTTATCAGGAGTGCGAAGCTCGCGGCGTCCCGGTGATGTTTCACACCGGAACCTCCGTTTTTCCGCGCGCGCGGAATGTCTACGCCGATCCGATGCCCATCGATGACGTGGCGGTCGACTTCCCGCGGCTGCCGATCATCCTCGCGCATGCGGGACGTCCGCTGTATGGCGACACCGCGTTTTTTCTCGCGCGGCGGCATCCGAACGTCCGCCTCGATGTCTCCGGCATTCCGCCGAAATCGCTGCCGCGATACGTGCCGCGCCTCGCCGAAATCGCGGACAAGGTGCTGTGGGGGACGGACTGGCCGGCGCCGGGAGTGACTTCGCCGCGCAAGAACGTCGACGATTTCCGCGCCCTTGCGTACGGCGAAACGATCGAGAAGAAAGTGCTCTGGGAAAACGCGGCGGCGTTGTTCAGCGATTGAGGAGCGCGGCGACGTTGACGCCCACGCGTTCGAGCGCTTCGAACGATCCGACGTCCGACCATCCGAAATCGCCGCGGACCGCGGCCACGCGCGGTGCCTTTTCCATCAGCGCGTAGTCGATCGAGATCGACGGCATCTGTTCGTAGTTTTCGCGTGTGACGCGAGAGATTTCCGGCGCGGCGCGCGCGATCTCGGATCGAAACACGCTGGCGCGCCAGATGAAAATGCCGGCGTTCCACGCGTAGTTGCCTCGGCGCACGAACTCTTCGGCTCTTTCGCGCGACGGTTTTTCTAGGAAGCGCTGCACACCGATCACTTCCGGCGCGAGCTCGTCGCCGAGGTGCAGGTAACCATAGCCGGTGTTGGGCTCGGTCGCCTTGATCGCGATGGTCACGAGATAGTCGCTCGATTCCGCGAATGCGAAGGCGCGGTCGAGAACGCGCGCGAATTCCACTTCATCGCGAATGAAGTGGTCCGAAGGGAGCACCGCGATCGCGACATCGCCCTCGCGCGACTCGATCTCGCGGCAGCATAGAGCGATCGCGGGCGCGTTGTTGCGGCGGGCCGGCTCCGTCAGGATAGTCAACATGTTGACTATATTTAGCTGCTCGGCGGCTTTCGCCGCATATTGCTCGTTTGTGGAGATGTAGACCGACGCGGCGCTGCGGCGCGCGCGCGCGAACGTTTTTTGGAGAAGCGATTGCCCGTCGAAGATCTGGAGGAATTGTTTCGGGTTTTCGTCGGAGCTCAGCGGTCGGAGCCGCGTGCCCGCGCCGCCGGCGAGAATCAGCGCGACGCGCTTCAAGGCGCTGTCCCGGCCGCCGCCAGCGCTTCCTCGCCCTTCACCGCCGCCGCCCCGCCGCCCTTCCGCCCGATCACGATCAGGCTCAGACCGCTCGGCGGACGATTCCCTTCGAGCGTCTTGAGCAGGGGAACCATGCGGTCGAAGAGCCGCGATTGTGCGATCGGCAACCCCTGTCGATTCAACACGCGCGAATTGAACCACCACGCGAATCGCGCGATCTGATTCTGATACGACGCGTCTTCGACTTCGAATCCGGCCTGCCGCAATTTGTCGACCAGCTCGTCCTTCTCATAACGCCGCTGATGTCCGACGCCGCGGTCGAGCGAGCCGAACAGATCCTTTCCCGCCGGAACGAAAATCACGATGCGTCCGCCCGGCTGCAGAAGCTGATTCGCACGTTTGAGCGCCGCCAGATCGTCGGCGGTGTGCTCGAGGACGTTGATGCACAGGATCGTGTCGAAGGCGTATCGCGAGAGATCGAGGCCGTCGTCGGTGTCGAGGTCGAGGCGCTCGACGATGATGCCCGGCCGCCGCCGAAAGGCGTTGCGCAGCCGGTCGATATACGGCGTCTCCTTGTCGGTCGCGACGATCAACTCGCGGCCGTACAGAAAGCGCGTCATCGTTCCCGATCCGGCGCCGACTTCCAGCACGCGCTGGCCCACGAACGGCTGAACGCGCTCCCAGATCCATTTGTTGTAGCGCTTGAGCCGGTCCAGGCGCCGAATCGTCTTGTACGTCGAAGGCTCGTTGGCAGGATCGTCGAACAGACCGTACTTCAGAATGGTCCAGATGGCGCTGAAGCCATCCTTCCAGTTGATCTTTTTTCCTTCCCAGTAATCGCGGCCGTAATACGAAATCGGTACCTCGTATATGCGATATCCGCGTTTCGCGACCTTGGCCGTCACTTCGGGCTCGATTCCGAATCGATTCGATTGCAGGTTGATCGACTGGATCACGTCGCGGCGAAAAACCTTGTAGCAAGTCTCCATGTCGGTGAGGTCGAGGTTCGTGGTGAGGTTCGAAAGAAACGTGAGAAAGGTGTTGCCGAGGCGGTGCCAGTAGAGCATGACGCGGCGGGGGTGGCCCTCGAAGCGCGATCCGAAAACCACATCGGCGTGACCGTCGAGGATCGGCTGGATCAGTTTCGGATACTCTTCCGGGTCGTATTCGAGGTCGGCATCCTGGATCAGGACGATATCGCCGCGCGCTTCCTCGATCCCGCGGCGAATCGCGGCGCCTTTTCCCTGATTGACCGGCTGCAGGATGTGGCGGATCTCGGGCCATTGCTGCGCCAGCGCCGCCACCACGTCTTTGGAGCCGTCGGTCGACTTGTCATCGACGACAATGATCTCCTTGTCGACCGGAACCTCCTTGACGCGGCGCAGAAGTTCGGCGACTGTGGCGCGTTCGTTGTAGCAGGGAATGATGACGGATAAAGTCGGAACCATCCCCTTCATTTTAAAGGGATGAGGGATGAGGGACGAAGGATGAATGAACACAGGACCAACGAGGCGCTGCGCAAGTCGATCCACATCGTCACCGGATTTCTTGCGATTACGCTGAAGTGGCTGCCGTGGCGGATCGCGGCGGCCATCGCGGCCATTGCGGCAATCGGCAATTGGCTGGTGCTGCATCGCATCGTCGGCAAAGGAGTTGCGCGGCATCAGCGCGGCTACGACCCCGGAATCGTGCTCTATCCGCTGGCGGTCTGCGCGTTGATCCTGACATTCAACTGGCACATCGAGCTGGCCGCGGTCGGGTGGGTGATCCTGGCATTCGGCGACGGCTTCGCCACGCTCATCGGCCGCGCGGTCCCGATCGCGCCGCTGCCGTGGAACCGGGCCAAATCGTGGGGCGGAACGCTGGCCTTCGTCGGATTCGCGGCGCTGGGCGGCTTCGGAGTCTCGATGCTGTTCGGCGCGCCGTCGTGGGCGGTCATCGCGGCGGCAGTCCTCATCTCCGCATTTGTCGAATCGATGCCGCTCGGCCTCGACGACAACCTCACCGTGCCCGCCGCCGCGGCCGTGACGCTCGCGGCACTTTCGATCCAGCCGATGGTCGGCGAGATCGTGCATCCGCCGATTCCGTGGCCATGGATCGCGCTCAACACGATCCTCGCAATTCTCGGATACGCACTGCGGACGGTCGACTTCTCCGGCTTCGTCACCGGCTGGCTCCTCGGCACCATCGTGATCCTCGGAGGCGGCCCGCCGATGTACGTCGCGCTGCTGGCATTCTTCATCGTCGGCACCGTCTGCACGCAGCTCGGCTACGCGCGCAAAGCCCGAGCGGGCCTGGCGCAGGAGAAGGGCGGGCGGCGGGGGGCGGGGCACGCGTTCGCGAATGTCGGCGTGGCTGCCATCTGCTCGGTCGCGGTGTGGCGCGGACTCGGACTCGTGCCGCTGTTCATGGGCATCACGTCGCTCGCGACTGCGGCCGCCGATACCGCGGGCTCGGAGATCGGACAACTCATCGGCAAGCGTGCGTTCAATCCGCTGACCTTTCGCCGCGTCGAACGCGGAACCGACGGCGCGATCTCGCACGAAGGGACTCTCGCCGGCATCGTCGGAGCGCTGTTTGTCGCGATCGCAGGAACGGCGATGGCCGTGCATTTCATTCGCCCGGGATTCATCGGCATGGTGACGATCGACAAGGCGCGCGTCATCTCCGTCGTCACAGTCGCCGCAATCCTCGGCTCCTACGTCGAGAGCGTGCTGGGGAGCCTGACGAAAAACGTCAACAATCATGTGATGAATTTTTTGAACACCGCGGTCGGCGCGGTTCTGTTCTGGGTCGCGTGGAATTTCATTCCCATGTTCGGCTTCGAGTTCTAACTTGAAACGCGTCGTCATCGTCGGGCGGCCGAACGTCGGGAAGTCGACGCTCTTCAATCGTCTGGCCGGATCGCGCCGCGCGCTGATTCACGATCTTCCCGGCATGACGCGCGATCGGCTGAGCACCATCGCGGAGCTCGACGACGGTCGCAAATACGAGCTGACCGACACCGGCGGCCTGGAATACGGCAACTCGCCGATGTCGGCGTATGCGCCGGAGATTCGGGCGCAGGCGGTGCGCGCGGTCGAGGCGGCGGACCTCATCCTCTTCGTCGTCGATGGAGCCGCGGGCGTGCTTCCGGAGGATCGGGACATCGCGACCGAGCTGCGGCCGCACGCCGCGAAGACGATGCTCCTCGTCAACAAAGCCGATCGCCGCGACGTCGAAGAGAACGCGCCGGAGTTTTACGAGCTGGGATTCGAGCACCTGTTCCTGATCTCCGCAGAGCACGGCGAAGGGGTCGACGAGGTCGTCGATGCAATCGCGGAAATCGTGCCCGCCGAATCGGAGCAGGAACGTGAGCGGAAAGATGAACCCGTACGCGTCGCGATCATCGGCCGGCCGAATGTCGGCAAATCATCGCTCCTCAATCGACTCACGAACGAGGAGCGCACTGTCGTCTCGCCGATCTCCGGCACGACGCGGGACGCGATCGATTCCGAGATCGAGCGCGACGGCCGGCGATACCTGATCATCGACACGGCGGGAATTCGTCGCAAGGGCAAGACGACCGGCGAGGCCGAGAAGCTGGCGGTGATCTCGGCGCGCAAAGCGATCGAGCGATGCGAGATCGCGCTGGCGATGATCGACGCGACCGAAGGCGTGGCGGCGCAGGATGCGACTGTCGCCGGTTACGCGGAAGAGGCGGGGAAGGCCGCGCTGATCGTGGTCAACAAGTGGGATGCCGGCAAACACACACCGGAGGATGCCAAGAAATTCGAGGAAGCGATTCGCTTCAAGTTGAAATTTCTCGCCTATGCGCCGGTCGAATTCATCTCCGCGAAGACCGGGCGCCGCGTCGAAAAGATCTTCCCGCGCATCGATCGGATCGTGGACGGATATCGCACGCGATTTCGCACATCGGAGCTCAACACGATTCTCGAGCGCGCAATCGCGCAACATCAGCCTCCGTCGACGAAAGGTCGTGCGCGACGCTTCTACTACGCCACGCAGCTCAAAACCCAGCCGCCGACGATCGCACTGTTCTCGAACAGCGATGCCCCGCTGCATTTTTCGTATCGCCGCTACCTCGAGAATTCTTTTCGCGACGCGCTGGGACTGGTCGGATCGCCAATCCATCTCGTCCTCCGCGCGCGCAAAGGGATGAAACGCGGTTGACGGCCGTCATTACTTTGCGCACGGGGCGGGATGTTACACTGCCGGAAAAGGCAATCCATGCGCCGCATTTCTGTCGTGCTGGCGATGTTGCTCATCTGCGCGTCCGCTTACGCAGTCGATCCCGAACGCGCCCAGGGATCCGTGACAATCGACAACACGCGTCTCGCCCTGAATTACGCGTACGCCATCGATCATCAGGCCAACGACGTCACCCATCGAAAGGATGACCGCCGCGTCGTTCTTTCCGACAAACCGCTGCCCGACGGCTTCAAGCTGGAAGACATCGACGACGGGTTCCCCGAAGGTGTTTTGGGGCTCGTGGTCGGGATCAGCCACGCCGACAGAGTGACGCACGTCCTTCTGCAGCACGCAAAGGGAATGTACGACGCAGCGTATTTCGAAGAGGATCCGAACTACACCTTCAAACCGCTTAAGGGCGAGCGGGGAACGGTGGCGGGAAATGTGTCGTCAAAGAGAGTCCGCACCAACACGATGTCGTTTTCATTCGACGTCGACTTCAGCGCGACGATCCATTAGTGCAGGAACATCGGCATGCCCATGACGTCGGCCACTTTCGGCCGATACGCCGCTGCGTCGTAGAAGCGATCGACGTCAACGCGCTTTTTCGCCTCGCCGCTCATGCCGAGGGGGACAGCCGTGTAGCGGCCGTCGACGACCGCGACCATCTTTCCTGCCTCTCCCCGGCGCAGAAGATCGGCGGCCAGGCTGCCGAAATTGTTCGCGACCAACTGGTCCAGCGAATCCGGCGCTCCCGAGCGCATCAGATAGGCCAGTCGCTGGTAAATCACCTTGTCGTGGGTGCGCTGTTCGAGAAAATCGCTGAGGATCTCACCGATGCCGCCCAGCCGGCGATTGCCGTAGGCATCGGGAGCTCCGGTGGCGATCATCTCGCCGCCGATGACTGTCGCGCCCTCTGAAATCGCCACGACGGCGTAGTTGCTCGGATTCTCGCTCTTGTCGCGTTCGAGAAGGCAGTACAACCTCTCGCAATCGAATGGCACCTCCGCGATCACCGCGCGATCGACGCCGCCGAGATACGAGGAAAGCAGACACGTTTCGCCTGAATAGCGGCCGAACAGCTCGACGACCAAAAAGCGCTCGTGCGATCCGGCGCTGGTGCGGAGATCGTTGATGAACATGACCGATCGCGTTACGGCGGTCGAGAAACCGAGACAGTAATCGGTACCGTAGACGTCGTTGTCCATCGTTTTCGGGATCGCGATCAGCGGCACGCCTTCCGTATTCAGCCGGCGCGCGAAGGTCAGCGTTCCGTCGCCGCCCAGCGCGACGATCGCGTCGAGCTTCAGAAATTCGATGACCTGCAACGCGGACTTCGTCAGGTCGTATCGCCCGCGCTTGTCAGGCGCTCCAAGTCTCGCGGTCAGGTGCGGCGGAACGTTTTCGGGCTTGCTGAGGCACGGATTGATGCGCGACGTGTGCAACACCGTGCCGCCGCTGCGATCGATCGCCCGCGTGTTCAAACGATTGAGCGGCATGATCCACGCCGAGTTGTCCGCGTCGGGCTCGGGAATGATGTTGAGCAGCGAAGCCCAGCCGCGCCGAAGACCGACGATCTCGTGGCCGGCGTCATCGAAGCGGTAGACGAACGATTTGATCGCCGCGTTGAGGCCGGGGACGTCGCCGCCGCCGGTCAGGATTCCGATCCGTTTCATCGCATACGCCGCTGCGCGTTTGCCTCGCCCTCAGGAAAAAAAACGACTTTCAGCGCCTCATGCTTGTCAAACTTCGCCATGCCCTCGTGAAAATCCTTCAGCGAATCGTAAGTCGCCTGGACGACCCACTCCACATCCAGCCCCGACCGCAGAAGTGCCAGCATGCGCTGCCATGTGCCGTACATCCGGCGGCCGATGATTCCCTGCAGCCGGACGCCTTTAAAGATGATGTTGCGCGTGTAGTCGTCGATCGTGATGCTGTGACCGGTGGGGAGCCCGAGAAGCGACAGCGTGCCGCCCATCTTCACGACATCGAGGCCGAAGTTGATCGCGGCCGGCGAGCCCGACATCTCCAGCACCACATCGACGCCCTGACCGCCGGTGATTGCGTCGACCGCTTTTTTCACTTTCGCGGGATCGGTCGTTCGCACGTTGAACTCGTGCAGATTCGCGAAATCGCGTGCAGACGCCCATCGGCGCGCTGTCTCGAGAGCGCGATCGCTGACGTCGGTCACCACGACGACGCTCGCCCCGCTGTGCTCCGCAATGGCCGCTGCCATCGCGCCGATCGGCCCGAATCCGGTGATGGCGACCGTCGCGCCGGCGAGATCGCAAACCTGCGTCGCGTGAACAGCGTTGCCGAGGGCGTCGAGGAACGCGCCGACGCGGAGGGGAACGTACGCCCCGAGCTTGATGACATTCGACGCCGGAACTTTGACGAACTCCGCGAACGCGCCGTCCTCGTGCAGTCCGAAAATCTTCGTGCGCGCGCAGATGTGTCCCTGACCCGAGCGGCACTGCGCGCATTCGCCGCACACGACGTGCATCTCGGCCGAGACGTAGTCGCCCACGCTGAGGTTCTCGCGCTGGGCGCGCTCGCCGAATTTCTCGATGAATCCGCAGAATTCGTGGCCGTAGATGCGCGGCGGCTTGACGGCATCGCGAATCGAAGGATCCCAATGATAGATGTGCTTGTCCGTCCCGCAGATCGCAGTGGCCGCGACGCGAATCAGGACCTCATCGGGTCCCGGTATCGGCACAGGGCATTCGCGAATCTCGGTTCCGGATGCACCGTCAACAGGCGAAGTCTTGACGACGGCCAGCATGGCGAGCGGCGGCGGATGCTATCAGATTCGACTCAGCGCGAAGCGATGCACGACTGCCGCCATCGCGGTGCCGTCGCGGTCCCACAGGTCTTTGTGCTGTCCGCCTTCGACGCGATAGATCTCTTTCGAGGGCGAAGCGCAGGCCTCGAACATCGTATTGGCCATCCAGCATGGGCAGGCTTCGTCTTCGGTGCCGTGAAGAATCAGCACCGGGATGCGAAGCGACTTCAGAGCTTTGACGGTATCGAAGGCCCAGCCGCTGATCAGATGCAGCGGAAGCCGCGGAAACGCGACACGCGTGACGTCGGGCAGGGTGCTGAACGTCGACTGCAGAATCAGCCCATCGAACCGATGCTGTCCCACCACCTGCGCCGCGATCGCGCCGCCGAGGGAAAAGCCGAAGAGGAGCGAGGGGAGGTGCTTCGGTCGCATTGCATCGTGATAGCGAGCCGCGGCGAGCGTGTCGTCCATCACGCCGCCGACCGTGGCGCGTCCGCTGCTCTTTCCGTATCCGCGGTAATCGAACAACAGGATGTTGACGCCGCATTCGAGAAGGTGCGGCATCAGGTGCGCGGGATTGGTGAGATTTCCGGTGTTGCCGTGGCAGTAAAGCGCGGACGCAATCGGATTTTTCGCGCGCAGGTACCAGCCGTAGAGCGATACGCCGTCTTCAGTCTCGATCCAGACTTCCTCGGTTTGCTCGCGAGGAATGCCGTAATCCTCGGGATTCCAGGTGACGACCGGATCGCGAGAAGGCCGGAAGAGCTGGGCGATGCGGAAGAGGCGGCGCGCAACTTCGAGGGCAACAACGCCGGCGCCGCCGACCAACAGCGGCAGGGAAAACTTCTTGATCCGCCTCATCCGCCTCACGCTCTCTCTCTGCACTGCTAAATACAAAACCAATTGTAACCCCGTGCTAAATTCCACCCGTGTCCCGACACATCGACAGCCGAACGCGCGTCCGCTACCAGGAGACGGACCAGATGGGCATCGTCCATCACGCGAATTACATCGTCTGGTTCGAGATCGGGCGCACGGATCTTTGCCGCGCGACCGGCTTTCCGTATCGCGAGATTGAAAATCGCGGGCTGATTCTCGTCGTCACGGAAGTCGACTGCCGTTACCGCGTGCCGTATCACTACGACGACGATGTGCTGATCCGAACATTCGTGACCGAGGCCGCCAGCCGCGCGATGACGTTCGGCTACGAGCTGCGCGACGGCAGCGGCGAGCGCCTGCACGCGACCGGATTCAGTAAGCATGTGTGGGTCGATCGCGAGAGCCGCCGGCCCACGATCGCGGATGCCGAGATCATGAAAGCCTTCGAGCCGTTCCTGCCGTAAGATTTCGGCATGCTCGGAAAATTTGCGACACTCGCGCTGGCCGCAGGCCTCGTCTGTTCAGCGTCCGCCGAAACTCTTTCCGTAGTCGTCACTGACGCAAAAGGAAACCGCGTCCGATCGCTCACGCGCGCCGACTTTCAGATCGCGAAGAACGACATCGTCGCGTTCAGTGATGCCACCAGCGCGATTCCGCGCCGGATCGCGGTGGTGCTCGACACAACGACGATCACGCTTCCGGCGCGAGTCGCGATCGTCGATGCCACGCGCGACTTCCTCGCGAAGTCGCTGCGCCCCAACGATCGCGTTCTGATCCTCACCGCCGGGCAGTCGCTCACCCCGCTCAGCGAATGGACCGCCGACAAAACAAAAATCGACGAGGCGCTCCGGCGCGCCTCGACGGCGGCTTCGCAGACGATGGCCGGCGATCGCGCCCAGGCCGAGCGGCGCATTCAGGAGCTGATCGCCAACATTCAGTCGACCCGAAACACCTTCGACAACTTCGACACACTCGTGAATGCCGTCCGCAATTACGCCGCCGCCGTTTATCGCGACACCCGGCAGTCGATCAGTCTCCTGGGGACCGTCACGGATCTTTTCCCGACGCGCTCGACGCGCAACGTCATGATCATCGGCGGCGCGGGACTTCCCATTCGACCGGGCGCCGACATGTTCCAGTACCTCGACACCGTCAAGGCGCAGGCCGAGCAGGGAATGCTGGGAGGTGCGCTGCGACAGGGCGCGGCCCGCAGCTCGCCGATGGCCGATTCCAGCGCGTACGACCTCACGCA
>Ga0070706_100005262_pt1 | contig 12346 bp, 10 predicted proteins | sample KBSK5501metaG_FD_65476 | JGI IMG/M metagenome (GOLD analysis project Ga0070706, IMG submission 65476) | Corn, switchgrass and miscanthus rhizosphere microbial communities from Kellogg Biological Station, Michigan, USA - KBS K5-50-1 metaG | ecosystem: Host-associated > Plants > Roots >...
AATTAGTAAGTTTCGAAATTACAACAATCGAGGCAGGCCAATTCGCTACGGTGCGGTGGTTGTTTGGGGGAGCAAGAGCTACGAAACGACAGTTGCAGTCTATCCAAGAGAGGGAACACCGCAGGCCGAAGTACGCGTGCGACGACTGCACTAGGTTTTTCTCGCTCACGGCGTCACGGCTTCTTGACGATGAAGAGAAACCGTCCTTTCGTCCGGGGCATGAGTTCAGCAGTGCTCGTAAACCCCAGACTTTCAATTCTTGTTTCGAGTCGTTTAGCGCCGAAGAGTAGCAGCGTAGTTTTCAGTGGGGCCCAGGCGAATAAATCAGGCAGCATCTCCTCAAAGCGCTCGAGAGCGCGACAGGTGACGAACTCAACTGCAGGCGGGGCTACACTTTCAAACCGTTCGTTGATGACACGCGCTCTCGGGGAAATGCCGGTTCGAGTTAAGGCTTCGCGTAAAAACACAGCTTTCTTTTGCGAAGACTCTATCAAAATGGCGTGCAGGTCGGATCTCACCATCAGGCAGGGAATGATGGGCAAGCCGCCGCCGGCGCCGACTTCGGCGACACTAGCATCCAAGGCCAAATGCTTCAGCAGGATCAGTGATTCGAGAACGTGACGCGTTGCAAACTCCTCTGGCGGACAAGGCGCCACGAGATGCACGCGGGAGTTCCAGGCGCTGAGCAACTCGTAGTAAAGCGAGAGGCCATCGATTGCTTCAGCCGTTAGCGCGACATCATAGGCGGAGGCTTCCGTCTTCAGAGTTTCTCTAAACTTCTTTGTTTGCGCCGTTGTGTTCATTTCTGCTTTGTCGGTTTGCGCCTCTGCATGCGATGCTAACCACATCCGGAAATCCATTTTTATCGTTTCGTGAGTTTATATGATTGACGACCTGGCTGGACAACTAACTGATCAAATAGCGGACCGACATGAGCGGCTGGGACGAGCCGTTACCGCGATCATCACCGAATACGCCGCGAGTCTCGACACTAGAAACGTTACTTCAACAGCCACGCCCGAGGAGCTGGAAAAAATATTCGATGAGCCTTTTCCGGAACACGGAATTACAACCGAAGAAATCCTGGAGAGCTTTACCAGAGACGTGCTTGCGCATGCGATGCAGGTTCCCAGCCCGCGCTATTACGGCCAGTTTAATCCCACGCCCCTGCCGATCGGTGTCTGGGCTGATGCGTTGTCTTCATCGCTCAACCAAAACGCCGGGGCCTGGCGCAATGGCCCGACGTCCGCAATGATCGAGGCGCGCGTGCTGCGATGGCTGTGCGAACTAGTTGGTTTTGGTCCCGAGAGCTTCGGCGTGTTAGCCAGCGGCGGTACAGAAGCAAACTTGATCGCGCTTAAGTGTGCCCGCGACCGCGCTCATCAAACTGGAGTGCGTGATGGTTTGCGGTCTGCTCCCGGTGAGCTGACGGTTTACGCTTCGGAACAGTGTCATTTCTCGATCGAGCGGAGCGTTGACATCCTCGGGCTTGGCCGCAACAGTCTGCGTAAGATTGCCACTGACGAAAACTTTCATATCCGCCCCGAGGCATTGCAACAACAACTCGAGGCAGATCGCCGGACCGGGTGTGTACCTTGCTGTGTCATAGGCATTGCCGGCGCGACCTCCACCGGAGTAATCGATCCGTTGCCGCAGCTGGCCGCGATAGCTCAGGAGAACAATTGCTGGTATCACGTGGACGCGGCTTATGGCGCCGCCCTGGCATTTTCAGAAAAGCATTGCGACAAACTGCGAGGCATTGAGTTCGCTGATTCGGTAACGTTTGATCCACACAAGTGGATGTTTGTGCCGTTTGCCTGTGGCGCTGTGCTCGTGCGCGATGGCGGTCGGGTTTTGCGAGATGCGTTTGATATTACGCCGGAGTATCTTAATGAAGATCGCGGCGGCGCAGATGTTGAGTTTGATTTCTTTCGTTACGGCCAGATGGGCACGCGCCGTTTCAGTTCGTTGAAACTTTGGATGGCGCTGAAGTTCATGGGCCGGGCCGGATATGCGGCGGTGATTGAACGTCAGATCGGGCTCACCGAATATATGGCGGCACGCATCGATGATCTGGACGATTTCGAACGCGTGTCTCCGGTTGAAACGGCGGTCTGCTGTTTCAGGTTTTCGCCGGCTGGTTTTGCAGACTTTGATGGCAAAGGACAGGATCGTTTGCAGCAAGAGTTGCAGCAACAGATCGAGCGCGGGGGCGAAGCCTGGATCACTACTACGGTGCTAAACGGGCGGCGGGCGCTGCGTGTAAACATTAATAGCTTCCTGACTGAGCGCCGTCACATCGATGATTTGTTAGAGTTGTTGGTGCGCACTGGTAAGGTTGTCGTCGGTTTGATTTGGCGCAGAGGCCAATAGTTCAGAGTTCAAGCTTTAGCTTGTCCTTTAGCACAAGAGCAACCTGAAGGTTGAACTCTGAACTACTTGAGCAGTAACGATGCATTCCAGGAATCTACTACTAAGCGTCACGCTGGTTTTGATCCTCGTCTCTATTGGCGCAATGATCACTGTCAGCGCGCAAACCGAGTCGCAGCGCTCGCTTCCCGCCGTTAAATCGCAGGCTGAGTTTGACACGTTAGCCGTCACCTACGATCCCAACACGCCCTACGCGCTCCCGCACGTGCTCTTCGTTATCGACCGCAAAGATCAGAACAAGATTTACTACGTCAACACGAAGCGCTATGCCTTCCACAAGGATTTCGTGAATGGAACCTATCTCTCACTGGAACGCGGTCGTGAGTTTTTTGAGAACAACTATCTCAAGCCAAACCGACGTTTCATCCTGGGGACGATCGCGTATCAAACGCCGTTGCAACGCTGGACATTCGAATTCTGGGAAGGCGATCTGATTACCGCGGATCAAATCAAGCTCGCTGCGGATCTAATTAAGCCGTCGTTTTTTAAAGCAGTCGCGTACAAGCCAAATTCAATTCGTCAGGATGATGAGTCGCGCACGGTGACCGGACTCGATCGAGTCTTGCAAAGCGACATCGCCAGGGAACAGGAATACCAGGCGCTGAATGTGGCCAAAGGTCTGGGCCGGATTCACGTCATTCCCAAGCTCGATGAACATGTTGAGATCGGCTTCAACGAAATACTCGTCCTCGATGAAGTGCCGATCCAGCTTCCACCCGTAGCCGGGGTGATTACGTCGCATCCCTCGACTCCTCTTTCGCACATCAACCTGTTGGCGAAGGGCTGGGGGATTCCCAACGCTTACGTCAAAAATGCGTTAACACTGCTGAAACAGTACGACGGCTGGTGGGTGGAGTTTGACGCCAAGCGCGACGGCTACACGATCAAACGTGCCGGTCAGGATCAGCTGAAGGAGTATCAACGCCGGCTATCCCAACGCCTTGACGTGATGAAGCCGCGCTTCAACCTGTCGGAGACACGTTTGCTCGGCCTCCGGCAACAGCGTGCCGCCTCGGCGATCGCTTTTGGTGGCAAGTCGGCCAACCTTGGCGAGGTAATGAATGCACGTTTGCCGGGCATTGTAGTTCCGAGTGGTTTCACAATTCCTTTTTACTATTACGACGAGTTTCTGAGAGCAAACAAGCTGGACGATGCAATCTTCACCTTGCTCAACGATCAGAAATTTGTTCACGATCCGGCCTATCGTCGTGAGAAGCTCGTGAAGTTGCGCGAGAGCATCAAGCAGGCGCAGTTTGATGACAGACTGCAGGCTCAGGTTCTGCGTCGGGTGAAGCGGGAGTTTGCCGGGAAGGGTTTGTTTGTGCGCAGCTCGTCCAACTCTGAAGACTTGCCAAACTTTAGCGGCGCCGGACTCTACACGACCGTTCCAAACGTTCGTGGAGATAAAGAACTCATTGAGGCGATCAAAACCGTCTGGGCATCGCTGTGGAATTTCGAAGCTTACGAGGCCCGCGAGCGGGCGAGCGTCGATCACTCGAAGATCTTTATGGCTGTGCTGATTCAGGAGGGTATTAATTCCGAAAGCTCCGGTGTGATGATTACCACCGACCCATTCGACAAAGACAACAAAGGTGCGATTTACATCAGTGCCAAGCGCGGCCTGGGCATCAAGGTTGTTGAAGGCAAGAAGGTTGCGGAGCAGATTATTTTTCGTGAACGCGCGAATGCGGTGCAGGTGCTGACACGTTCGGATGAGGACAGCCTGTTGACGTTTGACGAGCGTGGCGGCGTCAAGGAGATTGCTATCACCGGTGAGCGAGTGGTGTTGACTGACAATGTGATCCGGCGACTGGTGTCGGCTGCGACTGCGATCAAGCGTGTGTTCGGCAGTCGCGAACAGGACATTGAGTGGGCCTACATGAAGGGTCAGATCTATATTGTGCAGTCCCGGCCGTTTATCGTAGGTGGGTAAGTCTTTATGGAGTGCGGTGGCAAGCGAAGCGCGACACCGCTTTTTATTCTTTAAAACGTTCATAACCAAAGCGCCGTCGACGCTTCGCTCTGCCGGCGCACTCCAAATAAGAACATGGATAACAAAATCTTCGTCGATGGAATTCTTAAGGGGTGCGCCGCTTTCGTAACCGGCGGCGGCACCGGCATCACTGGCGGTGTGGCGCGCGCGCTGGCCGAAGCTGGCGCCAACGTCGCGCTTGTCAGTCGCAGCATTGAACACCTCGAACCCGCCGCCAAAGCGATCAACGAAGCCCGCGCAAGGGGCAGTAGCCCGACAATGATGGAGCGCTCAGGAAGTAACGTCGGCGAAGCGTTTGCGGTTGCAGCCGACGTGCGCAATCCGGAGGACGTTGAGAAGGCGATAGCGGCCGCGGTCGAACGCTTCGGCAAGATCGATATCGTCGTCAACGGCGCCGCTGGAAATTTCCTGGCGCCTGCCGAGGCGTTATCCCCAAACGGATTCGGAACCGTCGTGGACATCGATCTCAAGGGCACCTTCAACGTTTGTCGCGCTGCCTTCGCGCAACTCAAAGAACATCAGGGCCAGATTCTCAACATTAGCGCCACACTTCATTACCTTGGCACGCCGATGCAACTCCACGTATCAGCCGCGAAGGCCGGAGTCGACGCGCTCACGCGCAACCTGGCAGTCGAGTGGGGCCGCTATGGTATTCGTGTAAACAGTATCGCGCCCGGGCCGATTGAAGACACGGAGGGTATGAAACGTTTGGTCCCAGAACCCGTCAAAGAGAAACTGAAGAAGAACATTCCCCTGGGACGCTTTGGGCGAATCAGCGACATCGAAAAGGCTGCGCTGTTTCTTTGTTCAGATGCGGCGAGCTTCATCAATGGTGCGATTCTGGTGGTTGATGGGGGACAATGGTTGTTGGGCAGCAGACTCGGGTAAGCGTCATCAATCTAATTTTTGTACAACAAATGAAGATTTCACTCAATCACCTGAGCTGTGCATTGGTCTTGATCAGCTGCATGGCTTTATCGGCCATCGCTCAGTCAGGATCGCAAATCGGTTCGGCCAAGAAGGCCAACGCCAGACCCGCTGAAGCGTCCACTCCAAAGCCTGAGCCGTTTGATGGCGCGAGTGTCGAGAAGATGGCTGCGAGCTGCGTTAGTCTCGAAACCGAGTTGGGCTCGATTGAGATCGAGATGATTCCTGAAGCGGCACCGGAAAGCGTGCGTAGTTTTCTTAACCTTGCCGCGACCGGCGCACTGGACACAACGACGTTCAGCCGCACAGTCAAAGACTTTGTCATCCAGGGTGGCAATCTCGCCACCAGTGAAAAGTGGAACTACGATCTGGCCAGAAGAATGTCGCGCAAACTTCCCGACGAGCCGGGCTTAATCAAACATGTCCGCGGCATCGTCTCCATGGCGAGAACCGATGAAGCAAACAGTGCTACCACCAATTTTTTCATCCTTGTCGGTGACGGGCATCACCTGGATGGAAAGTTTGCCGCGTTTGGCAGAGTGACTAAAGGCATTGAGGTTGTGGACGAGATCAACCAGGCGCCGGCGGATGGTGAGAAGCCAAACAAGCCCGTGCGTATCAATCGCGCCATCGTGTCGCCGTGTAAGAAATGAGGAAGCCATTCAGAGCGATACGTGGTGGCGTTGTGTTCGCGGTATTTTTGTTTACCTTACCGAGTTGCGACCGCCCGCGTGCTGAAAAGCCAACTCCTGACGCGGCCAAGCGGTTTTTGCTGTTGCGCGGATATCAGTTCGATGCGAAGTCGTTTCAGCGGGCCGTAGTGGCGAACGACATAAGGGCGGTGGATGGCTTTCTCGCAGCCGGTATCGATCCAAACGTCAAAGACGAAGAAAGTGGTGGGACGGCGCTGATCTGGGCGGCTACGCACGACGAAGCGGATCTGGTCAAAGTGCTTCTTCGAGGCGGCGCGAACGTCAACGCCAGGGACATGGGTGGCTACACGGCACTGTTGCGCGCGCTTGAAAAAAAGAATGATGCAGTCGCGGAGTTACTGCTGGCGCAGCCTAACCTCGAAGTGAATGCCCAGGGCTTCAATGGCATGACTGCGTTAATGTGGTACCTCTGGAGTGGGAACGAGCGCAACGTAAAGAGCCTGCTCGAACGGGGCGCTAATCCTGACCTCAGTGATGCTGATGGCGACACGCCATTGCATGGCGCTGCGCAACGCGGCAACGTGAAGGTGTTGCAAATGCTGCTGTCGGCGGGTGCGAACCCCAACGCAAAGAACAAAGCTGGGGGAACGGCGCTCATGTGGGCAGGCGTTTACGGGCAGGAAGAAGCGGCGCGAATTCTGATTGAAAAGGGAGCCGACGCTGCCTTGAAGGACGAAACGGGCATGACTGCATCAGCCTGGGCTGCGAAGAATAAGCGAGACGAACTGGCGCGACTGCTGCGCGAAGCCGAAAACAAGCGATAACTTTTTGGAGTGCGGTGACCTGTAGGTAAGGAGGCAGGAGCAGGAGGCAGCAGCAGGAAGCAGGAGGGCAGGCTTCTCCTAATTCAAATAACGCTTTGCAAAGAGAATATGTTTGACCTGCTCCTGCCTCCAGGTCGCCGCACTCCAAAATTTGAAGCCACGGTTCCCATGGTCAACACAATTCTGCGCCGGCATCTGTCACGATTGCTAAGCCGTGAGAATCTCACTCGCGGCGAGGCGACAGAACTTCTCGTGGCGATGCTCCAGGATGATTCTACGGACGCGCAGATTGCGGCGGCGTTGGTAGCGCTGTCTGCCAAGGGTGAAACCGTCGAAGAGCTTGCCGGAATGGCCGAAGCATTACGCGAGCGCGCCGTTAAGGTTAGTTCCTGCCACACCGCATTCATCGATACAGCCGGCACCGGTTCGAGCCGCGCCAAGACTTTCAATGTCTCAACCGCAGCAGCTTTTGTTATAGCTGGAGCGGGGCTGGCTGTCGCGAAACACGGCAATCGCGCCGCCAGCAGTAAATCGGGAAGCGCGGATGTGCTGACGGCGCTTGGTGTCAATGTATCGGCGCTCGTGAAAGTTAGTGAAGACTGCCTAAACGAAATAGGAATCTGTTTCATGTTTGCGCCGCTCTATCATGGCGCGACGGCGCGCGTCGCCGGTATTCGACGCGAATTGGGCGTTCACACGACCTTCAACCTGCTGGGACCGTTAAGCAATCCAGCTGGCGCGCCAAGACAAATCATCGGCGTGTGGCGACGGGATCTGGTGGAACTGTTGGCGAATGTAGCAGCAGCGCTGGGAACCGAGCGCGCCTGGGTAGTGCACGGTGAGGACGGCCTCGATGAGATCACCCTCGCCAGCAAAACGCACGTCGCTGAGGCCCATGATGGTGTAGTTAAGACTTTTGAAATCGCGCCGCAGGATTTTGGATTGTCCGAGAGTTCACTCGATCATTTACGCGGTGGGGATGCGGAAGCAAACGCGCAGATAATTCGGGAGGTGTTGTCTGGTGATCGACGCGACGAGGCGCGCGCGCTGATCGTAATAAACGCCGCGGCGGCACTGTTCGTCGGTGGAAAGGCCGAAACGTTGATCGATGCCGCCAGACTGGCCGAAAAGAGCATAGACAGCGGCGCGGCGGGAATGAAACTGGAACAACTGATCAGGGCAACGAATGTGTAGTGCCCTAAGTTGAAATTCTCTGTGCCTCCTCCGTGTTCTCTGTGTCTCTGTGGTCAATAAACGTTAAGCAAGCACTCACCACAGAGACACAGAGAACACAGAGATTTCACAGAGAACTGAAGTTAAGTCAACACTGATTGATGGATATTCTTTCTGAGATCATCGCGAGCAAGCGCTCGGGGCTGGAAACGAGTAAGCGCGCTTTGCCATTGGAAGAGCTGCGGGGAACGGCTTTAAGTGCTCGCGCCAACGCCAAAGCTCATGCGCTTCGAAATGTACTGGCAGGCAACGCAATAAACATCATTGCCGAGTTCAAGCGTCGTTCACCCTCAAAAGGGATGATCCGCGAGAATGCTGATGCGGCGCCGCTTGCGCGTGTTTATGAATCAGCTGGCGCCGCCGCGATTTCGGTTTTGACTGAGGAGAACTATTTTGCCGGCTCGCTTGCTGATCTTCTCGCGGTGCGCGCGCAAGTCTCAATTCCGATACTGCGTAAGGATTTTGTTTTCGATGAGTGGCAGGTACATGAGTCAGCCGCCGCCGGAGCCGACGCGTTACTGCTAATCGTGGCCGCGCTCGACGATGAGACGCTCGGACGACTGTTAACACTGACGGAAGACAACTTGGGCATGGACGCCCTGGTCGAAGTTCACACCAGGGAAGAAATGGAAAGAGCAGTTGCGCAGGGTGCGAAGCTAATCGGAGTTAACAATCGCGACCTGCGAACGTTTGGTGTTTCCACAGAAACGTCTCTGCAACTCGCCCGTTTTGCTCCCGCAGGTACGGTTCTGGTTAGCGAAAGTGGGCTCACTCCTGCTGAAGTGCCGAAGCTGAAAGCAGCTGGCTATAGTGGTTTTTTGATAGGCGAGACTTTAATGCGTGCGGCGGACCCGGAGCGGCAACTGCGGGCATTCAAGGGAGAGAACACAGGCTGATGGTGTTAGTGAAAGTTTGCGGTATTACAAATCTCGACGACGCTCTCGCTGTAGCAGACGCCGGTGCAGATGCGTTGGGATTCAACTTTTACGAGCGCAGTCCGCGTTATATTGCGCCGGAAACCGCACGGACCATCGTCGATCGTTTGCGGGCAGATTATCCAAACCTGCTGAATGTCGGTGTCTTCGTAAACGAAAGCCTCGACGCCATTAAGAAGATTGCCGCGGTAGCAGGAGTTTCAGCGTTACAGTTGCACGGGAGCGAGACCCCGGAATACTGTAAGGCGCTTAAGGGTAATCATTTGATCAAGGTATTTTCGGCGAGCGACAAGTTTGCGCCGCAGACAGTTTTGGACTACGACGTTCAGGCAATCATGCTTGACGCGGTTGATAAAGGGGCATTTGGCGGCACCGGCAAGCTCAGCAACTGGGCCGTGGCGCGGGCGACGCGGGAACTCGTCCCGAAACTATTTCTCGCCGGCGGTTTATCGTCGGACAACGTGGCCGATGCAATCAAACAGGTGAATCCATTCGCGGTTGATGCCTGCAGCCGGCTGGAAAGCGCGCCAGGTCGGAAGGACCACGCAAAAGTGCGGGCGTTCGTTGCGGCGGTTCGCTCGGCGAGTGGGTGATGAACTTTGGAGTGCGGTGACCTGTCACCGCTTTGTTCGGTCGCGACTTGTCGCGACCATTGTGTGAGTGGAGTCTAGTTGAACGGTGCGGCGTCAAGCCGCCGCAGACCAAAGCGGTGACAGGTCACCGCACTCCATATATGACTGATCTGAAAACACAACCAGATGAAACTGGCCATTGGGGAGTCTATGGCGGTCGTTTCGTTCCCGAGACTTTGATGGCTCCGCTCGAAGAGTTAACCGCTGCCTACTTGAGCGCCCGCGACGATCCATCGTTTCAGTCTGAACTGGCAACGCTCTTGCGCGATTACGCCGGCCGGCCCACACCTTTGTTCCACGTTGCGCGCCTCACCGAGCACGCCGGTGGCGCGAGCATTTATCTGAAGCGCGAAGATTTGCTGCATACCGGCGCTCACAAGATTAACAACACGCTCGGTCAGGTATTGCTGGCTCGACGCATGGGCAAGCGACGCGTTATTGCAGAAACTGGAGCCGGCCAGCATGGCGTTGCAACCGCTACGGTTTGCGCGCTCTTTGGTTTGGACTGCGTTGTCTACATGGGCGCCGAGGACATGCGACGCCAGGCCCTGAATGTGTTCCGGATGAATTTGCTCGGCGCTGAAGTTCGCGAAGTAAACGCCGGCTCTCGAACGCTCAAGGACGCTATCAATGAAGCTCTGCGCGACTGGGTAACCAACGTTGAAGATACTTATTACCTGCTTGGCAGCGCCCTCGGCCCGCATCCTTATCCGATGATGGTGCGCGATTTCCAAACTGTCATCGGTCGCGAAACGCGGGAGCAGATTCTGGAAACGGAGTCGCGCTTACCCGACGTACTGGTTGCGTGCGTTGGCGGTGGCTCAAATTCGATTGGAATGTTTCACCCGTTCTTGCGTGACGAGTCCGTGCGAATGATTGGCGTTGAAGCCGGTGGCAGCGGCAACCAGCTGGGTCAACACGCCGCGCGGTTTAATCAAGAAAGCGGTGGGCGTCCGGGTGTGTTGCAAGGGACCATGAGCTACGTCTTGCAGGATGAGAACGGGCAGATTGCTACTACGCATTCGATTTCCGCAGGACTGGACTACGCTTCGATCGGCCCGGAACACGCATCACTGCATGATTCGGGTCGAGTTGAATACACTTCGGTGTCGGACAACGAAGCACTGGCAGCTTTTCACGTTCTGTCAAAGCTCGAGGGAATTATTCCGGCGCTTGAGTCAGCCCATGCAGTCGCCCAGGCGATCAAAGTGGCGGCGGAGTTGAAGAGCGACCAGATCGTGATTGTCAATCTTTCGGGACGCGGCGATAAGGACGTGAATACGGTCCAGGAGAGTCTGGAGTCTGATTCCCGAACTTAATGAAGACGAATAACCAAGTGGCATCGGCTGGTGCAAACCCTGGCGTGCCTTCTTTTTTCACCGGAGGCATGCTGATCGTTCTGGCAATCGCCTTCGTAAAGCTGGTGCTGCATTGTGTTTTCAATAATCGCTACGGCTACTTCCGCGACGAGTTCGACTACCTGGCTTGCGGCGATCATCTGGCCTGGGGTTATGTAGACCAGCCGCCACTCCTGCCTTTCCTCGTGAGAGTAAGTCGCGTTGTCCTTGGAGACTCTCTTCGCAGCATACGATTTCTGCCTGCCCTGGCAACGTCAGCGCTGGTCGTTCTGACAGCGCTGATCGCGCGGGAGTTTGATGGTCGGCGCTTTGCCCTGGTGCTCAGCGCCGTAGCGGTGCTCATTGCTCCCGTCTATCTCTCTGGCGGAAGTCTTTTGACCACGAACTGCCTGGAGCCGCTGTTGTGGATGGGCTGCGTGTATTTTGCGATTCTGGCCATCAAGCGTGACGCCCGTTGTTGGGTTTGTTTTGGTGTTGTCGCTGGACTCGGTCTGGAAGAGAAATATTCGATAGCGGTGTTTGGCTTCGCAACAGTTGTCGGTCTGCTCATAAGCACCCAACGCAAAGCACTCTTGAGTAGATGGTTCTGGATCGGCGGGCTGGTGGCGTTTGTAATCTTTCTACCGAACCTGATTTGGAATGTGCAGCATCAGTGGCCTTTTCTGGAATTGATGCACAACATCAAAACGACTGGAAAAGATGTTCAGCTTTCGCCTATTGAATATTTTGCGCAACAGATTCTCTTGCTCCATCCGCTGACAGCCCCAATCTGGATCGCCGGATTGTTTGCCCTGCTCGTGTCTCCGCGGCTGAAGAACTACCGCTTCCTTGGCTGGTGTTACTTGATTTCCTTCACGGCGTTTGTGGTGCTCAAGGGAAAGAATTACTACCTCGCGCCTATCTACCCGATGCTATTTGCTGCCGGCGCGGTCACTCTGGAAAACGGAATTGAGCGAGTCCGGCAGGGCTGGTTGAAACCGGCGATATTGGTATTGTTGCTCGCCGGAGGTGCATGGTTTGCACCTATCGTGGTTCCTGTGCTCTCAATCGATCGATTTATTGCTTATATGGATACGTTGCCCTTCAAGGTGCCGCGCACCGAACATAGTCACATGAGCGCGGCCCTGCCACAGCATTACGCGGATCAATTTGGCTGGGAAGAGATGACAGCAATGACGGCACAGGCCTGGTCGCGAATCAAGCCTGAGGAGCGACAGGACTGCGGGATATTCGCGCAGGACTATGGTCAGGCAGGAGCAATAGATTTCTTTGGCCGGCGCTATGGATTGCCGCCCGCGCTCAGCGGTCACCAGAGCTATTTTCTGTGGGGACCGCGCGGCTATTCAGGCAACTGTATGATC
>Ga0070706_100005264_pt1 | contig 12345 bp, 11 predicted proteins | sample KBSK5501metaG_FD_65476 | JGI IMG/M metagenome (GOLD analysis project Ga0070706, IMG submission 65476) | Corn, switchgrass and miscanthus rhizosphere microbial communities from Kellogg Biological Station, Michigan, USA - KBS K5-50-1 metaG | ecosystem: Host-associated > Plants > Roots >...
CACCTCGACCGAGGACGTGGCCCGGCGCGCCGGGATCAGCCAGCCGTACCTGTTCCGGCTGTTCCCTACCAAGAAGGCGCTGTTCCTGGACCTGGTGGAGCGGTGCTACCAGCGCATCGAGGAGGCGTTCATCGCGGCGGCGGGAGACAAGACCGGCGAAGCGGCGCTCGAGGCGATTGGTGATGAGTACGAGCGGCTGCTGGACGACCGGACCCTGCTGCTGCTCCAGATGCACGCCTACGCCGCGTGTGAGGACCTCGATATCCGCGCCGCGACCCGGGCCGGCTACAAGCGGCTGTGGACCATGGTGGAGCGGGTGTCCGGCCTGCCTTTCGACCGGATCGTCCAGTTCTTCGCCATGGGCATGCTGATAAACGTCGCCGCGGCGATGGACCTGCCCGCCGTCGATGAACGGTGGACAAGCTGGTGCCCTATAGGCCGCGATGACAACGACTCTCCCGATGCACGATGACGGTCTCCACCCGGACCGCCAGCCGGCGACCAGCTCCGCCTCGGGAGCGGCACAACCTCAAAAATTTTTTTCGGCCCGTAAGTTAGTGATTACTCACTTCTATAGGGAGCGGGAGATGAACTCAAAACGCCGGAGCATCTGGGCCTTCGTGATCACGTCGGTCGCGCTGTTCATGGCTTCGCTGGACAACCTCGTGGTCACCACGGCGCTGCCCTCGATCCGCGACCACCTGCATGCCTCGCTCGAAGGGCTGCAGTGGACGGTCAACGCCTACACGCTGACGTTCGCCGTGCTGCTGCTCACCGGCGCGACACTGGGCGAGCGGTACGGCCGCCGCCGGCTGTTCGTCATCGGGCTCGCCGTGTTCACCGCGGGCTCGGCCGCGGCCGCGCTCGCCCCCAGCATCGGCACGCTGATCGCGGCGCGAGCGGTGCAGGGCGTCGGCGCGGCCATTCTCGTCCCGCTGACGCTCACCCTGCTGTCCGCCGCGATGCCGCCGGCCCGGCGCGGGCTGGCCCTGGGTGCCTGGGGCGCGGTCGGCGGGCTGGCTATCGCCATCGGCCCGCTGGTCGGCGGGGCCGTGGTGGAAGGCGCGTCCTGGCAGTGGATCTTCTGGCTGAACGTGCCCATCGGCATCGCGCTGCTGCCGGTCGCCTGGGCGCGGCTGACCGAGAGCCGCGGGTCCGCCTCCCGGCTGGACCTGCCCGGCGTCGTCCTCGCGAGCCTGGGCCTGCTCGGCATCGTGCTCGGCGTGGTGCGCGGCAACGACCACGGCTGGACCAGCATGACCGTGCTGCCGCCGTTGGTGGCCGGCGCCCTGCTCGTCGCGGCGTTCCTGGTCTGGGAGACGCGGGCCGCCGAGCCCATGCTCCCGCTGCGGCTGTTCCGCAGCCGCGGGTTCACCGTGACCAACGTGGCCTCGCTGCTGATGTTCTTCGGGATGTTCGGCTCGATCTTCCTGCTGGCGCAGTTCCTGCAGGTCGTCCAGGGCTACAGCCCGCTGCAGGCCGGAATCCGCACGCTCCCGTGGACCGCCATGCCGGTGCTCGTCGCCCCGATCGCGGGCGCGCTGTCGGACCGGATCGGTGGCCGGCCGCTGCTGGTAATCGGGCTCGCCCTGCAGGCGATCGGCCTTGGCTGGCTGGCCGTGGTCATCACCCCGACGGTGGCCTACGCCACCCTGGTGCCTGCGTTCGTGGTCTCCGGCGTCGGGATGTCGCTGTTCTTCGCCCCGGTCGCCAACGTGGTGCTCGGCTCGGTGCGGCGCGAGGAGGAGGGCATCGCCTCCGGCGCGACCAACGCCATCCGTGAGCTGGGCGGAGTGTTCGGCGTCGCGGTGCTCGGCGCGGTGTTCTCCGCCCGTGGCGGGTACACCAGCGGGACCGCGTTCGTCACCGGCCTCACCCCGGCGATCTGGGTGGGCACTGCTGTGGTGGCCGTCGCCGCCGCGGTGGCGCTGGCCCTGCCCCGGCGGCGCCGGGCGCCTGCCACGGCCGTCACCGCCGATGCCGCCGCTGCCGAAGCTGCCGTGGCCGGGGCCGCCAGTGTGGCCGCAGCCAAGGCCGAGCCGGTGCCCGCGCTGGGACCGGTCCGGTAAGCCGGGCTCGTTTCCGCTGATCAGGTGGGCCCCCGCTCCTGCGGGGGCCCGCCAGTGTGCATCCCGCGCACCGCTCCGGGAAGTCGCGGGAGGTGCCCGCGCGCTCACTCACCGGCATATCGGGCTAGGGTGGGCCACAACCCCCTGTATCCCCGACCGACGGTGAGGACATCGACGTGCCCGCAACCCCCGGCGAAGCCTCGTCCGCCCCGGCGCCCGGTTCGGGGCCGGACACATTTGACACCAGCGTGGCGCACATCGCCCGGGTCTATAACTTCTGGCTCGGCGGACGGGACAACTATGCGGCCGACCGGGATGCGGCCGAACAGGTGATCGCGGCCTACCCCACTATCCGGTCCAGCGTCCGCGCCCAGCGGGCCTTCCTCGGCCGGGCCGTGCAGTACCTGGTCACCGAGGCGGGCATCCGGCAGTTCCTCGACATCGGCACCGGGCTGCCGTCCGCGGACAACACCCATGAGGTGGCCCAGCGGGCGGCGCCGGAGTCCCGGGTGGTGTATGCGGACAACGACCCCATCGTGCTGGCGCACGCTCGCGCCCTGCTCACCAGCAGCCCGGAGGGCGCCACGCACTACGTCGACGCCGACCTGCGGGACACCGCCAAGATCTGCGAACAGGCTGCGGAGATCCTCGACTTCGGCCAACCGCTGGCCATCCTGCTGATCGGCGTCCTGCACTGCATCCCCGACCGCGACGACCCGGCCGGCATCGTCTCCTCCCTGGTCAGCGTCATGCCGCCGGGCAGTTACCTGGTGATAGCGCACCCGGCCAGCGACATCCACCAGAGCCAGGTCTCCACGGCAGCCAACCGGATCAACCCGCTGATGGCGGAGCCGGTGACGCTGCGCACCCACGATCAGGTCAGCCGCTTCTTCGACGGCCTGGACCTGGTCGAGCCCGGCCTGGTGCAGCTGCACCGCTGGCGGCCCGGCCCGGACGGCCCGGTCCCGGACCACGACATCGCCAACTACGGCGCGATCGGCCGCAAGGCCTAACGGTCAGGCCTCGACCACCGCCCAGACGACCTTTCCGCTCGCCTGCTCCGGCGCGTAGCAGCCCCACTCGGCACTCAGGGACCCGACCAGCAGGAGCCCGCGCCCGCAGTCCGCATCGGGTTCCACGGGCTGGGGCACCGGCGGCTGGTCGCTTCCGTCCCAGACCTGGATGACCAGACGGTACTCGTCGGCGGACAGCCACAAGCGCACCGGCGGGGTGCCCGGTGCCCACTGGCCGGCGAAATGGCTGTCTGTCATCCCCCTGGAGGCCTGTACCGCGTTGCTCACCAGTTCGGACACGACCAGCGCGGCGGTCTGCCCCAGCGCGCCCAGGTCCCACTCCCAGAGCACCAGCATGGTGTGCAGCCTGGCACAGGGCGCCGCGGTCGGCAGCGATCCCAGCTCCAGGTAGGACTGGTGCGGCCACGGGACGTCCTGGCTATCCTGCTGCCCGGTCTCCTCCGGCGCCGGCTCCTCGCCGTAGCTGGCGTGGCTCGTGCCGGACTCGGGCTCCGGCTCGCTGGTGCCGGTGCCCTGGTCCGAAACAGCCGCGTTCATCATGGGGGAGAACGTCATGCTTTTTGCCCTTCGCGGCAATGTTGCCCAAGTCGGCCACATTGCCCGTGTCTGTCACGTTCCCCCGTCCCAGTGATCCAACCACGTTCCGGAACCCGCCACCATCACCGACCGGCCCTGGAGCGCGCTTGCATCACGGTTGTTCCGCACCGTCGCGGGGCTTGTTACCGACAGGTTAAGCAATCACTGCCGGTGGGACGACCGGTTGACAAGTGGCCTAGGTAGGTTGCTAGAGTACTAGGAACCTAGTTAAATGAATCGAGGCGCGGTGATCGAATTCCACCTGGATGCGCGCTCCGGCGTGGCGCCGTACCTGCAACTGATCCACCAGGTACGGCAGGCCCTGCGGCTCGGCCTGTTGCGCGAGGGGGACCAGCTTCCGACGGTCAAGGAGGTGGTCGCGCGGCTGGCCATCAACCCGAACACCGTGCTGAAGGCCTACCGGCAGCTGGAGTACGAGGGCCTGGCGGCGGCCCGGCCCGGGATCGGCACGTTCGTGACCGCGACCCTGAACGGTGGGTCCCTCGCCGCCTACCAGCCACTGCGTCAGGACCTGCGGAAGTGGCTCGCCAAGGCGCGCCGGGCGGGACTGGACGACGAGAGCATCGATGCCCTCTTCCAGAGCACCTTTCGGTCCGCCGATGAGGAGGACATAGCATGACCACCGTCGTGGAGGCCCGTGGCCTGAGCAAGCGGTACCGGCGGGTGCAGGCGCTGACCGACTGCACGCTGAGCATTCCGGCCGGGCGGGTAGTCGGCCTGGTCGGCCCCAACGGGGCCGGAAAGACGACCCTGCTGCACCTGTCCACCGGCCTGATCGCGCCGACGTCAGGCACGATCGAGGTACTGGGTGACCGGCCCGCGAGCGGCCCGGCGCAACTCGCCCGGGTGGGCTTCGTCGCGCAGGACACCCCCACCTACGCCGCGCTGTCCGTGGCCGATCACCTGCGCATGGGGGAGCGGATGAACCCGGGCTGGGACGCCGGCCTGGCCCGCGATCGGATCGGCCGGCTCGGCCTGGACCCGGCCAAGCGGGCCGGGAAGCTGTCCGGCGGGCAGCGCGCCCAGCTCGCGCTGACCCTCGCCATAGCCAAACGGCCCGAACTGCTGATCCTGGACGAGCCGGTCGCCAGCCTCGACCCGCTCGCCCGGCGCGAGTTCCTCCAGGGCCTGATGGAGCACACCGCCGACCAGCAGGTCAGTGTGGTGCTGTCCTCGCACCTGGTCGCCGACCTGGAACGGGTCTGCGACTACCTGATCGTGCTGGTCGCCTCCCGGGTCCGGGTGGCCGGTGAGGTGGACCGGCTGCTCGCCGCGCATCACCTGCTCACCGGCCCGCGCCGGGATCCCGCGGCGCTGCCGGCCGGCTGGGAGGTCATCACCGCCAGCCATACCGACCGGCAGAGCACGCTGCTGGTGCGCACCGAAGCCCCGATCCACGACCCCGCCTGGACCGTCACCCAGGTCAGTCTGGAGGACATGGTGCTCGGCTACATGAGTCAGGCCGCGGACCCCGACCACGGCCGCAAGCCACTGCTGGAGGTAGCGCGATGACATGGCTGACCTGGCGCCAGTTCCGCGCCCAGGCGATCACCGGAGCCGCCGTCCTGGCCGTGCTCGCGATCGCCCTGGGGATCACCGGCCCGCACCTGGCCCATCTCTACGCCGGCAGCGGCCTGGCGACCTGCCAGGCGCACGGCAACTGCGGACCGCTTGTCACCGCCTTCACGGCCCAGGTGAAGGCGAGCACGATCGACGAACTGCTCTTCATCCTGTGCATCGGGCTGCTGCTGGCCGCGCCCGCCCTCATCGGGGTCTTCTGGGGCGCGCCCCTGGTCGCCAGGGAGATCGAGGCCGGCACGTTCCGGCTGGCGTGGAGCCAGAGCGTCACCCGGGCCCGCTGGCTGGCCGTCAAGCTCGGCCTGGTCGGCCTGGCCAGCATGGCCACCGCGGGCCTGCTCAGCCTCATGGTCACCTGGTGGGCCGGCCCCATTGACCGGGCCGCTGGCCTCCCGGCGGGCCGGGACGGGACCCCCGGCTTCAACCGGTTCGCGCCGCTGCTGTTTGATTCGCGCGGCATCGCCCCCATCGGGTACGCGCTGTTCGCTTTCGTGCTCGGCGTCACGGTCGGGGTGCTCATCCGCCGGACCGTGCCCGCCATGGCCGTCACCCTCGCGATATTCGCCGCCGTGCAGATCGCCATGCCGCTCTTGGTCCGGCCGCACCTCCTCCCGCCGGTGCGCGCCTCCTCGGCGTTCAACCCGGCCACCCTGGTCTCGCTGACTTCCGGCGGGAGCGGCGGTCAGCTGAAGGTGACTGGTGCCGTCAACCTGCCAGGCGCCTGGGTCCTGGACAACCAGACGGTGACGCCCGCGGGCCATGACTCCCGCGTGCCGGCCCCGGCGGCGTGCGTGAAAAGCACGGCGCCGTTCAGCGAGTGCCAGGCGGCGCTCGGCCGGCTGGGGTTGCGGCAACTGGTGACCTATCAGCCCGCCGGCCGGTACTGGGTGTTCCAGGGGTACGAGACCGGGATCTTCGTCGTCTTCGCCGTCGCCCTGGGCGGGCTCTGCACCTGGCAGATCCGCCGTCGCGCCTGGTGAGAGGGCGCTCAACCGCCGGCGATCTCCGCCGCGCAGCGGTAGCCGCTGCGCAGCGAGGGCAGGGCAAGCACGACGTGATCTGCGCTTATCTGCTTGGTGCTGGTGATGAACGCCCAGCAGCAACGTCGCCCTGCGCCGCATCATGCGCCACCTCCGCGGTTCCCGCGCGCCAACGCTACCCCGCAACCTACGGGCAAAAGTATGTATGTTCCGATTGTGAGGGCCGCCGGGGGCAGGCCCCCCAGATCTGCGAGCACCCGGGCGGCGCTTCTCACGCAGGCAAAGGAGCCCACCGTGACCGAGACCCTGCCACCGCCGCTCTTCGACCCGTTCGCACCCGGCTTCACCGACGACCCGTATCCGCAGTACGCGGTGATGCGCGCGCAGGCACCCGTCTACGAGCACCCGTTCGGGTTCTGGCTGCTCACCGGCTACGAGGGCGTGTCTTGGCTGCTCCGGGCCGGCCTGTCCGTCGAGGACGACAACCTGGCCGCGGACGGCCTGCTGCGGCAGATGCGCGAGGCGACGTTCGGCGAGTTGGGGCCCCGGGAATTCGCGGTGTCCATGCTCGACCGGGACCCGCCGGACCACACCAGGCTGCGCCGGCTGGTGTCCAAGGCGTTCACCCCGCGGGCCATCCAGGCGCTGCGGCCGCGGATCATCGAACTGGTCGACCAGATGCTCGGCGCCATGGTCGCCGAGCACCGGGTGGACCTGGTGGACGCGCTTGCGTTCCCGCTGCCGTTCAGCGTGATCGCCGAGATGCTCGGCGCGCCGCCCGCCGACCACGACCGGATCCGGCAGCTGACCGGCACCGTGGTGCGCTCGCTGGAACCCGTCGCCGATCCCGCGCTGGCCAAGGCGATCATGGCCGCCGACGAGGAGCTGAGGCAGATCGCGGCGGAGATGATCGCGTGGAAGCGGGCTAACCCGGCCGACGACCTGCTCACTGCGCTGATCCACGCCGAGGACGGCGGGGACGTGCTCGACGACGACGAACTAATCGCGCAGACGCTGCTGATCTACATCGCCGGGCACGAGACCACCGTCAACCTGATCGCGGGCGGGACCCTCGCGCTGCTCCGCCACCCCGATCAGCTTGCCCTGCTGCGCCGGGATCCCGGCCTGGTCCCGAGCGCGGTCGAGGAGCTGCTCCGCTACGACAGCCCGGTCCAGGCGAGCAGGCGGATCACCCTGGAACCGGTCACCGTGGGCGGCACCACGATTCCGGCGGGCGCGTTCGTCATGGCCAGCCTGGGCTCGGCCAACCGGGACGAGGGCTTCTGGGGACCGGACGCCGCCGAGCTGGACCTGCGCCGGGAGAACGCACGGCAGCACGTGTCCTTCGGCGCGGGGCCGCACCACTGCCTGGGCGCGTCGCTGGCGCGGCTGGAGGCCTGCATCGCCTTCGAGCGGCTCACCGCGCGGTTCCCGGATCTGGCGCTCGACGGGGACGTGGTGTGGAATGGCCGGATCAACCTCCGCGGGCCGGCGCACCTTCCGGTGTCAATGACATGACACCCCACCCTGCAGGCGAGGAGAGCGTGGCCAACCGCGAGGGCATGCGGACCACCCTGGCGCGGCTGAAGCACCAGCTGGAAGCCGGCTAAAGCGCGAGCTAGAGCTGGGTGCGGGGCGCGCCGGGACCCGCTGAGGAGGGCGCCGGGCTGGCCGGAGTTTGGCCGAGGGCGCGGCCGGTCACTGGTAAACGTGGCTATCGTTGAGGACCGGCCGGGCGCAGGCAACTCCAGCCGCGAAAGGCTGATCTATGAGCGATCCCACCGTGCTGATGACCGGCCGAGGTGGCCGCCGGGGCAGGCGGCGACGCGGGAAGCGCCCGATCATCATCGGCGTGGTCGTGGCCGTGCTGGTGCTCGCGCTGGCCGCGGGCGGCGCCGGTTACCTGCTCCTGCGCACCGTGGGCAGCCCGCAGCAGACCGCGTCCGACTACCTGCAGGCCTGGCAAAAGGGCGACTACCCGGCCATGGGCAAGGTCAGCGTGGGAGTACCGCGGGGCGGGCTGGCCGGGCCGCTGCAGCAGACGGCAGCCCAGCTTGGCATGCGCCACATCCACCTGGTGCTGGGCCAGGTGACGCAGGGCGGCGGCATCGCGTCGGCGCGGTTCACCGCGAGCGCCGACCTGGTCAGCGGCCACGTGTGGACCTACCGCGGGCAGCTCGCCCTGGTCAAGCGGGACCGGCACTGGTGGGTCAACTGGAGCCCCGCCGCCATCTACCCGGGGCTGCGGGCCGGCCAGCGGTTCGTGCTCAGCGCGGTGTGGCCCGCCCGGGGACACGTGCTCGCGGCCGACGGCACGGTGCTCAGCTCACCAACGGCGATCGCCCAGTCCGGGTCCCTCTCGCTGCTCACCGGCACGGTGGTCGCCGCCACGGCCAAGCAGGCCAAGGCGCTCGGCGCCCCGTACCAGAAGGGTGACCTGATCGGGCAGGGCGGGATCGAGCAGGCCTACCAGGCCCGGCTGGCGGGACGGCCCGCGCTGATCATCCGGATCGAGGGCCCGGGGAAGAAGGTGGACGCGACAGCCGTGAAGTTCGCCGCGACCCCGGGCCGGTCCGTCCAGACCAGCATCGACATGCGGGATCAGCTCGCCGCCGCGCACGCCGTGGCGGCCGCGGCGACGTCCAAGTCCGTCGACATGGTGGTGCTCCAGCCCTCCACCGGCCACGTCCTGGCCGTGATCGAACGGCCCGGCGGGTTCGACCGCGCCCTCCAGGGCACCTTCCCGCCCGGGTCCACCTTCAAGGTCGTCACGGCGTCGGCGCTGACCAAGAAGGGCCTGCGCCCCTCCACCACCGTGCAGTGCCCGCCCACGGTGACCATCGACGGCCGGACCTTCCACAACTTTGACAACGAGCACCTGGGCACCACCAGCCTGCTGAACGCCTTCGCGGTGTCGTGTAACACCACATTCGCCATGCTCGCCTCGCAGCACCTGACCGGCTCCGCGCTGCGCTCGATGGCCGGGCAGTTCGGGTTCAACCAGAAGCCGGCCCTGGGCATCCCCGCCGTGCTCGGCCGGTTCAGCACGCCGCATCAGCCGGTGGACCTGGCGGCCGACGCCTTCGGTCAGGGCACCGACCTGGTCAGCCCGCTCAGCCAGGCGGCCGAGGCGGCGGCGATCGAGGATGGCACCTGGCGGCCGCCGCAACTGGTGCTCAATCCCGCGCCGCCGCAGACCGCCCGGCCGCACAAGCTCAGCTCGGCCGTGCTGGGCACGCTGCGGCCGATGATGCGGGCGGTGGTCACCAAGGGCACCGCCGCCGGGGTCGGACTCCCGCCCGGGGTCTACGGCAAGACCGGCACGGCCGAGTACGGCTCCGGCGCCAACCCGCCGTCCCACGCGTGGTTCATCGGGTACCGCGGGGACCTGGCCTTCGCGGTGCTCGTGGAGGGTGGCGGCGTCGGGGCCGACGCCTCGGCACCGATCGCCAACGCGTTCCTGCGCAAGCTCTGACCCAGCCCGGGGCGGCGGACGGTTCCGTTATCGGGCCACCGGTCTGACCGTTACCTGGTCGCCGGGCTGACCTGGTCCCGGGCTCCTGCCGCGGCGGCGGGGGCGAGCGGCAGGTGCACCTCGAACTCCGAGCCGTGGCCGAACGTGCTCTGGACGGTGACCGAGCCACCGTGCGCCTCCGCGATCGCCTGCACGATCGCCAGCCCGAGCCCGAGCCCGCCGGTGGGCCGGCTGCGATGCGGTTCGGCCCGGCCGAACCGCTGGAAGATCCGCCGCAGGTCCGAGTCCTGGATGCCGCAGCCGGAATCGGCCACGGCCAGCACCACGCCGCCGTCCTCGAGGCGCGCGCTGACCTCGATGCGGTCGCCGGGCGTGGTGTAGGCCACGGCGTTCTCCAGCAGCGCGTCGAGCGCCACCGCGAGCCGGTCGCGGTCGCCGAGGACGGTGGTCTCGGCCACCGGGCCCAGCCGCCAGCGGCGCGGTATGTGGCCCCACCGGTCCAGCGCGTCCACCACCACGGACTCGACCGGGACCGGGGTCAGGTGCAGGAAGTTGGGGCCTTCGGCCGAGGCCAGCAGCAGCAACCGGGTGGACAGCCGGCGCAGCCGCATCAGCTCGTCGGTGACCACCCGCGCGTCCTCCGCGACGACCGGGTTGGTGACCGCCCGTTCGATCAGCTCGGCGTGACCCAGCGCCACGGTGATCGGCGTGCCGAGTTCATGGGAGGCGTCCTGCAGGAACCGGCGCTGCTGTTTGAGCAGGCGCAGGTTCTCCTGGGAGACCCGCTGCACCTCTTCCATGGCGGCCAGCCGTTCTTCGGTGGCCGCCAGCCGCCGGCGCCCGTGCCAGACCATGACCAGGAACATCAGCGCGATCAGCGGGACTTCTGCCAGGTAGTCGGCGTCCTGCTGGCCCTTGAGCACCTGGACGCCGATGATGCCGCCGGTGGCGATGGTGACCGCGGCCAGCGTCAGTATCGTCGGCTGGATCCGCCACAGCCGGAATCCGTAGATCACCGTCAGGCTCACCCAGATGGCGAGGAACGGGACGGTCTGCCACGCGGGCAGCAGCCGCATCGCCAGGAGGTTGAGCGCGACGAAGGCAACCCACGCGAGGTCCACCCACGACGAGCGGCCCCAGGTGAAGGCGTGCCCGGAAAACTCGGTGGCTAGCTGCCGGAGCCGGCCGGCCCGGCTGGCCCCGGCCACCACCGGGTGCGGTGGCAAGCGCTGAACCGACACATCACCTCCCAACCTGACCAGCAGGCCTCTGCTCGAGGCCGCCTGTCGTCATCATCCTCCACCGGATACATCCGGGCAGGCATAACGAAAGGCTGACAATCTTCATGCGATACGAAGGCCATCGCTGACCGGCAGCGGACGCCGGCCTGCCCTGCGCGCCCTGAGAAAGTGCGACGACCAGCACGATTGCCGGTAATTGCGTCAGGGCTTGGACGCATCGAGGTGGTCGCGCCAGGAGTGCCGTGGCACGAAACCGAGTGCCCGGGCGGCCCGGCCGGTCGCCAGCAGCGACCCGAACTCGCCGACGTCCCGGGTGAGCGGCACGCCGGGGAAGACCTCCTTGAGCAGGCTCTCCGAGGACCGGTTCATCACCGTGTCCGCCGCGGCAATGATGTAGCTCGCGCTGCCTTCCGCCGGTGCCTCCAGCGCCAGCCGGCCCGCCGCCGCCGCGTCCCGCTCATCGATGTAGCCCCACAGGTTCCACTTGCGCGCCCGCGGGTCCGGCCAGTAGGAGGGGAAGCGCTCATAGTCGGCCGGGCCGAGGATGTTGGAGAACCGCAGCGCGATGAACGGGACGCCGGACCAGCCGGCGATTTGGGCGGCGATAGTCTCGCTGGCGACCTTGGACAGCGCATAGGTGGTCGTCGCGAACGGGTAGTGGTCCTCGTCCACCGGCGCGTACTTGGGCGGGACCTCGAACGGCAGGCCGAGCGTCGTCTCGCTCGACGCCCAGACGACACGTTCCAGGCGCGCCTGGGCCGCCGCCAGGAACACGTTGAAGTTCATGGTCATGTTGGCGTTGAAGGTGGTCGCCGGGGTGTGGATCTCCGGGGCCGGGATGTTGGCCAGGTGCACCACGGCGTCCGTCCCGGCCAGCACTTCCACGGCCTGGCCGTGGTCGGTCAGGTCGGCCAGCAGCACGCCGGTGCCAAGGTCATGCGGCGGCTTCACCTGGTCGGTGGCCACGACCTCGTATCCGTGGGCGAGAAGTTCGGCGACGGTGACCCGCCCGGCCCGGCCGCTGGCGCCGGTGACGCAGATTCGCTTGGTCATGTAGCCAGGATCGCAGAGTGCCCGGTGCCCGAGCGGGACTAGGCCTCCCGCTTGAGCGTGCGCCAGCCGCCGGCCCGGTTGTTCGCGATGATCTGCCGGAACATCGCGGTCAGCGCGGGCGCGTTGATGGTCTCGCCCCGGCGGATGGCCACCGTCCGGGCGGTGGAGTTGTCATGGCCGCCGGTGATGATCCCCTCCGGGTCGGGGACGATGGCACCGTCGTAGAGGAACACGTTCACGTGATCTCTGGCGGCCAGCAGCGCGCAGATGTTGCCCGCCAGCACGAAGTACGGCTGCCGGGTCCGCTTGATGGTCTCG
>Ga0070706_100005265_pt1 | contig 12343 bp, 12 predicted proteins | sample KBSK5501metaG_FD_65476 | JGI IMG/M metagenome (GOLD analysis project Ga0070706, IMG submission 65476) | Corn, switchgrass and miscanthus rhizosphere microbial communities from Kellogg Biological Station, Michigan, USA - KBS K5-50-1 metaG | ecosystem: Host-associated > Plants > Roots >...
AACGATCTCGATCCGCAGCGGCTGATCACGGCTCCGCCTCCCTATCCCAGCGAGGCCGGGACGCCGCAGGCCCATTCGCCGCGAGAGAGCAGTGTTGGCGTGGGCGGCGCTGAGTTCCACGTAGGTCAATGAGCATCCGCGCCGCCCCGCCATTTGCGGCGCGAGCGGCGATGGGCGAAGGCGGCCCCGGCCGAGCGAAGAGCGCTCGAAGCGTCTTGGTCAGTGGATGACGACGGGGGCGGCCGCACGTAGCGCGAATGAGTAGATCGGGTCGGGAAGGATCCCGAGCAGGATCGTGATCAGCGCGACGATCCCCAGGCTGAACGACAGGACGCGCGCGCGATCCACGCGCGGCGCCTTGGCGTCGGGGTCGTACATGAACATGTGGACGACGACGCGGAGGTAGTAGAAGGCGGCCAGTGCGGCGTTGAGCGCTATGGCGACGGCGAGCCACGCGTAGCCCGCGTCGAGGACGGGCTGGATCATCAGGAACTTCGCGAGGAAGCCGACCGTCGGCGGGATCCCCGTGAGGTTGATGAGGAAGATCGTGAACGAGATCGCGGCCGCGCCGTGCCGGCTCCAGAGACCATTGAGCTCGTCGAGCGTGGCGCCGCGCGTGCCTTCGAGGTCGATGAACGTGAGGCACGCGAACGCGGCGAGATTCATGATCCCGTAAGCGAAGAGGTAGAAGAGGACAGCGGCGCCGGCAGAGGCCCCGGCGGCGAGAGCCGCGACGCCGGCGAGGATGTATCCGGTGTGGGCGATGCTCGAGTACGCGAGCATCCGCTTCACGTTCGTCTGGACGAGCGCGACGACGTTGCCGGTGGTCATCGTCACGAGCGCGAGGATCGCGAAGACGAGCGACCAGTCCACCTGGACCGGCCCGAGGGCGGTGGACATCACCCGGAGGATCGCGGCGAAGGCCGCCGCCTTCGGGGCCACGGACATGAAGGCGGTCGCGGGCGTCGGCGCCCCGTCGTACGCGTCGGGCGTCCACTGGTGGAACGGCACGACCGCGGCCTTGAACCCGAGACCGGTGGTGACGAGTGCGAGCGCGACCACGACCTCGGGGCTCGCGAGGCCGCGCGCGGTGACCGCGCGGGCGATCTGCGCGAGCTCGGTCGAGCCGGCGATGCCGAAGAGCCAGGCGAACCCATAGACGAGGATCGCCGAGCTGAACGCCCCGAGCAGGAAGTACTTGAGAGCGGCCTCGTTCGCATAGCGGTCCCGGCGCTGTAGCCCCGCGAGGACGTAGACCGGGATGCTCATGAGCTCGATCCCGATGAAAAGCGTGATGAGGTCGGTCGCGAGCGCGATCGTCATCGAGCCGAGCGTCGAGAAGAGGACGATCGCGTAGAACTCGGCGCCCGGTACGCCTTCGCGGCGCAGATAGGTCGGCGCGACGACCGCAGTGAGGACCGCGAGCACGATGAACGTGAGGCGGAAGAACGTCGTGAACTGGTCGATGAGGACGAAGCCGCCGAAGTGCAGCCCGGATGCGGGCCACCACACGGGGCTCGCGAGCGCGGCGAGCAGTCCGACGACGGTGAGGAAGGGAAGCCATGGACGGGCGCGCCCCTCGCCCGCGGCCGCATCGACGCCGAGGACGACGATGGCGGTCGCCGTGACGATCGCCTCCGGCAGGACCGAGATGAGGTCGTTCATCGCGGCATCACTTGATCGCCACGGACGCGGCCGATGCGAGCGCGAGCATCCGCTCGAGCGACGGCTCGATGATGCGGATGAACGGCTGCGGGAAGACGCCGAGGATGATCGTGAGCGCGACCAGCGGCACCGCGCACGCGACCTCGACCGCGCTCAGGTCCGGAAGGTCCTTGTACGCGTCGCGCACCGTCCCGTACATCACGCGCTGGAACATCCAGAGGAGGTAGATCGCGGCGAGGATCACGCCGACCGCGGCGATCGGACCCCAGACGAGGCCCGAGATCGGGACGCCCTTGTAAGCGAAGGTGCCGACGAGGACGAGGAACTCGCCGACGAAGCCGTTGAGGCCGGGAAGCCCGAGCGAGGCGAGGACGAAGATCCCGAAGAAGGTCGTGTACAGCGGCCACTTGTTCGCGAGACCGCCGAGGTCGGCGATGAGCCGCCGGTGTGTGCGCTCGTACTGGATGCCGACGAACAGGAAGAGCGCACCGGTGACGACGCCGTGGTTGAGCATCTGGAGGATCGCGCCGACTCCGCCCTGGACGTTGAGCACGAACAGCCCGAGGGTCACGAAGCCCATGTGCGCGACCGATGAATAGGCGACGAGCTTCTTGAGGTCCTTCTGCACCGTGGACACCGCCGCGCCGTAGATGATCGCGACGACCGAGAGCAGGATGATCAGCGGCAGCCACTGCTGCGCTCCGCTGGGGAACAGGGGCAGCGCGAACCGGATGAGGCCGTAGCCCCCGGCCTTGAGCAGGATCCCGGCGAGGATGATCGATCCCGCCGTCGGCGCCTCGACGTGCGCATCGGGAAGCCAGGTGTGGAACGGGACCATCGGCAGCTTGATCGCGAACGCGAGCGCGAACGCGAGGAACGCCCAGGTCTGGAACTCGGGCGTGAAGCGGCCGGGCGACGAGACGAGCTGCGTGAAGGAGAGCGTGCGCGACCCCGCGTCGCCGCTCTGCAGATACACCGCCACGATGGCCACGAGCATCAGCAGCGATCCGGCGAGCGTGAAGAGGACGAACTTGAGCGTGGCGTAGATCCGGCGCGTCCCGCCCCAGATCCCGATGATCAGGTACATCGGGACGAGCATCAGCTCGAAGAAGATGTAGAAGAGGAAGAGGTCGAGCGCGACGAAGACGCCGACCATCCCCACCTCGAGCAGAAGGAACACGGCCATGAACTCGGTGAGGCGCTGCTTGATGGCGCCGCCGCTCGAATAGAGCACCGAGAGGAACGTGAGAAGCGTCGTGAGCACGACGAGCAGGACCGAGATGCCGTCGACGCCGACCTCGTAGCGGATCCCGAGGCTGGGCAGCCAGGTGACGGACTCGGTCATCTGGAAGCCCGCCTCGCCGACCTTGAACTGGCCGAGCATGACCAGCGAGACGAGGAGCTCGACGAACGTGGTGACGATCGCGACCTGCTTCGCGGCGCGGTCGTCGCCGCGGAAGAGGATGAGCGGGATCAGCCCGACGAGCGGGATGACCACCAGCAGCGTCAGCGCGTGATCGATGACCGGCTGAGCGAAGATCATCGGTGGAGCAGTCCAGTGGCGTACCCGCCGTACACGACGATGAGGACGAAGAGCCCCCCGGCGATCGAGAGCGCGTAGTTGCCGACGACGCCCGTCTGCGCGCGGCGGATCGCGCCGCCCGCGAGCGTCGTGAGCCACGCGAGGCGCTCGACGAGCCCGTCGATGATGTGGATGTCGAAGGCCCACGCCGCGCCGAACGCGGCGCGGCCCGCATCCACGGCGCGATGGTCGTAGAGCTCGTCGACGTAGTACTTGTTCACGAGCAGCGTGTAGACGGGTCCCGCCGCGCGCGCGACGGCCGCGGGGTCCGGCCGGCGGCGCGCGTACATCGAGAGTCCGACCGCGATGCCGACCAGGCCGGCGGCCACGCTCGTTGCCGCGAGGCCGGTGACGACCCCGTAGTTCGGCTCCTCGTGCTGCGCCGGATGCTCGGCCTCGACCGCGGGCTCGAGGAACCGGTGGACGAAGCCGGCCTCGGGCGGGAAGCCGAGCACGACCCCCGACAGGACCGCGCCGACCGCGAGGAGCGCGAGCGGGATGGTCATGACCGCGGGCGATTCATGCGCGTGCTCATAGAGATGGCCGTCGCGCGGCTGGCCGTGGAACGTGAGGTAGAGGGCGCGCGTCACGTAGAAGGCCGTGAGGACGCCCGTGGCGATACCGACGCCCCACAGGATCGGATATCCGTTCGTGAAGGCCGCGCCGACGATCTCGTCCTTGGACCAGAAGCCGGCCAGCGGAGGGATCGCGGCGAGCGCGCCGCCGGCGAGGAGCATCGTCCAGTAGGTCAGCGGCATCTTGGCGCGCAGCCCGCCCATGCGACGCATGTCCTGCTCCTCGGTCGCGTGGATGACCGAGCCCGAGCCGAGGAAGAGCAGCGCCTTGAAGAAGGCGTGCGTCGCGAGATGGAAGATCGCGGCGACCGGCGCGCCGACCCCGAGCGCCAGGAACATGTATCCGAGCTGGCTGACGGTCGAATAGGCCATCACGCGCTTGATGTCGAACTGGACGAGCGCGATCGTCGCGGCGAAGAGCGCGGTGATCGCGCCCACGATCCCGACCACGGCCAGCGCCGGCCCCGCCGCCGCAAAGAGCGGCGTCGATCGGGCGACGAGGTACACGCCGGCCGTGACCATGGTGGCCGCGTGGATGAGCGCCGACACCGGGGTGGGGCCCTCCATCGCATCCGGCAGCCATGAATAGAGCGGGAGCTGGGCGGACTTGCCCGTTGCGCCGAGGAAGAGCGCGAGGGCGATGATCGTGAGCATCGTCGGGTCGGCGCGATGCACCTCGTCGACCTTGAGGAAGACCTCGTGGAACGTGACCGACCCGAAGGCGAGGAACATGAGGATGATCCCGACGGTGAATCCCCAGTCTCCGATGCGGTTCATCCAGAACGCCTTGTTGGCCGCCGTGTATGGCGCCGGCTTCTCGAACCAGAAGCCGATGAGCAGGTACGAGCAGAGGCCGACGCCCTCCCACCCCACGAACATCAGGACGTAGTTGTCGGCGAGGACGAGCGTGAGCATGAAGAACACGAAGAGCGGCAGCCACGTGAAGAAGCGGTGGAACCCGTGGTCGTGCTCCATGTAGCCGTTCGAGTACACGTGGATCAGGAACGAGATCCCCGTGACGACGACGACCATGATCATCGACAGGGGATCGATGAGCGCCGCGACGTTCGTGTGGAACCCGCCGACCCCGAACCACTCGTAGAGAACGACGGTGCGCGGCGTCGGGTCCGCCATCACCCCCGCGAAGATCGCGAGCGCGAGAGCGGCGGAGGCCCCGAGCGCGACCGTGGCGATCGGGCCCGTCGCGTGGCGCAGCCAGCGGCGGCCGAAGAGCCCGTTGACGATCGCGGCCCCGAGAGGCAGCCCGGGGATAAGCCAAACGAGATCGGTCACTAGCCCTTCATCTCCCGCATCTCGTCGACGTCGACCGTCGGGCGGTTCCGGTAGAGCGCGAGGACGATGGCCAGCCCGACGGCGACCTCGGCGGCGGCGACGACGAACACGAATATGACGAAGACGCTGCCGCGCTCGTCGAGCAGGCCGAGGCGCCGCGAGAACGCGACGAACGCGAGGTTCGCGGCGTTGAGCATCAGCTCGACGCTCATGAGGATCACGACCGCGTTGCGACGGACGAGCACGCCGGCCATCCCGATGAAGAAGAGCGCCGCGGAGAGCGCGATGAATGCGCCGAGCGGCACGAGCGTTCCCGCGGCGGTCGTCATGGCTCCCTCTTCACCAGCACGATCGCGCCGATCATCGCCGCGAGGAGAAGCACCGACGCGATCTCGAACGGGAATGCGAAGTCGGTGAACACGCTCGTCGCGAGGCGCGGCAGGTCGCCGCCGCGCGGCCCGACGGGTCCCGCGTCATGGAACGCGAAGGCGATGCCCATGACCGGCAGCGCGACGAGCGCGGCGATCGCCGCGCCTGCCGGGGTCTGCTGCTGGAAGAAGAGGCCGTACGAGCGCGGCGCCTGCGGCGTGAACATGATCCCGTAGAGGATCAGGACCGTGATCGCGCCGACGTAGATGAGCACCTGGAACGCGGCGATGGTCTCCGCGCCGAGGAGCACGAACATCCCGGCCATGTTGAGGAACGTGAACGCCATGAGCAGCGCGCTCGTGGTGATCCTGTTGGCGAGGACGACGCCCAGACCCGCGCCGAGGATCGACAGCGCGAGCAGGGCGAACAGGAGCGGCTCGAGGATGTCGAGCACGGTCAGGCGGCCGTCGCCGGGCCGAGGGTGCGCGTCCGCAGGCGCTCCCGGATCCGCCGGAGCCGCCGCTGCTGCAGCATCGGCAGGCCGACGACGAGCGCGGCCACGAGGATCCAGTTCGCGATCGCGACCGGCAGCTGGTCGTTCGGGAACGCCATGAGCAGGGTCGCCGTCACGGCGAGGTTGAGGAGCGTCAGGGGGATGAGCACCTTCCAGCAGAAGCCCATGAGCTGGTCGATGCGGAGGCGCGGGAGCGTTGCGCGCACCCACATGAAGATGAGGATGAACGCGTACGTCTTGAGCGTGAACCAGAGGACCCCGAGGATCGGGAACGCGTCGACGCCGGGACCGTTCCATCCCCCGAACCAGAGGGTCGTCATGATCCCGCAGACCACGGTCACGTTCCCGTATTCGGTGAGCGCGAGCATGGTGCCCCAGCGCATCCCCGAGTATTCGGTCAGGTAGCCCGCGACGAGCTCGGACTCGGCCTCTGGCAGGTCGAAGGGGGTCCGGTTCGTCTCCGCGAGCGCCGAGATGAAGTAGGTCACGAACGCGAACGGGATGATGAGCACGTTCACGAGCGGGCCCGGCTGCGACTCCGTGATCTTGACCATCGAGAGCGAGCCGACGACGAGCACCGCGGTGACGAGCGAGAGGATCCCCGGGACCTCGTAGGAGATGAGCTGCGCGGCGGAGCGCAGCCCGCCCATGAGCGCGTACTTGTTGTTGGAGGCCCAGCCGGCGATGACGATGCCGAGGACCCCCATCGAGCCGAGGGTCGCGAGGTAGAGGAGCCCGATGTTGAGGTCGGCGCCGACGATCGAGGGCGCGAACGGGAGCACCACGAAGGACGCGAGCATCGGCGTGAAGACGAGCGCCGGCGCGGCGATGAAGAAGGCCGCGTCGGTCTTCTCGGCGCGCAGATCCTCCTTCGCGATCAGCTTCAGCGCGTCGGCGAAGGTCTGAAGCAGTCCGAACGGCCCGACGTGGTACGGCCCGATGCGGTCCTGCATGACCGCCTGGATCTTGCGCTCGAGGTAGATGAGAAGGAGTGCGCCATTCATGACCAGCCCGATCGCGAGCGCGAGCGCGATGAACAGCCGCAGTCCCGCCCAGACGAGGGGATCGATGCCGAAGGGGCCGGCCTCCACGTCAGCCTCCTCGCGCGTCGCTGCGCGGTGGCAGGAACGACTTGCGCAGCGGGTGGCCGGGGAAGGTCTCCTCGAGGAAGACGCGGCGGAGGTCGGGATGGCCGTCGAAGACGATCCCGAACATGTCGTATGTCTCGCGCTCCGGCCAGTTCGCCCCTTCCCACACCCCAACGAGCGACGGGACGTGCGGGTCGAGCTCCGTGCAACGGGTCCGCAGCATGACGAAGACCTTGGTCCCGGTACCGCGGAGGAATGTGACCGCTTGGAGCTCGCCGTCGCCTGTGTCGACGCCGGCGTTGATCGAATAGAGATCGCACCCGGTGACCGGGTCGTCGCGCACGGCGCGCGCGACCTCGCCGAGGTGCTCGCGTTCGACGTCGAGGACGATCATGTCGTGGAGGACCGAGACGCGTGCCTTCGCGCCCAGCGTGCTCTCGAGGTGGGCGACGACCGGTGCCAGATCGATCGTTGGCCGGGGCGAGCTCAGTACCACCGCAGCGCGTCCTTCCGCCACGCGTAGTAGAGGCCGGTGACGAGGATGAAGATGAAGATCCCCATCTCCGCGACGCCGTACCAGCCGAGCTCGCGGAACAGGACGGCCCAGGGGAACAGGAAGATCACCTCGACGTCGAACACGACGAAGAGGAGCGCGAACACGTAGAAGTGGCTCGGATACCGGCCCCACGCCGGACCGACCGGCTCCTCGCCCGACTCATACGTCCGCAGCTTCTCGGGCGTGGGCTTCTTCGGCTGTACGAGCCCGGATGCGGTGAGCAACAGGGCCACGAAGATGGCTCCGGCGCCGAAGAAGACGAAGACGTAGAAGTACGAGAGGTTGTAGTCCGGCACCCGCGGCCAGCGTAAGCAGGCCCCAGAACAGCGGCAAATCAGGTCGCTGGCGCCGTTGTGCACCGGATCAGCAAGCCCTCCGTGCTACCGGATCGCGAGTTGACAGCCTTCGGCGGGCGCGGCTACGGTGCCTTCGCCCTTTGTCGTGAGTACGTTCTCCGTACAGCGTTCAGGGGCCGGACCGAGCGGTCCGCGGTCGAGGTCACGGGATCTTGGCTCTCACGCGAACGACCTTGGGGAGGCTGGAAGGGTCTTGAGCTCGACGCGACGTCCGCATGCCACGCCGTCGCCGCGGCGCCAGGTCGTCCTCCGCCTGCAGACCGCCGGCTCCCTGATCCTGCGGGCCCGCCACCACATCCTCGTCGACGTCGCCGTCGCCGCGCTCGTCCTCGCGCTCCCGCTCAGCCTGCGCGGGGCGACGACCGCGGCGAGCGCCGCGGAGGCCCAGCCGGTCGCAGCCGCGGCGAGCCTGGTCGAGGCACCGCGCGCGTCCACCGTGAGTCGCAGCGCGACCATCACGCCGGTCACCGACCCCACGACCGCCGTCGCCGACGACGTCCGTCCGATCGTCCACTACACGCTCGGCCCCGCGGACGACCTGCAGAAGCTCTCGAACTTCTTCCGCGTCTCGGCCGAGGCGATCGCGTACTCCAACGGGATCACCGATCCGGACCTGCGCAACCAGCGCGGCCGCGAGATCCTCATCCCGCCGGGCGAGGGCGCGCTCTACACGGTCAAGGAAGGCGACAGCGTCGCCAGCGTTGCGTCGCAGTTCAAGGTCGAGCCGAAGGCGATCGAGACGTATAACCGCCTGTACTTCGAGCCGGAGCATTTCGCCAAGGGCCAGCTCGTGTTCATCCCCGGGGCCACCGTCCCCGGTCTCACCTACATCACGACGGATGCCGAGGCCGACGCGCCGCCGGTCACGCCGGCGATCGCGCGCCCCGGACCCGCGACCCCGGCGAACGCCGGCCGGCTCGCGTGGCCTGTTGCCGGCACGATCACTCAGTACTTCTGGGCGTACCACACGGGCGTCGACCTGGCCGCGCCGTACGGGACCGGGATCGGCGCGTCCGACGCCGGCACCGTCGTCTACGCCGGGTGGGTCGCCGTGGGCGGCCTCTCCGTGCGGATCAAGCACGACAACGGCATGGAGACGGGCTACTACCACATGGGCGCGACGTTCGTGACCGCCGGCACCAAGGTCGACAAGGGCCAGATCGTCGGCACCGTCGGCATGACAGGCGTGACCACCGGTCCGCACGTCCACTGGGAGCTCAAGCTCAACGGGCAGTTCGTCAACCCACTCCTGTATTAGCTGATCTCCGCGCCTTTCCCATACTTGGTCTGTGTACGCGTCCGTGCACGCGGATCGCTCCGCGCGCGTCCTCGTCTCGCGGGATCACGGCGCCGCCGGGATGGACGGGTCCGACCCTCGGGGGATCTCGGACGCGATCCCGCTGCCCGACGGCACCCGTCTCATCACGCTCGACCGTGAGGCCACGGCCATCGGGCGGAACGGCCGCGCACGACCTCTCGGCCGCGACCGGCTCGCCCTCGGCGCGATCCTGCCGCGCGGCCATGTGAGGCTGCTCTTTCCGGCGTACGTGGATGACGGGGCGGCGGCGCCGCTCGATCGGCTGCCGTACGCGGCCGTCGCCGCGGGTCAGGACGGCGAGCCGCTCGTCGCGGCCGCGAAGGTCGGGACCGCGACGGCCGGACCCGAGCCCAGAGGAGCGGACGCCCTGCGCACGCACCCCTCGAACGCCCTGGCGCGCCAACTCGCGCGCTGCGCGCGCGACAACGCGTGCGTCGGCGCGCGAGCACCGATCGGGAACGGAGAGCTGCCCGTGCCGCTCGGCGCGCCCGTCGCGGAGCGGCCGCGCGTCCCCGTCGCGCTGCGCAGCGGCTACGAGGGCACCCCGACCGAGCGGCCCGCGTTCCAGCCGTCGGCGCGTGAGATCGTCGATGTCGCCATCACTCACCTCACCGCCGGAGGCGGCCCGATCGCGTTCGGGCGCGCCTGCGATGGCGAGCCGCTCGCGCGCGTACGCGTGATCCGGGACGCCGCGGCTGCGATACGCGAGCGCGTTCCCGACGCGACCGTGCACCTCGAGACCGCCGGGACGGACGCGACCGCGCTGCGCCGCGCGATCGCGTCGGGCGTGAACAGCGTCACCGTCCGGCTCGGATCCGCCATGAGCGCCACCTATGACCGGCTCCACGGCCCCGTGTCGCATCGCTGGTCGGACGTTCGCGCGTGCCTCGAGGCGGCGGCCGAGCTGCGCGTGCGCCTCACGGTCGCGCTCCTCGTGCTCCCCGGCCTCACCGATAGGCCGGTCGAGACGGAGGCGATCGCGGAGCTTCTCGACGCGCTGCCCGGCGGCGCGCTCGAGCTGCGGGATCTCGGCTGCGATCCGCTCCGCGCGCTCGCCGCCTTCCCCGCCGCGCCGGCGGCGGGGATGCGGACGCTTCTGGGTCGTCTCGCGGCGGTGGAGCACTTCCGTGTTCCTTGACAGGGCGCGCATCCGCGTGCGCGCGGGGGACGGCGGGCGCGGCGCGATCTCGTTCCGTCGCGAAGCACACGTCCCTCGCGGCGGCCCCGACGGCGGGGACGGTGGGCGCGGCGGCGACGTCGTCCTGCGTACCGACCCGCAGATGACGACGCTGTCCGAGTTCCGTTTCCGCAAGGCGGTCGCGGCGGCGAGCGGCGGCGCGGGGACGGGCAGGGACCGTCACGGCCGCTCCGCCAAGGATCTCATCGTGGCGATCCCGCCCGGGACGGTCGTGCGCGACGCGACGAGCGGAGACGTGATCGTCGACGCGGTCGCTCCCGGTCAGGAGATCGTGATCGCCCGCGGCGGCAAGGGGGGACGCGGGAACGCCCGCTTCGCGAGCAGCACGCACCGCGCGCCGCGGATCGCCGAGGATGGGCAGCCCGGCGAGGAGCGCGAGGTGGAGCTCGAGCTCAAGCTGATCGCGGACGTCGGCCTTGTCGGCCTGCCGAACGCGGGCAAATCGAGCCTCCTCGCTGCGCTCACGCGCGCGAACCCGAAGATCGCGGCCTATCCGTTCACGACGCTCACCCCGAATCTGGGCATGCTCCGCTCTGACGATCGCGAGCTCGTGATCGCGGACATCCCCGGGCTCATCGAGGGCGCGCACCAGGGCGCCGGGCTCGGCGAAGAGTTCCTGCGGCACGTCGAGCGCACGCGCCTTCTCGTCCACGTCGTCGACCTCTCGCGCGACGATCCGCTGGAGGACGTTCGCGTGATCGACGCGGAGCTGGCGGCGCACGGAGCGGGCCTCGAGGCGCGGCCGCTGCTGATGGCGCTCAACAAGATCGACCTCGCCGAAGCGCGCGATCACGCGGCGGCGGCGGAGCGCGCCCTCGCGCCGCGCCGGTCGGTCCGCGTTTCGGCTGCCAGCGGCGAAGGCGTTCCGGAGCTCGCCCGCGAGATCCTGGCGCTCTGTCCCCCACGTGAGGTCGCGCCCGTCGCTGAGCCCGCCGAGCGGCGCATCGAGTTCGCCCGCACCACACGCGACTGGGCGGTCGAGGGCGAGGAGGGCGGCGGCTTCCGTGTGCGCGGCGACCGGATCGAGCGCCTCGCGGGCGGGATCGACTGGGACAGCCCCGACGCGGCCGCCTACTTCCAGGGCTTCCTCGTGCGGACCGGGATCGAGCGCGAGCTGCGCAAGCTCGGCGTCCGCGAGGGTGACACCGTGCGCGTCGGGAAGATCGAGCTCGAGTGGCAGGAGGGTGGAGCGCGGTGATGGCGCGCGTCGGCGTCTTCGGAGGCAGCTTCGATCCCGTCCATCACGGACACCTCGCGATCGCCCTGGCCGCTCTCGAGGGCCTGCCGCTCGACCGCGTGATCTTCGTCCCGGCTCGCCGCTCGCCACTGAAGGATCCCACACCTATCGCCAGTGAGGCGGACCGGCTCGCGATGCTCGAGCGCGCGATCGACGGCGAGCGGCGCTTCTCCGTCACGCGCGTCGAGCTCGATCGACCGGCCCCGTCGTACACCGTCGAGACGCTCGAGGCGCTGGCGGGCGAGGGACAGCTCTTCCTGATCCTCGGCGCCGACGCCGCGAGCCAGCTCGGCCGCTGGCGGGATCCCGAGAGGATCCGCCAGCTGGCGACGGTGGTGATCGCGCGGCGGGCGCTGGCGGAGAAGGGTGCACGCGCGGGCACGCCCGCTGCTGCGCCGGATGGCGCGATCACGCTCGACACGCCGCTCATGGACATCAGCGCCCGCGAGCTGCGCGAACGCGCCGCCCGCGGAAGGTCCCTGCGGTACCTTGTTCCCGACGCGGTGTGGCGCTACATCCGGGAGCAGAAGCTGTATCGCTGAGCGACTCGCGCGCCAGCTGAGCCCCCGCGCGCTCGCCGACATCGTCGTCG
>Ga0070706_100005267_pt1 | contig 12341 bp, 10 predicted proteins | sample KBSK5501metaG_FD_65476 | JGI IMG/M metagenome (GOLD analysis project Ga0070706, IMG submission 65476) | Corn, switchgrass and miscanthus rhizosphere microbial communities from Kellogg Biological Station, Michigan, USA - KBS K5-50-1 metaG | ecosystem: Host-associated > Plants > Roots >...
GTTGAGGATCGGCTGTTGCGCCTGGGTGAACAGCGGGCGACTGCGGCCCATAGTAGGAGGGTGGTGCGCCTGAAGGACGATTTTGCGATGGAGGGGTCAAAGAGCTGCCGGAGTACTGGCCGAGGCTGCCGGGCAAGGAGGATGAGAGCCTGTTCGTGATATGTATATTGGCAGTTTCTAAGGCCTGCGCCATGGCTTCGGCTGATTGGAAACGGTCTTCGGGGGCTTTGGCCAGGGCCTTAGAGGTGATCTGCTCCAGGATCTCCGGCACGTACGGGTTGATTTCGCGCAGTGGAGTTGGAGGTGTGTAGACATGCTGGTATAGTAATCCCTGGACGGTAGTTGAGCGGAACGGCACTTCGCCAGTTAGCGCCTGGTAGAGGACGACGCCCAGGGCATAGACATCGGTGCGGGCATCGACAGGCTTGCCGGTGACCTGTTCGGGCGACATGTATTCGGCGGTTCCCACAATTTGATCGACGTTGGTGAGCGAGGGGTCGCTGGCGAAGGTGCTGCCGCTCAGATTGGGCATGGCCGGTTCGTGACGGCTATCGAAGAGCTTGGCGATGCCGAAGTCTGAGAGTAGGAGCTGATTCGCGTCGGTGGCTGAGACGAGCATGTTTTGTGGCTTGACGTCACGGTGAACGATGCCGCGCAGGTGCGCGTGGTGCAGGGCCCTTGCCATTTGCTGGCAGTAGAGGATGGCGAGGCGCGGGTCGAGCGCATGCCCGCCGCGCAAATGGTCGCGTAACGTCCCACCGCCAACGTATTGCATGACCAGGTAGGTGAGGTCACCGATATCGCCGAAGTCATAGACCGCGACGATGTTGGGGTGTTGCAGGCTGGCGATTAATTGTGCCTCGCGCTCGAAACGCGCTTTGAATCCCTGCTGGCCTGCGATTTGTGCAAGGATGACTTTGATGGCTACATCGCGTCGGAGGCGTGCATGATAGGCTTTGTAGACACGTGCCATGCCTCCTTCACCCAGTTTGGACTGGATGTGGTAGGCTCCCAGTTGCTGGCCGATTAATGGATCGTTCTGCATGGCCGTAACTCCTCAATCATGCCCCATAAAATCTACATACAGGGCCATGATACTGTAGCAGCATTAGCCAGTCCTGTAAAGGTGATTCTGTTCAGATTTGTGTGCAAAGGACAAATCTCGCCACGACCTGCTTCATCTATATCCTGCCTATTCGTTAGAGAGGTACAGCAGCCGCAGGTGTGTCTTTCGGGAGGAGCCAATCTCATGTGTCCTTCATACCCTGTAGCAGGCCTGGCTTTACCTCTCTCAGAGCTAGCCATGGTCTGCTGCCATCTCTGTACACACTGGGGGGGCAAGACCATCTTGCTTTCCAAAGGCAATCTGGGTATGATGGTTTTCCGTGCCCACTGTTGGTGACAGTTGAATACGAGAGAAAAGAGGCAAGACAGTGTGGAAGAACAGGTCTACCGCCAAGAACTCACCCAATTGATTTGGGCAGCCCCCTGGCTCATGTCCATTCTGGAAACCGTCCGTGCGTGTAACCCACCAGATTGGCTCGTTGGGGCTGGGGTCATTCGGAACCTGGTTTGGGATCATCTCCATCAGTTTCAGACTCCTACTCCGCTGGCGGATATTGATGTGATCTTCTTCGACCCCCAGGATATACGTTCCGAACGAGATCACATGGTGCAACAACAGTTGGCCCAAAGACTTCCTCACTTGCCCTGGGAAGCAACCAATCAAGCGGCTATTCATCTTTGGTATGAAGACGTGTTTGGTTTTTCTGTTCCGGCTTTGCATTCAAGTGAGGAAGCAGTAGGCACCTGGCCTGAAACAGCTACCAGTGTGGCGGTACGACTTCTCCCTACCGATCAGATCCACATTGTTGCTCCCTGTGGTCTCTCTGACCTCTTCAACATGGTATTGCGTCGCAACCCATGCCGCGTCACCCGGGAGCAGTTTGTTCAACGCTTGCATTCCAAACAAATTTTGCGCAAGTGGCCACGTGTGCAAGTGATCTACGATGAATGAGCATGAGGCCTCGTTGTCTTCTCATATGTCCCCACAAGCATCTTCGTTGTGATATATTTTTAGGGCAAAGGGGTTGACATCGGATGAGACAGACAAGCTACTGCATGAAAAACCGCCTGGCAGTATGATGACCGTGCGCCTATGGAACTTTTTTGTGGCAATACTACTTCATAGAAATAGAGAGGCAACAGTTTATTGAACGAGGAGGCCGGATCTATGCTTTCTGCAAAAAAGTACCCTTTCTATTTTCAGGTCTTTCCACTGCTTATTTTCTTGTTCGTATCAGCCTGTGGAACGCTACCTAATCAAACTGCGGGGACAACACCGATGGATAGGAAAGATGTCATTAAACCCTGCGCACAACAATTCCACCCGCAGACGATCTTGAAGCACACGGTGACCCAGGCAATGGCACAGCGTCTTTATTTTTTGAGTGGAGTTCATCTCTATGCTCTGAATGCGGGAAATGGCGCACTCCATTGGTGTTTGCTTATTAGCAATGCACAATCACACTTAAGCCAGGAGGCAGCAATATTTGGAGCTTTCTCACCAGCACCACCAGCGCCTCTAGATGGACTGGTGGGACTGGCGGTACAGAAGAACGGGGTGTTTGTGACCACGCTCAATTTCTCCACCTATGCTTTTACCGCCGATTCGGGAAAAATGATCTGGCAGCACAACACAGGCTTCGCCAATGGCATCCCCACAATTTCTGGGGATACCATCTATGTACCATCGGGTACCATTTATGCGCTCTCGACGCAAGATGGCAGCGAGCGTTGGAGCTATCCAACACAAGATGTTGTGACCTCGATACCAGTGATTATCAATGACACACTGTATACGGGCTCATATGGAAATGCAGTGTACGCGCTGGATACGGCAAGCGGAAAGGCACGCTGGATCTATCATACCGATGGGCGTGTCTACGTCGCACCGAGTGTTGATCATGGCGTGGTCTATGCAGGAATTGGGGACGATGGTCCGCGTCTGTTTGCCATTGATGCGCAGAGTGGGAAACTCATCTGGCACACAAATACGTTCATTGACTCCATGACGCAATTGGTAGTTGCTGATGGCCTGCTCTACACCAGCCAGAATAACAGCCTGGTCGGGCTTAACCCGCAGAATGGTAAGGTCATGTGGCACTATAGCGGTATTCATGGAGCCACTCTCCTGGCGAATGGGCATGTGCTTTATGCAACCTCAGACGCTGGTGATCTCTATGCGTTTGAGACGCAAACACATACCCTCATCTGGCATGAGAAGCTGAGAACGCTTGCGGCTGGCGAAGCCACGCGCATGAAGCTGATCGGTGATGAGCTGTATGTTGGCTTCAATGATCTGGGGCAAAATCAGTTTGCCAGTATTCACGCGATCAATACACAGGTGGGAAGCGAGGATTGGTCGGCAAAAGTGAACTGGAATGTGAGTACGCTCGATCTTGCTTGATTATCCTACTGGCTCTTTCAATTTCCTGTTCCTATCGGTCGTAAACCCCTATTTCTGATTATCGCCCCTCGAAAGATTCTATATGTCTGAGATTTGTGCAAAGGTAGTCTATTGTAGACTTGCTTATAAAAAGGTAAACTGGTACTATCGAAAGTGTCAGGAAGCCTGCTAAATGCTCTCTCTTGCAGACGCATGAACCGTGCTAATGGAGTGATTGACGATGGAGTCATTTGTTTCCCACACTACACAATCCGAAGTCCCATTGATGCTTGCTTTCAGTGGGGACGAGGAAGCATTGCAATGCGCTCGACTCTATAGCTGTCCATGGCCATGCCAAAGGTTGCCGGTAGCTCCGATTGCTGATCAGTTTGAGAACCCATTTTGTATTGAGGATCTGGAGGTCTTTGACGATATCAAGCTGCGGAGCATCCTGAGTAATGAAAGCTTCGGACTGACGGTAGAGAGGCTGGCGTGGGGCCTGCATGGGGGCCTGCACGGTACGCCGGAGGCGTTGATTGAGCACATCATGCGCAATTTACCATTGCAGGAACGCTTATGTTTTATCACGGAGTTGCGCAGGCCATTACCCGAATCCCAGGTTGAGGCTGCTCGTTGCTATGTACTCGATAGACTCTTTTGGGAACTGACGTACTGGAGGACTCCCGAATTGTACGATGAGCTGACCGAGGGGGAGCGCATACATCCTGGTATTTTTGAGCAACTGGAGCCGGATATACGTGGAAGGGTGGTGCTTGATGCCGGTGCGGGCAGTGGACGAGCTTCGTTCGAATGCGCGGACCACGGGGCTGAAAGGGTTTACGCTGTTGAGCCATCGCCAGGTTTGCTGCGTATCCTGGAACGAAAAATAGCTAAACAGCCAGGTCGTATTGTGCCCTTGCAGGGAGGCTTTGATATGCTGCCCCTTGCTGCTGATAGCGTTGACGAGGCAATCTCTTGCTCGGCGTTTACGGCTGAGCCGGCGCAGGGCGGCGAGCCGGGCCTTGCCGAGCTCAAGCGTGTGACGAGGCCAGGTGGTAAAATTGTAATTATCTGGCCGCGCACACAGGATTATGAATGGCTAGCCGGGCATGGTTTTCAGTACGTTGCGCTGCCGTTGCACGAGGAGATGCGGGTACGTTTTCGATCAATGCAGAGTGCCTTACGCTGTGCCCGGCATTTCTATGCTCACAATCCGTACGTGGTACAGTATCTGCTGCGAGAGCAGAAACCGGAAGTTCCTTTCTCGGTGATTGGCGTTAACCCGCCATGTGATTACTGTTGGCTTGTAGTGAAGTAACGTGTTATTTTCCTTTCAGAAAGGGATAGCAGCAATGACCGCAGAAGTAGTGCAGGGGGAACAGAAAAGTTGGGCTGAGACTCCGCCGATGAACCCGCCGCTCCGTTATGCCATAGCAAAGGTCGTTGAGAGTCAATCGTGGCTTGATAAGCTGGCGGCGCCATTTCAGGGTTGGCTTTTGAAGCTCTTTGGTCAGCCAGGGCAGCCGAATCGCAAAATCAAGGATATGCTCAATGGAACGTGGCTTGGACACCCTGTGCATCCCCCGTTGACCGATGTACCGCTTGGGGCCTGGAGCGGTACGATGGTGCTTGACCTTGCCTGGCTCAATAACGAAGATGAGGGTATTGCCCGTGGAGCGGATCTCACGCTGTTGTTGGGCATACTGGGGGCAACTGGCGCGGCTGTGACAGGTGTGACCGACTGGAGCGACCTGGATAGCACAACAGATCGCCGCGTTGGATTCATGCATGGACTGCTTAACGGCAGTATACTCCTGATGAATATCGTCTCGTTAGTGCTGCGCCTTACAGGCAAACGCCGTGCAGGTGTAGCTCTTTCGACGACTGGCTACCTGGCGTCGCTTTTCTCCGCTTATTTGGGCGGTGAACTTGCCTTTGCTAAGGGCATTGGTATAAACCATGAGGCGTGGGAGGGCGGTTCGGACGATTTTGTGGCCGTCATGGATGCACAAGAGCTGGTTGAGGGTAAGCTCACCCGCGTTGACGTGGCTGGTATCCCGGCGGTGCTGCTGAAGCAGGGCAATTCAATTTACGCCATTGGCGCTGTTTGTACCCACCTGGCTGGCCCGCTGGATGAAGGGACGTGTGAAAATGGGATCGTGACGTGTCCCTGGCACGGATCGAGATTCCATATGAGTGACGGCAGCGTGGTCAATGGCCCGGCGGTCTATGCCGAGCCAACGTTCGCCGTGCGCGTGCGCGATGGGAAAATTGAGTTGCGGCGGTTAGATCACGCGTAGTATAGTTTCGATGGCTAACGAGCATATTTGTTTGTAGGGGGCGCAGTGATGAGCTGCGCCCTATTTTTAGGACTTCTACTGTGCAAGATAATTTCTATTGCTACTAAAGAATGAGAGGTAAATCATGATCGATCTTGAAGCACCTATCAAGGAAGTGACTGTTTATAGCGACCGGGCGCTGGTTACGCGACGTGGCGGTATCCAACTCGAGGCGGGTGAACATGAATTACGTGTCAATAATCTGCCGCAGTTCTTGCGCGATTCGCTGCGTGCGGCTGGACGTGGGACGAAGGGTATACGCATCCTCAATGTCGATGTGAGCACTGCATTTCTGAGTCGCCCGCCGGAGGCCGAACTGGTGAGCCTGCAGGACGAGCTGGAGCGGCTGGTGCAGAAGCAGCAGTTACTCGAGGCGCGCCGGAACGCGCTTAATGATCGCCGCCAGTGGCTGCGCGCACTGGGCGAGCAGTCGCGAGATTTTGCCAGGGGACTGGCGCAGGGGCAGATGAAACCGCAGGATTGCGCAGATTTCTTTAGCTTTGCGGCCAATCAAGCCTTGCAAGATGCCGAAGCGGCTCAAGGCCTGGAAGTGGAAATGAAACAGGTGCAGCAGGAGATCGCGGCGAAAAAGCGTGAGCTCGCGCAGAAACAAGGCAATATACTTGCTGACAGGCTGGCTGCGGTTGTCACGGTGGCGCTGTCCGAGGCGGGCGAGTTTGAGTTGGAATTGTCCTACCTGGCGCTAGGCGCTGCCTGGCATCCACAGTATGATGTACGGGTACAGATGTCGGGCGAGCAAAGCGAAGGCGATGTCGAGCTGACTTACGTGGGCGTGGTGCAGCAAACTACTGGTGAGCGCTGGGAGAACGTAGGCCTCTCGCTTTCCACGGCACGTCCCAGCCTGGCGGCAGTGTTGCCCGAACTCGATCCCTTGTATCTCAATGTCTATACTCCCCCTATTCCCAGGCCAATGAATGTCCCTGCAGTACCAATGCGTGCTCCTAGGGCCAGAATCGCTTCGACGGCCGCAGGGGATCAACAGCCAATGGCAATGGCAAATATAATGGTCTCCGGCGAAGCTGCGTTTGACGAGGAGCAGGAAGAGCAATTAGCACTGATGCCGGCAGATGTCGCTACAGCTGCGGTCGAGCAAACGGGGACTGCACTGATTTTCCGCGTTGGCCGTTCTGTGGATATCCCGTCCGACGGTTCTCCGCATAAGACGACGATTGCGCGGGACAATCTCCCGTGCACGTTCGATTATGTGAGTGCTCCCCTGATCGATGAGCAGGTGCACCTGCGAGGGGCCATCACGAATACGAGCGAGCGTGTGCTGTTGAATGGTGAAGCGAATATTTTCTTAAGCGGAGAGTATGTAGGGGCGACGAAGGTGAAGACGACTGCCCCGGCAGAAAAGTTTAAGATATTCCTGGGTATCGATGATAGCATCAAGGTCAAGCGCGAGTTGATTGAGCGCAGTGTGGAGAAGGGCAATGCATTACAGGCCAATATGCGGCGCATTACCTATGGGTATCGTATCACGGTGCATAACTATGCAGCCGCCACCAGGCAGGTAGTCATTCGCGATCGCCTGCCCGTTTCTCAGCACGAGCGTGTGAAGGTGAGGGTGCAGAGCATTCAGCCGGCGCCTACCGAACGCACCAAACTGGAGTTGGTGACCTGGAAACTCCCGCTGGCCGCAGGTGCTGAGCAGAAAATTGAATATCGCTTTGTAGTGGAGTACCCACAGGATTTGAGGGTGACAGGGTTACCGTAAGTTCGATGTAATCAGATGACTATTACTCATCTATGTCTCGTCCCAAACGATACTTGATATCGTAGTTGATGATGAAATCTAACTCTTCGCTAGTGAAGCCGTAGTGTTGTGCTAGCACGCGGTCGATCTCGTCGATGATGGGCTTGGATCTGCCGGGGTACATACATTGGATGGTAAGCGTGCCAATTTGCTTAAAGCTCATTTTTCTCAGTTCGGAATGAGCCTGCAGGTCTGCGGCAAGCCTGGTAGCCAGTTTGCACAGGTCCTGCTGGGTGGTGAGTGCTAACTTATCGATGCTGAGGGGGAATCCAAGGACTTCACGCATATTCAGGTTGCGGCAGTCGCTGCCCGTGGTGATGAACCAGTAGAAGAGGTTGGAGTTCAAGGCAACAAAGGCGATGCCTGCCTGTTCTGGGGATGAGAAGGCGAGGGTTTTGAGTTCAGATGGGTTTCGTATCCTGCCTCGCTCATCTATGATTTTGGGAATGAACGGTGTCATCTGGACAAACCAGCTGAGTTTGCGCGTGTGGTACAGCTTGTGGACTCCTGTTTTGCAGAGATAATCGCCCAGGCGATGCGATTGGCCGTGCAGCCTGGCGTGCAGGGATTGCTCCACATAGGAGCCGTAACGTGGAATTATGCCCGGCCTCACTTGGTGTGTCACTTCGATGTATTCAAGCCGTTGAAAGAGAGAGTCGCGGAGCTCTCGACCGAGCTTGAGATAGGGCGTGGCAAAGACGCTTTTGGGGCCGGGTTGTTTTTGATAGAGGATGATGCACAGCCGGGGATGTGGAATGTCGAAGAGTTTGCCGCGCTGGTCACTGTAAGATGAGATATGCAGCGCGGATTGTGCCAGCAGTATGTTCTGTAAGGGCAGGTAGCCATCCGTGCAGGTTGCGGAAGATGGCACGATCATGCCGAATCGCCCGCCGGGTGCAAGCAGACTCGCGCATCGTTCCATCGTCAGGGCGTAGAGGTTGCCAGTGGACAAGGTGGCGTAGTTCGCAAGTTTGTACGCTTTGCGTACGTTCTCGTATTCCACATAGGGCGGGTTACCCAGGATTACGTCGAACCCGCCCTTTTGCATAATCTCATGGAACTCGATAAACCAGTGGAATGGAAGGTGAGCAGGGCGACCGGGATGAGCAGGGCGACCGCAAGGGTCGCCCCTACCATATACGGAAGCTGATTGGTCCTCCAATGTGCGCTGTCTGTCCACAATTTGATGTGATGCCTCTGCGGAGGAGACGAAGCCAAGCAGCGCATTGCCTGTACGAATATTAAAAACGATAGTATACAGTGATTCGAGGTCTTTTTTGCTGTCAACCCTGGAGATAAGTTTGAGAAAGAGGCGCAGCTTGCAGACCTCTACAACTTCTCTTGATATGTCTACGCCGAAGATGTTGTTAGCAATAATAGATTTGAGGACAAAGAACTGGTGGTTGGCGTGCTTGTCGAGACGTTGCATACAGAGGCTATAAAGTGGCTCGAGGACGTTCAAAGCAGCGAGCAGGAACGAGCCGGAACCACAGGTGGGGTCTAGTATCCTGATCTGTGAGATACTGGTGTAAAAAGCTTGTATTACCTCAACATCTTCAGACCGCTCGATGACATCATGGGCAAAAGTGTGGATAGCGAGATTGCACGTAAGCATATCGTTGATGGTGCGGATTTCGCCTGCTTCAATGCGGTGGCGAATGTCCTCATAATGCTTACGCCGTGCTACGACCTCACGCCAGGTCTCGGTGGGTAGAGCGTATACTGGTGATGCAGGCTTGTTCCAATGGGTGCGCCTGGAAACATCGGTGATGCCGGCCTCTATCTCGGGCGGCAGCGGCAATGCACATCCTTTCTGCATGGCTTCGTACATGTAGCGATCTGGGTGATTTTGTAGTTGCCGCCAGATGACACTGCCTGGTAAAAATGCTTCTGGATACAGGCGTTCGGCAGCATCGAACAGGAAAGGAATGATGGTGTTCCTCGCTATGTACCCGGTGATATCCTCCTTTGTGTAATAGGCTCCCAGCTCCTTCCGGCTCTGGTTTGTATATTTCTCGAAAATATGGCCGAGTATGTCAGGGTTGACCGCGTTGTCGTTGAGGCGTGGACGGTCATCAAGTTGCCATTGCCAGCTTTTGAAGAAGGCCAGGATGCCCTCAAATGCTTCATCTGCAATGTGGATATCCGGGTATGCACGCTCTAATGGGTGCTCTTCAAGAAGCCCTCCATTGAGGTGGAGAATGTCGCCTGGTTCCTGCAGAAATGCCGGAGGGAGTTCTGAATCGTGAAGAAAAAGGCGGCTAAGAAGTTTGCGGTAGAAGGAGAAAAAAGCTCCTTTCCCATGGCGCTCTTGAATCGCGCGGAGGCAATTTGAAAGGTAGTCTTCATCGCCATCGAGGAAGCCTTTCTTCTGAATGAAATAGACGAGCATTAATCTGCAAAGTGCGATGGATGTGTACCACCTGCGGTGCTCCTGAGAGGGAATACCTGCAATGAATGTGAGGAACTTATCGTGTTCAATCTTGAATTGTTCGAAGAAACGGTTGGTGATGCGATCAATGTTAAAAGACTGGCCTGATCTAGGGAAACATTTCTCCATCTGCATCATGTCGGCCTTCCTCGTAAACAATGGTCGCAACTGTATGCATGGCAGTTTTTTGATGCTTCGTGTCTTTTCTGCCACTGGCAGAGGTCATCAATGTATGGGAGAATCCTAGCACAAAGGCAATTTTTTTGCCAAGAGCAGCAGGCATCATCTTCGATAGATGTTGAGAAGGAAAGCAGCGGAGGAAATGCTGATCTGAGTTAGTTCGCTTGAAAGGTGATATATGAACCAGGAAGATACTTACACGCAACTTATTGCGTTTCTTGATCGGCATGGGGTGCAGTACCGGCTGATCGACCATGCTCCGGAGGGGCGCACGGAACTTGTCAGTGCGATGCGCGGGAATGCGCTGTCGCAGGCAGCGAAGTGTATCGTGCTGATGGTCAAGATCGGCAAGAAGATCACAAGGTATGTCCTCGCGGTCGTCCCAGGCGATGCAAGGGTGGGTTTGCAAGCCGTCAAGGCGCTGATGGGAGGCACCTATGTTGCGTTTGCCTCATCAGATATCGCCGAACGGCTCGCAGGCAGTGTGGCGGGGACGATCCTGCCATTCTCCTTCAATCCGGAGCTGGAACTGGTCGTCGATCCTTCACTGCTCGAACTCGATGAGCTGTACTTCAACGCGGCACGCCTGGACCGCTCAATGGTACTGAAGACAGGTGACTATATCGCGCTGGCCAAACCACGCCTTGGGCGGATCAGCGAACGTTGAGGAGACTCAGCGGTTACACCCACAGAGGGCTTTAGCTCACCTGTCCTGGCGGAGGAGCAATGCCCAGCTGCCGGAGCGCACTGATCCGGTCAGTGAGGCCCCAATGTTCCACCAGCTTGCCATTAACGATACGGAAGATGTTGATCCCCATCCCTGTGACCTGCTTGCCTGTGGGAGGAATGCCCATGAAGGCGCCCTGGTGGGTGCCACGATAGCTGACACGGGCTACCACTTTGTCCCCGTCAACCAGGAGGTCCTCCACGGTGACTTTCAAGTCGGGGAAGGCGCCCAGGTGCAGACCGAGGAATTGGTTCGGCGCCTGGGGCAGGCCATCAGGCACGGTATGGTTGACCGCGTTGGGTGAAACGAACTGGCCGAGTGCAGCCAGGTTCCTCTGATTAACGACCTCATCGAAGAACTGCTGAACAAGAGTTTTGTTGTCTACTGTTGTCATCGCGTATCCTCCTTCCTGTGTATCAGAGCGCCGGGCAATCTTGTCTTCTCCATCTGCCGAGGAGGTAAAAGGTCTTCCTCAGGTTAGTATACCACAGTGACACCTGCGCAAGATGGAACGATCAACCCGTTTACCGGTTGGCATATCTTTCAAGCTGCTCGAAAGCCATATCCCAGGCCCTGATGAAGTAGTTCCGCGCGGCCTCCCATTCGGGAGAACTGCCCCAGCCGGAGTGGATGAGGTAGACATCGGTGCAGGGGGTCAATACGTCTTCGCAGGGAACAAAGAAGACTACGACATGGGTGAGCGGATCGGTGTTGTTCATGAAATGGTTGAACTCCGGCGGCCCCTTCCACTCAAAAGCTAGGAATTTGTGCGGTTCAATGGCGGTGATTTTGCAGCCGAGGGTGCTGTTATTTTCCCTGTCGCTGGGATTCCAGAAGAGTTCGTACTTGCCACCTGCTACGGGTTCGACCTCTGCTATATTGGTGAGCCAGGCCTCGAGGGCGGTGTTGTCGGTGAACATTTCAAATGCGAGGTAGATATTGCAGTGCAGCCGGGCGGATTGGGAGATGATTTTGTTCATGCCGTTTCTCCTGCAAATAAGAGTACTGGTTGTTTTTATATAACGGAAGTGGCGATGATGTTAAAGTGTTTTTGCCTGCCTGGGACAGACTATACTAGAATTTATGTTCGATGTCAAGTTTTTTTAAGCTACGAGTAGATATTTGGAGAGAATGCCTGTCACCCCTTCGCTTCGCTCAGGGGAAACTCCGCGAAGGGTCTACTCGAGAGGCAGACAGATCCTGAGCGCAGCGAAGGATGACAGGGCTGGACCTTGCTGTTGTATCCCTCCAAGCTCATGATTACGTGTAAATGGATAAGATGTCCAGCTTTCTGTGAAAGAAGAAAGTCAGGCACATGATAGTCAATGCTAAAGGAGGTCTACACCTATGGTTATTACTCTTAGAGATCTGATCATCTGGTTGATTATTGCGGCGCTGGTAGGATTTGTTGGCGAACTGCTGGCCAGGAGGCGTACACC
>Ga0070706_100005269_pt1 | contig 12338 bp, 6 predicted proteins | sample KBSK5501metaG_FD_65476 | JGI IMG/M metagenome (GOLD analysis project Ga0070706, IMG submission 65476) | Corn, switchgrass and miscanthus rhizosphere microbial communities from Kellogg Biological Station, Michigan, USA - KBS K5-50-1 metaG | ecosystem: Host-associated > Plants > Roots >...
CGCCCGAGCCGTTGATGTGCAGGCCGAAGAACGCAACCGTGCTCAGGGCGGAAAAGTTCCAGCTGGGATAGCCGACGCTAGGGTCCCCGAGGCTGCTCGCGAGAGCGAAGCCGAAGACCTCGCGCTTGAGCGTTGCTGCGCCCATGGCGGGACTTTGCGCGCGAGAGGCCGCCGCCGCGGGTGCTTGAGCACGAGGCTGCGCGTGGACTGGCGCCGCAGCGCCTTGCGAGCCGATCAGTCCGCCGGCGAGGAGCACGGCGAATATGAGGTACGAGATTCGTTGTTGCGACATGTGGCGGTATGTCGGAGGGCGTAACAGTACACGAGCGACCCCGGGCCCTCCAAATACCTACACCACAAGCGCGACCAGGCGAATAGCATCTCGCCGTGGGCGCGCCTCGTCTCGCGATCCTCGCCCTCGGCGACGACTCGAACGCGAACGCGAATTGCGTCCTCGACCACTTCCACGCGTTGAAGCTGCACTCGCGTCACGTCGTCCACGAGTTCAACCCGATCGGGCTCGAAGATTGCGGCTTTCTGGACTTCGACGAGTTCGATGTGATCTCGATCCACTACGCCGTCAAGATCGCGAACCGGCACCACCTGTCTTTGCGCCTGCGGGACCGGCTTCGCGCCTACCGTGGGCTGAAGGTGCTCTTCGCCATGGACGAGTACCAGGACGTCGATGCGACGGCGGCCGCGATTCGAGAGCTCGGCGTCCGCGTCCACTTCACGTGCGTCCCACCGCACGCGATTCCGACGATCTACGGTGACCGGGTCGCCGGCGTCGACGTGGTCCCCGTCCTCACGGGCTATGTGCCCGACCGCCTGGTCGGCCGGGCGGTGCGCCCGCTTGCTCAGCGAGAGATCGACATCGGTTATCGAGGCCGCGCGCTTCCGTTCTGGCTCGGAACCTTCGGGCAGGACAAGCGGCGCATCGGCGAAGGCGTCCTCGAGCGCGCCTCGACGCTCGGCCTGCGTTGCGACATCGCGTGGTTGGAGTCGGAGCGCGTCTATGGCCACGCGTGGGACGACCTGCTCGCATCTTGGCGGTCGGCGCTCGCGGTGGAGTCGGGAACCTCGATCGTCGACCACGACGGGTCCATCCGCGAGCGGACGCAGGCATACCTGGAGGCGCACCCCGACGCGTCCTTCGATGAAGTAGGCCGCGAGGCGCTTGCGGGCATCGACGGCAACGTCGATTTCAAGGTCGTCTCGTCGCGGGTGTTCGAGGCGATCGCGCTCAGGACGGCGCTCGTGATGTTTCCCGGCGGGTACTCGGGCGTCGTCGAGCCCGGCGTGCATTTCCTGGTGCTCGAACGCGACTTCTCGAACATCGACGCGGTCGCCTCTGCCCTGCGCGACACCCGAGCGCTGCAGGCGATGGTCGACCGCGCGTACGACGACGTCGTCGCACCCGGGGGGTTCTCATACAGAAAACTCGCGGAGACTTTCGACGCGGCGATCGCGCACCACGCCGGCGATCGAGGCCGGCGCAACGGCCACTCTCGCCGCTTCGCGCTCGCGGTCGCGCAGAAGTCCGCCCGCCGAGCCTGGATGGACGCCGTCGAGTTCGGGATTAGGGGTTCGGCCGCGGCGTCGGCGGTCATTAAGGATCCGCCCCTCCGCAGCCTCGCCTGGCGGTACATCACGAGCTTCCGCGACGGTAAGATGCCCCGCCCGCAACGTGCCTTCGCCGACCTATTGAAGCTCCACGCCATCCGCCGAGCCCCGCCGCCAACTGTTCTCGCCGAGTCACGACCCGACGGAGAGGTCCGGTTTCGCGGCTTGCCCGCGGCGCGGGACGACCGGCCCTCGACTGACGACCAAGCCGACGCGGTGGAGCGTGCCATCCGTGACGGACGGATGCGGAAGCTCAGCTGGGACATGTCGCTCGTGGGCGACGCCGTCGAGCTTCCTTTTGCGGGCGGCCGGACGCTGCGCATCGGCCGGGGCGGCGTCAACGACCTGCCCGCCCTCGCCACGCTCGTCAATCGCTTTCCACATGAGGGCGCCCGTGCGCTCGCTCCGCTGTTCGGGACAACGCCGGCGACGCCGGTCGCGGTGCTGTCGGCGGCCTGGGCCGACGTCAAGGCCTGGGCGAACGAGAACGCCGCGCTGGTCGGCGGCCTTGGCGCTGTGCGCGCTGCGTCGAAGGTTCTTCCGCGGCGGCCGATCAGCCTGGATCCGGCGGAGATGCGCCGGGCTCGCGTTGGGCGGCTCGAGCTCGAGCTGCAGCGCGACGCGCCGCATGCGGTGGTCGAGCACGACCGCAAGACCATCGCGTTCGGTGGAGGACGGTACGAGGTCCAGGTGCTCACCTGGGACGCCTATCCGGGAATGGCCGTGCCTGCGCTGCTGTACACGCCGCAAGACGGCGCCGGCCGCCGTCCCGGGGTCGTGGTTGCGCTCGGCTCGCACGGCAACGTGGCCACGCACGACGCGGTCTACAGCGCGCAGCGGCACGCGGGGAACCTCGCCCTGCGCGGCTTTGCCGTGTTCGTGTTCGCGAGCGGTCTTTGCTTCAACGGCGTCAACGGCGAGCGGCTCGAAAACAGCTACATCTTCGAGACGTACGGGCGGCTATCGGGGAGCGGCTTCACCTCCAGGTCGATCGACGTCCTCATGTACCTACGTGCGTTCGACCTGATGTCGAGGCGAGACGGGGTCGACCCCTGCCGCATCGCCGCATCGGGCTTCTCTTACGGCGGACGGATCGCCTACTACCTCGCCCTTTACGAGCCGCGTATCGCGGCGCTGGGCATCGCCGCATCGGCGGTCTTCGAGGACCCCGACGGCACGCGCCGCGAACCGTCGTTGTCGAGCGGCGTGCCTCTTCGCTTCACGAACGGCGAGCCGGAGAACCCCGAAGGCTTCGACGAGCCGCTGCTGCTCGCGCCTCGTCCTTTTCTTCTTGTACTGGGCAACGACGACCCAGGCACTTCGGTGCCACTGGCGTTGAAGGCCGTCGCCCGGCTCGCTCACGCGTATTCTCCGCACGCCCCCCCGCCCGAGGTCGCGGTCGACGGCGGCTCGCACCACTTCGACGGGGCTCGGCGACGCGTCGTCGAGGACTGGCTGGCGCGCGTCCTGGACTCGCGTCCGTTGATCGCGCCGGCCAAAGGCGTCGAGCACGACACGCCGGTCCTTGCACGCTCCTACCTGGAGCGGACGCCGGCAGGAATTGGGACCGTAACGTCGCGCAGCATCCATGCCGCGCGCGCGCTGGCCGCCATCGCGATCAAGCCGGCGTCGCGAGACCTGCGGCACCTGCTGCGGCTCTCGACCGGCGACCCAGGGCGCCCGGTGCTGCTGGCAGAGCGAGGCCTCGAGGTGGCGGCGCGGCGGTTCACCGCGTCGTTCTGGCTCATGCCGCTGGCGGGCGGCATCGACGCCGCGGCTCTGGCGATTAGCGAGGTCGCGGCTGAGGTTGGTTCGGTGAAGCTGCTGTTGCTGGACGATATCGAGGGTCCGATCGACGGCGATCTGGATTCCACGTCGGCCGCGGTCGTCGTCTACCTCCCCGGGTTCGGTCCGCTGCGGTCGCCGCAGGAACCGCTCGGCGACCTCGCGATGCGCATCGAATCACGGCTCGGCAGGACGCTTCTCGGCGTCGGGGTCGAGGCCGTGGGTGCGGCCGCCGCGCTGGCGGGCATGCTCCATCCGGGAGCGGCGCTCGAGGCCGAGGCCCACGGGCCGGACGTCTCGAACGTCGTGGCCTTCGCGACAGCGCTCGACGAGCGCATACGACGCGCGCGGCTTTTCGATTCTGTCGGCACGTTCCGCCGGTTTTTCACCGGCCCCGTCCCGGCGGTGGTGTCGCCGACGCTCGCGATCCACGGCCTGGCGGCCGAAATCGACATCCCGGACCTGCAGAGGATGGCCCAAGGCCGGCTCGTCGTCGAGACCGAAAGCGACCTGCAGGACCACGTGATCGACCTCAGGCCGGGGGTCATGCGACCGGGATGCTAACCCTCGCCGGCGACCCCATGACCGGCGCCAGCACGCGCCGCAGCAGCTGCGGGTCACGCTTGCCGGCTTGAGCCATGAGCTCGAATTTGCGGACGCCGTTGCTCCCGATGCCGACCGACACCGCCGGGCGCACGAGCTCCACGATCCCGCCGAACGCCGAGTGATCCCACTCGATCGAATCGACCTGCTCTCCCGCAACTCCCGCGCGGCTGCCGGACCCCACGGGGACGCTGACGACGCGAAGCACACCGCGGGCGGCGTCGAAGGCCGATGACAGCTCGAACCGCTCGCGGCTCGGCAGGTCTCCCCTGGCGGCCCGCAGCATGAGCGAGAGCTCGAGCAGCTCCACCAGGAGCGCGGCCCGCGAATAGCCGAGCCGGCGGCCGGTCCTGTAGACGGAGCGCAGCTCCGGGTCGCCGAGCACGGCGCGCACGGCCATGCCGGCCTTCACGATGAGGGCGCCCGATTCGATGTCGCCGCGGCGCGCGAACTGGCGGCCGCGTAACGCGCCCGCGGCGCCGACCACCGCGCGCATCACCCGTGTCGCCGGCGGCGGCACGCGGAGGTTGCGCTCGGCGACCGCCAGGGCGTGTCCGACCGGCATCGAACGGCGCCGCGCGGAGGGCTTGACCTCCTCGTCCATGACCTGGTCGAACTGCCGGATCATGTCGCGGAAACCCCAGCGACCCGACCTCACCAGGTGGTCGGCCGCGCGCTGGGTCAGCACAGCGACGAATGCGTCGTCTCGCAGCATGCGGACGACGTCATCCATGTTCGAGAAGTCCTTCTCGAGCTTGATGTAGTGCTTGTCGGGCTGCACCGTGCCCGAGTAGTGCCCTGGAAACATGACGAGCGCGGTGCCGAGCGCCGCGGCCTCGAAGACCCGAGGCGAGACCACAGGCATCGGCGCGTTGCCTTCGTACGGCTCCAGGACTGCGCGATGGACCTCTTCGAAGTCCGCGCCTGGGTGCGATCGCAGGTATTCGACGACGCCGCGCTCGGCGCTGCCGTCGAAGTCCGTGATGCTGGCGCCGCTCTCGCTGCAAAGCGTCGCCCGGCAAGAAGACACAAAGTCGATCCACCGTTCACCGTAGATGCGGTCCGCCTCGCCCCACGCGATGTCGACCTTGAGCCCGTAGCGCGGCGCCCTCTCGAGAAACCCGCGACCCACGTCGACCTTCTCCCGAGTGATACGGCCGATCCAGTACGGGATGTCTCGTCCGCGATAGCCGACGTCGATCGTGCGCTCGCGGATCGGACGCCATGGCCGTCGCGCGAGCTCTTCGGACACGTAGCCCGTCAGCGTGTGCACGCGGCGAACGCCGGGCAATCGCGAGTCGTAGATGATCGACGCCGACGGCTCGTCGACGAGGGTGAACAGGACGTTGATGCCGAGATCCCGCATGGCCGCGGTAATTCGGTCGACCCACCGGTATTCGTCCTGGATGTATTGGGCTTTGAGCCCGCGATAGCGCCTCAGCTTCTCCCGGAACGGTTCCGACAGGTACCTCTGGTGGGTGACGATGATCGAGTAGTGGATGACGACGGCATCGAACGCGTCGAGGTCGAGCGCGACGCTGTTCCGCATGCCCACCGGGTTGAACGTCCGCACGTCGTGGCGCGAGAGCGTGCGGAACGCGTTGATGTGGTCGTGGATCGTGTTGGCGTGGCCCGCCCAGTCGTCGCAGAGGAGAAGGATCCTCATCCGCGCTTCACCCTGCTGCGCAGCCACGTGTACAAGCGGTAGCGCCACGTCGACCGCAGCTGCCGGAACTCGAACATCCGGAAAAGCGGCCGGTAGAACCACCCGAGCCACCACTCGCGTCGCGGCAGCTCGGCGACCCATAACTCCCATTTGCGGGTCCAGAACGTTCCCACGCGCGTCCTCATGGTGAAGATCAGCCAGTTGTAGAGCGGGCGCGGCAGCACGCCGTACAGCTGGTACGGCAGAGGCGCGTTGATGTTCGGATAGGTCGGTTTGCTGCGCCGCTCGTCGAAGTCGGCGAACAGGGTGCCGAAGTTGTACGAGTTGAACGAGCGGAGGTGAGTGAACTCGTACGTCGACTCCCTGTACTTGCTCACGTCCTCCTCCCAGGGCACGTGCACGATGAGGCGCGTGTCGGGCCTGCAGATGCGCGCCAGCTGAGCGACGACCTTCTCGGGGTGTAGGACGTGCTCGAGGACGTCCGAGATGATCACGACGTCGAAGTAACCGGCCTTGATCGGCAGCTTCTCGGCGTCACCACAGACCCCGACCACGCCGGACTCACGGGGTATCGCGACCAAGTACTCGATCGCGATGTCGAGCGCGACCTTGACCGACGCGTCCATGTGGCGTAGGTATTCGGCGTCGCTCGAGCCGATGTCCAACACCCGCCGGCCCGCCACAGAGCCGATGAATCTCCGCAGCTTTTCGTGCCGCGCCGGCCTGTTGCCCTCCATCGGTTTCGCCAGGTCGTCGACGGCGATCGTCTCGTAGTTCGAGACATAGCGCCGCTCGGTCTCGTCGCCTGCGCTCGGCAGCAGGACGGGAATGCCGGACCGGACCTCGAACTCGTGACCGTTGGCCTTGCATCTGAGCCTGGAGCCGATCATCTCGAGGTCCGAGAAGCAATCAGGGCAGGCGCAGAACTCGAGGAGCTTCCCCGCGGTCTCGCCCTGCACGGCCAGTCCGGTGCCTACCGCCACTCAGTCGACGTTCCCAGCGACGCTCTCGTGCGAGGTTGGTGAGACGACGACCTTGCCGAACCGCCAGCTCGCCGGATGCACGAAGACCTCGTCGTGCATCGGCGGGTTGCCGGTCACCTTGAAGGCGAAGCTCTTGTCGAGATGGTGGTAGTAGCTCGACGGTTCGATGTGCGTCGGGTCGACGTGTGCCCACATCCCCGCCGACAGGAAGTACTCGCCGTTGCCGAGCTGGAGGCTGCCGAAGTCGAGAAGCGCCTCCACCTCGTCGCCCGCCTCGAGGTCGACGTGCTTCGTCTCCGCGACGTGGCGGGTGACGGTGACCCCGTCGGGACGGTAGATCAGGGCGACCGGCGTCACCGGGAACGTGCCCTGCGACTCCGCCTCGGCGCGAATGCGGACGCGATATGCGCCGCCGACGCGGAACTGTGACTGGGGCCTCCCGCCCTCACCCTCCATGACCACCGACGTGATCCGGAGCCCCGTGAGGTCCTTCCAGTCGCTCATCGACGTCTGCGGGGGCTCGTCGAGCCTCCGCCGGTCCGCGTGGCCCTGCCGCTGGAGGCGCTGCTGCTCCTGCAGCCACTGGACGTCGAGCTCGCGCGTGAATTTGTCATAGGCCTTCACGACCTCGGTCGTCGAGCCGCGCATCACGATCTGTCCGTGCTCGAGCCAGATCGCCTCGTTGCAGAAGCGCTGAATCTGCTGCATGGCGTGGGAGACGAGGAGCACGGACGCTCCGGAGTTCATAAGCTCGCGCATGCGGTCGGTCGAGCGCCGGTAGAAGGCAGCGTCGCCCGCGCCCAGCACCTCATCGACGATCAGGACGTCGGGTGTGACCACCGTCGCGCATGCGAAGGTGAGTCGCGCTTGCATGCCGAGCGAATAGGTCTTGAACGGCTGGTCGAAGTACCGGCCGAGGTCTGTGAACTCGGCGATCTCCTTCTCGACCGCGCGGATCTCCTTCGCGGTCATGCCCTGGTAGGTGAGCGCCCCGCGCACGTTCTCGCGACCCGTGAACTCGGGATGGAACCCGCCGCTGACGTCGAGCAGCGCGTGCACGTCGCCGTCGACCTCGACCGTGCCTTCGGTGGGCGGCAGGTTGCCGGTGATGAGCTTGAGCATCGTGGTCTTGCCCGCGCCGTTCCGGCCGACGATGCCGAGGCGATCGCCCTTGCGCAGCTCGAGGTCGATGTTCCGCAGCGCCCAGAAGTCCTCGTGCTCGGTCTTGATCCAAGGCAGCACGCGCGTGATTCCAAACGCGTCGAAGAGGTGGTCGCGGCGGTGGTCGAAGATCTTGTAGCGCTTGCCAGCGCCGCTCAGCCGGACCGCGAGCTCAGACATAGTCGATCATCACCGACTTCGTCTTGGCGAAGAACCACCCACCGACGACGAACAGCCCGATCGACACCGTGACCAGGAGGACCGAGGTGAGCGCATCGGGCAGCTGCCCCAGCACCAGCAGTCGCTGGTAGGTCAGCACGTAGTACGCGAGCGGATTGACGTAAAGCACCCAGTGGAGCGATGCCGGCACCATGGTCGGCGTGTAGGCGATCGGCGTGGCGATCATCAAGAGGACGAGCAGCAGCGTGATCAGGTTTTGCAGGTCGCGCAGGACGACGTTGACCAGCGACAGGATCCAGCTCACGCCGATCAGCGCCAGGACCTGCAGCGCCCACACCACGGGCACTAGCACGATCGTCCAGTGGGCGCGACCCACGGCGATGACGCCCGCGATCGTCACCACGATCCCGACGAGCATCGAGCCCTGCGCCGCCAGGACCGCCTTGACCGGCGCGAGGTCGATGGGGAACACCGTGTTGTTGAGGACCGAGCGATTGACGATGACGCTCGTCACGCCGCCGGTGATCGCCTCCGCGGTCATCAGGTAAGGCACGAGGCCGGCAAAGATATAAAGGACGTAGTCCCAGCCTCCGAGCCCCGGGACCTGGACCTTGAAGATCAGCCGGTACACCGCGGCATAAAGGCCGATGGAAAGCGCCGGCGCGATGACCACCCAGCTCACGCCGAGGATCGAGCCGGCGTAGCGACGGCCGAGGTCGTTCCACGTGACGCGGAGCAGCAGGCGCGTGTGCGACAGCAGGTAGCCGGCCGAATGGCCACCGATCCGGCCGCGCCGCGCGGGACGCGCCAGGCGGGGTCTGGCCGCCGCCCTTGTGTTCATGGTGAGTTCAAATCCACTGCTGGCGGCACCGCAGCCAGCTTACCTAAAGGGCCTTCGGACTGGGCTCGGTGGGCTTAGGATCACCGTCGGCGCGGGCGCTCGTCAGCGACCAGAAAGCAGTGCTTGCTGCGTTAGGGAGATCACCGAGAGGATGAGGAATCGACTTTCCGTCCCTGCGGTCGTGGCCGCGGTTCTGGCCGCGATGTCGATGACCGGTGCTTCGGCGTCGGCGCCGGACGCTGCGCCTTCGGCGAAGTCGGCGGTCACCGCCACGCCCATCACGCCCAACGGCGACTGGCACGTCTACCACCGCGACGACGGGCACGCCGGTTACGACGCTTCGGCGCCGACAGCGACCGGCGCGGTCGCCGGGTGGGCCTCGGTCGCACTCGACCAGAGCATCTACGCCTCGCCTCTCGTCTACAACGGCATCGTCTACGTCGCGACGCTCAACAATTCGGTCTACGCGCTCAACCAGGCCGACGGCTCGGTCGTGTGGTCGAACAACCTCGGCGCTCCCGAGACCTCCGGCTGGCAGTGCGGCAACGTGTCGCCGCAGGGCATCCTCGGCACTCCCGTAATCGACCCCGGCTCCGGCCGCATCTACGTGGTGACGCTGCAGGGCTCGGACGACTTCTATCGCGTGGTGGGCCTCAACCTCAACACCGGCGCGGCCGAGTTCGCGGAGGTCGTCACCACCCAAGCCCTCACCGGCTTCGACTGGACGATCCAGCAGGAGCGCGGAGCCCTCGGTTTCCGGAACGGCTACGTCTACGTACCGTTCGGCGGTCGCGCGGGAGACTGCGGCCCGTACCACGGCTGGATGTTCGCCGTCCCGATCAACGGAGGCACGATCCTCCACTACGTTACGCCCGGCGTCGGCGCCGGGTTCTGGAACGCGGGCGGTGTGGTGATCGACGACGTGTCCGGCGACGTCTTCAACACCAGCGGGAACGGGACCGGCAGCGGCTGCTCCGCCAACGGCGACGGCACGCCGGCATTCGAGAACGACGCGGTCGTCGTGTGGTCGCCGACCCTCCAGCACCTCAACGCCTTCTGGCCGCAGGACTGGCAGAACAACTGGTGTGGCAACGACCAGGACCTCGGGTCCGCGAGCATGGTGCTGATCAACAGCCGCCTCGCATTCCAGGCGGGCAAGTGGGGCAACGGCTTCTTGCTCGACCCGCAGATGCTGGGCGCGCAGGACGGCCAGCTCTACCCCACGCCCAAGCCCGCGGCATACAGCCCGGTCGACGTCTGCTACGGCAACCACAGCGACGCGAACTTCGGCTCATACGCGTATGCGGCGCCGTTCGTCTACCTCTCGTGCGACGGCCACGGGCTGGTCGGCTTGCAGGTGAACACGACCGCACCCGTGAGCTTCAGCTCGTGTAACTCGACGTGCGCCGCCCCGACCTGGAAAGCCGGTGGAACCACCTCGTTCGGGCCCCCCATCGTCGCCGGCGGCGCGGTCTGGGCCGTGTCCACCGGCGGGGGCGGGCTCTACGGCTTCTCGGTGGCGAGCGGCGCGCAGATCTATCACAGCGCAGGCTTCGCGGCCACGCACTTCACGACGCTCGCCGAGGCCGGCGGCCAGCTCTTCGTCGGCTCGGGCAGCGTGCTGCGGTCGTTCTCGATGGCGAGCGGCTGCCGCGCCGTCACCGCGTCGCCGAGCCCGGCGTCGCCCCAGTCGGTGGGCACGCCGGTGACCGTGACCGCGAACGCGACCGGCTGCCCCAACGCGAACCCGCAGTACGAGTTCTGGCTGCGCCCACCTGGCGGCGCCTGCTGCCAGCTGGCGCAGGCGTACGGCACGGGAAACGCGTACAGCTGGCCGACCACCGGGCTAACTCCGGGGACCTACACGTTCGCGGTATGGGCGAGGGACGCCGCGAGCAGCGGCGCCTTTGCCAACAGCCTCGGACGCTATGACGCGTACTTCGTCCTCAGTTACACCCTGAACCCGGTCTCGTGCTCGTCGGTCACGGCCTCTGCGTCGCCATCGTCGCCGCAGGCGGTTGGCACGCCGGTCACCGTGACCGCAACCACGTCTGGTTGCTCCGACCCGAACCCGCAGTACGAGTTCTGGATCCGCTACCCGAACACCACGTGCTGCCAGCTCGCTCAGACCTACGGCACGAGCAACGTCTACAGCTGGCCCACGACCGGACTGCTCGGAGGGACCTACACGTTCGCGGTCTGGGTGAAGGACGCGAACAGTAACGGGCTCTTCGCCAACAGCCTTGGACGCTACGACGCGTACTTCGTCTTCACATTCACTCTCACCGCTTCGCCGTGCACCAGCGTCACCGCGACGTCTTCGCCATCCGGCACCGCAAGCCGCGGCACGCCGGTGACGATCACGGGCTCGGCGACGGGCTGCCCGAATGCGCGCTATCAGTTCGAGATGCTGACCCCTGGATCGCAGACGTGGATAGTGGTCCAGGCGTACTCGCCGACCGCCACCTTTGGCTGGACCACGACCAGCGCGGCGGCCGGGAGCTACAGGTTCATCGTCAAGGTCCGCGACGCGAGCAGCTCCGGCACGACGGGCGCCGGCAACGCGAACGGGACATGGGATGCGTACACCTCCATCCCGTACACGCTGACCTGACGCCATGAGCCGTCGGGGAGCGTGCCTGGCGGCGACCATGGGCGTGGCGCTGCTGCTGGCCGTGGTCACGGCCGGCCAGGCGGCAGCTCCGGCCCGTAGCGTCGCCGCGGCTCCACCGCTGCCCTCGACTCGGCTCGAGTTCGGGCTGAGCAACCTCGACAGCTCGTGGATGACCAACAGCGGCGTGCCGTGGCGCTACCGCTACCAGTACCTGGCGGGCGGCGTGAACACCACCAACAACTGGCTCACGTGGCAGGACCCCGCGAAGCCGGCAGGCCAGTTTGCGCTCGACTACATGACGGGCAGCACCACCGCGCCGGCGAACTTCATCCCGGTCTTCACCTGGTACCAGCTGCTGCAGTCGACGCCGAGCGCCGGCAGCAGCGAGCTCGACCGCGACTACAGCAATCTCAACAACGCGTCGACGATGAGCTCGTACTACGCGAGCTTCAAGGTCCTGATGCAGAAGGCGGGCCAGTACGCCGGCCAGGTCGTCATGCACATCGAGCCCGACTTGTGGGGCTACATGCAGCAGAAGGCCGCGGGCGGCAGCGCTACGTCGGTCTCGGCGATGGTGAAGTCGTCGGGCTTCCCCGAGGCGGCTACGTTTCCAGACAGCGTCGCCGGTTTCGCGTCTGAGCTGAAATATCTCCGCGACACCTACGCGCCCAACGCGCTGCTTGCGATGCACGCGTCGCTCTGGTCGTCGAGCATCGACATCGGCAGCGACACGCGCTCGACCATCGACTCGGCCGCGGAAGCCGACAAGACCGCGGCGTTCCTGGCGTCGGCTGGGGCAGCTACGTGGGACGCGGTATTCAACGACGTCGACGACCACGACGCCGCGTGGTGGGAGCTCGCGAGCTGCGGCACGCCGCCGTG
>Ga0070706_100005270_pt1 | contig 12334 bp, 9 predicted proteins | sample KBSK5501metaG_FD_65476 | JGI IMG/M metagenome (GOLD analysis project Ga0070706, IMG submission 65476) | Corn, switchgrass and miscanthus rhizosphere microbial communities from Kellogg Biological Station, Michigan, USA - KBS K5-50-1 metaG | ecosystem: Host-associated > Plants > Roots >...
CCGCCCTGCAGGCGCTCGCCGAGCCGCGCAACCTCGCCATCGGCTGCCCGCCCGCCGCCGGCCACCCCAAGATCACCGCTGCGCTGCGGTGAATCTCCCGCGACCCATCCGCCTCCTGGCCATCGTCTGCAAACCCGGTGAACAGCACCAACACGCCCGCGGCGACCGCGCGAGCGCCGGGCGAGGTGGCCTCGCTGGCCCCCCCGTGCAGCTCAGCCGATGGGAAGGTGGTATTCGCGCCGGACGCTGGAGCCCAGCCGGGAGATGTCGGCGCCGTAGACGTGCAGCGATATCGTCACGCCGCTGCCGGGATTGCGGACCCGGTGAATGTCGCCGGGCGGGGCGAAACCGCCCACCTCTCCCACGCTGTTCCAGTTGCTCCCCGCCGGCACGAGGCGCCGCCCGTTGTCGGCGATCGTGAACAGCTCTTCGCGTTCGCTGCCCTGGATCACCCCGAACACGCACCAGGCCACGTGATCATGGACGGGCGTCACCTGGCCGGGGAGCCAGACGACGGCGAGGACGGAGAACGACCCGCCGGGCTCGGTGTGCAGCAGGTGACTCGTGTACCCGGCCGGGTGGCCGGCACGCTGGGCGGGGCTGAGGATGTCCGGGCCCGGCAGGTGCAGGCGGACCTGGCCGGCCACCAGCTCGGCGGTCTGCTGCCAGTCGCGGCCCTCGCGCACGACGGCGCGGACGGCGTGCAGCAGGGCGGAAAGCCCCCTCGTGGCGGCGGGTGCTGGCGCGGCGCTCGTCATGACTCCTCCTCGGCCCCGAATCCGTTCGGTCTGTGGCGGACGAACCTCAATCTAGGGAAGGCCGGCTCATAGGTCTAATGCCAATCTGCTTGCTCACCCATAGATCACATTGATAGTTCAGCGCGCGACTCGCCGGCCCGGATCAGGTCGCTCTGTCCCCGCTGGGCAGCCGTCGGCCTGGCTGCAGGCGTTCCGGCGCGAAACGCTCCCGTCCGCCGTGGCGAAACTGTAACCTTCTGGCCACGTAACGTAGTCGTCTCCTCGGGAGGAGAGCCTTGCCCGATCGGCCCGCGCGGACCGGGGTACGCGCCCTCCTGACCGCTTTCCTCGCGGCGGCGCTGGCCGTGATCGCGGCCGGGGGCACCGCGCACGCGTCGGCCGGCCAGAACGGCGGCCCCCCCGTCGGGCCGGCCCCGATCAGCCCGCTCGGGCACCCTGGGCTGTGCTGGCAGGGAGAGGGCGACGGCTCTGCGGTCAGCCTGGCGCCCTGCGACGCCACCCTCCAGGGCCAGCTGTGGACGTTCAACGGCAACCGCGTCGTCATGAACGGCAACGGCTACTGCCTGCAGAATCCGGGCACGGCCGGGCGGGGGCAGCGGGGCGGCCCCCTGTTCCTGAGCTTCAGCGGTCAGTGCGCCGGCGCAGCAAGCCAGGTGTGGGCGTTCAGCGGCAGCACGAACGCGATCAGGAACCTGTCCGCCGGCGCGTGCGCCTACCCGCATGGCGGCTCCGACGTCCCCGGCGCGGCGATCGTCGCCCGGCCGTGCGGTCGGGTCAGATCCGCAGAGCGGTGGAGCTTCGGAATCAGCCGGCTGACCCTGTCCGGCGCCCGCCGGGTGACCGGCGGACACGACGGAGGCGCCGCGTCCGCGGCGAAGGGCGCGCGGGGCACGGCCGCCGGCAGCGCGGCCGGGGCCGGCGGGGCGGCCAGGGCCAGCGGGACGGCTGGGGTCGGCGGCGGGGCTGCCGGTGGAGGCGCTGCCGCTGGCCCGCGGCGCGTGTTCAGCGCGCAGATTTCGGTGGCCAACGCCGCGGAGGCGATGACCGCCTATGGGGCCGTCGTCACCTTGCGGCCGCCGAAGGGCCTGCTCGTCACCCGGCTCGCCGGCAGCGGCGCCGTAAGCGGCTGGACCTGCACGGTGCGGGACCTGACCTGTCAGGGCAGCCTGGCCGGCGGCCTGAGCGGACGGATCACCGCCAGCGGGAACGTGACGGGCCAGCGGGTCGCGCGTGCGATCATCGTGCACGCCGCGGTGACGCGGACCAACGAGCCCCGGCGCGGAATCCGCCCGGTCCGCGTCCCGGTGCGGGTATTCACCGTGGCGGCGGCCGGGTCGATTCCCGGCGGCAGCCCGGTCGGCGCGCCGGCCGGCAGCGGGGTGAGGCTCGTCCTGATCATCGCCGGGCTGCTCGTCGCCCTCGGGATCATCCTCGCGGTGGTCTCTCGCCGCGGGCCGCGGGCGGCGGTCGCGGCGGCCGCTGCCGCACCGGCCCCGGACTACCCTGCCGGGCCCGCTCCCCGCCGCTACACCGGCCCGGCCGCGCCAGACCCCGCGCCCTCGTCCGCACCGGGTGGCGCCCCGCCCGGTGGCACGGACCCGGCCGCGCCGGCCCTGCCGGGTGCTGCCGGGGCGGCCGCGCCGGCCGCCGAGGCCGCCGGGGCTGGCGCGGCCGCCGGGAAGGACCCAGCAGCGGGCGGCGCGCCAGGCTAGGACCGCGTCCGTCGCACGAGCTGGCCAGGCCTCACACCGTCGAGAACCTCAGTCGCCGGATGACTTCTCCCACCCCGCGGCGATCTCGCTGATCCGCGCGGCCGAAGCCGCCAGCGGATGCCCTTGTGCCACCGCGAGGCCGAGCAGGTAGGCGGTCAGCGGCGCAGCCGGCCGGTCCACCCCGTGCGCGACGTCCCTGGCCATGTCCAGGATGACCCGCGTGTCGACCGAGTCTGGCGGCAGGCTGAATTCGAAGCACACGACCTCGGTCCATCTGTCCATCGGACCCATCGGCACCCCTCCCGTGCTCATCGCGGCACGTCCGGCCCGCCCCGCGCGGGAGCACCAGACCAGGCTCGCGCCAGACGCACATCATCCTCCGTGTCGCAGTCGAGCCACGGCGGGGGGCCCGCCTGATCCGGCGCAGGCCAGAGCAGCGCCGGCGCGAGCAGGCCTAGCAGCCCGTGCAGCGAGCCGCCGCGGTACCTGCCGACTGCGTCACGTAGCGCCCCGGTCTGCCAGCAGCCCGCCAGCCATTGCGGCCGACCCGTGTCATCGGCCAGCACGGCACCCGCGGCAGGCGCTACCTGGCCGCCGCCCGATGTGTCCGCCCGGCCGCTGCCCGAGGCGGCCGCGAGCAGCGAAGCCAGGTGACCGGCGCGGATGAACGGCAGGTCGGCTGCGAGGAGGAAGACCCACGGCGCGGTGACCTCGGCCAGCCCACGGCGCAGCGCGGGCACCGGCCCCGATCCCGGCGGATCCTCCCGCACCGCGCGCAGACGCGGCGCCGGCCCCGGTCCCGCCGGATCCGCCCGGGCCCGACCCGGACGGCCGGCGGCCCGAATCCTCAGCTCCGGCCGGTCCGGGCCCACCACGACCACAAGGCGGGCCCCGGCCTCAGCCGCGGCCGTGACCACCGACCCGACCAGGCTGCGCCCGCCGACCGCGAGCCCGGGCTTGTCGGCACCGCCCAGCCGCGACGCGCGGCCGCCGGCGAGCACGATCGCATCGGCCCGCGGAGCGGAATCACCCCGGCCCGGCGCGGCCCCGCCGCCGCCCGGAGCGGCCCGGTCATCCGGGCGGTGCACCAGGCTCAGCCGCCGATGGCCGACATCGGCCGGTCGGGCTGCAGGAACGACGGGTCGTCGATGCCGTGCCCGGGCAGCTTGGACGCCACCGCGCGGCGCCATCGTTCGGCGATCTCCGCGTCGCCGGCTCCGGCCCGCAGCGGGCCGCGCAGGTCGCTCTCGGTCCGGGCGAACAGGCAGTTGCGCACCTGACCGTCCGCGGTCAGCCGGACCCGGTCGCAGGCGCCGCAGAACGGGCGGGTCACCGAGCCGATGATGCCCACCCGGGCCGGTCCCCCGTCGACGAGGAACGCTTCGGCCGGCGCCGAGCCGCGTACGTTCGGATTGTCGGGTGTCAGGGCGAAAACGGCGGACAGCTCGGCCAGGATCTCCGCCGCCGTGACCATGTCGTCCCGCCGCCAGCCGTGCTGGGCGTCCAGCGGCATCTGCTCGATGAAGCGCAGCTCGTAACCGCGGTCGAGGCAGAACCGCAGCAGCTCCGCCGCCTCGCCGGAGTTGACCCCGCGCATCAGCACGGAGTTCACCTTGACCGGCGTGAGGCCGGCGGCCGCGGCGGCCTCGAGGCCGGCCAGCACCTCGGGTAGCCGGTCGCGGTGCGAGAGCGCGCGGAAGGCCTCGGGCCGGAGCGTGTCCAGCGACACGTTCACCCGGTCAAGCCCGGCCTGCCGCAGCGGCCCGGCCAGCCGCGCTAGCCCGATCCCGTTGGTGGTCAGCGATATCTCCGGGCGCGGCGCGAGCCGGGCCGTCCGCTCGATGATCCGGGCCAGCCCGCGGCGAAGCAGCGGCTCGCCGCCGGTGAACCGCACCTCGCGGATGCCGAGCCACTCGACGCCGATGGCGACGAGCCGCACCACCTCGTCGTCGGTCAGCAGCTCCGGCTTGGGTAGCCAGTCGAGGCCCTCGGCCGGCATGCAGTAGGTGCAGCGCAGGTTGCACCGGTCGGTGAGGGAAACACGGAGGTCGGTGGCGATCCGCCCGTACGAATCGGACAGCACGCGCGCCACCTCCTCCTCCGGAGTCCCACCTCTCGGGTAATACGCACCAGACTACGTGGCCCGGCCGGCACGGCAGGACAGCCGTCCGCACGGGCAGGACAGCCGCCCGGACGCTGGCGTCACCCGCGCCCGGACTGCGAGGACATCCCCGGAGTCTCGCACACCGCCGTCCGCCAGACTGCCCGCGGCCACCGGGCAACCCGGAACCCGCAACCCGGAACCCGCAACCCGGAACCGGCAACCGGGAACCGCCGGCGCGCCAGAAGTCAGGAAACGTGAGTCATTGCTGTGATATGCGTGATGCGGGTAGCGTCACGAAACGTTTACACGGTCGCGGGCGAGGAGCGGGGCATGGGACGAGCCTGGAAGGTGGCGGCCGCCTCGGCGGCCGCGGGAACGCTGCTGCTCGCGCTCCCTGGCGGGACTGCCGCGTCGGCCTCAGGGGAGCCCGCCGTCTCCTCGCTGCCCGGGCCGGCGCGGGTGGTCAGCTACCTGGGCTACCAGGTGCGCGTGCCGGCCTCGTGGCCGGTCTACCGCCTGGCGGCGGATCCCTCGCGCTGCGTGCTGTTCAACCGGCACGCGGTCTACCTGGGCAGGCCCGGCGCTGACCAGCGCTGTCCGGTGCGCGCGTTCGGCAGGACAGAATCGCTGCTGATCCAGCCCCTCGGTCCGCTGAGCGACCTGCCGCCAGGCACGACGGTGCAGCGCGGGCAGGCGGCGGCCCAGCCCGCCCCGGCGGTCGCCGCGCTGGACGCGGCCAGCCACGCGCTGCCGGTGGCGCTGCCCGCGGCCGGCGTGCAGGTCACCGCGACGTACGGCGCGAACGAGGCGCTGGTCCGCGCGATCCTGGCTGGCGCGCGGCTGACGAGCACCCGCCCGGCCGCCGGCCACCCGGCCGCCCCCAGCCGCCACCCGACCGCCCCCGGCCGCCAGCAGCCCGCCCCCCGCCGCCAGGCTGCCCCCATCCGCCAGGCTGCCCCCACCCGCCAGGCCGCTCCCCGCCAGCGGGCGGCCGCCGCGACGACCCTGACCGGCCTGCGCGGCACCGGGCTCGGCTTCGACGCCTGCACCGCCCCCACCGTGGCGACGATGACCGCCTGGCTCAACTCGCCCTTCCGGGTGGCCGGCACGTACCTCGGCGGGGTGAACTGGGCCTGCAGCTACGGCAACTTCACCCAGTCATGGGTGAGCCAGGTCGCGGCGCAGGGCTGGCGGTTCATCCCGATCTGGGTCGGGCCGCAGGCGCCGTGCTCGACGATTCCCGGCGCGGTGCTGATCAATCCCGCGCAGGCCGCGGCCGAGGGGAAGTCGGAGGCGGCGAGCGCGGTGTCCACGGCGGCCGGGTTCGGCTACGGGACCGGCACGCCCATCTACTTCGACATGGAGGGCTACGACAACTCCAACACCTCCTGCAAGCAGGCCGTGCTGAACTTCCTGTCCGGATGGACGCAGGGACTGCACGCCGCCAGCTACCTCTCCGGGGTGTACAGCAGCGCGGCGTCCGGGATCGCCGACCTGGCCTCCCAGTACGGCACGAGCTACTCCTCGCCCGACGACATCTGGATCGCGGACTGGACCGGGGATCCTGTCCTGACCGACCCGTACGTGCCGAACGCCGACTGGGCCAGCCACCAGCGGCTGCACCAGTACTACGGCGGCCACGCCGAGACCTGGGGTGGCGCCGGCGTGAACATCGACGCCGACGTGGCCGACGGCGCGGTCGCGGGGCTGAGCACGGCGCCCAAGCCGCCGGCGTCGTTCGTGCTCGGCCAGCCCGACGCGCTCGCCGTGGCGCCCGGCTCGTCGGCCACGCTGCAGCTCGCGGTCGGTACCCGCGCGAACCACAAGGCGGGCACGGTCAACTGGCAGGTGCAGGCGCCGTCCGGCCTGACCGTCTCGCCCAGCAGCGGCAGCACGCCCGCCCCGGCCGGGAGCCAGACCACGGTCAGCGTCACCGTGACCGCCGGGGCCGGGACAGCGTCCGGGCGGTATGACCTGCCGGTCACCGCGACCCGGGGAGGCCGGCCGCTCGCCGAGACGTTCGAGCTGGTCAGCGTCGTGCCGGCCGGCCAGACGCTGCCGACGGCCAAGCCGGTCGTGCTCTACGCGGCCGACCCGTCCAGCAGGACCACGGCACAGCAGATCGCCGCCGCGCTCGCGCTGCCGGCCGCCGACGTGACCGGCACCTTCAGCACCGCCTGGACCGACCTGACCGGCGGCAAGGACCTGCTGCTGGCAGTGGGGCAGGCGGCGCTCAACGGGCTGTACTACAACCCCTGCGGCTGGTCCAACCCGGCGGGTACCGGCGCGGGCTCCACCCCGTTCTCCTACACCGGAGAGCCGCTGCGGCAGCCGCCCGGCACGAACCTCTTCGAGAACTCGTCCGGCAGCGGCACCGCGGCCACGAGCCAGCTGACCGCGGATCTGGCGCACTACGCGCTGGCCGGCACGCTGCCCGACGAGGGAACGCTGCCGCCCGGGCCGACCGCGCCGACGATGGCCTGCCTGGGCTCGCCCACGGTCCCCGCGCGCTGACAATCGCGCCGCGGTGGCGGAGGCGGACGGGAATCGAACCCGCCGGCGACGCTGCGCGCCGCCCCGTGGTTTTGAAGACCAGGAGGGCCACCAGGCACCCGCACGCCTCCGGGCCCGACTCTAGCCCCGCCGCATCCGGCGCGTGTCGTCGGGCAGCCGCTGCGTTACCGCCGCCCGGTCCAGGTACTCCAGCAGCGGGATCGCCACCCGCCGGGTGGTGTCGAGCGCCTGCCGCGCCTGCGCCGTGGTGAACGGCTGCGGCAGCCGCGCGAGCACCCGGGCCGCCTCCTCGTCAGCGCCGGGAGCGAGCACGAGCTCCGGGGCGATCCGCAGCAGCAGGCCGGCCCGCGCCGCGGCGGCGATCGCCTTGCGGTCCAGGCCGAGCTCGCGCAGCCGCCCGGCCTCCGGCGCGCGGAACGGGCTCGCCGCCAGCTCGGCGCGCAGCGTCTGCACGGCGCTCGCGACCTGCGGCGGCAAGGCCTGCGCGGCCGACTCCGGTCCGGCAGGTGATTGTGATGATTTTCCCGAACGGCGCTGCCCCAAGCCCGTCGCGCCCACCGCCGGCCCGTCGCCCGCTCGGACGTAGCCGTCCAGGACGCTCAGCGGATAGCCAGCCGCCTCGCGCCCCGGCCAGGCCGCCAGCGCCTCAACGAGGTGCCGGTCCGGCAGGCCGAGCGCCGCGCGGGCCGCGTCCAGCGGCATCCCGGGGGCGAGGGGATCCCGCGCCGCGTGCGCGGCCACCGCGTGCCCGAGCAGTTCGCGCAGCTCCGCCCAGTGCTCCGGGTCCGCCAGCCACCCCGCCGCCTGGACCACCCCAACGCTGGCCGGAGTGGCGCCGGCCTGCGCGACCGCCAGCCCCATCGCCCGCAGCTCGGCCGGGCGGGCCAGGCCGCGGCGGCGCAGCAGGTCGGCGGCGCCCGGCGGGTCGGGCCAGCCGCCCAGCTCCCGCCGCGCCGCTACCGCCGCGCCCCGCCGCGGCAGGGGCGGCGGGCTGACGTCGAGCACGATCGCGCCCGCGATGGCCGGCCAGCCGACCGGCCCGGTGGCCGCGCCGCCCTTCCCCGTGGCGGCGGCGAGCGCCCCCGCGGCAGCGGCCGCCCCCGCGCCGGCCCGGCGCGCCCCGCCCGGCAACACCCGCGCGGCGCCGGGGTCGCGCAGCAGTAGCCGGTCCGCGACGTGCAGCGGCAGCGGCTCGCGCAGGCTCAGCCGGGCGAACGGCCCGCCGAACTGCCGCACCCGCGCCACCGTCCGCGCCGACCCGATGTGCACGGTCATCTCCCGTGGCAGCCGCGGCGGCTCGTCCGGCCAGCCGCCGGGCGGGCCGGCCAGCCTGACGTCGATCGCGGCGGTCAGCGTCCAGCCGCCGGGCTCGACCAGCGTCATCCCCCGGGCCAGCGCGCCCGGCGGCGTGCCGCGCAGGTTGACCGCGACCCGGGCGACGCCGCGGGCCTGCGCGACCCTCTCGCTGAGCGACTCGATGGCCCGTATCCGGACCGGCCGCCCGGAGGGCGCGACCAGCAGCTCGTCTCCCGTGTGCACCGTTCCGGCCGCGAGCGTCCCGGTCACGACGGTGCCGCTGCCGGTCATGCTGAACACGCGGTCCACCCACAGCCGGACCGGAGCGCCGTCGTCCGGCGCGGGCAGGCCCGCGGCCAGCTCGGCGAGGGCGGCGCGCAGCTCGGGCAGGCCCGCGCCGGTCACCGAGCTGACCGCGACCGCGCGGACCCGGCCGAGGCTGGTCCGGGCGATCTCCTCGCTGGCCCGGCGCAGCGCGGGGCCGGGATCGGCGAGGTCGGCGCGCGTCACGGCGAGCAGCCCGCGGGAGATGCCCAGCGCGTCGATCGCCGCCAGGTGCTCGGCGGACTGCGGCATCCAGCCGCCGTCGGCGGCGACCACGAACAGCACCGCGGGCACCGGCCCGACGCCCGCCAGCATGTTCGGCACGAACCGCTCGTGCCCGGGCACGTCGACGAGGGCCAGCCGGCCGCCGTCCGGCAGGACCAGCCAGGCGAAGCCCAGGTCAATGGTCAGGCCGCGGCGGCGCTCCTCGGCCCACCGGTCGGGTTCCATCCCGGTGAGCGCCCGCACCAGCGCCGACTTGCCGTGATCCACGTGCCCGGCCGTGGCGATGACCTGCACGGCCGCTACCCCGAAGCCGCGGCGATGACCGCGTCGAGGACCAGGTCGTCGTCCTCGGCCGGGACGGCGCGCAGGTCGAGCAGCAGCCGTCCGGAGGTGACACGGCCGACCACCGCGGGGGCGTCTCCCCGGCGCACCGCGTCCCCGGCCCGGAGCGCGACGGCCAGCCCGGCCGGCAGGCTGACGGCCGCGCTCGGCAGCGGCACGCCCGGCGCGCCGCCGCCGCCGACCGCCGCCTCGGAAGGCACGGCGCGGGCGTCCACGCCGAGCGCGGTCAGCCGGGACGCCAGCCGCTGCGCCCGCGCCATCACGGCGGCCGCGTGGGTGGCCAGCGCCTCTCCGGCCGGCGGCCGGGGCCCGGCCAGCGTCGCCTCGAGCGCCGCCAGCGTGAGCTTGTCCACCCGCAGCGCCCGGGACAGCGGGTGCCGGGTGAGACGGCGCAGCAGCTCGGTGCGGCCGAGCAGCAGGCCCGCCTGCGGGCCGCCGAGCAGCTTGTCGCCGCTGGCGGTGACCAGCCCGGCGCCCGCGCGGAGCGCGGAATCGGCGTCCGGCTCGCCCGGCAGCGCCGGGCTGGGGGCGAGCAGCCCGGACCCGATGTCCGCGACGACGGGGACGCCGAGCCCGGCGAGCTCGGCGATAGAGGCTTCAGCGGTGAAGCCCTCGATGCGGTAGTTCGACGTGTGCACCTTGAGCAGGAACGCGGTCTGCGGGCCGATCGCCGCGCTGTAGTCGGCCGCGTTCGTCCGGTTGGTGGTGCCGACCTCGCGCAGCCGCGCGCCGGTGGATTCCATCAGCTCCGGCAGCCTGAACCCGTCGCCGATCTCGATCAGCTCGCCCCGGCTGACCACGATCTCCCGGCCGGACGCGAGCGCGGTCGCCGCGAGCACGAGCGCCGCCGCGTTGTTGTTCACCACCGCCGCGGCCTCCGCCGCGGGCACCGCGGCGGCGAGCGCGGCCAGGGTGCCGCGGCCGCGCCGGCCGCGCTCCCCCGACGCCAGGTCGAACTCGACGTCGGTGCAGCCGGCCGCCGCCTGCAGCGCCTCGCGCGCGGCGCGCGACAGCGGCGCGCGGCCGAGGTTGGTGTGCAGCAGGACGCCGGTCGCGTTGATCACCGGGACCAGCGTGGTGGGCCGGGCGGGCAGCCCGGCCACCGCCGCGTCCGCGACCGAATCCGGCGGGATCTCCCCCGCCCGCGCCGCCTGCTGCGCCCGGGACACCGCCTGCTTGACCAGCGCCCGGCCGAGGCGCTGTTCCGCGGCGACCAGCCGGGGATCGGCCAGCAGCACGTCGGTCCGCGGCACCAGCCGCCTGGTCCCGGCCCCGCCCGTCGCGGCGGAGCGGCCAGGGTCGCTGCCGCCCGTGGTCTCCACGAGCGCGACCCTATCCCGTTCGCCGGTTCCCGCGGGTCACCCGGTTCCCGCGGGCGGTTCCCGGCCCCTTTGTGCCGGCGGCTCCGCTGCCGGCGACTTATCCTGCCGGCGGTGGTTACGGCGCGAGATCATGGGTAGCCACGTGCGCAGTCCCTATTCCTCATGCATGGGAAGTGATCGTTGTGGCTGGGATACTGCGAGTTCCGCGGAGCCGCGGCGTGCTCAGCGGCGCGCTGCTCGTTCTGCTCGGAGCGTGGGGTGGCCTGATCCCGTTCATCGGGCCCTATTTCCACTACGCGTACAGCCCGGACCGCGGCTGGGTGTACAACTCCGGCCGGCTCTGGCTGGAGATCCTGCCCGGCGTCGGCGCGTTGCTCGGCGGCCTCATCGTGCTGGTGGCGGCCACCCGGCCGTTCGCGCTGTTCGGCGCGTGGCTGGCCGCGATGAGCGGAGCCTGGTTCGTCGTCGGCCAGCCGCTCAGCACGGTGTGGACGGCTGGCGGCAGCCCGGCCGCGGGTTACCCGGTCGGTGCCACGGTGGCCCGCGCGGTCGAGCAGGTCGGGTTCTTCACCGGCCTGGGCGCGGCCGTCATCTTCTTCGCCGCGCTGGCGCTCGGCCGGTTCACCGTCGTGGGCGCCCGCGAGGCCGGGCTCGCCGCCGAGGCCCGCGCCGCGGCCGACCGGGCCGCCGCGGCCGAGGCGGACGCGGAGAGGACCGCCGGCGACCAGGCCGCCGCGAGCCGGACCACCGTCGGCCCGGTGGCGGCCGAGCGGACCACCGTGCGGCAGCCTTCCGAGGAGTACTTCCCGCCGAAACAGTGGTGACCGCCGCACCCCGGCGCACACACATCGCTCCGACCCGCCCGGCGGTGGCGGCCCGCGCCGATGTCTCGCGGCGGTAGGCTCTGGCGTACTGTCCGCGGCACGGCTGCCCGGTCAGCCCGGTACACATGATCGAGTCACCCACCGTTGCGACAGCGGCCGGTCCGTCGCGGAGACCTGCCGCCGCGAGCCGGACGAGGTAGGACGATGGATCGAGCGGGCCGCGCAAGCGGCGACGACGGTCCCGCGCGCGCGGCGAACGGCGCGGCGGGCCCGGTCGCCGCTCCCCCGGCCACCTGGCGCTCGCGCTTGGCCGCCGCCGGGGACACGGCCGCGACGGGCCGGGCCGGGCCGCGGCCGGCCGGCGGCGGCCCGGCGTTCGGCTGGGTGCCCCGCTGGGCGCGTGGCGCCGTCGCCCGCCACCTGGTGATCCTCGCCGCCTACCTCGGCGCGGGAATCCTCGTGACCTGGCCGCGGGTCACCTACCTGTCCGACCACAAGCTGCCCGCCACGCGCGACGCCGGCGCGTACGTGTGGGGCTTCTGGTGGTTCGCACACCAGCTCGTGCACCTGTCCAACCCCTGGTTCACGCGCGCGATCGCCGCCCCGGCCGGCACGCAGCTGGGCTTCCACGCGCTCATGCCGCTGCCCGGCCTGCTGCTCACGCCGGTCACGCTGGCCTTCGGGCCGTCCGCCTCCTACAACCTGCTGTCCGTGCTGCTGCCGGGGCTGCTGTGCTACGCGATGTACCGGGTGGCACGGCTGTGGGTGCGCTCGCAGACCGCGGCTCTCGCCGCGGGCGCGTTCTTCGGCCTGTCCTCGATGATCGCCTACCAGAGCTGGTACCTGGTCAACCTCCCGGCGGGCGAGCTGTTCATCCCGCTGGCCCTGGAGGCCGCGGTGCTGCTGGGACGCC
>Ga0070706_100005271_pt1 | contig 12333 bp, 11 predicted proteins | sample KBSK5501metaG_FD_65476 | JGI IMG/M metagenome (GOLD analysis project Ga0070706, IMG submission 65476) | Corn, switchgrass and miscanthus rhizosphere microbial communities from Kellogg Biological Station, Michigan, USA - KBS K5-50-1 metaG | ecosystem: Host-associated > Plants > Roots >...
GCTCCTTAGCCTAAGTCAGTTGGATCTTTCCTTCATAGTAAGAGCCAAACAAAGAGCCAAAGGTGTTATCGCCGATCCGTGGGCGCCTCTGGACCGCGCCGCGGGCACGGTGAAGACTCGGTTTATTTCGACCGCACCAACCACTGCTGGGTTGGCGCCGTTTCCCTGGGCCACAAGGGAGGAAGGCGGGTCCGCCGGAAGGTGACCGGCAGGACGAAGACAGAGGTTAGGGCCAAGCTGCGCCAGCTACGCCACGAGCTGGACGACGGAGTCCGGTCCAGCGCAACCTACACAGTCGGCAATGCGCTGGACGATTGGCTTGCTGGGGGAATGCACGGCAGGTCCGATCGCACGGTGGAGCTCTACCGCGACACCGTTAAGCCGCTGAGGGAGCGGCTGGGCGACGTGAAGCTGCGGGACCTCACCGCGGGAGATGTCCAGGAGGCCCTGGATGGCCTCGCCGTGCAGCTGTCGACCCGCAGCCTGCAGATCATTCGCAACTGCCTTGAGCGGGCCATCCGGCATGCCGAGATCCGCGACCTGACCGGCCGGAATGTGGCGGCCTTGGTTAAGGCGCCGCAAGGAAGGCCAGGCCGCCCGTCCAAGAGCCTGACTCTCGACCAGGCGCAAGCCGTGCTGCACGCAGCCAGGGACACCCGCCTGTACGCCTATGTAGTGCTGTCAGTAACGACCGGGCTGAGGACCGAATAGGTACGGGCTCTTCGGTGGAGCGAAGTCGACCTCGACGCCAGCACGATCGCCGTTTACCGTGCCGTACGGGCCTCTGGCGACACGAAGACGCCGAAGAGCCGACGGGACTTGCTGCTACCGCAGCTCGCGGTCGAGGCGCTCCAGCAGCACCGCAAGAACCAGGCGGCCGACCGGCTGAGAGCTGGAGAGCTTTGGCAGGATCACGGCCTGGTCTTCGCCTCGGCTGTTGGCACGCAGCTGGATCGTTACAACGTGCGCCGCCTGACGACACGCTCGCACATGCCGAAAGTAGTGCGTTACGCGAGCAATTCTTATGCGTCGTTCAGCATGACCATTCGTGGCAGGTGATCATGTTGGGCGCACGGACCAACTGCTTTGATCTACTTGGGTGGTGGCCTGCCGAGTATGAATCCCTATGGATTTGATAGATTACCTATTGCAGAGCGCGCCGCTTAGCTGTTATGTGCTGGCCAGATGGCCCGCGGCGGAAGGTTGTCGTTCCCGGCCCGGCCGGGCCGCTGTCGAGGTGAGAGTGCACCGCCTCCAGCACCTCGCTGCAGGGCTCATCGTGCGGTTTCTCAGCTCATTTCTGATCCCCCAGTAGCCTCGCCGGAGGGCTGGTGCGGCCCGGCGGCGGATGCCGCGTGGGTCATGCCCAGCTCGGCCGCGTAGTCCTGGAGCATCTGGCGCAGTTGCCTGCGTCCCCGGTGCAGGCGTGACATCACGGTGCCGATCGGTGTGCCCATGATGTCAGCGATTTCCTGGTAGGCGAAGCCTTCCACATCGGCGAGGTACACGGCGATCCGGAAGGCTTCGGGCAGCACTTGCAAGGCCTCCTTGACGTGAGTGTCGGGCAGCCGCTCCAGAGCTTCCGCTTCGGCGGACTTCAGGCCGGACGAGGTGTGTGATGCGGCCCGGGCGAGCTGCCAGTCCTCGATCTCCTCCGCCTCGGAGCGCCGCGGTTCCCGCTGCCGCTTGCGGTAGGTGTTGATAAAGGTGTTGGTCAGGATCCGGAACAGCCACGCCTTAAGGTTGGTGCCCTCCTGGAATTGGTGGAACGATGCGTAGGCCTTCACGAAGGTCTCCTGCACCAGGTCCTCCGCGTCAGCTGGGTTGCGCGTCATCCGAATCGCAGCCGCGTACAACTGATCCAGGTAGGGGAGCACATCACGCTCGAAACGGCCCCTACGCTGCTCAAGGGTCTCCGGGACCGGGCCCACCTCCGCCGGTATCGCCGGGGACAGCTGGACGTTGATAGACAGAGGTTTCATAACAGGCCCTTCGCCGAATGGCCAGTGCGGCCGCCGGGCAGGGCGACGGTGAGTGCGGGGAACCGGTCGCTCGGGTGCAGCAGGTTTGCCTTGGCCATGTACCGTTAGCGCCTGCGTGCCTCGCGGGTCTTAGCAACGCCAGCGCGGTCGTGTGCTCCCCTCCGCTCGTCTGCAGGGCCGGCTGGCCCTCGCGCTCTCCCGTGCGGTGTCACGACGTAGGACCAAGCCTGCCGCCCCCTTTGGCCCGAATAAGGGGTGACGAACAGCGCACTGGCGAGGGGTGATCATACGGCTGAGAAGGAGTTTGTCGTCCCTGCCGGCCTGGATGCTGAGTCAGCAGGGTGGCTGCGGGCGCTGGCCGGGGCTGGCCCGCGGCGGGAAGCCGCGCTGGTACGGCTGCACGAGCTGCTGGTGCGCATCGCACGGGGTGAGGCCGCTCGGCGTGGCCCGCGGCTGCGGATCACCGGGCCCGAGCTCGATGACCTGGCCTATCAGGCGGCGGCCGATGCGCTGGTGGCCATCACGGGCAAGCTCGGGCAGTTCCGGGGGGAGAGCCGGTTCACCACCTGGGCGTACAAGTTCGTGATCTTCGAAGTGTCGGCCAAGATCGGGCGGCATTTCTGGCGGCACCCGGCCGTTCCGCTGGACGCCGAGGACTGGTCCCGGCTGCCTGGCCGGTTCGGTGCTGACCCCGCTCACCAGGCCGAGTGGGGGGATCTGTTTGCCGCGCTGCGCCGGGCGGTGGACTGCGAGTTGACTCCCCGGCAGCGGGAGGTGTTCGTCGCGATCGTGCTCAACGATGTCCCGCTGGATGCCCTGGTGATCAATCTCGGCTGCAGCCGCAACGCGATCTACCAGGTGTTGTTCGGCGCCCGGCGCAAGCTGCGGGCGGCGTTGGCTGCTGGCGGGTACCTGGGCCACGACAGTGTGGGGCGCTCATGAACGGCTGGTCGGCGCTGGACCGGTTCCTGCGGATTGATCCGCGGGATGTGGGCTGCGCCGAGGCGATGGAGATGTTGCACGTCTACGCCGAGCTGGTGGCTTCCGGCGAACCGGCGGAGCAGCGTTACCCGGGCATCGCGGCGCACCTGCACGCGTGCGGCCCGTGCGGGGAGGACTTCGAGGGCCTGCTGGCCGCCATCTGCGGCGAGGCGCACTGACCGCCGCCCATTGCTGCCCGGGGAATGTGCGCTCCTTACCCGCTGATGTTGACGTCGAGGCTGACGACGGGGCAGTTGACGATGAATCCGCTGGGGCCGAACGGAGCACCGGCGGGGAAGCCGGTGGCAAGACCATTGGTGACCTGCTGCTGGGCGGTGGAGAAGTCGGTCTGGCGAAGGTTGAGGCCTTCCGCGACGGCGGTGTCCGTCCATGTCTCGAAGTGGATGTCCCACATGGGGCTGTAGTCGAATTGGGCCGTTGGTTCCGGCACTTCCTTCAAGATGTTGAGCGGTGATTCCTGGTCGAGGATGGCCGCGTTCTCGCCCTGCCGCTGGGGGCTGGTGGTGCCGGTCTGGCCGTTAGTGAAGGCGATAAGCGGCTCGCGGGAACAGTTCGCCGCAACGACTGCGGGATCAGCGCAACCCGGTGAGGGCGCTGCGTTGAGGTTGGGCGCGTAGGTCACGTCCTCGATGGCGGCCGCGGTCTTGTCGGAGGAGTCGAAGGAGGCGTAGTGAACGCTCTGGTTGTCATAGCAGCCGTCTGTTTCGCGATAGCTGACTGTGCTGTGATTCGGGGCGATCGAGACGATCTTGTCTGCCTGACCGGTGGCGTTGGCGATCTGCGGGGCGTCGAGCACCACCGTTGTGTCGCGGAAGATCACCTGGACCAGCGGGCTGTATCCCGGTTCGCCGACGGCGCCGGGCTGTGCCGTCAGCGGGGGGAATCCTTGGGCTGAGGGGGTTAGGACGCGTGCCGGTGAGAAGTCAACCGACGCGGGGAAGTCGATGCCGTTCCCGCTTCCGATCTGCGAGGCGGAGACCTGAACGGCTGCCGTTCCCGCGGCCTGGGCGAGCTTTGGCGTGTAGTTGACGCCCAGTGCCTGTGCCACGCTCAAGTTGGAGGCGTCGGTGATGACGTAGTAGACGTCGCGTCCCTGGCTGGTGCCCCGGTAGAGCGGGTAAGTCACCACGGTCGCGTCGGCGTTTTCTCTGAAGCTGGTTGGCCCCTGGACGGTGGCGGGCTCAAAGAACGAGTCCGGGCCGAACACGACGTGGTCGACGCCGACCTGCGCGAAGCAGCGCGCTGGGACCTGCGGTTGGCTCGCGGCCAGCGCCGTCCCCGGGGGCGCCGCTGCCAGCGCCCCAGCCGGCGCCAGTACCGCCGCGAGCACGACCGCGCGGGTAATGACGGCGCGGGAGATAGGTCTGCTGAAGGCGTTTATGGCTTCTCACTTCCTTCGGACTGGCCGGGCAGCGGCGGGACCACGCCCGGGATATGTGACCTCGCCAGTTCCTTTGAGCGTGGCCAGGCCGGTTTCATGGTGCCCGCTGGCCGCGTTTGGCGCCGGCCGGGGGGCCACCGGGTGCTTTGGCCCGGTGGCCCCGGCGCTAGAAGCGGCTTGCCGCCTGGTGGGTCAGGACGACGCGAAGGCGACGATCGGGCAGTTGACGATGATGCCGCTGGCGGCGAACGTGGTGCCCTGCGCGGTCCCGTTGAACCCGACGACGGTCCCGTGATCGGCGAGTTCCTGGACAGTGCCGAAGTCCGTTTGCAGCGTGCGCTGGCCGACCGGCACCTGCCACTGGGTCAGGTGCGCGTCCCACATCGGGCTGTAGCGGCCCTGGGTGGGGTTCCAGCGCAGCACGTTCAGCGGGTCGAGCCCGTCGAGGATGGCAGAGTTCAGCCCCTGCCGGTTGGGGTTCGTGGCGCCGGTTTGCCCGTTGGTGAAGGCGGCCAGGGAGGCGCGCGCTGAAGCCGTGCTGTCGTCGTTGAGGGTAGGCAGGTTGTTCAGCGCCGGCGCATAGGTGACGTGCTCAATTGTGGCCGCGACCGGATCGGAGGAGTCGAACGAGGCGTAGCGCAACGCCTTGCCGCCCTGGAAGCCGTCGGTTTCCTTGTAGGTCACCGTCATGTTCGTGAAATCGATGTTGGCGACCTTGAAGGCCCGGCCGGTGTTATTGGCGACCTGCGGGGCGTTTAGCACGACACCGTCCGGCAGCTGGATCAGGGGACTGTAGCCGGGGCCGCCCACCGCGGGCGGGTTGGCGGCGGCGGGCGGGAAGCCGGTCGGGCCGGGGGTCAGCGTGAAGCCCGGCGTCGGGTTGAAGTTGACCGTCGCGGGAAACACGATCGTCCCGTCAGGGTTGACGCTGACCTTCTCCACACCCGCGGTGTTGGCGGCGTTGGCTAGCTTTTGCGAGGTGTTGACTCCCATCGCCGCCGCGACCGAGCCATCGGAGGCGTCCGTGACGACGTAGTACACCGGTTGGCCGTTGCTGATTCCCTGGTGCAACGGGAAGGTGACGGTACCGTCCGGGTGCTCGACTGCGCTGGTGATGAACTGCGCCCCCGGGCACGCGCCGCAGTTGCCGCCCGGGGTGGATGCGCTTGCCGGGCTGACCAGCACACCGGCCGGAGCGGCAGCAGCGGCCAGCGCCGCGCAGCCGAGCGCTATCGTCAACAACGTCGCTCTGAAAGGTTTGGTTTTGCGAGATCTCTTCATGGTTTCGCCCCTTCATGCTGTTCGGTCACTGCCTTAGGCAGGCTGCTTTCATCTGGCCTCCTTCGGGATCCGGCTGAGGCTTCACAGGCGACGGAGCCAGGATGCACGCGAGCCCTGAGTGACGTCGCAGCGCCGACTGAGCCACGCAGGACGCGCCTGACCCCGAAACGGTCCTCAAGAGCACGGCGACCGGCCTGCCTGCGCGTCCACCCGAAGATCAATCAACGCCACTGTCTTAGGTGTTTGTAACTGCTGGACCCCGGAGCGGGACTGGCGTCCTGCCCGAGGTGTCCTGGTGTGCCGTGAGCGTTTTTCGGGGTGATGAGCGGCGGCTCCTGGTATGGGACTGGCGTCTCAGTCAATTCCGCCCAGAAGCCGTGCATAGAGTTCTGCCCTGTTTCGCCTGCTTCCGCCGTCGGTGCCGGTGGTGACACCGTCGGCGGCCAGCCGGGAGCGCCGTCGCCATGCGGCCAGGTGACCCGTGTTTCCAGGCCGTGGCGAGAAGTCCGCGCTGGTCGCTGGGCCGGGCACGGGGCGGCCGGTGCCCGCCGGTGAGTACCTCGCGTGATGCCATCGGGTGATCGCGATGGCGCTGGCGCCGGAGGCGGACGCCCCGAAGGTGATCGGGTCATCGGGTACGGCGGATAACCTCGCGCCATTCCCTCAGGCCCGCGCCGTCAACCGCCATTGCGGCCGGGACCTGGGACACCTTTGGGCTTGAGTCCGGCCCGTCACCGGACGGGGAGCAGGCCCTGACCCGGCGGCCGGTGCGGCGTCACCCGGAGGTCTTCGCGCCTGGCCGCCAGTTCGTGATGACCGCAAACACCGTGACGGCGGCCAGCCCCGCCGACACCAGCGATCTGTTGCGCATCGAATGCTCCCCTTCACCGGAGGACCGGCTCACGTAATGTCTGAGCCCCGTCAGCGTCGGCTGAATGCGGCCGGAGCGGGGAGGCCAGTCCGGCACAGGGCCGTGGCCGAGCCCCTTGCAGCCGCGGTGATCCGATGATCAGGTCGGCATGCCCGTGAGGCTTGGCTGGGGCTGCCCGGTGACCGCATCGCTGGCAGTCATCCGCTGCAGCCCGGGCCGAGACCTAAGAGTCATCTCTGCGTGGACGCAAATCGAGTGGAGCAAATCGCGCCCGCGGCGAGAGGGAACCTGGTGAGCTGCGGCGATCGCGCCGCAGGTAAACGTAACCGGAAGCTCGATCGCCTGAGAGTGAGGCAGCGCATGCGCGTAGAGAAAGAGAATCGGGGGAGCCTCGTAGTCCGCCTGTTCGGGCCGCTTGCGATCGAAGACGGCACCCGTACGCTAGGTCCGCGTGACCTGGGAGGCGCCCGGCCGAAGCAGGTGCTTGAGATCCTGCTCGCCGCCCGCGGCCATCGCGTGACGACCGAACGCCTAGCCGACCTGCTCTGGCCGCGGCAGCAGCCGCAGAATCCGGCCGGCTCGCTCCAGACCTTTGTCTCGGCGCTGCGGCGTCATCTCACCAACAACCGCGCGCGGGCACGCGAGCTTGTCGTCACCGAGGCGGAGGCGTACCGATTCGCGACCGACCTCGTCAACTTCGACCTTGACCGTTTCGATGAGCTTGTCGAGTGGTCGACACGCGAGCCAACCGGGGCGGCGCGGCGCTCGCTAGCGCAGGCGCTGGCGCTGGTACGCGGTGAACTACTCGAGGACGAACCGTACGCCCAATGGGCGCAGGATCTGCGCGGTACCTACCAGGCGCGGGTGCTGGGCGCGCACCTAGACGCCGCGGACGCCGCACTCGCCGAACTCGACTACCCCAACGCCCTAGCCCACACCAACGCCGCCGCTTCGCTCGATCGCTTCAGCGAGCGCGCACAGCGAACGGCGATGCTTGCCCTCTACGCCCTTGGCCGCCAGCACGAGGCCTTGCAGATATACCGTCACTTCTGCGACCGGATCAGCAGCGAACTTGGGCTCGAACCGACCGTGCAAACCCGCGCGCTGCAATCGGCAATCCTCCGCCAGGAAGACGTCCGCGCACTCATACCGCGCCCGGTCGAACGGGCGCGCCGAGACGCGGGGAAGCGCAGCGTGCGCCTGCTCGGCCGGGCGGCTGAACTCGCCGCGCTGGAGCGCGCCGTCCGGCAGGCGCTCGGCGGATCGTTCGCGTTTTTGCTGATCGAGGGAGAGGCAGGGCTGGGAAAGACGCGCCTGCTCGACGAACTCGCGACGAGCCTCGCTGGCGTGCGCATCGGGTGCGCGAGCTGCTCCGAGCTCGAGCGCCACCTTCCCTACGTCCCGCTCGCCACGGCACTTCGGGACGCGCTTACCGGGGCCGAGCTTACCGGGCAGCACGCGGCGGCGCTTGGCAAGATCGTGCCCGAACTCACGCCCGCCGACCCGCCCGCAGAGTTCGCGGAGATCGACGTGCTGGAAGCGCTCGTCGAGGTCCTCGCCAAGCACGCCCCGCTGGTACTTCTCCTCGACGACCTCCAGTGGGCCGACCGGGCGACGGTCACCGCGCTCAGCTATCTGCAGCGCCGCCGCGCGGCGATCCCGGCCGCGCTCGCAGCTGCCGTCCGGACTGAAGACGCGCCGCCCGGCCACTTGGCCCGCCGTCTAAGGCCGGACGTGATCGTGCGGCTCAGCCCCCTGACCCCCGCCGAGCTCGCGCCGCTGGCAGTACCTGACCTGCACGAGTCCACAGGCGGAAATCCCCAGCTCGTAGTCGAGACGGTGACCAGCGGCAGTTGCGGCGAGCTCCCCGCGACCCTCGCGGAAACGGTGCTGGCTCGCTGCCAATCCGAGGGCGCCGCGTCCTATCGCGTGCTCCTGGCCGCCTCCACGCTGGAGCAGCCGTTCGACCCCGAACCGCTCGCGGCCCTCTTGCGAGCTGACGTGGCCGAGCTAACTGAGGAGCTTGAGCGTCTTTGTGAACGCCGCATCCTCCGCGTCGGCGGCCCGCGATTCGGGTTCCGTTACGGCCTCGTGCGCGAGGTGCTGCTCGCGAGCCTGTCACCTGCCCGCCGACGGCTCCTCCGACAGCGGCTCGACCACCCCGGCGACCAGGTCGGCGATCCGGCATTCATAGTCGATCCTTTCGGCGACCGGATCCTCGCGGCCAACCGCGCGGGCTGCGCGCTGCTTGGCTACACCCGCGAGGAGCTGCTCGCCACCCCCGTCTCTCACGTACACCCCGCCGACCTGCCCCAGCTTCGCGAGTTCTTCAACCGTGTCCTCAAGGACGGGCAGGGCTCAACGGTCAAGCTCACCTGCCAGACGAAATGGGGAACCTTCCTCCCCATCGAGATGGCGCTGTTTGCGTTCGGATGCGGCGGCCACCTCCGCATCCTGGGACTCCTGCACGACCGCAGCGAACACCGCCAACCCAAACCAGGCGGCTGAACCTGGCTAGCACCGGGGCTCAGACACCGTACCGACGCGGGTCAGGCGCTGACTCCAGCATCAACGACGTGCCCACTAACTCGACCGCCATCTCGCACCCATTTACAGCAACTGCAATCGTGGCGGCGATCCCAGCCATTTCAACGGAGCGGTGGGCCCGCAACCAACCCGGCCGCGCCGTGACAATGGCTGCGTCCGCCCCCCCGCGGCTGCCGACACATCGCGGGCCCCGGCCGGCTCAGCCGGCGCTCAGGCAGCACTCAGCGCCTATGTACACCGGGGCCACGAGGAGCGCAGCTAAGCCCGCCCCGGCGGCGCGAACGAGCAGACAGAGAAAACCTCGGCGTCACAGCCATTGGTGACCAGCTGTGCCCCCGGACCTACGACAGCAGCGGCAGCGAACGTCGCCGATCGAACGCCGATAACATCCTCGCTCCACACTGGAGACAAGGCCGGCATCTGTCGGCCATCAAGCACGACGGCCCAGCCGGACGGGAATGTTCAAGAAGCCACCATCGCGGCCTCTCAGCCGATCCCGCAGCCATATAAGGCCTCGTTATGGGCGCTCACCCGGCGTCTGCAGCCCACATCCGAGAGCTGCCCATAACGAAAGCCTCTTTGTGTCAAGGGGTTCCGTCGGTCTTTTTGCTGGCGTGTGACGTCCTTCGGGCGCGGTGGGTTCACCGGCGAATCTTGGCCCCTGGCCTTCCTCGTGGCCGAGTGTGGCCGTCGTCTCGCCGCGCCTCCAGGTCCTTCGTCCTCGCTTCGTTGCGGGCGCTGTCTCCACCTGGACCTGCGGTTTCGCCGACGGCAGGATGGCAGCGGTCGAGGAATGCCCAGCCCTGCCCCAGGCACCGGCCGGCTGGAGCGCGATGGGGCCAGATCTCAGGTGCCTGGCAGGGCCAGGTGCCAGGTTGCTGGCCGCGGTCGTAGGGTGGTGGCGGGGCCCGGGAGTGGCTTGCCCGAAGAGCCGGTGCCGGGGGTGTGAGCCGGCCCGGTCGGGCTCGTCCCGGCCGCCTACACGGCGACGGTGAGCTTCTTCCTGGTCTCGCGGATCCGGGCGTCGATGCCGCGCAGGTCCTCCAGGAAGGCCGCGGCGAGCTCGCAGCGGGCTGCGTCCACGGCCCCCCGCTGGCCTGATTGGGCCCAGGAGCCGGGCGGCGGCAGTTGCGGTGATCGCCTTGGAGACACCGCCGGGGATCAGCTCGCAGAGCACGGCGTGCAGCCGGCCGGCGGCCTGGTTGCGCAAACGGGCCAGGTCGCGGTGGCGCTTTGACGATATCTTCAGCACCGCCGCGTGATCATCGGCCCTGACCTGCCGGACGCCGGCCGACCGCAGCGCGGCGACCGCCACCGACCGGGCATCGTTGGGATCGTTTTGTTAATGTCACCGGTCGCCAGCAGCCGCGCCCGGGCGGCCAGCTTGGGCGGCACATCCAGCACCCGCTCACCAGCGGACAGCAGCTGCTGGGCCACCAGATGGCCGATGCCCTCAGCGCCCTCGACTGCCCAGGTCCGCTGCGGCCAGGCCGCGGCGGACGCCTGCCCGTTCTCGTCCGCGCCCACCCCGATCCAGGTCACGTGGGACGGCGGCCCGGCTAGCTACGCCATGTGCGCAATCGGCGCGCTCGGCATGTCCGCCATGCTCGACCGGCCGGTCACCATCACCGCCGCCGAACCCGACAGCGGCCGCATCATCTGCGTCAAGGCCGGCCGCGGCCGGGCCCGGTGGCGTCCCCGCACCGCCGTCGTCTTCGCCGGCGCCGCCGGCGATGCCTGCCAGGCCTGGGCAGACCGGTGCTGCGGGACGTCAACTTATTTACCAGTGCCCGGGCCGCACGCGACTGGGCGGGCCGCCACCTTGACGTCAGCGGGAGGGTGCTGCGCCAGGCCCGGGCGCTGAGGCACGGTATCGCCGAATTCGCAATCCCTGATGACGCGCCCAGCCGGCGGTCCCCGCTGACCGCCCAGAGCCGGCCGCTGGCCCGCACCGTCCTGGCTACAACAGGGCCAGGACGGGCAGCCCGTGGCCGCCCAGCATTGCCCGCCCGCTTGCACAGCGCGGTTCGGCATGAGCGTTTGCTTCGGATTCGCTCAAAATTCGCTGTAGGGGCCGCTGCGTACCGCCGCAGGCACGAATACCAGGTGAGCCAACAAGCGGGGCGCCAGCTGGCCGCCGGCCAGGACGGGCCCCGCCGCAGGAAAGGACAACCGATGAAGCTCACCTCACGCGGATCCGCCATGGTGCCCGGCACCAGCCCCGCGGCGGCCACGGCCGTGACTGCAGAGCACCCGGCGGCCATCGCCGGGCGGCTGCTGGTCCGGTACGGGCTGGTCGTCGTCATCGCCTGGATCGGCGCGCTGAAGTACACCAGCTACGAAGCCACCGCCATCCAGCCGCTGATCGCCCACAGCCCGCTGCTGAGCTGGCTGTATCACATCTTCAGCGTCCGCGCGCTGGCTGCCGTGTTCGGCACCGCCGAGATCATCGCGGCGCTGCTGATCGCGCTGCGGCCCATCTGGCCGCGGGTCTCGGCGGCCGGCAGCGCGTTCGGCGTGCTGCTGTTCGCCAGCACGCTGAGTTTCCTGTTCACCACGCCGGGGGTCACCGCCGCGGGCGGGTTCCCGGTGCTGTCGGTGCTGCCCGGCCAGTTTCTGCTCAAGGACATCGTGCTGATCGGCGCGGCGCTGTGGACGCTGGGCGACTCGCTCGGCGCCGCCCGGGCGCCCGCCCGCCCCGGCAGGTGAGCGTGATGGCGGGGGTAGCTGGGTTTCGATCTGCCGTTTGGTGCCCGGACACGCAACTTCCTCTTTTCGGCTATGTGAGCAAGCGGGTCGCGCGCCGGCCGACTGGTGGGGCGTACAGATCACCCTGCTCGGCGCGGAATCGACGGCGTGTCGGCAGGCTGAGACTGGAGCGCCGAACGGCGGCTACGCGCGCGCAGGCGCCGACCGGGCCCTGGTCACCGAGCGTCACCCGGCTCTTGGCCCGAATTCGCACGGTTGCCGAATCCGGCGTCGATCGAGGCTCAGATTCGGGTGTGGAGGTCGAGGCGCGGATCGGCAGTTATGCTCGGTCGAGCCAATGCCGCACCGACCCGTCGAACGGCCAGTCACCGGCTGTAGGTGACGCCTAGCTCACGAGTGTCGGCTAGCGCAGCGGGCGGAAGGCGGCGCGCAACTCTTCGGAGAAGAGCCCCGGTTCCTCCCAAGCGGCGAAGTGACCGCCCTTGTCCACCTCGTTGAAGTAGATGACGTTGGGGTACGCCTTCTCGACCCAGCTGCGCGGGGTCCGCCAGATCTCCCCG
>Ga0070706_100005272_pt1 | contig 12332 bp, 16 predicted proteins | sample KBSK5501metaG_FD_65476 | JGI IMG/M metagenome (GOLD analysis project Ga0070706, IMG submission 65476) | Corn, switchgrass and miscanthus rhizosphere microbial communities from Kellogg Biological Station, Michigan, USA - KBS K5-50-1 metaG | ecosystem: Host-associated > Plants > Roots >...
AGGTGCAAAGGCCATGAAGCGAGGCCTGCCCTTGATTGAGACGCTGACGCATATCATTGCCAGTTTTAACCCTTGACGCATATGCCCACAGTTCCGGCGAGGTTATGGTATTAATGACAAACCAGGCTCCGTGTGATTTTGGCAGAAGATCGCGCTCTTCTCAGCGTCATTCAGTGTACTACTGTTGAGCTTACTTTTCAAGCATACTGGCGAGCCAGGAAAAAGCATATTTATTTGATCACTGTTGGAGTGTGAACGCGAATCGCTTTTTGCTTCCTGCCAGTTCGAAACCTCATCCAATTGCGCTAGCTGTGCAGCTGTAATTGTGAAATCAAGTGCGGCAAAGCTTTGCTGTAATTGTTCAACGGAGTTAGCACCGATGATTGCGCTGTGATGACCGGTTGAGCTAGAAGCCAGGCGAGGGACAGACCTAATCATGCTCTTAGGTCCCATGAAAGGTTGGGTTTCGCTTCTCTTGAAATGCCGCAACCGCCTCTCGATGGTCATTCGTCGCAAAGGTCAGCATCTCATAACTGATCGATGCATCCATCACACTATGGGCGATCTGCTTGAGGCCAATGTTCACCGCTGTTTTCGTCCAGCGGATCGCCTTCGTCGCCCCAGTAGCGAGTCGCTCTGCTTCTGTCTTTCCGCCTTCATACTGCTCTGTGATAGTCATGGCGTAACCCGCCCAAGATGGGAATGCCGATGATCTTGTCATTCGGGTGATACGATAGAGCGGGTGAGGCTAGTGGCTCTGGTGGCTCGGGGAGTCGCTGATGTATACCTTGCTGTGGTCGTGCCCGATTGAAATATACCACATGCTGATTGAGCACGCGCTGGAGCTGCTTCTCGTGGTGAATCAGGAAGGAATCGAGACATTCGCGACGCACGCTACCCAGAAACCGTCCACAGATGGCACTTGCTCGTGGGGCTCGATAAGCGTTCTGAGCAATTTGATGTTGGTCACGGCTGCCACACGAGCAAAGCATGATCCGAACTTGCAATCCGGCCACTTGTGTTTTTGCTACCCAACAGGTATACTTCTTCCGAATGAACTATTGGGTAGCACCTGGACACCTTATATAGGTAGCACAGCGCAGAAGGAGGTGCATCTGGTATGCCTAAAGCTGCGCCGTATCGTTTGACCTGGGACTCTGAGCAGGAGGTCTATACACTCCGTGACAACTCCAGCGAGCGAACGCTCGCCGTGACCCCACATAGTCAGGAGTGGTTCGCCTTGCTGGCGAACATCCCGTCTTTCACCTTCAGCGGCCAGCACGGTCAACTCACAGTGCGCCAGGAGGCTAGGCCGGGCGGTGGGGCGTATTGGTACGCCTACCGGAGAACCGGGAAGAGGATGGTCAAGAAATACCTGGGCCGGACTCTCGAACTCACCCTTGCTCTCCTAGAGGAGGTCGCTCGCGAGATCGCGACTTCGTCTGCCTTCCACTCCAAGCAGGAACCGCTTGTCCGCGACCCGTCGTTAGAACAGGCCTATCAAAGTCCGCAGGCCTATCTCTCCTCCCCTGCACCCTTCAACGCGAGCGAGGCGCTTCATAGCTCCCCTAAGTCTAAGCCAGTGTGGAAGACGCCCGCCTTTCTCACACCGTTCATTGGTCGTCAACAGGAGATGGCTGCAATTTGTGCACTCCTTTCACGTCCCGAGGTACGTATGCTCACGCTATGGGGAACGGGCGGGATCGGCAAGACGCGCCTAGCAATCGAGGCCGCGGGTATGATGCGCACGTCCTTTGCCGATGGGGTGAGCTTCGTTGGCTTGGCTCCCATCAGAGATCCCGATCTCGTGATGCAGACCATCGCACGTGCGTTGAGCATCCAGGAAACAGAGGAGCGGTCCTTGATCGAGCAGATGCAAGCCGAATTGCGCGAGAAAGATCTCCTCTTGGTGCTAGACAACCTTGAGCAGGTTGCCACCTCCACTCCGGCTGTGGAAGAGCTTCTGCTAGCATGTCCCTATGTGAAGGTCCTGGTCACCAGCCGAGAGGTGCTGCGCCTGCAAGCAGAGCGCCTTTTCCTCGTGCCTCCATTCACACTCCCTGACCTGAAAGAGCTTCCAAAGTACGAGGTGCTCGTGCGATACGCGGCAATCGCTCTCTTTCAGCAACGCGCCCGGGCCGTCACGCCCACTTTCCACGTTACCCCAGCAAATGTGCGAGCCATTGCGGAGATCTGCGTGCGTCTGGATGGACTGCCGTTGGCCATAGAACTGGCGGCGGCACGCATTCGCTTGTTGCCGCCACAGGCACTCCTAAGCCGACTGATGTCTCGATTGCAGGTACTCACGGGTGGAGCACGTACGCTCCCAACGCGCCAGCAAACCTTGCGTAATACGCTGCAATGGAGTTACGATCTATTGGACGCCCAAGAGCAGCAGCTCTTTCGGCGCCTCTCGATCTTCGTTGGCGGCTGCGAACTTTTGGCGGTGGAGGCTCTCTGTCGTGGGGTAGGGGATCAGAGCTCAGATGTGTTGAATGTCATTGCCTCGCTGCTCGATAAAAGCCTGATCCTGCAGGATGAGCAGGCAGGCGACGAACCACGTTTTATGATGCTGGAAACCATGCGTGAGTTTGGGCTGGAGGCACTGGTGGCCTCTGGGGAGATAGAGGCCATCCGACAGGCCCACGCTGACTACTACCTGCGTCTTTCAGAGGAGGCGGAGCCCGAGTGGGAAGGCCCCCAGCAAGCGGCGTGGTCGGAGCGATTAGAGCGAGAACATGACAATGTGCGAGCGGCAATGCAGTGGTCGCTGGAGCAAGGGGAGACAGGACACAACTGGGAACTCGCCTTGCGGTTTGGGGTAGCACTGCGCAGGTTCTGGCAGGTGCGTGGGTACTTGAGTGAAGGACGGACCTTTCTGGAACAGGTATTGGCAAAAAGTGCGGGAATCGTGGCAGCGGTGCGCGTCAAGGCGCTCATCGCTCTGGGGCATGTTGCCGTCATCCAGAGCGACTTTGATCGGGTCGAGGCGGCGTGCAAAGAGAGCTTGATATTGTGCCAGGAACTTGGAGACATTGCGGGCAGCGCACGCACCCTCTATCTGCTGGGATGGACCTCATGGATGAAAGGCGACCTGGCCTCAGCACGCGCACTGCTCGAGCAGACGGTGGCGCTTTTCAGGCAGGTAGGCGACAAGACAGGTATCGCCTGGTCGTTCATGCATTTGGGATTCACGGCCAGCAGACAGGGCGACTATGCCAAAGGACGCACGTTGTTCGAGGAGAATCTGACGAGGCAACGGGAGCTAGGAAACAAGAGGGGCATTGCCTTTTCGCTCTGCTTGTTTGCCCTGATGCTTGTTGATGCCCAATACGACTTGACGACCGTCAGCTCGATGCTCGAGGAAAGTCTTGCACTCTTCAGGGGATTAGGCGACAAGTGGGGAGTGGCCTCAGTCAGCATGGTCTTGGGACGGGTGGCCTTGCTGCAAGGCGATGTGACCACAGCACGCTCCCTGGCTGAGGAGAGCGTGCGACTCTGTAGGGAGGTTGGGCATAGGTGGGATACAATCCAGTCGATTGCCATCTTAGCGAAGGTAGCCGATGCCCAGCATGATCGAGCGGCAGCACTCGCATTGTATCAAAAGAGCCTTGATTTAGCCAGAGAGGTGGGCGACAAGATGCTCATTGCCTCGGGCCTGGAAGGTTTGGGGGGAGTGGTCGCAACACAAGGAGATCCCATGTGGGCTACACGGCTTTGGGGAGCCGCGGGGGCCTTGCGTGACACGATTGGCGCTCCCATGCCACCTATCGAGCGTGCGGGCTATGAACAAGCGACGGCTGCTGTCCGCATGCATCTGGGCGAGAAAGCCTTCGCCGCCGCATGGGCTGAAGGACGAATGTTGACGCCAGAGCAAGTCCTCCTGGCGCGAGGTTCGGAAACAACGCGCCAACAAAGCTCGGCTGGAGCCGTAGCGGCTTCTCTCGCTAAAGCTCCTCCCTATCCTGCCGGGCTCACGACTCGGGAGGTGGAGGTGCTGAGACTGGTAACCCAGGGACTGACCGACATTCAGGTAGCGGAACAACTCATCATCAGCCCCCGCACCGTCAACTCGCACCTGACCTCCATCTACAACAAATTAGGCGTTGACTCTCGCGCGGCCGCCACGCGCTTTGCCTTCGAGCATCGGCTCGTCTGACCCAAGCGCCTCTCGTGACTCGGCGGACGCGCGTTCTCAGTTCGCTGTTTTCAGAGCAAGTGTCCACCTTCCAGCGCTAGCATGCTCCGATCTATCTCATCTCGCTCAGCAGCTTCTCCGACCTCTCGCTGTGTAGGGACTGACGCAGTGCTTCTGTCCGATCCAAGCGGGAAAGATACGTACTCGACTACGTTCTTTTACGGATACGTAACTATCATGCACAGGCTAGACTGCTCTTAGTCAAGAGTGATCTGAGCACCCCACCGGAGAACTCAGATAAGCGAGTACATGTTGATGCCCAAGAGCAACGTGACTTGCAATTGTGCGCTCAATGCGTCACAAGAAAGGAAAAATATATGGCTATCACGTCAGCAGAGATGGTTCTGCGCCAGAGCCGCGAGACAACCATCAGGGAGCACATCGATTCAGAGAACCATCACGATCCAGACAGAGCGGTGGCGACGTTCTCCAGCTACCGGGCCAGTTACGACGTTCCTGCCATGGGAGAGGCTGGGCAGCCCGCCGACGCCAACGCCGTCCGAGCAATGTGGGTAGGTATCATAGCGGCCTTCCCGGACATCCATATCGAACATGGACCACTCTATCACGGCGATACCCATGTTTTCGTGGAGGTTCGTATGACGGGAACTCAGCAGGGGGACTTTGCAGGTATTGCTGCAACTGGACGCTCATTCGATACCCGAGTGGCCTGCCTGTATGAGTTCGAGGAGGACCAATTGGTATGTGAGCGGGTCTACTTCGACTTCGCTGACATCATGCGCCAACTCGGCGTGCTACCGATGTGAGTTTTTCCAATGCAGAGCGAAAGAGATCGTGAGAAAAGTTCTCTCGCTCTGCTCCGCAAAACCGAGACACAACCTGGACAGAGCTTTGCCAACCCCGACGAGATTGAGCAGGCCACGCGCGTCGCTACCGCTCAGCTCAACCGGCGAGCCAGCCCCTGGAACTGGGGACGTCCTCCCAAGGATCATCGCCACTATCGCCGCCTCTTTTCTTATCGCATTAAAGGAACGCAGCAATAGATCACGTCGCAGAATAGTGCGATGGTTGTCCCAAGCCCAAGACACGGCCCAGGGATGCGAGCGATAATCGGCTTTTCTAAGTCGAGCAACCCAAAAACGATTTTCTTTGCATCAACCGCAAGAGAACTATTGCCACCAGCTTGCCTGAGTGCGGCCAGCCAGTTGATATCGCCGCCAGCACTAAACGCTGAGCCAGCACCAGTGAGGACGATCACGTCGGCCAGATCGTCGAGCTGCACATCATAGAAAATGGTCGCCAATTCGTCATGCATGCGCTGATCGACGGCATTGCGCGTCTCCGGTCGGTTCAGCGTTAAGGTAAGTATTCGTGCATGGCGATCCATCTTGATGCGTTCGTAATGGCTATAGTCCATAGTGTCTTCTCCTCTTACTAAAAAAAAACTGATGCCAGGTCAAAGAGCCTGACTTTAGCAATCAAGAGACGAATGAAAGCCGGACAGGTGCAAGCAATGGTCGCTCTCTGCTATTATCTTACTCAGATAAAGTTTCTTGAGCAAGGGTTTTATTGCACAGTTCTAAATGGAGCGAATAAATATGAAAGACACGATTGGTTTCATTGGTCTGGGTATTATGGGGAAGCCCATGGCCCACAACTTACTCAAGGCAGGTTTTGAGGTTATTGTTCACAACCGTCATCAAGAGGTGACAGATGAACTCGTTGCAGCTGGAGCGTCCGCAGGTGCTGGGCCGCGAGATATCGCTGCGTCCTGCGATGTGTTGATTACTATGTTGCCCGATTCTCCTCAAGTCGAGGAGGTACTTCTTGGGAGTGATGGGATCATCGAGGGGGCGCATGCCGGACTGATCGTCATTGATATGAGCACCATCTCTCCCATTGTTACCAGAACTCTGTCTGCCAGGTTAGCTGCACATGGCATCGCAATGCTTGACGCGCCGGTGAGTGGTGGAGACAAGGGCGCTATTGCCGGTACGCTCTCTATTATGGTGGGTGGCGAAGAAGATACCTTTAAACGTTGCGTGCCCATCTTTCAGGCTCTTGGCAAAACGATTGTGCATGTTGGAGGGAATGGAGCGGGCCAGGTGGTCAAAGCCTGCAATCAGATTGTGGTTGCCCTGATCATTGAAGCGGTAAGCGAGGCACTGGTGCTTGGTTCGAGGGCGGGAGTTGATCCCGCTAAAATCCTTGAGATACTTAACGGAGGTCTTGCTGCCAATAGAGTGATTGAGTTGCGTGGAGCAAGCATGCTCGCGCATGATTTCGCCCCAGGAGGGCGTATCAAGACACATCATAAGGATCTTGGCATTATTTTAGAACTGGGTCGTATGTATGGAGTGTCATTGCCGGTGACAGCGCTGGTGGATCAAATGTTTGCTTCCCTGGTGACTAGGGGGCGGGGTGATCTTGACCACACCGCCCTTCTTACTTACCTTGAGGACCTGGCGGCACATCGAATTGGGTAGGATTTGAATTGCTCAGAGCAAAATCTCTCACTTCTTGCCAGCGGAAACAATCAATTGTATGATCGTTCACCATACCGACTGCTTGCATAAAGGCGTAGCAGATTGTGGAACCTACAAATGTAAATTCCAGCTTCTTCAGCTCCTTGCTCATGGCATCTGATTCTTTAGTCTTCGGGGGGATTTCTTGCAGACTTTTCCAGCTATTCTGTACTGGTTTTCCGTCAACAAACTGCCAGATATAGGCGTCGAAACTTCCATATTGATTCTGTACCTCCAGGAAAGATCGCGCGTTTTGAATTGCCGCCTGGATTTTCAGTCTGTTTCTCACAATTCCGGGGTTCAAAAGTAATTCCTGGACTTTGGTGTCGCTATAGTTAGCAATTTTGATTGCTTCAAAATTATCAAATGCTTGCACGTATCCCTGTCTTTTGTTAAGAATCGTCGACCAACTCAAACCAGCCTGTGCCCCTTCGAGGATGAGAAATTCAAAGAGTTTCCTATCGTCATGAACAGGCAGGCCCCATTCTGAGTCGTGGTAATCGAGATAGAGCTGACTGGAATTTGCCCATGCACATCTCTGCTTCATCAACAGGTACCTCATTTTATTGTCGATTGAATTGGGGTTTGCGTTTCTCTAAGAAGGCGTGAAATCCTTCCTGGGCGTCTGGTATTAGAGCTGTCGCAGCCATAACTTCCAGCGCGTAGTCGTAGGCTTGCGGTTGAGCGAGGCCTATTTGGGCATAAAAAGCCTGTTTGCCAATACCTGTTGCGATGAAACTGCCCCGAGTAACTGCTTCAAGCAAGCGCTGCGAATCTTCCACAAGCTGTTCGGGAAGAACTACCTTATTTATCAACCCCCAATCTGCTGCCGTCTGTGCATCGATCCTGTCACCGGTGAGCAGCATTTCAAGTGCCCGTTTGCGCCCAATGTTGCGGGCTACAGCCACCATTGGCGTGGTACAAAGCCAGCCATTTTTCACACCAGGCGTTGCGAAAGCTGCTTCTGTGGAAGCGATTGCCAGGTCGCACGTTGCTACCAACTGGCACCCGGCGGCTGTAGCAAGCCCATGCACACGCGCAAGGACAGGTTGTGGAATCTCCTGGATTGTATTCATTAATGTTGTGCAGACTTTCAGCAGTTTGCGCATGGCAACGAGGTCTTGATCCACCATTTCGGCTAAGTTGTGACCAGAGGAAAAGACTGGCCCATTCGCGGCTAAAATTACCCCGCGAACTGTGCTGTCCCCAACCTCGCGGAAAGCTGCGGTAAGTTCAAGCATGTGCTCGAGCGAGAGGGCATTGCGGCGCTGGGGGTAGTTCATGGTGATAGTTGCAAAATCGCCTTCATAATCCAACTTGATCAGTTCGTATGACATTGCGTTTCTCCTTCCGGGAGGGTTAGATAGTCGCGTCTTCGCTATAGTGGCAGGGGATTTGCTACACCAATATATTGGCACTATACATCAGAAAGTGCTTCCGATACAAGTGTTATAAGTGTTATAAACGATACAACTGATACAAACTTGATTGGAAATACCGGGCACCTGTCCCAAAAAGGACAGTTCAACCCTCTTTCTTTGTGATGATCACAGGTGGTGGTCATGACGACAACGTCTCTCTTCAGAGAAAAGGAATGAAGATATGGCAAAAACAAATAAGGCCCCAAGGTATGTACGGGTTGCAAATGTTCTGACAACGACTCTGCTGCGCTCGGGCTTCAAGCTTGTAGGACCTGGGATGGTGTTCGGGAACTACCCCATGTATCTGCTCACGGTGCGTGGGCGCAAAAGCGGGTTGCCGCGCACGGTCCCGGTAGCGATTATTAAGCGCAATGGGAAGCGCTATGTGGGCTCCCCATATGGAATCGTGGATTGGGTGCGCAATCTGCGGGCAGCGGGAGAGGCCACCCTTACACGTGGGCGTCGTTCTGAAACAGTCAACGCAAGAGAACTGCCCACAGGCGAGGCGGCCCTCGTTTTGCGAGAGGATGTCAAGGACGGCAACCCCTTTGCTCGCTCCTTTGGCGTCACCGCGGACTCTTCACTTGAGGAGTTTGAGCAGGCTGTGGTTAGCCATCCACTGTTTGTCTTGCAGCCCCCTCTGGCTCAGGGGCGGCCGCAAGCTGAGCGGTAGGAGCTCAGGTTCTCCCGAGCACATTTTCAGCAAGAGAAATGAGGATGGTCATGACACACCCGTCCACACGCATTCTTGTTCTTGGCGTGGGGGTTGCGGGCTTGCTCTTTACCTTGCGCCTGGAGGGCCGTGTGGCCCGCGAGTCTGTCCAGATCACGCTGGTCGACTAATCGGACACCTTCATGGTGCGTCCAAGGCTCCATGAGTTTGCCACCAAGCAGCGCGTCTTTAGGCGCTCGTTTCCTCAGATCCTACGCAAAACGCAGGTCCAGTTTCTGGAGGCGCGAGTCACCAGCCTTGATCTCAGCGAGCACCGTGTCACGGTCAAGGATCAGGAGCAGCAGCAGCATGAGCTGGCGTACGCCTACAGCCTGCAGGCTCGGGGGCCGTTCTCAGCCTCAGCCTTGCGCGAAAGGCTCCCCGAAATAGGGGCAAGAGGCGGCCAGGTGGAGGTCTGTGGCGGAGGAGCCACCGGCATCGAAACCGCGGCGCAGGTGGCCAGCGTCTATCCTCACATCAAGGTCAGCCTGGTGACGCGGGGGTCGCTCGCTCTCTCCTGGGGCAAGAGCGTGGCCGACGCGATCCGGCGCAGACTGGTGAGCCTGGGTGTCGAGATCGTCGATCAGAGCCAGGTGAGCACTGTGCGCGCGCAAAGCGTGGTCCTCGACCAGGGGCGCGAGCTTTCCTGCGACCTGTGCATCTGGACGGCGGGCTTTGTGGTACAGCCGAGGGCTCGGGAAGCTGGCCTGGCGGTCAATGAGCGCGACCAGATGCTCGTCGATCCCTTTCTGCGTTCGGTCTCCCACCAAGAGATCTACGCGATTGGCGACGCGGCCTCGTCCGTCGAGGACCCGGGAGTGGCACACGTGCGCATGAGCGCCTTCACTGCATCGATCATGGGTGCTCATGGCGCTGACTGTTTGAGCGCCATTATCACGGGCTCGACGCCCAAACCGCTCAGCTTCGCCTACATGGCTCAGGCCATTGCTCTGGGGCGACACTACGCGATCTTCTTCCCGCTATCTCCTGACGATAGGCCCAGGCCGCCCTATATCACCGGCTGGTTGGGCGCTCTCACTCGCGAGGCGGCGGTGAACTTTGTCGTGACAGCCACGCTGGCGCAACGGCGCTTTCCAGGCCTGTTTGTGTGGCTAGGGAAGGGGCGCTATGAGCAGGCACAACGTCTACAGCTCGCCAAAGAAGAGCACTCTTCGCTGCTAGTGCATCACCTCTCCTGAAGGAGGAGGAGATAGCTGCTCATTCCATTTCGGGTGCCAGGGAGCAGATCTTCCCAGCACACGGTTTGGAATGGTCTCCATCTTTGGCGTCACATAGCAGAAGATCCTAGTGGGTGACCTGCGACTTCCTGATTGAGACAACGCATCTTGGTGGTCGGCTTCGGTGCCCACACATTCATCAGGAGGATCAGCACGAGCTTCATGCGCCGAAAGACGGCAGCGGTCGCTGCCTCTGCCATTGGTGACGCAGCCAGGCAAGTGCAGTCCGTGCGAAGAGAGCTCTGGTGAAGATTTTGTGGTAAACTCTCCATTAGTCGACGAAAGGCAGGAAGCAGAGTGGAATCCTTTGAAACCTACCGTACCTACCTCTTTTCCATCGCCTACCGCATGCTTGGCAGTGCAATGGATGCTGAGGATATGGTGCAGGAGACCTACCTACGTTATCAAAGCACACCAACAGAGCCCATTCGCTCACTCAAATCGTATCTCAGCACGATTCTCATCCGCTTGTGCATGGATCAACTCCAGCTCGCGCGCAGGAAGCGGGAACAGTACGTGGGTCCCTGGTTACCGGAGCCGATCAGGACGGCAGAGACTCCCGAAGCAGCCGATCCAGAAAAGCGCGTCGAGATGGAGGAATCGATCTCGCTAGCGTTTCTGGTCTTGCTTGAGCAGCTCCAACCGTTCGAGCGAGCGGTCTTCCTGCTGCGCGAAGTCTTCGAGTACGAATTTGCTGAGATTGCAACGATGCTTGACAAGAGTGAAGCGGCCTGTCGCCGCTCCTTCAGCCGGGCGAAGCTCCACCTGGCTTCGCATCGACCACGCTTCCACGCCTCGCCAGAAACCCATCGGCAGCTCCTTACCGCCTATTTCCAAGCGGTTCAGAATGGTGAGATGACTGCATTGAGGGACCAACTCGCCGAAGAGGTGACCTTGTGGGCTGATGGAGGCGGGAAAGTCAAACAAGCTGCGCTGCGTCCCATTCGCGGGCGTGAGGCCGTGGCACGCTTTAGCCTGGGAACGAAGCGCTTTTGGCCTGAGAACTCTCGTGTCGAGCTAGAGGAAGTCAACGGTCAAGCAGCTTTGATCATCCGCACTGGAGGTCAAGTATTCTCCGTCCTGACCATTGATGTGGAGCAAGGGCAGATTCAGGCGATTCGGATCATTGCCAACCCGGATAAACTCGCACGGGTTTGAAGAGAAACAAAGGACAACTCCTATGGAAAAAGATGCAGCATGCCCCAATGACTTCCCGACGAATGGGGTGGAACTCAGATGCTTCCTTGAACGAGAAGCAACCCTTGGAGGTTCAGTAGCGCTGGCGGCCAAGGGGCCAGGACGTGGCGAGTTACAGCTAATCACTGATTTTCTCCAATCAGAACTTGAGCAGCCTGGTGTCAAAGTAAATACAGGTGTTGAAGTCACAGCAGATATGATCTTGGGGCAACATCCACATACAGTAATCATTGCCACTGGGGCACTGGCAGGTAGGGGCACAGGTCTGACAAAATGAATTGAAGAAGAAATTGCCATTTCCAAACAGGCATGATACCTTGTATGGGTAGGAATACAAACGGCTCTCATCAACAAAGAAGGTGAATGGAATGGAAGCACAAACTGATCCCGGTGGGAGAGGCGATCCAAAGCCCAGTCAACCTCGCATGTTTGGCAGCTACATGGGGTCGGCGGAGCTTCCATGGACGTGGGCAACGGAGCGACTCACCAGGGCACGCAACTATTGGATCGCGACGACTCGTCCTGATGATAAGCCGCACAGTCGCCCGGTGTGGGGTGTCTGGCTCGACGATACACTCTATTTCAGCACGGGTTCACTTGCTGCGCAGAACCTGGCTACTCGTCCAGCGATCACGGTCCACCTGGAGAGTGGAAACGAGGTGGTGATCATCGAGGGAGTGGCCGAACCGGTCAGCGACGCAGCCCTCGTTGAGCAGGTAGTGAGCCTGTACAACCAGAAGTACAACTGGAACGTGGACCCGCACAATTTGCCCGGGCCGTTCTATGTTGTTCGCCCCCAGGTCGCCTTCGGCTGGCACTTTGATGAGTCAGAACTCAACCCGGAGTCCACCGGCCTCGGAACAGCGACACGCTGGCGCTTTTAGCAACATCCGGCAAATGGTAAATGCCCTCCCAAGTGAGCAGGTCTGGCCCTCCAACGCAAGCACTTGCCCTCCAATGTGAGCACTGGGACAAAGTTTCCTGGAAAAACTGCTTCTCATCAGGTATACTGTTTCTCAAACGTGTAAATTGCGTACCCCATCGAGAGATTGACGAACCGCTGGAATGCAGAAGACGGAC
>Ga0070706_100005273_pt1 | contig 12332 bp, 11 predicted proteins | sample KBSK5501metaG_FD_65476 | JGI IMG/M metagenome (GOLD analysis project Ga0070706, IMG submission 65476) | Corn, switchgrass and miscanthus rhizosphere microbial communities from Kellogg Biological Station, Michigan, USA - KBS K5-50-1 metaG | ecosystem: Host-associated > Plants > Roots >...
GCCCTCGCCGCCGTCGGCGTCATTCGCTCCACCGAGGGCAGCGAGCTCATGACGCGCCTTCGCGACAACGTCGAGCGGCTCCGGCCCGGCCACCCATCGCCGATCGTCCCCGTCGTCTTCGGGGACGAGGCGCGAACCCTCTCCGCGGCGGCGTCGCTGCTCGATCAGGGCATGCTCGTCCCCGCGATCCGGCCGCCGACGGTGCCGTTGGGCACCTCGCGCCTGCGCGTCGCGCTTTCGGCCGCCCACGCGCGGTCGCAGGTCGACGCGCTGGCGGCCGCGATCTCAGACCTGTGACGCCGCGACCGGCACGCCTCGTCTTCGTTGCCGGCACCAGCACCGCGGTGGGGAAGACGTGGACGGCGGCCGCGGTGCTCGCGCGGCTCCGCAACGCCGGACTGCGCGTCGGCGCCCGCAAGCCCGCGCAGTCGTTCGACGCCGGCGACGGGCCCACCGACGCCGACGTGCTCGCGGGCGCGACCGGCGAGCCGCCCCACGACATCTGCCCGCCCCATCGTTGGTACAGCAGAGCGCTCGCGCCGCCGATGGCGGCCGACGCGCTCGGCGCGCCACCCTTTACCGTCAGTGATCTGGTCGGCGAACTGTGTTGGCCCGACGGCATCGACGTCGGTCTGGTCGAAGGCGTGGGCGGCCCGCGGTCACCGATCGCCGCCGACGGCGACAACGTGACGTTGGCCTCGGCGATCGCGCCCGACCTCGTGCTGCTCGTAGCGGGAGCCGGCCTCGGCGCCGTCAGCGCCGTGCGCATGTCGGTCGACGCCTTCGCGAGCTCGCCCATCGTCGTGGTGCTGAACCGGTACGACGAGGACGACGTGGTCCAACACGGAAATCAGGAATGGCTCCGCGACCGAGACGGCTACGACGTCGTCACCGGGCCCGAGGCCGCCGCGGCACGAATCGTTCCCTAGGCGTTGGTTGTGCCTTCATCCGAGTCTCATCCCCGCTGGGGCAGACTCTTCGCCGTGGCGTCCGACCCGGGTGGAGGCGACGCGCCCACCGCCGCCGACCGCGGCATCGCCCTGACACTCGTGCTCGTCTCGGCGGGTGCGACGGCGCTCGTGACTGCCCGGAAGTTCTCCACTCCGAACCGAGCCGGGTTGCTCGCGCTCGCGTTCGCGGCCTTCGCGGTGGCGCTCGGTGTCGGCCGATGGCGGCGGGCGCTCCGCATGCCCACTGTCCTCGTCGTCACTGTCGCGCTTCTGGTCGTCGGAGTCGCCCGCTGGCCCCGCGACTCGACCGACATCTGGTCCTACGCCGCGTACGGCCGCATGGTCAGCGTGTACGGCGCGAGCCCGTACCGCCACGTCCCGGTCGAGTTCTCGAACGACCGCGCGATCCGGCGGGTGAAGCCAATGTGGCAGAACACCAGCTCGGTCTACGGGCCGTTGTGGAACGGGATCTCGGCCGGAGTCGTGTCGGTCACGAACACGAGCTCTCAGTCGACTCGCATGTGGTTCCAGTCACTGGCGGCGCTGTCGGTTTTCCTTGCGGTGTTGCTGATCGCTCGCCGGACTCGAAACCCCGCCGCTGTTGCGTTGATCGGCTTGAACCCGCTCATCATCTACGACGTCGTGAACGGCGGGCACAACGACGCGCTCGTCGGCTTGGCGCTTCTCGTCGGCGTGCTCCTCGCATCGCGAGAACGGTTCGCTCTCGCCGCATTGGCCATCTCGCTGGGCGCGCTGGTCAAGCTGGTGGCGCTCCTCGGGCTCGTCGCGCTGATCGTCTGGATCCTGCGGAAGCGGGGTGTGCGCCCGGCGGCGATCGCGACTGGCGTCGGGGCCGGCGTCGTCGCCGTCGGCTACGCGCTGAGCGGCGGTCTCGACGCGCTCACGCCGCTCCGAGATGCGCGGCTGCAGATGAGCCGCAACTCGATCTGGCTCCTCAGCAACTCGGAAGGGCGCACGAACCTGTTTGGATTCGGACGCGTCCACTCGTTCTCGCACGACTTCCTGCAATCCGCGGCCACGCTGTCGGCGATCACGGTCTTCCTGCTCGCCGCCGTGCTCGTGGCCGGGCATTTGCGCGATAAGACGCCGGCACTCGTCGTCGGCGGCGCACTTGTCGCCTACCTGCTGGCGGGGACGTACGTGCTCCCCTGGTACGCGGCGTGGGCGCTCCCGGTGCTCGTGCTCGAGTGGCGCTCGATGATCACGCGCCTCGTGCTCGCGTTCTCGGCGCTGTCCCTGGTCGCCTACCAGTACCGCCAGGGCGTCCCTCACTCGCTGACGTACAAGGCCTTGTTCGCGTCGAATGTGGTGCTCGTCTTCTTCGAGGTGGCAATCATCGTCGCTCTGGTCGTCATGATCGTGCGTCAACGTCGACCCGAACGCGAACGCGTCGAAGCGGCCGGTCCACCGACACCGGTGCCGGCCCGCCTCGACTGACGCACAGCTGATCGTCAGCGCGCGGGAGCGGGGAACGTCGCTCCCTGCGCTCGTACCCCGACGGGTATCAGACGTGAATGCCGAAGTTGAAGTTGATGATCGTGTTGCTGTCACCAACGATCGTGTTGGTCGAGTTGTTGTTGCCCGTATTCGAGACGTGAACGTTCGTGATCGGCGCATCCACCGGCGAGTTCTGGAACTGCATGCCGATGTCACCGAAGCCACGAGTGTTGACTTGCGAGTCGCGACCCGACTCGACGCTGGCGCACGTCGTGTCTCCGCTCCCCGCGCCGCCGCTGCTCGCGCCGACCCCGGCGACGATGCCGCAGTGGTTCTGCCCACCGAGGTCCACCGATGCCGGTTGCGCAGGTGCCGGCGCCGGATCGGCGACGGGAAGCGCAGTGACGGGAGGGTCAACCGCGGGCGCCACGGGCGCGTCGGGCGCTGCCGCGACGGCACCCCCGAAGAGGCCCGCCGACGCTCCGACGTTCCCGTTGACGATCAGGTCTTGGTTCCCGATGATCGTGTTGTTCGAGTTGTTGTTCGCGAGGAAGTTCGAGACGTGAACATTCGAGATCGGCGCGCCGACCGGGGAGTTCTGAAACTGCATCCCGATGTTGCCGAAGCCGCGCGTGTTCACCTGCGAGTCGTTCCCGGACTCGACACTCACGCAACTGGCGTCGCCGCTGCCGAAACCACCGAGGGCGCCGATCCCGACGACGATGCCGCAGTGATTTTGACCACCGAAGTCCACCGTCTGGGGATCAGCAAGGGACGTAGGAGCATTCGCACTGCCTGCAGGTCCTGGGACCAGCATCACTGCGAGCGCCGCGACCAGGAGGAACCAGCCGACGAGCAAGCCGTGCTGCACCCCCAGCCGTCCGACAACCGGAAGTTGCCAGAGCTTGTTGGTACTCATGATTTCGCCTTTCGATGCTCTGGGGGCACCCGCGACGCGAACACCCGCCCTGTTATGTGTCGGCGGGTAGTTTCCAGGAGCCGTCAGGCGCCAGATAGGGCCGATTGGCCGCTCTGCGCGCGCGATGCGCCACTATTCGCCCTTTCCCGGACATCCGGACACGCCGCGATCGCGAACCTTTGGCGAATTGAACCGCGCTCAAGAACGCCGGCTCGAGCGGTTCTCAGGAACGTGCGGCAGGGTTGCAGGCTCGCCGGCGCGGCGCGATCAGGCGCCTAGAGCAACGCGGCGATGACACGAGGCTCGAGCCGGGCGACGGCGTCGGCCCGTGGTGGTCGGCCGTTCTGGGCATCGACCACGTAGAACGTGTCGACGACTTCGTGGCCGAGTGTTGCGATCTTCGCGAGCCGGATGTCCAGCCCGACTTCGAGGAGCGTCCGCGCGATTCGGTACAGCACCCCAACACCGTCGGCAGCGCGGACCTCGACAATGGCCGCGACGGGCGATTCGTCGGCGTAGACGAGCACGTGGGGCTCGAGCTGCGCCGAGGAGGCAGCCCGGAGGCGGCCGTAGGCGCGTGCTCGCTCGTCGAGTCGCTCGTCGAGGTCCAATTGGCCGGCGAGCGCCGCGCTGAGCTCCGTTTCCATCTCGGTGGGGTTGATCACCTTGCCGAATGCGGGTTCGACGTCGAATTCGGCGACCGCGACGTCCGCGCTGGAGGCAGCGCGTGCGGTCCGCACGTCCTGACCGTGGAGGGAGAGCAGACCCACGCTGGTCGCGAAGAGGCCGGGCTGGTCCGGGCCGACGACGCGCACCGTGTCGCCGCGCACCTCGACCTGCGGCTGCCCGGGCGGTGGACCGGGCGGCGGCGCGATCGGCGGGGGTGTCGGCTTCGGCGTGCGGGCTCCGAGGGCAGCGCGCACGCCCTCGACAAGGTCGTCGACGAGCTGGGCACGCCACGGTGACCACGCGCTGGGCCCGGTGGCGAGCGAGTCGGCCTCGGTGAGGGCGTAGAGCGTCTCGAGGGTGTTCACGCTGCCGACCTGCGCCGCGACCGCGCTCGAGGTCGCGGGGTCGGTGAGATCGCGGCTCGTCGCGATCTTCGGGAGCAAGAGGTGCTGGCCGACGAGCTGGGCCAGCAGTTCGACGTCGGGCTGAGCGAACCCCATGCGGGTTGCGATGACCTGCACCAGATGGACTCCCGCTGCGGTGTGGTCACCGGGGTAGCCCTTGCCGATGTCGTGCAGGAAGGCGCTGACGAGCAGGAGGTCCGGTCGGTCAACCGATCGCGTCAGCGCCTCGGCGCGCGCGGCGGTCTCCATGAGGTGGCGGTCGACGGTGAAGCGGTGGAATGGGTTGCGCTGCGCCCGGCTTCGCACCGGTGCCCACTCCGGGATCAGACGGGTGATGAGGTCGTGCTGATCGAGGGCCTCGAGGACCGTCACGGTTTGGTCGCCGGCGCCGAGGAGGGCGATGAACGCGTCGCGTGCTTCGCCGGGCCAGGGCTCGACCAGGGTCGGCGCGCTGAGCGTGAGGTCGCGCTGGGTCAGGCGTTCGATCGGAGCCTCGGCATGCGCGGCGGCCGCGGCGACGCGCGGAAGCGCGGCTGGGTCCTCCGCGAGGTCGCGATCAACGAGCGCGATCTCACCGTCCCGGAGTACGACACCGTGCCCTAACTCGAGGTCGCGGCCGACCGCTGTGCGCCGGGGTGGGCCGGTGATCCAGGAGCGAACGCGACGCCACGCGTCGTCGGTCTGCCACATGATCGTGCGAGCAGCCCCGGCAACGCGCGTCATGAGCGCGTCTGCGTCCGCTTCTCCCAGTTCTCGCCCGAGGTCATCCTGGAGCTCGAGGCCGAGAATGTTCGATCGTCGTTCGGTCGTGCGCTGGAGTGCGACGCGCACGTCGAGGAGCGTGTCACGCGCCCGACCAACCGACTCTTCGAACTCGACGACCTCCGTAGCCGCCGTGATGGCAGCGAGCGTCGTCACGTCTCGGAGTCCGCCATGTCCCTCCTTGATGTCCGGCTCGAGGAGGAAGGCCACCTCACCCGCCTCGGCGTGACGGGCTGCGGTCATTGCATCGAGGCCGGGGAGCCGTCGTGTCGCAAGCTCACGCCAATCTGCACGCACCCGCGCAATCAGCGACTCGCCGAGGGCCTCGTCGCCCAGCACCACTCGGGCGTCGAGGAGCCCGAGCGCGCCCTTCAGGTCCTCGGCTGCCACTGCGACGGCTTCCCGCACCGTCCGCACGCTGTGATCGAGTTGGAGCCCAGCGTCCCAGAGCGGATACCAGAGCCGCTCCGCAATGGCATCGACGTCGAGTCGCTCGTCATGGAGAAGAAGGACGTCCAGGTCGCTACCGGGGCAGAGCTCCTGACGCCCGTACCCACCGACAGCGAGAACCGCGAGGCCGTCGCGCTCCTCGACGAGCCGTCGTAGCCACGCGTCAGCGACCGCCGAGTAGGCGCGCCCGAAGGCACTGCCCCGCAACGATGTGTCGCGGAGCAGTGCCCCGAGCCTTGGCGTCAGAGCGCGTCCCGACCGGCCTCCCCCGTTCGGATCCGCATGAGCGTCTCGATCGGTTGAATCCAGAGCTTGCCGTCTCCGATCTTGCCGGTGCGCGCCGCGTCCATGATGATATTTGCCACCCTTTCGACGTCGGCGTCGTCGACCACCACCTCGAGGCGCACCTTTGGCAGATACGCGACCTCGTACTCCGCGCCTCGGTACACCTCGGTGTGGCCACGCTGGCGTCCGTGGCCCCGCACCTCCGACAGCGTGATCCCCGAGACGTCGAGCGCACGCAGCGCGTCGGTGACCGGTTCGAGCTTGAACGGCTTGATGATTGCGATGACGATTTTCACGAGCCCTCCCGTCAGGTGCGATCGCTGGTCACGGTCGAGGGCTCCACGGGATCGGGTTCCCCACCGAATTCGGCAGGCACTCCGGCGTGAGTCTCGGCCCGGAGCACGAAGTCCGGATAGCACACTTGGCCGAACTCGCCTTCGTCGGTCCCCGCGATCTCGACTTCGGGTGACACCCGGATCTTCACGAATCTCTTCACGACCATGAAGATCACGTAGGTCACGCCGAAGGCCCAAACGAAGCCCGCACCGACGTCGATGATCTGCGCGCCGAGCTGACCGAGACCACCGCCGTGGAACAACCCCGTCACGGACTGGTTGACCCCGTTCCAGCCCACAGCCGGGGCGGGATACGTCCCGTCGGCGAATAGCCCGACGGACAAGACGCCCCAGAGGCCGCAGAATCCGTGCACAGAGATCGCGCCGCACGGGTCGTCGATCTTGGCCCGGTTGTCGAGGAACTGGACGCCGTAGACGACGACGAAGCCGGCCACGATGCCGATGATCACGGCTGCGTATGGGGCGACGAAGGCACATGGTGCGGTGATCGCCACCAATCCCGCCAGCATGCCGTTACAGGTCATCGAGATATCGGGCTTGCCCCACTTCGCGTTCGTCCACGCCATCGCCACCACTGCGCCTGCCGCTGCCGCAAGCAGGGTGTTGACCGCCACCACCGAGATCCGCAGGTCGGTGGCGCCAAAGGTGGAGCCGGGGTTGAAGCCCATCCAGCCGAACGTGAGCACCAGGGTCCCGATGACCACGTAACCCAGGTTGTGACCTGGAAACGCGTTCGGTTTGCCGTCCTTGCGGAATTTCCCTATGCGTGGGCCGAGAATCATGGCCAGCGCAAGAGCTATCCATCCTCCCGTCGCGTGCACCACGCCTGAGCCGGCGAAGTCGACGGCGCCGTTGCCGAGGTTCAGGGAGGTTCCGAGCTGGGACAGCCATCCGCCGCCCCACATCCACATGCCGTAGACGGGATAGATGAGCCCGGCCAGCACGATCTCGGCGATGATGAACGCGGCAAAGCTCACGCGCTCGGCGATCGCCCCGATGATGATGTATCCGGCGGTCTCCATGAACACGACCTGGAACAGGAAGAACGCGAGTACGCCGACGTCGTAGCTGTTCCCGGACTGGAGAAAGAAGCCGTGGAAGCCGATCACGCCGGAGCTTCCGTGGCCGAAGATCGCATCGAGGGGCGACGTTCCACCCAAGTTCGCGATTGGTGCGACGCCGCCGAACTGGAATGCAAAACCGACCGCGTAATAGACGAGCAACGCGATGACGAACGACGAGAGGTTCATCATCATCATGTGCCCGGCGTTTTTCGCTCGTGTTAACCCGGTCACTAAGAAGGCGAACCCGACCTGCATGAACAGGACGAGGAAGCCCGTGATCAGCAACCACACGAAGTTGATGGAGATGGCCAGATGGCCAGTCGCGTTTGCAAGCTTGTTCAAGCCCACCTGCGAAGGTGCGACCTTTACCGGCGCGCCGTTGTTGACCGGGTTGTCGGCCGCGACGCCCGTGTTCGCCCCACTGGGGTCGGCGTGATGACTGAAGTGCGCCACCGCGAAGAGCGCGATGAGCGTCACCACCGTCATCGCGATGACTTTCTGGAATGTGTTCACAGGACGAGTCCCCCCTCCCGGACCAACTCCCCGCCGCTCGAGGCGGCAGCGTCCGTCGCCATTGCTTCCCCTCTCGTGTCACGTCGATTTCGAGCCGGCGCGCGTCGGCTGACGAGGCCGGACGAGGGGAACTTAAAGACGGATCAGGTCCTGTACGTCTCTGACGGGTCAATGACGGGTTACAGAAACCTTGCAGCTGCCTTGCGCATATGTAACGGAGAGAACGGGGAAAACGCTCTCTCTGACGGCTGTCTGACGACGCCTACGGATCCTCTTCCGCGTCTTCGGTCTCGGCGATCCACCGGTATCCCAGACCGGGCTCCGTGAAGATCAGGCGTGGCCGAGCGGCATCGTCGTGGAGCTTGCGCCGGAGCCGGAGGATCACGAAGCGAAGTCGCTGGTGGCCGCTCGCGGGTCGAGAGTCCCAGGCCGCCTCGAGCAGTTCGTCGTGGCTCAGCAATCGTCCTCGGTTGGCGACCAGGGTCTCGAGCAGTCGCATCTCAATGGGCCGGAGGCTCACGCGTTCGCCACGCCAGGTGACCTGCCGCCGGGAAAGGTCGATCTCCACGTCGCCGGTCCGAACAACGGTCGATTCGGATCCGCGGTCGCTTGCACGCCTGAGATTCGCCCGGACTCGGGCGAGCAGCTCCTCGGGCTCGAATGGCTTGACGATGTAGTCATCGGCACCCGCGTCGAGGGCGGCGACCTTGTCGGCCAGCGCGTCGCGGACCGTCATGACCACGACAGGCACCTTGGAGAAGGACCGAAGATGATGCAATGTCTCGAGGCCGTCGATGCCGGGCAACATCAAGTCCAAGAGGATCAGCTCGGGCTGATCCACTGATGCGACCACCAGTGCCTCTTCGCCGGTGGCCGTCTCCAGCACATCGAAGTCCCCGGTGAGCAAACTTCCGCGGAGCGCGCGGCGCAGCGGGATGTCGTCTTCCACCAGCAAGACTCGGCTCATCGCTCCCCTCCACCTGCTGCCGGGAGCACGAGCACGAAGGTCGCCCCACCTCCCGGCGTCTCCTCGTACCAAACTGTCCCTCCGTTGGACTCGACGAGTGCCCGTACGATCGCCAGACCCAGACCGGTGCCGCCACCGGATTGGGCGCCCGAGCGTACGAACTCTTCGAAGATCCGTTCCCTCTCCTCGGCGGCGACGCCCTTTCCGTGGTCCACCACCCGGAGCTGGACGGTTGCATCGACCCTACGCGCGCGAATTTCGATCGGGCTGTCCGCTCCGCCATGAACGACGGCGTTCTCGAGCAGGTTGGACATCACCCGTTCGAGCATCCCCGGGTCGACCCACAGCGGTGGGGTCCTGACGTCGACATCGAGGTCGATGTCTTGTGTGTTCCCGAGCGTGCCCAATCGGTCGACCGCGGTTTGGACGAAGTCCGCGGCACTGATGGCTACGCGTTGAGGCGAGAGTCCATCTGCACGGATACGACTCATCTCCAGGACGTTCCGGACCAGCCTCTCGAGCCGGGCCGACTCGGCGTAGGCGAGCTCGAGCATCTCTCGTCGACCGGCTGCGTCGAGTTGAGAGCCCGACATCAACAACGCTCCGGTGCTCGCCTTGATCGTCGCCAGCGGGGTACGCAGATCGTGGGTCATCGCAGTGAGAAACCCGGTGCGTGACCTGATGATCTCGCCGTGCACACGAAGCTCCCGCGACTCCGCATCGAGGCGTACTCGCTCCAGGACCGATGCGAGACTGCTGACCAGAGCCTCGATCGTGCTCGACTCGACCGAGGAGAACCGCCGAGCGCGCTCGAGCACGAGCGACAGTCCCCGTGGCGACAGCGTCAAGGCAGTGGTGCCTGCTACCTCACTCCCGACCTGAATGTGCCCGTAGACCGAGTCAACCCTGCAGGACGTCAGCTGGAAGACCTCGACGAGCTCGCGGATCGCGGCCTCGAGCACGGGACCGGGATCGGCTCCAGTGGCCAACCTGTTCGTGAACCGCAACCGCAACTGCGCCTCTTGCTCACCGACCTCCGAACGGCTGCGGAGCTCGTTGAGGCGTGCCACTGTCGTAGCGACGGCCGTCGCAATCGCCACGAACACGAGCAACGCGACAAGATCATCGGTGCGATCCACCCCCAACGAATGAATCGGTGGTGTGAAGTAGTACACGAGCGCACCAAAGCTCGTCGCCGCCGCGACCAGTCCAGGTGCGTAGCCGAATACCGCCATGCCAAAGGTCACGAGCAAGAGGACCGACACGGCGACAGCAAGATCCGCGTCCAGCCATGCGAGGACAGCCGTGCTCGCCGCGACGGCGACGACCGCGCATCCCACCCGCAAGAAGCTGGCGGACAGGCTTCCCCAACGCCTACCCGCCTGAGCAGCAGTCATGACGGAGCCTGTCAGCCCGAAGCAAGGGACCCAGTGTCCCCGCGCTGATGACGGTAGCGAGCGGGGTGAATCCGGTTATGAACGGCCGGCGAGGAGCAGTCGTGCGACATGCTCGGCTTCGTCGTCGCGAGTCAATGCTTGGACCTCTGCGAGCTGCCGTCCGTTCCGACTCGCGATGAGAAGCGCCGGCCATCTCGGACCGGCTGGGCGGCCTCGCGTGGTGACGGTCGACACGACGAGGTCGCTTCGCGCCCATCGCCGAATCGTGCGCTGGATCCGCCCTCCGAACAAGATCTCGACGGCGTATACGTCCAGGGGCGTGATTGCCAAGATCGTTCTCTCACCCAGGTAGATCCCGCGGGCTTTCATCACCTGCCGCGGCTTCAAGCCGGACCAGCTCAGCTCCGAGCTCCCGGGTGCGTTCGGTTTGAAGAGCGACCCGGCGATCACGACATCCTCGGCGTGCTGCTGCGCGAGCTCGCGGGCCCAGGCCTCGCCATCTTGCACGTCGAGAAGGCGCCCAACGCCGTGCACAGTTCCTTGTAAACCCGAAGCGTCGAACCAAGCAACGGCCTTGACGCGTTGTTGAGGCTGTACGAGCCGGTCTTGGCGGGCATTCGGCGTTCAGGAAGACCTGCACCCGGCCTTGTAGCGTCGTGCACAATCCGGCGGACGAGCAATCGGTGTCATGGCTTCACATGCGCAGTACACCAAACAGCGGGCGCAGATTCTCGAGACTGTGAGTGACCGGCTGGGCCCTGGGGAGGTCGTGATTGCCGTTCTTCCGTTCACCTCCACCCCGAAGCGACCGAAGGGTCCAGCGGGCAAGGTACGCGAGGGTATTTACACTTCGTACGGTTACTATCGCCCGCTCGTTGTGACCAGTAGTCGGCTCTTTGTCATCAACGCCGGCCGCACGCCGTTTCCGCGTGGTTTGCTCGCCGAGTTCCCCCTTGCCGATGTTCGATTCGTCGATGTCGTCCCGGCCCGGTTCGGCCAGAGCCGAATCCGCCTCGACCTCCCGGACGTCGGCACGGTGCCGTTCGACCTTGGTCGCTACGACATCGCCGCTCTCTCTGACTTGCGAGCAGCGGTCGGAGATCGGTAGCGCGTCGTCCGAAAATTTGAGGGTTGCCAGTCGCCACAGACTCGCAAAACGCGCCAGTACCTGCGAAAACTCGGTGGGCCGCCGGGGAATCGAACCCCGGACCATCGGATTAAAAGTCCGTTGCTCTGCCAACTGAGCTAGCGGCCCGGGCTCGATCGTATGACGCCGGCGTGGATCGTCCGCTCGTCACGTCGTCGTCGGGGTCTCGAAGGTGACGCCGCACTTGTCCTCGAGGTACGTGAACAACCTGGAGACGTCCTTGCCGGCCCGCTCTATGTCTCTGGCGAACCTCCTGACCGACTCCGCGCTCGTGACGTCGAGTTTGATGTTCCCGTTCGCGACCTTGTCGTAGAAGTTGCGGAGTCGTTTGAACGCGTTCTTCAGCGTTCTCGGTGCTTCCTTTTGAAGCTGCTTGATCAGGTTGGCGAACCGCCGGTACGTGCTTTTGACGTCGGAGACGCTCACGGTCGCGAGGTCGATGTTGCCGAGGTCCTGGATCTCGCCCTGGAGGCTCTGGGCCGTCGCGCAAAACCTCGACGACTGCGTGGCCGTCCAGCCGGCCGACGCGACCTGGTACGTCCCCAGGGTCATCGCCGAGACGAGGGCACCCGCGACCAGGGTGCGGATCGGGTGCATCTCCCTCCCCTGCCTGTCGAGACGCTTCGCACCATACTCACCGGACAGCGCGCGAATCGCCGCTGCTACGATGCAATGCTCCCGGTGGAGATCCGAGCCCCCATCGTCTAGCGGTCTAGGACGCCGCCCTTTCAAGGCGGTAGCGGGGATTCGAATTCCCCTGGGGGCACAGGCGCCGGCGGCGCGAACGTCGAGCGTCGGAACCATGGTCCTGTGGTGCAGTCTGGTTAGCACGCCGCCCTGTCAAGGCGGAGCTCGCGGGTTCAAATCCCGTCAGGACCGCCGGTGGGTCGCCTGCGCGGCCCGCCTCCCGGCCGGGTAGCTCAGTCGGCAGAGCACACGCCTGAAAAGCGTGGGGTCGACGGATCGACGCCGTCCCCGGCCACTACGACCC
>Ga0070706_100005274_pt1 | contig 12329 bp, 8 predicted proteins | sample KBSK5501metaG_FD_65476 | JGI IMG/M metagenome (GOLD analysis project Ga0070706, IMG submission 65476) | Corn, switchgrass and miscanthus rhizosphere microbial communities from Kellogg Biological Station, Michigan, USA - KBS K5-50-1 metaG | ecosystem: Host-associated > Plants > Roots >...
CGGCGAGGTGGTGGGCGGCATCGGCATCAGCGGGGGCAACGGGGAGCAGGACACCGCGGTGGGGACGGCGGCCCTCGAGGCGTTCGCCCGTCACCTGGCCGCGACCGGTACCTAGCCGCCGCGTGGGGTCCCCCGACGACCCCCGGTCGAGCGAAGCCGGGCGCCCGGCCATTTCGCTGATCGCGCGGGTCGCCGCGTTCGCGGTCCCCCTCGAGATCGCCATCGTCACCGCCGCGGTCTTCCTGCCCGCGCTCCGCGCGGACTGGACCGACTGGGACGACCCGATCAACTTCCTCGGCAATCCCTACTACCGCGGCCTCGGCCTGCTCCAGCTTCGCTGGATGCTGACCGCGAGCGTGATGGGCCACTGGATCCCGGTGACGTGGCTCACCCTCGGGGCCGACTACGCGGTGTGGGGCATGCGGCCCTTCGGCTATCACCTCACCAGTATCCTGGTGCACGCGGCGAGCGCGGCCGTCTTCTATCTGGTGGCGCGCCGTCTGCTCGGCCTCGCGATGCCGTCGGGCTCCCCGGTGGCGAGGGGCCTCGGCGCGGCGGCGGCCGCGCTCTTCTTCTCTATGCATCCGTTGCGAGCGGAGTCGGTGGCCTGGATCACGGAGCGGCGGGATCTCACCTCCGGCTTCTTCTTCCTGCTCACGCTCCTCGCGTACCTGAAAGCCCACGAGTCCCCTTGGGCGGTGCGGCGAGGCTGGCAGCTCGCCTCCATGGGCTTCGCGGCGCTCGCGCTGGCCTCGAAGTCGATCGTGATGGGGCTGCCGGTCGCCCTCCTGATCCTCGACGTCTATCCCCTCCGCCGGCTCGGACCCGCGCCGAGAGACTGGCTGCGCGTGCGCGCGTGGCCGGTCTGGCGCGAGAAGATCCCGTTCGGGCTCATGGCCGCCGCGGTCGCGATCACCGCCTACACCGTCCAGCATGCCAGCGGCTACCTGACCGACGCCGCTCCCCCCGCCCGGGTGGTGATGGTCCTTTACAACGTCTGGTTCCACGCGTGGAAGACCTTCGTGCCCCTGGGTCTCGGGCCCCTCTACGAGCTCCCGGTGCGGGTCACCCTGGTGGATCCGCCGTACCTGCACAGCGCGATCGGCGCGGTCTCGGTCACTCTCGCGGTGTGGCTCCTACGGGCGCGCTGGCCCGCCGGGCTCGCGATCTGGACGTTCTACCTCGTGATGCTGGCGCCGGTGGTCGGCGTCGTCCACACCGGCAATCACCTGGGCGCGGACCGCAACACCTACGTGCCGTGCATGGGCTTCGCCCTCCTGATCGGAGCCGCGGTCGTCGCCGCGATGGGAGCCCGCTCCCGTGGGCGGGTCGGAGCGCGCGTCGCCATCGCGATCCCCGTCCTGGTGGGCGGGTGGCTCGCCGGCCTCGCGGTGGGCGCGTGGACCCAGACCTCGTTCTGGCACGATCCGGAACGGCTGTGGAGCCGCGGCGTCGCGGTCGACCCGGACTGCGCCATCTGCCTGCACAACCTGGCCATCATCCGGCAGCGTCAGGGGGCCCAGGAGACGAGCCTCGCTCTCTTCGAGCGGGCGCTCGCCCTTCGACCTGACCGCTCCGAGTTCCACGGCAATTACGGTCTCCTGCTCCTGCAGATGGGGCGCCGCGAGGAGGGCAGGGCCGAGCTGCGGCTCCGCGTATCCCAGGCCCCGGGGGACTTCAGCGCGCGCACCAACCTGGCCATCGCCCAGATCGAGGACGGTCACGTCGGCGACGCGATCATCCAGCTCAACGAAGCGCTGCGCATCAGGCCCGACTCGGTGCCCGCCCTCGACGCGCTCGGCCGGGCCCTGCTCGCGGACAAGCGCCCGGACGCGGCGATGGTCGCGTTCCAGCGTGCGCTCGAGGTGAATCCCGCCGATTCGGTCGGGCGCCTCGGCCTGGCCCGGGTCTACCTCGCCCGCGGCGATCGCGCGGGGGCGCGCGCGCAGCTCGAGCTCCTCCGCGCGCGCGATCCCAATCTCGCGGCCCGCTTCGAGCACGAGTTTCGGTAGGGCCCGCCCGTTTCGGTGTAGACTTCGACTCGAAGTGGCCACGGAAGCGATCTCGGTCCAGCACCTCTCGAAGCTCTACGCGACGCGGGACGGCGGGGTCGCCGCCCTCGAGCGAATCAGCTTCTCCATCGAGGAGGGGGCGTTCGTGGCGGTGGTCGGGCCATCCGGCTGCGGCAAGTCGACCCTCCTCAAGATCCTGGCCGGCCTCCTCGCACCCTCCGGCGGGAGCGCCTCCCTCCGGGGCACCGCCATCCAGGGTCCGCGGCGCGACATCGGCGTCGTCTTCCAGGCGCCAGTCCTGTTCCCGTGGCGCACCGTCCTCGACAACGTGCTCCTGCCCATCGACGTGCAGGGCCAGGGCCGCGACCGGTTCCTGCCCGCGGCCAAGGACCTGCTCGCCCTCGTCGGCCTCCGCGAGTTCGAGCGGCGCTATCCGTGGGAGCTCTCGGGCGGGATGCAACAGCGGGTGGCCATCACGCGCGCGCTCATCCACGATCCGGCCATGCTCCTGATGGACGAGCCGTTCGGGGCGCTCGACGCCATGACTCGCGAGCACATGAACCTGGAGCTGCAGCGCATCTGGATGGAGAAGAAGAAGACGATCTTCTTCATCACCCACTCGATCCCGGAGGCGGTCTTCCTTGCCGACCGGGTCCTCGTCATGACTCCCCGCCCGGGCCGCATCGTCGACGATCTGGCGACCAAGCTGCCCCGGCCCCGTCCTCTCGACGTCATGACCACCCCGGAGTTCGGCGCCTACACCCGTCACATCCGGGCTCTGTTCAACGTGAAGGGAGGCCTCGACGCGTGAGGAGCACGAAGAACGTCGTGGTGTCGGTCCTGCTCTTCTGCGCCTCGGTGGGGGCGTGGGAGGGGCTGGTGCGGCTGTTCGAGGTGCCCACCTTCATCCTGCCCCCGCCTTCCCAGGTCGCGCTGGCCCTGTGGCGCGGCTTCAGCAGCGGCCTCTACGTGCAGCATCTCTCGCACACGCTGCTCGAGACGATGCTCGGCTTCATCGCCGGCTCGGCCCTCGGCCTGATCCTCGGCACCGCGGTGGCCCTGAGCCGCCCGGTCGAGTTCTTCCTCTACCCGTACATCGTCATGTTCCAGTCGCTCCCCAAGGTGGCGCTGGCTCCCCTCATCGTGGTGTGGTTCGGGCTCGGCCTCACCTCCAAGGTGATCAACGCGGCCCTGATCGCCTTCTTCCCGTTGCTGGTGAACACCATGGTGGGCCTGCGCTCCGCCGACGAGGAGCGGGTCAGCCTGATGCGCTCGCTCGCGGCGAGCGAGCGGCAGATCTTCTGGATGCTGCGCCTGCCGAACTCCCTGCCCTTCGTCATGGCCGGGCTCGACGTGGCCATGATCTTCGCCCTCATCGGGGCCATCGTCGCCGAGTTCGTGGGGGCCCAGAAGGGCCTCGGCATGCTGATCCAGTCCATGAACTTCAACATGGATGTCTCCGGGCAGTTCTCGATCCTGCTCATCCTGTCGGTGGTCGGGCTGCTCCTGAACCGCGGCGTGATGATGATCCGCAAGCGTGTGCTCTTCTGGGATCCGTCCGAGAAGGAGCGCATCGACCAGGAAAGGGTCAGCGCGTGATCCCTCGTCCGCCCGCGCCTACAAGGGGTGAAGATATGGCAGCCAGCGGCAACCCGTCGCGCATCGGCGTCGACATCGGCGGCACCTTCACGGATCTGGTCTGGGTCGACGAGGCCACCGGCGCCGTCCGCGTCGGCAAGCTGCTGACCACGCCCAAGGATCCGTCCCAGGCGGTCGAGGAAGGCGTGGTCACCCTGCTGCATGAGGCGGGCGCGGGCGCCGCCGCGGTGCGGGCCCTCATCCACGGCACCACCCTCGCCACCAACGCCCTGATCGAGCGGAAGGGCGCGCGCGTCGGCCTGCTCGCCACCGCGGGCTTTCGGGACGCGGTCGAGATCGGGCGCGAGGGCCGCTACGACATGTACGACCTCTTCATCGACCCCCCGGTGCCGCTGGTTCCGCGCCGGCTGCGGGTCGAGGTCGCCGAGCGGGTGTTGGCCGACGGCACCGTCCACCGTCCACTCGATCCGGTCCAGGCCCGCGCCGCCATCGCCGAGCTCGGGGCCCTGGGGGCGGAGGCCATCGCGATCTGCCTCCTCCACGCCTACCGCAACCCGGTCCATGAGCGGGCCCTCGCCGGGCTGTGCGCGGAGATCCTGCCCGGGGTTCCGGTCTCCTGCTCCTCCGACGTGGTCCCGGAGATCCGCGAGTACGAGCGCACCTCCACCACCACCGCCAACGTCTACGTGATGCCGCTCATGGCACGCTATCTCGACGACCTCGAACGCAAGCTGCAGGGGCTCGGGGTGCCGGGCCGGCTCTACGTCATGATGTCCGCGGGCGGCATCGCTACCCCGGAGACGGCCAAGCGCGTGCCGATCCGCCTGGTGGAGTCGGGCCCCGCGGCCGGCGCGCTCGCGGCCGCGCGCAGCGCCCGCCAGGTCGGGCTGGACCGCCTCCTCTCTTTCGACATGGGCGGCACCACCGCGAAGGCCTGCGTGATCGATCGCGGGGAGCCGCTCCTCGCGCGCGAGTTCGAGGTCGCGCGCGCCGATCGGTTCAAGAAGGGCTCGGGGCTGCCGATCCGGGTTCCGGTGGTGGAGCTGATCGAGATCGGTGCGGGTGGCGGCTCGGTGGCGCGGGTCGACCGCATGGGCCTCCTCAAGGTGGGCCCGGACAGCGCGGGCGCGGATCCGGGACCGGCCTGCTACGGCGCCGGCGGCCAGGAGCCGACCGTCACCGACGCCGACTTGCTCCTGGGCTACCTCGACGCCGACTTCTTCCTGGGCGGCCGGATGCGGCTCGACGTGGCGGCGGCCCGCCGGGCGATCGAGACCCGCGTGGCACAGCCGATGGGCCTGGGCCTCACCGAGGCCGCCTGGGGCATCCACCGCGTGGTCAACGAGAACATGGCGGCGGCCGCGCGCGTGCACGGGATCGAGCGGGGCAAGGACCTGCGCGGCTACCCGCTCTTCGCCTTCGGCGGGGCGGGACCGGTGCACGCCTGGCAGGTCGGGCGCATCCTGCGGGTGCCGCGCGTGTTCGTGCCCTACGGCGCGGGTGCGCTCTCGGCCTACGGCCTCCTGGCCGCGCCGCTCGCCTTCGATTTCGTGCGGACCGCGCCCCAGCGGCTGAGCGCGTCCGACTGGGGGCTCGTCAACCGGCTCTTCGAGGAGATGGAGGCCGAGGGGCGACGCATCCTGAGAGGCGCCGGCGTGCCCGATGGCGAGGTCACGCTGCGGCGCAGCGCCGAGATGCGCTACTTCGGCCAGGGCCACGAGGTCGACGTCGAGATCCCGTCGGGGAGCCTGAGCGCGGCGAGCCTCGCCCCCATCACCGCCTCGTTCGAGACGGCCTATCGCCTCCTCTACAGCCGCACGCCGCAGGGGGTGCCGCTCGAGGCCCTCAACTGGCGCGCGGTGGTCTCCGGCCCGCCGCCGGATCTGACCATCACCAGCGGCCTCGACGGAGGCGCCGCCGCCGCGCCGGTCGCCAAGAAGCACCGCGCCGCGTACTTCCCGGAGGCCGGGGGCTACGTGGAGACCCCGGTCTACGATCGGTACCGGCTCGACCCGGGCGTCCGGTTCGCGGGGCCCGCCATCGTGGAAGAGCGGGAGTCCACCACCGTCGTCGGGCCCGGCGCGATCGTCTCGGTGGACGCCCACCGGAACTTGGTGGCCGAGCCGGCATCCGGGGAGGCGCGCTGATGGATCCGATTACCCTCGACATCTGCTGGAGCCGTCTCATCGGCGTGGTCAACGAGCAGGCCGCCGCCCTCATGCGCACGTCGTTCACGTCCATCGTGCGCGAGGCGGGCGACCTCTCCGCCGGCGTCTTCGACCGGCGCGGCTACATGATCGCCCAGGCGGTCACCGGCACACCCGGGCACATCAACTCGATGGCGCTGGCCATGAAGCACATCCTCGCGGCGTATCCGCTCGAGCGGCTGTCGCCCGGGGACGTACTCATCACCAACGATCCGTGGAAGACCTCCGGCCACCTCAACGACGTCACGGTCTGCAACCCGATCTTCCGCGGCCGCGACTGCGTGGCCTTCTTCGCCTCGACCTGCCACAGCGCCGACATCGGCGGGCACGTGCTCTCCGCAGAGGCACGCGAGGTCTACGAGGAGGGGCTCTTCATCCCGATCATGAAGCTCTACGAGGGCGGCCGCCTCAACGAGTCGCTGGCCGCGCTGATCCGGAGCAACACCCGCGTGCCCGACCTAGTGATGGGCGATTTCCACGCCCAGGTGGCCGGCGGCGCGGTGGGAGGCGAGCGCCTGCTCGAGTTCATGGACGAGTTCGGCATCGACTGGCTCGAGCCGCTGGCCGACGAGATCATCGCGCGTACCGAGCGCGCGATGCGCCAGGCCATCGGCGAGCTGCGCCCGGGCCAGTACCGCTACGCGCTCACCTCCGACGGGTTCGACGAGCCCATCACCATCGCGGCGCGCTGCGAGGTCCGGGGGGAGGACCTGTGGGTCGACTTCACCGGCTCCTCCCCGGCCAGCCGCCGCGGCATCAACGTGGTCATGAACTACACGGAGGCCTACACGACCTACGGGGTCAAGGTGATCGTGAGCCCCGACGTCCCAAACAACGAGGGCGCGTTCCGCGTGCTCCGCATCACCGCTCCCGAGGGCTCGATCCTCAACGTGCAGCACCCCGCCCCGGTGGCGGCACGCCACATCATCGGACACTTCCTGCCCCACGTGGTGGCGGGAGCCCTGAAGGAGGCGGTGCCCGAGCGGGTGATGGCCGAGGGCTCGGCGAACATCTGGGGCATCCAGCTCACCGGCAAGAACCGTGACCGCTCGCCGTGGGTCTACACGTTCTTCAGCTCGGGCGGCACCGGGGCGCGCCCGGCCCAGGACGGCCTGTCCGCCACCGCCTTCCCCTCGGGCGTCCTCGGCACTCCGGTCGAGGTCGTCGAGTCGCTGGCACCGCTGCTCATCGAGCGCAAGGCCCTGCGCGACGGATCCGGTGGAGACGGACGCTACCGGGGCGGTCTCGGTCAGGTCATCGCGTTCCGGGTGCGATCCGACGAGCCGGCCACGTGCTCGATCCTGTGCGACCGGACCCGCATCCCGGCCCAGGGATTCTTCGGCGGCCTTCCCGGCCTCCCCGGTCAGGTCCTGATCAACGGACGCCCGCCCGCCAACCCGAAGGCCGAGCAGACGCTACAACCGGGGGATCTGATCGAGGTGCTCCTCCCGGGCGGTGGCGGGTACGGTCCGCCTGCGGAGCGCGATCCAGCGCTGCGCGCGCGCGATCTTGAGCAGGGCTACGTCGGGGCGACCCACGGCTAAGCGGGAATGACTGCCGGAGCCCGCCGGACGGGCGTCCTCGCCGTCGCGGGCGCCTGGTGGCTCGTGCTCGCGGTGGCCTTCCTGCTGGGCCGGGGGGAGGACGTGGGTCACCTTCCCGGCCTGGTGTCGACCGGCTTCGCCCGTCTGGCTCACGGACCGGTCTGGGGCCCGGCGGGGATCCAGTGCCTGATCGGGGTCCTGATCGCCGGCCTCATCGGGCTCGCCTGGTACGGCGTCGGCGACACGATCGTCCGCCACGTCGACACCCCCTCCGATGGTGGCGCGGTCGATGACGCCGTACTGCGGGCGGCCGAGCGCTCGCTCGTGGGGGCCGGCGCCTGGTCGCTGATCTGGTTCTTCCTGGGGGCCGCCCCTCTCTATCGCCCTTCGGTCGCGGGGCTGGCGCTGCTCACGGGACTGGTCCTGGCCGGCCGGGCGTTCATATCCCTCCGGATCACCGCGGGTGGCGTCGCCCGCGCCTTCGGGTGGGGCGCGCTGGGTCTGGTCGTCACCGGGCAGGTCCTGGCCCTGATCGCGGCCCTGGCGCCGCCCACCGCCAAGGACACCCTTCTCTACCACTTCGCTCTCCCGAAGACATGGATCGCGGCCGGTCGGGCTATCGAGGTGCCGTACAACATCGCGGGCTACTACCCGCTGGGCGTCGAGATGCACGCGGTCTGGGCCATGCTCCTGGGCGCGCCCCTCGGTGTCCGGGTCGCCGAGGCCGCCGCCGGCGCCACGCTCGTGTTGTTCGCGCCGCTCCTGGTCATGACCGTGTACGGATGGGCGCGAGAGCGCGGGGCGGACCGGCCGTGGGCAGCGGCCGCCGCGCTCACGATCGCGTGGATCCCGAGCGCGTACGACGTGGCCGCGAGCGCCTACGTGGACCTGGCCCTGGCCGGCTACACCGCGCTGGCGGTGCGTGGCTTCGGCCGCTGGTGGGCAACGGGGCGATCGCGCCAGCTCGTCTGGGTCGCAGCCGGCATCGGCGGGGCGCTCTCGATCAAGCTGAGTGCCGCGTTCCTGCTGCTCCCGCTCGCCCTGCTGGGCCTGCTGCATGCCCTCGGCCACGGAGACGCCGACCGCGACACCGCCCGCCCGGGCACGGCCGGCACCGCGGCGGCGGTGGTCGGCGCGCTCACCGTGGGCGTGGCCCTCGCTGCGCCGTGGTACGTCCGGAACTGGATCCGCACCGGGAGCCCGCTCTTCCCGTTCTATCTCGGGATCTGGCCGGCTCAGGCCCCCGGCTGGGATCTCGAGCGCTCGCGACTCTACGAGACCCTGTTCTCGCTCTACGGAGACGCCCAGGGCCCGCTCGACTACCTGTGGTCGCCCATCCGCCTCGCGGTTGCGGCCCAGCCGGACCAGCCCGCGTTCTACGACGGCGTGCTCGGCATCGTCTTCGTCCTCGCGCTGCCCCTGCTCGCGTGGGCCCTGTGGCGGCGCCGTCTCGACGTCGAGCTGCGGCTGGCGGTTCTGGTGTCGGCCAGCCTCTTCGTCTTCTGGCTCTTCTCGAGCCAGCAGCTCCGCTACCTGCTGCCCGCGACGGCCGGCCTGGCCGTCGCCATCGCGGTGGCCGGTACCGGCCTCGCGCCGGCTCTCAGCCGACCACTCTGGGGCCTCCTGGTCGCCGCCGCCGCCCTCGGCCTGCCTGTCATCTGCGCCTGGTTCCTGCAGGTCGATCCGCTGCGGGTCGTGCTTGGGGGCGAGCCGCGGGAGGACTATCTCACCCGCCGTCTCGACTACTACCCCTACTACCAGATCGTGAACCGTGACCTCCCGCCGACCGCGACGGTGTGGCTCATCGACATGCGACGCGATACCTACCACCTGGACCGGCCGGCCTTCTCCGACTTCATCTTCGAGGACTACACGCTGACCCAGTACGTGCGCGCGGCAAGCCGCGTCGAGGAGATCCGGGGGCGCGTACGGGCGGACGGGATCACCCACCTCCTGGTGCGGCACGACATCTTGCAGGACTACGAGCGTTCGCCGATCGTGGACGAGCGGCGCCCGCGCGAGGAGAACGTGGCGAAGCTTGCGCTGATGACCGCCTTCTTCTCCGAGGGCACGCGGATGATCAAGGGCGACCAGAAGTTCTGGCTCATCGAGCTGCCGCCGCCCCGCGGCCGCTGAGCCGGTCCCCGCTGGGCGACCCGGGCTCAGCCGCCCGGGCGCGGGCGATACACCTCGGTGAGGCCGACCCGCTCCGCGAGAACGTAGCGGCGATCGATCGCGGTCAGCATCTCGTCCGTCCACCGTTGCCGGTGCAGCGGCAGGTCAGGAATCCGGTAGATCAGGATCGCCGCGAAGGCCTGGCGCTCGATCTCGTCGAGAAACGGCCGCTGGTTCCAGCGGCCCGCCCGCGCGAGCTGGGTCATCTCGAAGGGCTGAAAGAGGATCGGGCGGCGGTCCAGCGGGAGGAGCCCCATGTCCTCGTCGGCGACGACCGCGCCAGGGGCCCGATGGACCACGTCGAGCAGACGGCGCGCCTCCTCGCCCTGCTTGAGGCGGACGTGGGTGACGGTGCGGTACGGCGACGCCAGGACGACCAGGGCCAGGTCGAGCGCCAGCAGGAGGGCGATCGTCGCGTGCGCCGCGCGCCGTGGCCGCTGCCAGGCGAGGAGGGCGCCGATAGCCAGGCTCACACCCGCTCCCAGCTCGATCAAGTAGTTCACGTTCGAGCCGACCTTGCCGATGGTCAGCCCGGAGACGACCGCGCCCAGGAGGTACGGCGCGACCAGCCGCCACGACGGCACCCGGAACCAGGGCGCCAGCACGAGAAACAGGCCGACCCCGGCCAGGGTGAGAGGCATCAAGGTCCAGACGTCGGTCAAGTACGCGACGAGCGACCCCGCCTGGTAGTCGTTCAGGTTGGCGGAGACGATGTTGAACGAGAAGCCCCCGTTGGTCGCCCGCTCGAGCCCCAGGAAGAAAGCGGCACCCAGCCCTCCGGTGAGACCCGCGAGCGCGAGAGCCCGCCGCCACGAGGTGACGTGACCGAGCCAGAGACAGGCCGCGAGCGGAGCGGCCAGTCCGTATGACTGGCGGGTGTAGATCGCGGCGGTCAGGAGGAGCGCGGCCGCCGGCACCGTCAGGCGGCCGGCGGGGAGCCGGACGATCACGCAGATCGCGCCCAGGCTCAGGCCGAGCGCCAGCGCGTCCACCCGAAAGAGCGACGACCAGTAAGACACCGGCGGCAGGGCCAGCAGGGAAAGCGCGCCGATGACGGCGGCCGCCCGATCACCCGTGAGGGCGTGCAGGACGAGGCCGACGAAGACCGCCGCGGCGGCGATGCTGACCCACGACAGCAGGCGCCCGTACCAGTAGGCGGGGCCCAGCAGCCGGCCGAGCGGACTGAGCACGAGCGGATAGACCGGAGGGTAGTTGCTGATCGTGTACGGGGATGAGGTCGGGCTCGGGCGATAGATACCTTCGAGACGGCCCAGGCGCAGCGCCTGTTCCAGCAGGGGCCCCTCGCCGTAGTCCATCGGGTACGGAAAGCGGATGACGCGAGCACCTTCGGCGACGAAGAGGCCGGCGGCGGCCACCAGGACCAGCACGAGGATGGTCGCGGGCAGGACGGCGGCCAGGGATCCCGCATCGAGGCGTGGGCGCATGGTGTCGCCGCGAGCAGTTATAGCATCGGCGGCACGGGACCCCCCGGAGTTTGGAACCCCCTCGGGGGGTGCATGCTATGATGGCGACAACGATGATCTCCAGGCTGGGCAACCCCTGGACGAGGGAGGTCGGCGCGTGGGCTTAGCCACGTTCCTCGAGCGCACCTGGAGCGGTCTCACCGGGCTCGTCAAGCCGCGTTCTGCAGCGACGATGTTCCGCCTGGCCGACCAGTACCGACACGAGGGCCGCTACGAAGAGGCCGCCGATCTGATCGCCGAGGGCCTGAGGGTCGCCCCCAACATCGCGGTCGGGCACTTGCTGGACGCCTACCTCCACGTGGTGTTCCGCGAGATGCCGGCGGCGAAGACATCGTTCCGGCGGGTGCTCTCGCTCGATCCGTACCACCCGCGGGCCCTCTTCGGCCTCGCGCGCATCGCGCTGGAAGAGGGCGACATCGAGGGCTGCCGGCCTTTCCTCGATCGGGCGATCCAGTACTTCCCCGACTTCCCGGAAGCGAAGGCGCTGCAGGAGATGGTCGCGACGTGGTCCGCGCCCGCGGTGGCGACGCCGAGCGCCGTCGGGGCGATCAACACCGAGCGGCTCCGCCTGCCTCCGGGCGCGCACGATCTGATCCTCACCCACGCGGACGGAACCATGGTGTTCGCGCAGGGCAGCGAGGACCGGCAGCGGCAGTTGACGCTCCACATGACCCAGGTCTATCGCATCGCCTCCGCGACCCTCGCGCGCGCGGGCCTGGGGACGCTGCGCCGTGGCGTCGTCGAGGGCTCGTCGGAGATGATGTTCATGCGTAGCGACGGCGGGGTCATCCTCGGGGTCGCGCTGCCCCGCGAAATCGAGGTCGGCGCCGGGCTCGTGCAGCTGGGCCGGCTGTGGACCGACCTCAACATCAAGAGCTGAGTCGTGGCCGACTCCCAGTCTCCCGCCGATTCGAGCGCGTCCCGAGATGCGGGCGGCGCCGTCCCGCGGCCCTCGCGGGCGCAGGCGTTCCGCGAGACGCTCTTCGAGCTGATCCGGCTCGACGGGGTCCGGGGCGGGCTCATCGTGACCCCGGACGGGCTCGTGATCACCTCCGAGCTGCCGCCGCGCTTCCCGGTCGAGGCCCTCGCCGCGCTCGCGGCAACCCTGGGACGGGAGCTGGAGCTGGGGGCCACGCGCCTCGATCGCGGCGCATTTCGCACCGCGCTGTTCTCGGCGGACGACGGCACCGTCTTCGTGGGCGGCAGCCCGGTCGGCTACGTCACCCTGGTGGCCGACCGCAACGTGAACGTCGAGGTGGTCCGCGCCGCCCTCGGCCGCGCGGTGGATCGCCTGCGCGGCACCTGGCG
>Ga0070706_100005279_pt1 | contig 12318 bp, 11 predicted proteins | sample KBSK5501metaG_FD_65476 | JGI IMG/M metagenome (GOLD analysis project Ga0070706, IMG submission 65476) | Corn, switchgrass and miscanthus rhizosphere microbial communities from Kellogg Biological Station, Michigan, USA - KBS K5-50-1 metaG | ecosystem: Host-associated > Plants > Roots >...
GCCGATCACCGGCGACGACAGCTCGCGCGCGCGCAGGCTCTTGCCGATGTGGCGGCCGCGGTGCAGGTTCTCGGTGTTCAGCAGCGTGATGAACTCGGGGTTCTTCAGGTAGTAGCGCCACATGAAGCGGATCACCGCGTGCAGCGACTCCAGCGGCTGCGCCGCATCGAGCGCGAGCTTGGATTCGGCCTCGTTGAAGCGCCGGTACATCTCTTCGAGCACGGCGATGAAGAGACCTTCCTTGCTGCCGAAGTAGTAGTAGATCATCCGGTCGTACGACTTCGCGGCCTTCGAGATCTGCTCGACGCGGCCGCCGGCGTACCCGTGCTTGGCGAACACCTTGGTCGCGGCGCGCAGGATGCCGTCGCGCGTGGCCTGCGCCGCGAGCTCGCGCACGCCGCGCCGGCGCTCGCCCGGCTTCTTCGTCGCGGCCGCTGCCGCCGTGGGGCTGCGGCGCGGCGCGGGCCGGCTCATGGATGCCTCCGCGGCGGCATCATTGCTCGGCGAACGCCCGCTCGATCACGAACGCGCCCGGCGTCGAGGTGTTGCCCTCGGCGAAGCCGCGCGCCTCCAGCATGTGCTTCAGGTCGCGCAGCATGCCGGGGCTGCCGCAGATCATCACGCGGTCGGCCTGCGGGTCCAGCCCGGGCACGCCGAGGTCCTCGAACAGCTTGCCCGATTCGATCAGCGCGGTTACGCGGCCCATGTTGCGATAGGCCTCGCGCGTCACGGTCGGGTAGTAGCGAAGCTTGCTCGTCACCAGGTCGCCGAGGAACTCGTGCGCGGGCAGGTGCTCGGTGAGCAGGTCGTGGTACGCGAGCTCGTCCTTGGTGCGCACGCCGTGCACCAGGATCACCTGCTCGAAACGCTCGTAGGTGTCGGGGTCGCGGATGATGCTCATGAACGGGGCCAGGCCGGTGCCGGTCGACAGCAGGTACAGCCTTTTCCCCGGCAGCAGGTAGTCGATCACCAGCGTACCGGTCGGCTTCTTGCCGACGATGACGGAGTCGCCGACCTGGATGTGCTGCAGCTTCGAGGTCAGCGGGCCGTCGGGCACCTTGATGCTGAGGAACTCGAGGTGCTCCTCGTAGTTTGCGCTGACGATGCTGTAGGCGCGCAGCAGCGGCTTGTTGTTGACCTTCAGGCCGATCATCGTGAAGTGGCCGTTCGCAAAACGCAGGCCCGGGTCGCGCGTGGTCGTGAAGGTGAAAAGCTTGTCGGTCCAGTGATGAACGCTCAGCACGCGTTCTTCGTTGAAGGCGCTCATGGGTGAATCCGGGGGTGGGAATTCTTTCGGAATAAAACCGCGGCGCCGTCTTGCGCCGGCCGCGCCTCGCCGCTACGATCGCGACGATTTCGTTCAGTGGATGCTACATGAACGACCCGGGGCCCGCAACATGAGCGAACACACCAAGACCGACGGCTTGCCCGAGGCGCTGGCGCTGCCGGCCGGCGAGCCGGTGGTGCTCGACAAATCCCGGCCGCGCAGCGAGCGCATGGCCAGCGACAAGATCGAATGCAACGCCTGCCCGGTGCTGTGCCAGATCTCGCCCGGCAGGAGCGGCGCCTGCGACCGCTATGCGAACGCGAATGGCGTGCTGGTCCGCGTCGACCCGGTCGTGCTGCTGCGGCGCACGCTCGAGGGAGCCGATGAGGCGGCGCTGGTGCCGTTCGCCTCGCGCAGCGAGGGCGCCGCGGCCGAGGCGCAGGCCAATCCGCTCGCCGCCCAGAACGAGGTGTTCGTCACCGGCATCGGCTCGAGCACGACCTACCCGGACTACAAGCCCGCGCCGTTCATCGTCGCGTCGCAGCGCGACGGCGTCGACATGGTCACCGTCGTCACCGAAGGCATCTTCAGCTACTGCAGCTTCAAGGTGAAGATCGACACCGACCGCTGGCTCGGCCCCGAGCAGGCGAATGTGCGCTGCAAGGGCGAGGTCGTCGGCCATGTGACGACGGCCGAGTACGGCTCGCAGATGCTCTCGCTCGGCGGCGTGCACCACCTCACCGGCGGCAGCAAGAAGGAAGGCCGCGTCACCTGCGACATGATGCTCGCGCTCGGCAACAAGCAGGCCGTCGAGCTGACGATAGACGGCGGCGCGCAGCTGACGATCCAGTCGGGCAAGGCGCCGATCGTCAACGGCGTCGAGGAGCAGCGCATGCGCGTGGGCTGCGGCTCGGCGACGGTCGGCATCTTCGCCAAGCAGTTCTACGGCCAGGCCGACGAGGTCGTCGTCGTCGACGACCACATCACCGGCGTGCTGACCCAGCACCAGGCCGGGCGCTGCCTGGACATGCGCCCTTCGGGGATCCGGATTCGCGGGCGCAAGTCCACGCCGGGGCGCTACTTCCAGGTCGCGAACCCCGGCACCGGCTGGGGCGGCACCGACCTCGTCGATCCGCTCGCGATCGTCGAAGGCTGGGACGCCGAGGTCGCGTGGCCGGGCCTGAAGCTCCTGATGGTGTCGACCACCGGCGAGCATGCCGCCTGGTACGTGCTCGATGAAGCGCGCGTGCCGCAGCCGGCCGCGATGCCGGTGGCGATGCGCTCCGTGGTCGAGCGCATCGCCGAGAACTGCGAGCCGTCGCTCGCGACCGTGCTGTTCCTCGGCGGCGCCGGCGGCAGCCTGCGCGCCGGCGTCACCGAGAACCCGGTGCTGCTGACGCGGCGGATCAAGCAGGCGTTCGTCAACGTCACCTGCGGCGGTGCGCCGGCCTATGTGTGGCCGGGCGGGGGCATCACGGTGATGGTCGATGTCGCGCGCATGCCCGACAACAGCTTCGGCACGGTGCCGACACCGGCGATCGTCGCGCCGATCGAGTTCAGCATGCGGCTGGACGAATACCGCGCGCTCGGCGGGCACATGGAGCACGTGCGCAGCCTCGACGATGCGCTCGCCCGCGGCGCCTGGCACGACGACGGTGCGCCGACCGCACGGCGCTGGGTCGCGAACGCGAGCGTGAACCCGTGGCCGCTGGGCGAGCCGCCGATGCTGGGGTGAAGGCCGTGGCGCGCGTTGCCCTCACCCCAGCCCTCTCCCGCCAGCGGGAGAGGGAGGCAGATCGGCACGGCCTTCTCCCTCTCCCGCGTGCGGGAGAGGGCCAGGGGTGAGCGTGCAGGCCCACCGCGCCTTCTTGCCCGACGGCCGGCGCTGGCACTTCCAGCACGGCCCGATCGACCTCGTGATCGGCGCCGACGGCGACGACGGCGCCGCACTCGCCGCTGCGCACGCGGCGGCGTGGCAGCGCTTCGAGACCGTGCTGGCCGAGCTCGTCGCCGAGCTGCCGCTGCTGCGCCGCCGCGTGATGGGCCCGTGCCCGCTGCAAGGCCCGATCGCGCGGCGCATGTGGTGGGCGTGCCGGCCGTTTCATTCGCAGTTCATCACGCCGATGGCGGCGGTGGCCGGTGCGGTCGCGCAGGAGATCATCGCGTTCTACGAGCGGCCGGGCATCGCACGCGCGTGGGTCAACAACGGCGGCGACATTGCGCTGCATGTGGCCGACGGTGAGTCACTGAACGTTGGCGTCGTGGCGGACATCTCCCGGCACGCCCCGGAGACAGACGCGTCGTTCACGATCACCAGCGCGATGCCGGTGCGCGGCATCGCCACCAGCGGCTGGCGCGGCCGCAGCTTTTCGCTGGGCATCGCCGACAGCGTGACCATCCTCGCGACGACCGCGGCGCAGGCCGATGCGGCGGCGACCATCGTCGCGAACGCGGTCGATGTCGACGACCCGCGCATCGTGCGCCGGCCGGCGAACACGCTGAAGGACGACACCGATCTTGGCGACATTCCGGTCACCGTCGACGTGCCGCCGCTGCCGGCCGACCTCGTGCGTGCAGCGCTGGCGCGCGGCCGCCGGCGGGCGCAGGACCTGCAGCGCGACGGGCTGATCCACTCGGCTTTGCTCGTGTGCCAGCGCCATGTCGAAAGGGTCGAGCCCGTGCCGACCGAGCTCGACATCCGCGTCGATCCCGATACCGCGCCGCGCCGAGTTGGTTCAGTATTTGCTTAATGAAATTCGAGATGATCACGATCCGCCGCCTCCACACCTGCGTGGAAGACATCCACCACGAGTTCGGTCCCGTCGCGCAGCCGCCGCTGCGGCGCGGCGCGATCGCGGCGGTGCTGACGAACCCGTTCGCGGGCCGTTACGTCGCCGACATCCTGCCGATGATGGATGCGCTGCAACCTCTGGGCATCACGATGGCCGAGCAGCTGCGCGCCGCGATGGACGTGCCGGCCGAGCGCATCGAGAGCTATGGCAAGGGCGCGATCATCGGCGCCGCCGGCGAGCTGGAGCACGGCGCGCTGTGGCACGTGCCCGGCGGCTATGCGATGCGCGAGCTGCTCGGCTGGAAGGGCGACCGCGCCGCGTATGCGCAGGGCAAGGTCGCCGCGCCGGCGCCGGGCCAGGCGCCTCAGCCCGGCAATGCGCTCGCGATCGTGCCGTCGACCAAGAAGGTCGGCCCGCCCGGCGCCGCGCTGGACGTGCCGCTGACCCATATCAACGCGTCCTACGTGCGCAGCCATTTCGATGCGATGGAAGTGCGCGTGCCCGGCAGCCCGGCCGCCGACGAGATCGTGTTCATCCTCGTGATGAGCACCGGCGCGCGCGTGCATGCCCGCGTCGGCGGGCTGAAGGCGGCCGACATCGCGCAGTGGAACGGCCTGCGCTGAACAAAGCGCCGAATGAAGCAGGGAGTGAACGAAGTGGCTGCAAGAATCAGGAAGCTCATCGTCGAAGTCGACGAAACCCGGCTCGAAGCCGGCAAGGTCATCGAGCCGCCGACCCGCAAGGCGCTCGCGATGGCGGTGATCGAGAACCCGTGCGCCGGCCGCTACGTCGAGAACCTCGACGAGCTGATCGCGATCGGCGAAGAGCTCGGTGCCCTGCTCGGCGAGAGGTGCGTCGCGGCGCTGGGCATCGCGCCCGGGCAGGCCCAGAGCTACGGCAAGGCCGCGATCGTCGGCGAGGCCGGCGAGCTCGAGCATGCCGCGGCCATCCTGCATCCCAAGCTCGGCGCACCGCTGCGCAAGGCGGTCGAGAAGGGCGCGGCGCTGGTGCCGAGCGCGAAGAAGCGCGGCGGCCTGGGCACCGCGATCGACGTGCCGCTCGGCCACAAGGATGCTGCCTTCGTGCGCAGCCACTTCGACGCGATGGAAGCGCGCGTGAGCGATGCGCCGCGCGCGAACGAGATCGTCGTCGCGGTGGTCGTCACCGACAGCGGCCGGCCGCTGCCGCGCATCGGCGGCCTGCAGCTCAGCGAGATCAAGGGCGAGGACGGGCTGCGCTGAGACGCGTGCCGACCGCCACGCCACACAATGTGTTCTGTCCTTCCGAATCGTCCCCGTACCTTCCGTCCCTGGAGACTTGCGAATGAAGCAACAGCGTAGACAGATCGTTCTGGCCGCCGCGGCCGCTGCCGTGGCAATGAACCTCGGCCACGCGGCGCATGCGCAAGGCGCGACCATCAAGATTGGCGAGATCAACAGCTACAAGGCGCAGCCGGCATTCCTCGACCCGTACAAGAAGGGCATGGAGCTCGCGGTCGAGGAGGTCAACGCGGGCGGCGGCGTCGACGGCAAGAAGCTCGAGCTGATCACGCGCGACGACAACGCCAACCCGGGCGACGCGGTGCGGCTGGCCGAGGAGCTCGTGTCGCGCGAGAAGATCGACGTGCTGATGGGCGCGTTCCTGTCGAACGTCGGCCTCGCGCTGACCGACTTCGCGAAGCAGAAGAAGTTCTTCTATCTCGCCGGCGAGCCGCTGACGGACAAGATCACCTGGCAGGGCGGCAACCGCTACACCTTCCGGCTGCGCCCCGGCACCTACATGCAGGCCGCGATGCTGGTGCCCGATGCGGTCAAGCTGAAGAAGAAGCGCTGGGCGATCGTCTACCCGAACTACGAGTACGGGCAGTCGGCGGTCGCGGCCTTCAAGACCCTGCTGAAGGCGGCGCAGCCGGACGTCGAGTTCGTCGCCGAGCAGGCGCCGCCGCTGGGCAAGCTCGACGCCGGCTCGGTCGTGCAGGCGCTCGCCGATGCGAAGCCCGACGCGATCTTCAACGTGCTGTTCGGCGCCGACCTGACCAAGTTCGTGCGCGAGGGCAATACACGCGGGCTGTTCCAGGGCCGCGAGGTCGTCAGCGTGCTGACCGGCGAGCCCGAGTACCTCGACCCGCTGAAGGACGAGTCGCCGAACGGCTGGATCGTCACCGGCTACCCGTGGTACGGCGTGCAGACGCCCGAGCACAGCGCGTTCTTCGTCGCGTACCACAAGAAGTACAACGACTACCCGCGGCTCGGCTCGGTCGTCGGCTACAGCGCGATCAAGTCGATCGCGGCCGGCGTCAGACGCGCCAAGAGCACCGACACCGAGAAGCTGATCAAGGCCTTCGAAGGCCTGGTCGTCGACACGCCGTTCGGCAAGATCAGCTATCGCGCCGAAGACCACCAGTCGACGATGGGCGCGTTCGTCGGCAAGACGAAGAACGACAAGGGCAAGGGCGTGATGGTCGACTACCAGTACTTGGACGGGGCGAAATACCAGCCGAGCACGGAACTGGTCAAGAAGTCGCGCGCGGCGACCTGACAAGCTTTCACCGCAGCGGTAAATCCGATCGCACCGCTTACATGGATCTTTCCGGCTTCGTCGTCCAGCTCCTCAACGGACTGGCCGGCGCCTCATCGCTGTTCCTGGTCGGTGCCGGGCTGTCGCTGATCTTCGGCGTCACGCGCATCGTCAACTTCGCGCACGGCTCGTTCTACATGCTGGGCGTGTACATCGCGTACACGCTGGTCGACAAGTTGGGCGGCGGCGCGTGGTTCTGGCCGGCGCTGCTGCTCGCGTCGCTCGCGGTCGGCGCGATCGGTGCGCTGGTCGAGACCGTGCTCTTGCGCCGCATCTACCGCGCGCCCGAGCTGTTCCAGCTGCTCGCGACCTTCGCGCTGATGCTGGTGATCAAGGACGCGGCGCTGTGGTTGTGGGGGCCCGAAGACCTGCTCGGCCCGCGGGCGCCGGGGCTGACCGGCGCGGTGGACATCCTCGGCCGGCGCTTCCCGAGCTACGACCTGTTCCTGATCGTCGTCGGTCCGATCGTGCTGGCGCTGCTGTGGCTGCTGCTGACGCGCACGCGCTGGGGCACGCTGGTGCGCGCCGCGACGCAGGACCGCGAGATGGTGGGCGCGCTCGGCGTCAATCAGGCCTGGCTGTTCACGGCCGTGTTCGCGCTCGGCACGATGCTCGCGGGCCTGGGCGGTGCGCTGCAGCTGCCGCGCGAGCCGGCCAACCTCGGGATGGACCTGCTGACGATAGGCGACGCGTTCGTCGTCGTCGTGGTCGGCGGCATGGGCTCGATCCCCGGTGCTTACGTCGCCGCGCTGCTGATCGCCGAGATCAAGGCGATCTGCATCGGCATCGGCCAGGTCGACCTCTTCGGCATCAGCTTCTCGTTCTCGAAGCTGACGCTGGTCGTCGAATTCCTCGTGATGGCGGTCGTGCTGGTCGTGCGGCCGTGGGGCCTGCTCGGCCGGCCGCAAGCCGTCAGCCGCAACTCGGCGCCGCCCGAGGCGCCGCTGCGCGCGGCCGACACCGGGCAGAAGGTGATAGGCGCCTTGCTGCTGGTCGCGCTGCTCGCGTGGCCGGTCGCGACGGCAGGCTCGCCCTACCTGACCGTGCTCGCGATCGACCTGCTGACCGCCGCGTTGTTTGCGACCAGCCTGCACTTCATCATGGGGCCGGCCGGCATGCATTCGTTCGGCCATGCCGCGTACTTCGGGCTCGGCGCGTATGCGGCGGCGCTTCTGGTGCGCGCGCTGAACCTGCCGATGGAGCTGTCGCTGGTCGTCGCGCCGATTGCCTCGGCGCTCGGCGCGCTGCTGTTCGGCTGGTTCTGCGTGCGGCTGTCCGGCGTCTACCTCGCGATGCTGACGCTCGCGTTCGCGCAGATCGTCTGGTCCGTGATCTTCCAGTGGGACGACTTCACCGGCGGCAGCAACGGGCTGACCGGCGTCTGGCCGGCCGCGTGGCTGGCCGACAAGCGCGCCTACTACTACCTGACGCTCGCGCTCGTCGTGCTGGGTGTGCTGCTGCTGCGCCGCGCGCTGTTTGCGCCGTTCGGCTACGCGCTGCGCGCCGGGCGCGATTCGCCGCTGCGCGCCGATGCGATCGGCCTGGACGTGAAGGCGCTGCAATGGGCCGCGTTCGTGGTCGCGGCGGTCTTCGCCGGGCTTGCCGGCGCGCTCTACGCGTTCTCGAAAGGCAGCATCTCGCCCGATTCGATAGGCGTCGGCCGCTCGGTCGACGGCCTGGTGATGGTGCTGCTCGGCGGCCTGCAGACGCTCGCCGGGCCCATCGTCGGCGCGGTCACGTTCACCTGGCTGCAGGACGCGGTCGCGCGCAACACCGACTACTGGCGCGCGCTGCTCGGCGCCATCATCCTCGTGCTGGTGCTGGTGTTCCCGCAGGGCATCGCCGGGTTCGTGCGGCAGCTGTACGAGCGGTGGCGCGGCGAAGGAGCATCGGCGTGAGCCTGTTGAAGGTCACCAACCTCGGCAAGTCGTTCGGCGGCAACCGCGCGGTCGACGGCGTCAGCTTCGAGGTGTCGGCCGGCGAGCTGCTCGCGCTGATCGGGCCGAACGGCGCCGGCAAGTCGACGACCTTCAACATGGTCAACGGCCAGCTGCGTGCCGACTCGGGCGCCATCGTGCTCGACGGCCGCGAGCTGATCGGCCGCAAGCCGCGCGACATCTGGCACCTGGGCGTCGGCCGCACGTTCCAGATCGCCGAAACCTTCGCATCGCTGACGGTCGTCGAGAACGTGCAGATGGCGCTGATCTCGGCCGACAACAAGCTGTTCTCGATGTGGGCGCCGGCGGCGAAGCATCGGCGTGCCGACGCGCTCGCGCTGCTCGAGCAGGTCGGCATGGCCGCGCAGGCCGACCGGCCGTGCAGCGAGCTCGCGTACGGCGACGTGAAGCGCGTCGAGCTCGCGATCGCGATGGCGAACGCGCCCAAGCTGCTGCTGATGGACGAGCCCACCGCCGGCATGGCGCCGAAGGAGCGCAACGAGCTGATGGCGCTGACGAAGAAGCTGGTCAACGAGCGCGGCCTCGCGGTGCTGTTCACCGAGCACAGCATGGACGTCGTGTTCGCCTACGCCGACCGCTTGATCGTGCTGGCGCGCGGCCGGCTGATCGCCGAAGGCACGCCGGCCGAGATCCGCGACCACCCGAAGGTGCAGGAGGTCTACTTCGGGACCGGCAAGACGTTCGAGAAGAAGCGTGCGGTGACGGCATGAGCACCACCACGACGCTGCTCGACGCCCGCAACCTCAACGCCTGGTACGGCGCCGCGCACATCCTGTTCGACGTGAGCCTCACGGTGAACCGCGGCGAGGTCGTCGCATTGATGGGCCGCAACGGCGCCGGCAAGTCGACGACGCTGAAGGCGCTGATGGGCATGTCGCCCAAGCGCAAGGGCGAGATCACGTTCCTCGGCCAGGACATCGGCCGGCGCGAGCCGCACGAGGTTGCGCGCATGGGGCTGGGCTATGTGCCCGAGACGCGCCGCATCTTCGCCGACCTGACCGTGATGGAAAACCTCGAGGTCGGCAGGCAGCCGCCGCGCCGGTGGGCCGACGGCAGCGCGGCGCCGGTGTGGTCGCCCGAACGGCTGTTCAAGCTCTTTCCGAACCTCGGCGAGATGCCCGATCGCCCCGGCGGCCGCATGAGCGGCGGCGAGCAGCAGATGCTGACCGTCGCGCGCACGCTGATGGGCAACCCGTTCGTCGTGCTGCTCGACGAGCCCAGCGAAGGTGTCGCGCCGCTGATCGTCGAGCAGATGGTGCACATGATCCTCGAGCTCAAGGCGCAGGGCGTCAGCATCCTGCTGTCCGAGCAGAACATGCATTTCGCGGAGCTGGTGTCGGACCGGGCCTATGTGCTCGAGAAGGGCCAGATCCGCTACCAGGCTTCGATGGCCGAGCTCGCGGCCAACGAAGACGTGCGGCGTGCCTACCTGAGCATGTAGTCGCCCATGTCGCCGCGCCCGCCATCCGCCCCTCAACGCCAATCGACTCGAACCGGAGGAACCTCATGCACACCCCCGCCCGCAGAACGTTGTTGAAAGCCCTGTCCGGCGCCGGCGTGCTCGCCGCCACCGGCGCGGCGAGCTGGAGCGCGCTTGCCGCCGCGAAGATCAAGCCCGACGCGGCGAGCGCGCTGATCGTCGTCGACGTGCAGAACTGCTTCGTCACCGGCGGCACGCTGCCGGTCAAGGGCGGCGAAGAGGTCGTGCCGGTGATCAACAAGCTCGCCGCGAGCTTCGGCAACATCGTCGTCACGCAGGACTGGCACACGCCCGGCCACGCGTCGTTCGCGAGCACGCACCAGGGCAAGAAGCCGTTCGAGACCACGAAGCTGAGCTACGGCACGCAGGTGCTGTGGCCCGACCACTGCGTACAGGGCACCGACGACGCGGCGCTGCACAAGGATCTGAAGCTGCCGACCGCGCAGCTCATCATCCGCAAGGGCTTCCACAAGGAGATGGACAGCTACTCGGCGTTCGACGAGGCCGACCACAAGACCGCGACCGGCCTGGCCGGCTACCTGAAGGCGCGCGGCATCAAGACCCTCTACGTGACCGGCCTCGCGACCGACTTCTGCGTCGCCTGGACCGCGATGGACGCGCGCAAGGCCGGCTTCACGACCTACGTGATCGAAGACGCGACGCGCGCGATCGACCTGAACGGCTCGCTCGCCGCGGCATGGAAGGAGATGACCGCGAAGGGCGTCAAGAGGATCCAATCGAGCGACGTCGCCTGAGACCGCGACCGAGACCGCGCGCTTGCTGAGACTCCGCGTCAACGGGACGGAACACGCGCTGGCCGCGGTACCGCGCGATGCGCCGCTGCTGACGGTGCTGCGCAACGACCTCGGCCTGAACGGGCCGAAGTACGGCTGCGGCCTGGGCGAATGCGGCGCCTGCCTGGTGCTGATCGACGGCCGGCCGGCGCGCTCGTGCAGCGTGCCGGCCGGCGGCGTCGAAGGGCGCGCGATCACGACGCTCGAAGGGCTGCGCGGGGCGAGCCATGACGAGCTGCACCCGGTACAGCGGGCGTTCATCGAGTGCCAGGCCGCGCAATGCGGCTACTGCCTGAACGGGATGATCGTCGCGACCGTGGCGCTGCTGCGCGAGACGCCGCGGCCTGACGACGCGCAGGTGAGGGCGGCGCTGTCGCACAACCTGTGCCGGTGCGGGACGCATCTGGAGATCCTGCAGGCGGTGCGGCGTGCAGCGGAGTTGGTGAATCGCGGCGAACCCCTCACCCCGGCCCTCTCCCCGCAAGCGGGGCGAGGGAGTAAGCCTGTGGTCCCCTGGCCGCAAACGGACAGAGCGAGTGAGGGAGGTGAGCCGCCGCTGACTCCCTCTCCCGCTGGCGGGAGAGGGCTGGGGTGAGGGTGGTCGCCCCGCATACGCGCGCCGACTTCCACGCCGCGCAAGGCGTGCTGCTCGTCGTGCGCGACCCACCCCCGCCCCCGCCGCCATCCCCCGGCCAACCGCCCGCCGTCTTCCCGAACCCGGCCGAAGGCGCCGAAATCCTGCTCGCCGTCTGGGCCGACAGCCGCGCCACCGCGCTGCACGGCCATGTCGACCTCGGCACCGGCATCGCGACCGCGCTCGCGCAGATCGTCGCCGAGGAGCTCGACCTCGAGCTCGCGCAGGTCGAGATGCGCCTGGGCGACACCGCGAGCGTGCCGAACCAGGGCGCGACGATCGCGAGCGCGTCGATCCAGATCCACGCGGCACCGCTGCGCGCCGCGGCGGCGCTCGCGCGCGCCTGGCTGGTCGATGCGGCGGGCGGCGCGGACCCCGCCGCGAACAACATCGCCGCCGTGCTGCAAGGCCGCCACGTCGAGCTCAAGCTGCCGGCCGACCTCGCGAGCGTGCGCACCAAGGACCCGGCGCACTACCGCCTCGTCGGCCAGCCGGTGCCGCGCATCGACATCCCGGCCAAGGCCAGCGGCGGCGAAGTCTTCGTGCACGACAAGCGCCTGCCGGGCATGCTGCACGGCCGCGTCGTGCGGCCGCCGTATGCGGGCGTCGACGCCGGCGAGTTCGTCGGCAACACGCTCGAGTCGGTCGACGAGTCGTCGATCGCGCACATCCCCGGCATCCGCGCGGTCGTCGTGATCCGCGATTTCGTCGGCATCGTCGCCGATCGCGAGGAGCAGGCCGACGCGGCCATGCGCGCGCTCAAGGTCACGTGGAAACCGTGGCCCGGCATGCCGCCGCTGGCCGATCTGAACAGCG
>Ga0070706_100005280_pt1 | contig 12317 bp, 12 predicted proteins | sample KBSK5501metaG_FD_65476 | JGI IMG/M metagenome (GOLD analysis project Ga0070706, IMG submission 65476) | Corn, switchgrass and miscanthus rhizosphere microbial communities from Kellogg Biological Station, Michigan, USA - KBS K5-50-1 metaG | ecosystem: Host-associated > Plants > Roots >...
TCGGTTCTCAAATTCTCCGCGGTCAAGACATCGAGCGCAGAAAAGGGTTCATCCATCAGCAGGATATCGGGCTCGACCACGAGGGCCCGGGCGAATCCGACCCGCTGCCGCCCCCCTCCCGATAGTTCTTTGGGGAACGCGGACTCGAACCCGTCCAAGCCGATGAGGTCAATCGCCCCGAGGGCGCGCGCGCGGCAATCGGTGGACGGGACGTGGAGAGCCTGCAGCCCCACCTCGACGTTCTGGAGCACGGTCAGCCAGGGGAAGAGGGCGAAGGTCTGAAAGACCATCGCCACCCCGGGGTTGGGTCCGCGGAGAGGCTGGTCGCGGTACAGGAGCGTCCCGTCGGTGGGCAGCAACAGTCCCGCCAGGATCCGGAGGAAGGTCGACTTTCCGGATCCTGAGGGGCCGAGGATCGCCAGGATCTCTCCGCTGCGGATTTGGAGGTCGAGGTGGTCGAGCACCAGGACTCGGCCGCCTCCCGGTCGGTCGAACGCAACGGTGACTCCGCGCGCATCGAGCAAGACGGTGGGCGGGCTCGCGATCACGGTCGAGTCTTCCATCGCTCTCCCTCTCCTATAGATGATAACGTTCTTCCGCGGCGCGCATGACCCGGCGCCACCCCAGGAGGTTGAGCAGAACCACGATGGCCGCCATGACAATCGTCGAGGCGGCCAGGAGGGGATAGTTCCCGCGTTGTGTGGCTCCGGCGATCAGCGCTCCCAGCCCCGTCGTTTGGAGTGTCCGGCCGCCAAACACCACGTACTCGGAAACGATGCTGGCGTTCCAAGCTCCGCCCTGGGCTGTGATCGCACCCGTGACGAGGTATGGGAAAATCGCGGGCAGCCAGAGCGTGTGCCAGCGCATCCATCCCCGCAGTTTCAAGATGGCGGCGCATTCGAGCAGGTCTTGAGGCATCGCGCTCGCGCCCGCGATGACGTTGAAGAGCACCTACCACTGAGTCCCGAGCAGCATCAACAGGATCGAGGCAACCGTCAACCCGCCCCCCACGCGCACGAGCACGAGGAGCAGGATTGGGAAGAGCGCGGTTGCGGGGATTGACGCGGCAATCTGCGCGAGGGGTTGCACGACGCGGGCCGCTCGTGGGTGAAGTCCGATGAAGACTCCAGCGGGGACCGTCCACCCCAGCGCGATGAGCAGCGCGATGGCGACGTGGACGGACGTGGCGACCGCGCCGACTGCGATCTGCCCCCATTCTTGCGCGGATACCCGCACCATCATGCGGATGAGGGCCGCGCTGCCGATGAAAATGCTTCCGATCAGGACCAAGGCAGGCAGGGCCAGCGCCGTAGCGAGAAGGCGCGGACCAAATGGGATGCGCGGGAGCGCCCGCATCCGAACCCTATCGGAGAGGTTGGCGATCGCCTCCGCCGCGGGCCCTGCGATGGCGTGACGGATGACCGGCAGGACGCTGGATCGGCGGATCGTATCGAGAAACCATGACCTGGGTGGCTGCGGATCTTCGGCGAGCTCGATCTTGAAGCGCTGGCTCCACACGATCAAGGGGCGCCAGACGATCTGGTCGAGCGCGACGATCACCAGCACGAGAGTGGCGAGACCCCACATCACGGCGCGGATATCGCCTTGACTCGAGGCGACGGCGAGATAACTCCCCAACCCTGGGAGCGTGAACGATCGGTTGACCAGCGTAAACGACTCGCTGGCCATCAAGAAGAACCACCCACCGGCCCACGAGATCATGCTGTTCCATACCAGCCCGATCACCGTCGGAGGGAGTTCGAGGGTTGTCAGGCGCCGCCACCAATTGAGGCGCATCACACGCGACGCGTCGATGAGATCTCCGGGAATCGTCAAGACCGAATGGTAGAAGCTGAAGGCCATGTTCCAGACCATGCCGGTGAAGATGAGGAGGATACTCCCCAACTCGAGCCCCAGCGTTTCACGCGGGAAAATGGCGATCATCGCCAGCAACACCGCGGGCAGGAATGACAACACCGGGATCGACTGGAGGATGTCCAGGAGGGGAACGAGGACGCGTTCCGCGGTGCGGTTGCGGGCGGCGGCATACCCGACAACCACCGTGAACAGTAACGAGAGGACGTACGCGCTGACCATCCGGAGGAAGGACAGCCAGGTGTAGCCCGGCAGGGCGGTGGGTCGGAGATCGATGGTCACCGACGGGCTTGCCCGTTTGAGTTCAACCGGAGCCAGAGCCAGGAGGGCGTAGAGAAGAGCGCCAACCCCAAAGAAGAGGACAAGGTCCACTGCGTGGGGCCGAGGCAGACGGGTCACGAGGATCGAGGGGCGCCGAACCATGGGCGTGCAGTTTCGAACCGCCGGGGAGAATAACCTGGACGATTGACAGTCAGGAGATCCGAATGGCAATATGGGCCCAGATTCGATGAGCGAACAGACGTTCGCCCTGAGACGGGATGCGATGCAGAACCGCCTGGTCGTGCACGTCGACATGGACGCGTTCTACGCCTCGATCGAGGTGCGGGATAACCCGCAGTATCGCGGGATCCCCGTCGTGGTCGGCGCTGCACCCGGCAGGCGGGGGGTCGTTGCCGCGGCGTCCTATGAGGCCCGCCGCTACGGCATCCGCTCGGCGATGCCGGTCGGCGAAGCGTTTGAGCGGTGTCCCCAGGCGATCTTCCTGCCCGTCGCGATGCAGAAGTACCGCGCCGTGTCGGCTGAGTTGTTCGAGTTACTCGACGCGTTTACACCACAGGTCGAGGCGGTGTCCATCGACGAGGCGTTCCTCGATCTCACTCGGTGCCCGGCCCCCCAGCAAAGCGGCGGGGCCGCGCCGCTCGAGGTCGCCCGCGCGATCAAGGCCCGGATCGGTGAGACGCTGCACTTGCCCGTCTCCGTGGGCATCGCCCCCAACAAGTTCCTCGCCAAGCTGGCATCTGAACTCGCCAAGCCCGATGGTCTTCGCGAGATCCGCGCCGAAGATGCGATCACCGTGCTCGCCCCATTGCCCGTGACCGTCCTGTGGGGTGTGGGCGCGCAGACACATCAGCGGCTCCGCGGACTGGGGATCAGCACCGTGGGAGACCTTCAGCGGACGCCCACGTCTGTGCTGCGCGCCGCGCTGGGGTTTGCCGCCGAGCACCTGGCGCAATTGAGCCGGGGGTCGGACGACCGTCCGGTCGACGTGACCCGCGAGACCAAGTCCGTCGGCCGTGAGACGACGTTCGATCAGGATACCGGGGACCGCGATCTCCTCGTGCGGACTCTCGGCGTGCTCGCCGAGGATGTGGGCCGTTCTCTCCGGGCGGAGGGCCTTCGAGGAAGGACCGTGACGCTCAAGCTGCGATACTCAAACTTCCACACCCTGACGCGGGCCCTCACCCTGCCGGCGTCGACGAACGCCGGGGGGGTGGTGTTGCGCGCGGCGGCAGGACTCCTGGACCGCCTCGGGACCCTGCCGCGGCCGGTGCGCCTGGTTGGGATCAGCGTGTCCGGGTTGGGTCGCGCCGACCTCGCGCAGGTGTCGCTCTTCGGCGACGAGGACGCGCAGGGCTTGGTCGATCAGGTCAAGGATGCGATTAACGAGCGGTTCGGCGAGGGCACCGTCCGTCAGGCCCGCGAGGTCGATCCCCCGGACGCCGATTCCGGGTGAGGGGGAAGGTCTTGGAACACGACCTCCTTGAGCACGCCGATGAACGGCAGATGGCGATAACGCTCCTGGTAGTCCAGGCCGTACCCCACCACGAACCGGTCCGGGATCTCGAACCCTCGGTACGCGATCGGGAGCGCTTCGAGGATGCGCCGTCGTGGACGGTCGAGCAGCGTGCAGATCTGCAGGCTCGCCGGGGAGCGCGCCTGGAGCAGGCGCAGCAGGTACCCGGCGGTGAGGCCCGTGTCGATGATGTCCTCCACCAGCAGCACGTGACGGCCCGTGATCTCGATGTCGAGGTCCTTGATGAGCCGCACGATGCCGCTCTGCGCCCGCGCGCTCCCGTAACTCGTGATCGCCATGAAATCCAGCGAGAGCGGGATCTCGATCTCGCGGCTGAGATCGGTGAGGAAGTACACCGCCCCCTTGAGCACCGAGATCAGCAGCGGAGACCGCCCGGCAAAGTCGTGCGAAATCTCCCGCCCGAGCTCTGCGACCCGGGCCGCGATCCGGTCTCGGGGGAGGAGGACCTCCTCGATATCCTGCGCGGTTCCCGTCACCGAGCCGCGGCAGCCGAACGGAGTCCGTACTTCAGCAGCAACTGCCGGAAGTCCCGGCCGTAGAAAATCTTGATGTTCACTCCGGGGTACAACTCCCGGAGCCGCCGCACTTTGCGGTTCTTGCGCGTGACGAGGCTCTGCTTCAGCGTGGTCAGTTCGATGAACAGATCGTACTCCGGGAGAAAGAAATCGGGGTTGAAACTCTCGACCACGCGACCGCGCTCATCCCACTCCAGGGGAAACGATCGGGGCTCGTATTGCCAACGGATCCCGTAAAAGTCGAGGATCTTTGCGAATTCCGCCTCGCTTCGATGCGCGAATCGGACGGTGTCGGTTGCGCTCACCCTGGAGGCCTTCACTGGCCCCGTGCATCCCTCCGCCGGGCCTGATGGAGCCCTTCTCTACCTTACTATAGCGGCCGATGTAGAAATAATCAAGGAAAGCATCGCCAGAGCGGAGAACGAGTGTTACTATTAGCGGAGGAGCTCGGGCAATGACCACGGCGCCGAACACGGGATCTCAGGCAGATCCCCAGGCCTCCAACCGCGAGCTTGAGCGGCTCCTGCAGGAGCTCAAGAGCGCCGATGTCACTTTACGCAGCGACGCGGCCCATGCGTTGGGGAAACTGGCGGATGAGCGCGCGGTTGCCTCGCTGGGCGAGGCCCTCCGCGATCCGGATGAGTATGTGCGGAAGAGCGCGGTCATGGCGTTGCGCCGGATCGGCGGTACCAAGGCCATGGAAGCGATGCGGGCGGCGCTGGCCGATCGGTCTGAGCAGGTGTGCCTGCAGGCGGTCAAGGGGCTCGGAGAGCTCCGCGACGCCGGCGCGGTCGAAGCGCTGATCAAGGTGCTCGCGCGGCGCGAGCGATCCCTCGTCGCCGCGGCGACGGAGGCTTTGTCGCGGATCGGCCCCGAGGCCGTGCCCCACCTCATGGAGGCGTTCAAGGACCGGTACTTGAGGAGGCGGATCGGCCCCCAGATTTGGCGGATCTTGACCGAGATGGGCCCCCGGGTCGTCGATCCCCTCATGGCCGTACTCGGCGACGACAACTATTACGTCCGCTTGACCGCCCTGACTATTCTGGGGCGGATCGGTGACAAGCGGGTTGCCGAACCCATCCTGCGCGTCTTCTTGAGCGATCCCCGGCTGCAAGAGACCGTCGTGGGCACGATCGGTCGTCTCGAGGAGCGCGGGGTGCTGGCGCTGCCGGCGGGCGATCGCGAGGTCGGACTTCCGGTGGAAGTGGTGCAGGCGTTCGCCCAGGAGAACCGCGAGCACGTGCTCACGGTCCTCAACACGGCGATGGAGAACCCAAGCGTCAAAGTCCGGCGGTTCTCCCTCAAGGTGCTCTTCGCGTTGATGGGGGAAGCGACGTTTGAGCACCTGCTTCGCTACCTCGCCGACGATGATCCGGACGTTAAGCGGCTCGCGATCCGCCTCTTGAGCAAACTGCGGGACAAGCGCGTGATCGAGCCGCTCGTGGGCCTCCTGTTGAAGGATGGCGGGCAGATCGAGGAAGCGATCTGGGACGCCCTCAAGGTCCTCACCAACCTGCACGAATATGAGGAGCTTCGCAAGCGGGTCGCCCGCGAGAAGGCTGGCACGCGGCCGGTGGTCAAGACCTATAAGAAGAAGGACGTGTCGCCCGACTGGTGGCGCGATCAAGACTGATTGCTCTGTCTCTCAGAGGGCCGCTCCGCTGAGCGCGGTCCTCCGTCCCCTGCGGCGCGGATGAGTCCCGAGGTTTCCCTAGATGAGCATGCGGTTGGCCGCGCGCGCATCCGGATCGTGAAGGGCGATATCACCACGCTCCCCTGCGACGCGGTGGTGAACGCCGCCAACGATCGTCTCTGGATGGGGGGCGGCGTCGCCGGGGCGATCAAGCGGCGTGGCGGCGAGGAGATCGAGCGGGACGCGGTGCGCCAGGGCCCCATTCCGATCGGGGAAGCGGTCGCGACGGGCGCCGGCCAACTCCCCGCTCGATATGTGATCCATGCGGTCACGATGGGGCAGGACCTCGTGACCAGTGAACGAGATATCCGCGCCGCGACACGGAGCGCCTTGCGGTTGGCCGATCGTCTGGGGCTCCGATCGGTGGCGCTGCCTGCGCTCGGGACCGGCGTCGGAGGCTTTCCGCTCGAACGGGCGGCGGCCGCCATGCTCGAAGAAGTCGTTGCGCACCTCTCCACTGCGGACCGCCCCGGCGAGGTCGTGTTCGCGCTGTTCGACGAGACCGCGTATCGCGAGTTCACGAGTGCGCTGCATCGGTTGGCCGCCTCGGGCGAGGATGCTTGATGCGGGCGCTGCTCACGAATGACGACGGGTTGAGTTCCCCGGGGCTCTTGGCGCTCGCCCGAGCCATGCGGTCCGCCGCGGACACCTTCGTCGTCGCCCCGGAGCACGAGCGCAGCGCCGCGAGTCATGCGATCACCCTGCATAAGCCGTTGCGGGTGGTGCGCACGACCCTCGGTGACACCGGGGTGCCCGCCTGGGCGACGAACGGCACACCGGCGGATTGCGTGGTGCTGGCCGTGCTCGATCTGCTGGGGACTCCGCCCGACGTCGTGGTGTCGGGGATCAACGCCGGGGCAAATCTTGGAATGGATCTGATCTACTCGGGAACGGTCTCCGGCGCGGTCGAGGCGTCGCTCTTCGGCATCCCGGCGATCGCGATCTCCGTGGCGTCGTTCACGGACATCCGCTGGGAGGGCGCGGCCATCTTCGCCGCCCAGCTTGCCGGCGAGGTCAAACGTCACGGCCTCCCGCGCGATACATTCTTGAACGTCAACGTGCCGAACCTGCCCGCCGACCAGATCCGGGGGGTCGAGATCACCCGGCAGAGTTCCCGGCGGTACGTGAGCCGGCTGGAGAAACGGTCGGATCCCCGGGGCCGCGACTATTACTGGCTCACCGGGTCGCCGAACGGCGGGGAGTCCGATCCCGGGACGGACGCGCGGGCGGTGACCGAGGGCCGCATCTCCATCACGCCGCTCCGGCTGGACATGACGCACGAAGAACTCTACCCGATGTTTCGGTCATGGAATCTCGCGGTCCCGAGCCGGTAGCGCGCGGGCATCCGCCGTCGCGGTCCGGTGAGGTGGCGATGGTAGAGTTTCGACAGGTGAGCAAAGTGTATCCGAACGGCGTCTGCGCGCTCCGAGACGTGACCCTGCGGATCGAGCCCGAGGAGTTTGTGTTCATCGTGGGGCCCACGGGGACGGGGAAGTCCACGCTCACCAGGATGGTCTACCGGGAAGAGCTTCCGTCGTCGGGGCAGGTGCTCGTGGGGGGGCGGAATGTGACGCAGATGCCCGTCCAGCAGGTACCGTTCCTTCGCCGGCGGGTCGGCGTGGTGTTTCAGGACTTCAAGCTGCTCCCGCGCAAGACGGCTTGGGAGAACGTCGCGTTCGCGCTGGAGGTGACCGGTACCCCGCCGTCGGAGATCGCCCCGCGCGTCGGAGAGGTCCTGGAGGTCGTGGGCCTCGCCCCGCGGGCGGGCGCGATCCCGAGGGAACTCTCCGCGGGCGAGCAGCAGCGGGTGAGCATCGCACGGGCGTTGGTGCATCGTCCGCCGCTCCTCGTCGCGGATGAACCGACCGGGAACCTCGATCCCGACACCTCGTGGGAAATCGTGCAGCTGCTCTCCCGAATCAATTTGCGGGGCACGACCGTGATCGTGACGACGCACGACAAGACCATCGTCGACATCTTGCGGAAGCGGGTCATCGCGCTCGACCGCGGCGCGGTGATCAGGGACGAGGCCCGGGGGCTGTATGCCGGCGGCCACTAGACCCGCGAGGGCGGTGCGCCCGGCGTCCATGCCCCGCGTCAACCGCGGGGCGCGTCCCGCGCGGGGGGCGGCGTACTTTATCCGGGAGGGCGTGGAAGGGTTCAAGCGCAACGGACTGATGAGCGTGGCGGCCGTGACGATCACGATGGTCACCCTCACGGCGCTTGGGGCCGCCTTCATCGTGGCCAGCACGCTGGATCTGCTTGCGGCGGGCGTAGAACGGAACCTGGAAGTGGTTGTCTATCTGCGCGAAGGCCTCCGCCAGAGCGACGTCGGCGCGGTGCGGACCCGGCTGCTCCGGCTCCCGGGGGTGACGGAGGTCGCGTTCGTCTCGAAAGAGGACGCGCTCGCCTCGTTCCAGCAGCGGTTGGGAGGCAAGGTCGACCTCAAAGAGTTCCTGTCGCACAACCCGCTGCCCGAATCGTTCGCGGTCACCGCCGACCGCCCGGAGCGCCTCGAGGCGATTGCGGCGGCGGCCGGCCAGCTTCCTCAGGTCGAGCATGCGTCCTACGGAGGCCCGACGATCGATCGCCTGACGGCGGTGACCCGGATCGTGCGCCTCGCCGGCCTCGTCGCCAGCGCCGGGTTGGCGCTCGTCGCCATGATTATCATCGTGAACACGATCCGGCTCACCGTCTTCGCCCGCCGGATGGAAATCGAGGTGATGCGTCTGGTGGGCGCGACCGCGTGGTTCATCCGCTGGCCGTTTGTGATCGAGGGGGCGATCACCGGCGCGGTGGCCGCGTGCGCGGCACTCATCCTGATCACCGGCACGTACGCCTGGCTGGCGTGGACGATGGGCGGATCGCTGCCGTTTCTGCCGCTGATCTCCCCGCTGGAGGTTGCCCGCGACCTTGCCTGGAAGTTGATGGTGTGGGGCGTCCTCATCGGGATCGGTGGAAGCCTGCTGGCGGTCCGGCGGTTTCTCTCGCACTAGGACACCGCGGAGGTCTGGTATGAACCGGCGGTTGCTCAGCGCGCTCGGGGTGGTCGTGCTGGTCGCGGGTGTGTTTGCAGCCGGGTACGGGACCGCGCTTCGGCGGGCCAACGCCGTCCCGGCGTCTTTTGGTCTGCTGCGCGACCTCGAGCGGCTGGTAGAGACGCGGTTCATCGACCGTCAGGTGAACGACGCCCAACTCCTCTACGGCGCCGCCGGGGGGATGCTCGCCGCGGTCAATGATCCGTACACGCGGTTCATGGATCCCCAGGCGTTCAAAGAGTTTCAAGAAGCGGCCTTCTCCGGACAGTTCACCGGGATCGGCATCATCATGGACCTCAAAAACGGCCAGGTGATCGTGGTCTCCCCCATCCCCGGGACACCGGCGGCCCGCGCCGGACTGCTGGCCGGGGATCGGATCGTGCAGATCGACGGGCACCCCACGCACGATATGGCGCTGCAGCGAGCCGTGTCCCTGATCCGCGGTCCCCGGGGCACGGTCGTCCACCTGAATGTAAGCCGCGGAGGCCAGACCCGTGCGGTCGCGATTACCCGCGACGTGATTCAAGCCCCCAGCGTGTCCGGTGAGGACGTGCTGGACAAGGGGGACCGGGACCGGCTGCGGGCACTCAAACTCGCGTATCTCCGGATCGTCACCTTCGATGAGCGGACCGGCGATGAGTTCACGCATGCCGTGACGACGGTGCTCGCTCGGTCACCGCGAGGGCTGATCTTCGATCTGCGCAGCAACGGGGGCGGGCTCGTCGAGTCGGCGGTGCGGGTGGCCAACGAGTTCATCCCGACCGGAACGATCGTGTCCACCGTGGATCGAGACGGAAAGCGCGCGCGCGAGGAGGCCAACGGGACCGCGCGCCTGCACCTGCCGGTGGTCGTGCTCGTGAATGAATTTACGGCCAGCGCCTCGGAGATCGTGGCCGGCGCCTTGCAAGACGACCACCTGGCGACGCTGGTCGGAGTGCAGACGTTCGGGAAGGGAGTCGTGCAGACGGTGTTTCCGCTCCCCGGGGGCTCGGGCGCGGCGATCACGACCTTCAAGTATCTGACTCCTTCCGGACGATCGATCCACAAGATCGGCCTCAAGCCCGATGTGACGGCCGGTACCCCGCTGGAAGGAAAGTCGGTCGAGGACATTCGACGTATTCAGGAGCAGCAACTCAACCGGGCAATCGAGGTGCTCCAAGCCCGTCTCAGGTGAGTCCAAAGATTCGGAAGATCACGAAGACACGGAGGGCAGCGCGATGGCGAAGGAAGCAGTAACCATATCCCGTGACGATCCCTGGCAGGTGGCGCTCGAGCAGTTCGGTATGGCGGCGGATCTCCTCTCTCTCAAGCGGGGGATCCGGGAGTTCCTCAGCCACCCCAAGCGGGAGTTGACGGTCAACTTCCCGGTCCAGCTCGAGGACGGCTCGGTGCGCGTGTTCACCGGATACCGCATCCACCACAGTACGGTGCTCGGACCGACGAAGGGGGGCATCCGCTATCATCCTGACGTCAGTTTGAACGAGATCCGCGCGCTCGCGATGCTGATGACCTGGAAGTGCGCGGTGGTCGGACTTCCGTACGGTGGCGCCAAGGGTGGCGTGATCTGCAACCCCAAAGAGCTTTCGCAGGAGGAACTGGAACACCTGACCCGCCGGTACGCGACGGAGATTTCCATGTTCATCAGCCCGGAGAGCGACATCCCCGCGCCGGATGTCGGGACCACCCCGCAAGTGATGGCCTGGATCATGGACACGTACAGCATGCACCGCGGGTACTCGGTGCCGGCGGTCGTGACCGGCAAGCCGATCTCCATCGGCGGCTCTCAGGGGCGGATCGAGGCGACCGGCCGCGGCGTCATGATCGTCGCCAGGGAGGCGGCCCGCCACCTGGGGATGCCGTTGCAGGGGGCCCGCGTCGCCGTGCAGGGATTCGGCAACGTGGGGAGCATCGCGTCGGCGTTGCTGCACGAGCAGGGGTGCCGGATCATCGCGGTGACCGACAGCCGCGGCGGGGTGTACAACGAGAAGGGCCTCGATCCCACCGATGTGATTCGCCACAAAGAACAGACGGGGACGGTGGGCGGGTACCGCAAGGGCGACGCGATCACGAACGAGGATGTCCTCGAATTACCCTGCGAGATCCTGGTGCCGAGCGCGCTCGAGGGGCAGATCACCCGCAAGAACGCGTCGCGGGTCAAGGCGCGCGTCATCGTGGAGGGCGCCAACGGGCCGACGACGCCCGAGGCCGATCAGATCCTCCGCGACCGCAAGGCGCTCGTGATCCCCGACATTCTCGCGAACGCCGGCGGGGTGACGGTGTCCTATTTTGAGTGGGTGCAGGACCTGCAATCGTTTTTCTGGACCGAAGAGGAGATCAACGAGCGCCTGGAACGGATCATGGTCCGCAGCTTCCGCGAGGTGCTCGCGGTTTCCCAAGAACGCAAGGTGGAGATGCGCACGGCCGCTCTCGTCCGCGCGGTCGGGCGGGTCGCCAACGCGTTGATGACGCGGGGAATCTACCCGTAGCGACCGTCGGCCCGGCCTGATGCTGCGGCCGATCTTCCTAGCGCTGTCTCGCAAGCGGGGGCTGGCAGAGTTCGCCCTCCGGCACGCCGTCCTCAAGAGGGCGGCGCTGCGGTTCGTGGCCGGCGAGCGCTTGGCGGATGCCGTCTCGGCGATCGGCGCACTGAACGCGGCCGGACTCGCCGCGACGCTCGACTTCCTCGGTGAGAATACGACGACCCCGGCGGCGGCCTCGGCGAGCGCCGAGACCTACGCGGGCATCCTCGACGAACTGCACCGGACCCGGGTCGACAGCAACCTGTCCCTAAAGCTGACCCAGCTCGGCCTGGATCTCGACGAGGGGTTGTGTGAGACGCTGCTGGCGGGCATCCTGGATCGCGCCGGCGCGACCTTCGTCCGCATCGACATGGAGGGATCCCCGTACACGGAGAGGACCCTCCGGCTCTTCGAGCGGCTGTGGACGGCCGGACACCGCAACGTGGGGGTGGTCATCCAGTCCTATCTGCGCCGCAGCGAAGCGGACGTGGAACGGCTGATCGCCCTGGGCATCCGGGTCCGGCTGGTGAAGGGCGCCTATGCGGAACCCCCATCCGTGGCGTTTCCCCGCAAGCGAGACGTCGACGCCGCGTTTGCGCGGCTGGCCGAACGGCTCCTGCGCGACGGCGTTTACCCGGCGATCGCCACCCACGACGAACGGCTCATTGCGGCGGCGCGCGAGGTGGCCACCGCGTATGGGATCGCGCGGGATCGGTTTGAGTTTCAGATGCTCTACGGCATCCGGCGGGACCTCCAGATCAGGCTTCGCCGGGAGGGATACCGGGTCCGGGTCTACGTGCCGTTCGGCGGGGAGTGGTACCCGTATTTTATGCGCCGGCTCGCGGAGCGCCCGGCCAACGT
>Ga0070706_100005281_pt1 | contig 12317 bp, 13 predicted proteins | sample KBSK5501metaG_FD_65476 | JGI IMG/M metagenome (GOLD analysis project Ga0070706, IMG submission 65476) | Corn, switchgrass and miscanthus rhizosphere microbial communities from Kellogg Biological Station, Michigan, USA - KBS K5-50-1 metaG | ecosystem: Host-associated > Plants > Roots >...
CGCGGGCTCGTCAAGGCCGTCAACAAGATCTACGTGTCGCTCGCCCACAGCGACGCCGACGTCGCGCAGGCCCTGGACATCTTCGACGGAGCCCTGGCGGACGTGGCCAAGTCCCTGCCCGCGTAGCGCGCCGCGCCGTGAGGGACTTGACGCGAAAACGACGAGGCGTAGACTCAGGAATGCGGTGACGCGGAGTGGTTCCGCGAGCCGCCGTGCCACTCGATTCCAGGAGGTGTGGATGGAGCAAACGCCACCGGACTTCGAGACCGCGCCGTCCGGGGTCTGCTAGCGACGCCGGACGGCGCCGAGCGTTCGATCGATCAGTAGCCCCGGCGCCCGCCGGGACGCGCGGCTGACGCCGCGCATGAAACGAGGGGGAGGCCGTGGGTGGGGATGCCCGCCCACGCCCCCTGTAAGCTCCCGCGCCTCTCCCGCCAGCACAGAGGAACTTTCTTGCCCAATCTGGTCAGAGAACTAGCGTGGGCAGAACAGTCGTCGACGCAATCTTGCGGCTCAGGCGGCGCGCACGGCCGAACAGCGGCGACAGCGCCGGCTTTGCATCTCGGCGCGACTCGGCAGGGGGCCCTGGCATTTTTCGCAACGGGCGTCGCGAATCATCTGATGGTGTGAGCGGCAGGCTCCGGTCGATTCCTTGACCGCATGGCGGGTGCAACCGTCCCAAACGCACTTGCCGAAGGTCATAGCGCCTCCTCGAGCTACTCGGTCTGGCGCGCCCGGGGTGCAAGCCAAATGCCGCGTGCTGACGTGAGCGACGCTCTCGAGATGGAATGATCACCGACCTGTTCACCGGGATCTCCGGGCTCGACGCGGACGTCGTGACCGGCGCGGTTCCCCCCACCTGCCGACGGCCGCCGTCGTCACCCCACGTCACGGCCGTCGGCGATTCAGAGCTGCTGCTCGAATTTCCCGAGTGGCGACCGCGCGTCCCGGCCCGGCATCTTCTGCCGTCGCTCAGCGTGTTGACCGAGCGGCGATACTCGGTCCGCTTCGAGCTGTCGACGTGCTCGGCCGCATCGTGGTCACCCTGGGTTGCGACGGCGACGCTGGGCCCGGGACGCTTCCCCGTGCTTCCCGCAATGACCGATGGGCTGACGTGCGAGGTCGACGTCTACACCGCCGCCTCCGCGGAGCAGGTGAAACTGCGGATCCGTGTCGGAGCCACCGATCCCCACGCGGTGCTGGCGGCGCCCTGGATCGCCACACTGTCAGCGAGCGATCGGGGACCGCTCGCGCCCGCGGGCACCGACGGCACCGCGTCGCCATTGGCGGTCCCCGCGCGAAGCCAGCGGGACGCACCGTCGGAGCTCGCGCCGCGGATCTGCTCGCCGACGAGCGTCGGGATGGTGCTCGAGTACTGGGGACGGCCGGCGGCCACGCCGTCGCTGGCGGCCGAGATCTTCCATCCCGCTACGGATAGCTACGGCGTGTGGCCGGCCGCCATCCAGGCGGCGGGCCGCCGGGGCGTGGCCGGATATCTCTTACGATTTCCCGACTGGCCGACGGCGGCCTGGTGCCTGGAGCGTGCGCTGCCTATCATCGCGTCGATCCAGTACGAGGCGGGAGAGCTCACGGACGCGGCGATCGCCGAGACTTCGGGGCACCTCGTCGTGATCACCGGCTGGCGAGGCGGAGACGTCTTCGTCAACGATCCCGCGGCCCCGACGGCCGCGTCGGTTCCACGTCGTTACCGGCTCGACGAGTTCCAGCGCGCCTGGCTCGAGCGAACGGGCGTCGGCTACGTTCTCTTCCACCCGGACCGGTCGATGTCTAGAGATGCGTCAGGCGTTCGCGTTCCGGGGGAGCCTCGCGGTGGAGACGACGACTGAGCAGCTCGGCGGCGATGCCGCGGCCGCCGAGCCCGAAGGCCAGCGCGAGCGCCAGCACCAGCCCGCCGAACGTGATGCCGAACGCGACGAGCACCATCTCCTTGCCGATCCCCAGATGGGTCAGGGCCGTGGCGACCGCAAAGAGCAGCACGCCCCAGTGCGCCGCCCGCGCCAGCAGCCGCGCCTCGGGGAGCCCGGCGTTCACGGCGGCGATGAGGATTCCCTGACCGACGAAGTTCGCGATGAGCCAGCCGACTACCACGATGAGGACCGCGGCGAACAACGGCGGCACGAACGCGATCAAGAAGGCCGTGGCCCCGGCCGAGGCGTCGGGGGGTGCCAGCGCATCGATACCGAGGCTCGCGAAGAGGATGAAGATCGCCCACGAGCACACGATCCCCAGCGTTTCCGCGGGGCTTCGAGAGATCCCCGCCCGGCGCATCGAGGCGCCGAGACCCCAGCGCTCGGTGTGCCGGTCGAAGCCGACGGCCCGGGCCACGCGAGTCACGAGGGCACGAACCAGCCAGGCCAGCAGCAGGCCGAGGACCAGGAGAATGATCATGGCGAGCAGGCCGGGAATGATCGCGGTGAGCCGATCACCGACCTCCGCCAGGCTTGACCAGACGCCACGACCCCAGCGATTCGTCATTCGGGGTTCCCATGTAGACCATACACCCGGTACAATGCCCGGGAAATGTCACCTCATGGAATCGGCATCGCCCTCGGAATCGCTCTCGTGGCAGCCGGCTGCACCTCGGCAGCCGACGTCGAATGGATGAAGGTCGGCCAGCCGTACACGGCCGCAGACTTCCGTCGCGACTACAAGGAGTGCGACAAGACCGACAAGCTCGAGGACTGCCTGCGGGGCCGCGGCTGGGTCAGCGTCACGGCGCCGCCGACGCCGAAGCAGACCGGCACCGACATGCGGACGGGGCCCGGGACGAGCCAGCAAACTCCCGGTCGCCGATAGTCGACTATCGGGGGCTGGCAAACAGCCCCCGAGCCGATTGACCAACATGGGAGGCCTAGCCGCGGGCCCCCCCAAACCCGCGCCCTACGCCTTCCCTTCCAGCGCGCGCTTGAGCTGATCGAGATGGTTGTCGTCGTGCCACGCCATGAGAGTGACGAAGTCTTCGATCGTGATCCGGCCACGGGCGGGGTGGATGCCTCCGCGCTTCCACTGCTCGGGCGTGAGCTTGCGAAGGGTGTCGAGCGAGTCCTGTCGGCGCTTGCGGAAGGCGGCGAGCGACTCGCCGGCGTCGTTGCGGAGGTACTGACGCTCGACGGCCCAGCGATCGGGGTCGGGCCCGAACAGCTTGGGATCGTCCATGACGAGCAGCATCTGGAAGCGACCGCCGAAGCCTTCCTCGGTGTCGCGGAGATGACAGAGCACCTCGACCGCCGCCCAGTTCTTCTCGTCCGGGCGCTTGGCGAGGACGGTCGCGCTCTGGCCCTTGATGGCGGCGGCCAGCTCGTCGGCGGTGCGCTCCAGGCGCTTCACGCGTTCGGCGATCGGTTGCCTGGCGTACTCTTCCATCGTTGGCATCTTTGCTCCTCCCTTTGGTCTAAGCGCGGCCTTCGAGGGCGCGCTTGACCTGATCGAGATGATTTTCGTCGTGCCAGGCCATGAGTGCCACGAGATCGTCCACCGTCACGCGTCCCCGATGGGCGTGGTGTCCGGCGCGGCGCCACGCGGTGGCGTCGAGGCCCCGCAGGAGCTCGAGCGTCTCGTCGCGCCGGCGGCCGAAGGCGTCCCAGGCGGCGCCGATGTGGTGTCGCGCGTACTGACGCTCCTCGGCCCATCGGTCGGCCGTCCCCGTCTGCACGAGCACGGGATCGTCCATGGCCAGAATCATCCGGATCCACCCGCTCAGATGCTCCTCGGCGTCCCGGAGATGGCAGACCACTTCTTTCGCCGCCCAGGCGTCGGGTCCCGGCCGGCGCGACAGGACGGCCTCGGGGTGCCCTCGCACGAGGCGGGCTAGGTCGCTCGGCGTGCGTTCGAGACGGGTGAGCCGCTCGTCGACAGGCGCCGCCGCCCACTCCTCCATGGACTTCACCGCGCGGACGGGTGACCGGCGCCGTTGATCGGGCACGAGCTGGTAGAAGAGGCTCGACTCGCGCTTGTAGAAGCCCTCGGTGTGGAACGAGTCAGGCAGCCGCAGCAGGGTGTAATCGAGGTGGTGCCCGACCTCGTGCAGCAGCGTGCGGAGGAAGGTGCGGAACGCGACCACACGCTTGTGCTTGGCCGTCCGCATCCAGAGCTGGATCTTCGGTCGGCGGCCGGCGGTGACGGTGTACAGCCCGTGCAGCTCCCCCCACTTCGCGTGCGGGCGTGCGGTCAGGACCTCGACGGCGACGCGCGGAATGCCGAGGGCCTCGGTGAGGCCGTGGATCAACGCCTCGGTCGCCGCCTGCGTGGCGGCGCGCGTCTCGGTCCCCAGCGCGGCCTCGAGCGCGGCGACGAGCGGGTGAAGGTCGGCGGGCCGTTCGAGGCGAAGCTCGGTGACGCCGTCGCTGTCCCGGTAGATCTTCTGCTGCGCGCGCGACAGGCGCTCGTAGTACGCAAACGCCATGGGTTTTATCGTCGCCGCGCGGCCGGCTTCCACCGCGGGTGGCGTGCTGTGGGCACGCGTGGCTGCGTTATTTGCCTTTCCAGCTGGGCTTGCGCTTTTCCAGGAAGGCGCGGGCGCCCTCGAGGCGGTCCTCCGTTGTGCGCAGGAGCGTCGAGAGATCGCCCTCGAGGCGGAGCCCATCCTCGAGCGGCAGCCCGAGGCCCTTCACCACGGCCTCCTTGGCATAGCGCAGCGCCACGGGCGCCTTGCCGGCAAGCTCACGGGCCAGCTCCATCGCCGTCTTCATCAGATCGGCGGAGGGGACGACTCGCTCGACGAGGCCGATCCGCAGCGCCTCGGCGGCACTGATTCGCGCGCCGGTGAGGATCATCTCGAGCGCCTTGCCGCGTCCGATCAGCCGCGGCAGCCGCTGCGTCCCGCCGCCGCCGGGGATGATGGCGAGGTTTACCTCGGTCAGTCCGAGCAACGCGTCGTCCGCCGCGATGCGGATGTCGCAGGCGAGCGCCAGCTCGAGGCCGCCGCCCAGGGCGACGCCTCGAATGGCGGCGATGATCGGCTGCGGACATCGCTCCATGAGCTGGCGAAACTCGAGCCGACGGCGCTGCTCGCGAAACTGCGTCGGACTCTGGGCCTCGACGAACTCGCGGATGTCGGCGCCGGCGGAGAACGCGCGGTCGCCGGCGCCGGTGACCACGACCACGCGGACGTCGTCGTTCGTGGACAGCGCGGTGAAATGACGGAGCATTGCCTCACGCAGCGCCGTGTTCATCGCGTTCCGCACGTCGGGTCGGTTCAGCGTGATGGTCGCCACGTGATCAGCGACTTCGTAGAGGACGGGCGCATCGCTCATGCCGGGGGGCCTCCGATCACGTGTCGCCGTCGGAGATCCGCGATCCCCGCCTCGTCGTAGCCGAGCTCGCGCAGCACCGCGGCGGTGTGCTCGCCGAGCGTCGGCGGGCGGCCGGGATCGCGGGTCGGCGACTCGGAGAAAACGAGCGGCACGCCCATGAGACGCAGCCACCCAAGCTCGGGGTGATCGTACTCGCGGATCATCTCGTGGTGCCGTACGGCCGGGTCGTCCATGAAGTCTCGGAGCGTCTGCACCGGCGCCGCGGGGATGTCGTGGGCGGCCAGGACCTCGAGCCAGTGAGCGCGCAGCTTCTCGGCAAACCGCCGCTCCAGGAGCGGCAGCAGCACCTCGCGGTTGTCGAGTCGCAGGAGCCACGAGGCGAAGCGCGGATCGTCCGCCAGCGGCTTCAGATCGAGGGCGGTACACAGCTTCACCCAGAACGTCTGGTTGCCGCAGGCCAGGAAGAACCACTCGCCGTCGCTGCCCTGGTAGAGCCGGTACGTCGGGTTGTCGCGGAAGACCGACTGCTTGCCAGGATAATCGACCACGTTGCCCGACTGGAGGGCCAGCGATGCATGGAGCAGCGATGTCTCGACGCGCTGGCCATGCCCCGTGCGTTCCCGCACGAACAGCGCGGCGAGGACGGCCTGGGCGGTGAGCGCCGCCGCGTAGTAGTCGGTGATCGCGATACGCAGATAGTGGGGCGGGCCGCCGAAGCCCTGGAGTGCCTGCACGCCGCTCATGGCCTGGAGCAGGGGATCGAAGCCCGGGCGGTCGACATACGGCCCGGTGGACCCGAACGCCGTCGTCGAGCAGTAGATCAACCGTGGATTGATGGCCCCGAGCTGGGCGTAGCCGACGCCGAGGCGGTCGGCCACACCGGGTCGCATGTTCTCCATCGCCACGTCGGCGCGGGCGGCCAGACGCTCGACGATCGTGCGACCCTCGGGGGTTTTCAGATCGACGGCGATCGAGCGCTTGCCGCGATTCCAGCCGTAGAAGCCCGGCAGCTCACGGAAGGCATCGCCGGCGAGGGCCTCGACCTTGACGACATCGGCGCCAAGATCGGCCAGCATCATGACGCCGTAGGAGCCCGCGATGTAGCTGGTGAGATCGACGATCCGGATCCCGTCGAGCGGCGGCGGAGCGGGCGTGGACATCGGGGACGACTACACCGCGACGTGACGGACGATCAGTTCGCGGTGATAGTCGCCGTCGCCGTACATGGGCTCCAGCGCCTTGGCGCGCTTGAAGTAGAGGTGCAGGTCGTACTCCCACGTGAAGCCGATGCCGCCATGCACCTGGATCGAGTCTCCGCAGACCTTGCGCGCGGCGTCGCCGACGTACGCCTTGGCGACGGAGGCGGCCAGCTCTTGGTCCTCGGCCCTGGCGTCGAGCGCCCACGCGGCGTAGTAGGTCGCCGAGTGCGAGTTCTCGACCTCGAGGAGCATCTCCGCGCATTTGTGGCGGATCGCCTGGAACGACCCGATCGGCTGTCCGAACTGCTCGCGCACCTTGGCGTAGGCGACGCTCATGTCGAGACAGCGGCGCGCGGCGCCGAGCATCTCGGCGGCGGCGCCCACGGCCCCACGCCGCAGGAGCCCGCCGAGCAGGACACCACCCGCGCCCACGGTGCCGAGCACGGCGTCGGGCGCCACGGGCACCTGATCGAGGCGCACGTGGACCCAGCGGGTGGCCAGGTCCATTCCGGCGACGGGCGAGAGCCCGAGGCCGCGCGCCGACGGCTCGACGAGGAAGACGGTCAGGCCTTCGGGGGCGACGGCGGGGATCAACAGCACGTTGGCGACGTGCGCCCACGGCACGTACCGCTTGTCGCCCGTCAGTGCCCACCCCTGCGCCGTGCGCTCGGCGCGGGTGCGCACGGCGCCCGGGCTCCAGTCGAAGTCGGCGTCGAGGAAGGCGATGGTCGCGCGCGCGTCGCCCGTCGCGATGGCGGGCAGCCAGCGTTTTGTCTGCGCGTCGGTGCCGGCCTCGGCGATACCGGTGGCGGCGAGGATCGTCGGCAGGTAGGGACCGGGATACGCGGCGCGTCCCAGCTCCTCCAGCAAGATCGCCGTCTCGACCATGCCGAGGCCGCTGCCGCCGTGGACCTCTGGCAGCGACAGGCCCAGCCAGCCGAGCTGGGACATTTCTTTCCACAGACCTTCGCTCTCGCCACGGGGATCGTCCCAGAGCGAGCGGACGGTGGCGGGCTTGCAATGCTCGTCCAGGAAGGCCCGCGCCGAGTTCTTGAGCAGCTGCTGGTCGGAAGTGAAGGCGAAGTCCATGGCCCTACGCCTTCACTCGATCGGCGCGGATCTCCTTCGGCAGTCCGAGGACCCGCTCGCCGATCACGTTCTTCTGGATCTCGGATGAGCCCGAGTAGATCGTCCCCGCGCGCGACCACAGAAACGCGGTGGCCCAGGTTCCCGGCTCACCCGACGAGGTATCGATCTCGTCGAACTCGTGCAGGGGCGAGAGGAGCTGACCCTCCGGCCCGAGGATCTCCAGCGCCAGCTCGTAGTAGCGCTTCTCGAACTCGGTGTAGGAGAGCTTGGTGATGGACGACCCCGCGCCGGGCGCGTCGCCCTTCTGAAGCGCCGAGAGCACGCGGAGGGCCGCGTAGCGCTGCACTTCCAGGTCGGCGTAGATGCGTCCCATCTTCGCGCGCACGGCCGCGTCCTCGATGAGCTGCTTGCCGCCGCGGCGCAGCTCCTTCGTCGCCTTCACCAGCTGGTTGAACGCCGAGGCATAGCGCGTCACGCGCCCGAGCGAGTTGCCGCCGCGCTCGTAGCCCAGCGTGGTCTGCGCGATCTCCCAGCCCTGGCCGAGCTTGCCGATGAGATCGACACGTTCGGCGCGGGCGTTGGTCATGAACACCTCGGAGAAGAGCGAGCTGCCGGTGATCTGCTTGAGCGGCCGCACCTCGACCCCGGGCTGGCGCATGTTGAGGAGGAAGCACGAGATGCCCTTGTGCTTCGGCACCTTGGAATCGGTCCGGCAGAGCAGGATGCCCCAGTCGGCGATGGGCCCACTGGAGGTCCAGATCTTCTGGCCGTTGACGACGAAGTGGTCGCCTTGATCCTCGGCGCGGGTCTTGAGCCCAGCGAGATCAGAGCCGGCGTTCGGCTCCGAGTAGAGCTGGCACCAGATCTCCTCGGCCGTCAGCATCTTCTTGAGGTACCGCTGCTTCTGCCACTCCGTGCCATGGACGATGATCGTCGGCCCGATGAAGCCGATGCCAAGGCCGTTGATCGCCGGCGGCGCGTTCACGCGCGCCATCTCGTCGGAGACGATCGCCTGCTGCATCGGCGTGGCCCCGCGCCCGCCGTAGTCCTTCGGCCACAGCATGCCGACGTAGCCCGCGTCGTACATGGTGCGATGCCAGGCCTTCCGCTCGTCGAGCGTCTTGAGATCCTGGGTCGGCGTATTGGCCGCGAACCACTTCCGCGTCGTCTCGCGGAACGCCAAGTCTTCAGGCGCGTAGTTCAGGTCCATGCCATCCTCCTGCGGCCGTTTCTAGCACGCGCCGAGATTCGAAGCAACGCGGCCCATAGTGCCAGCCATGCCTCCTACCCCAACTCCTTCGACGTATCTCTCTTTCCACATTGTTCGCGTCCCCGCGTCAGGCGTATGTCCCCCCCCCAATGCCTCTCCGAGGCACGGCGTATCAGCCGCACGACACGGAACGGGGCGTGTTGTATCGCGTCGTCGACGCGCACCTGGACGCGTTCCTGAACGCGGCGGCCGAGCACACCGACGGCGGCCGCCTACCGATGTTCGTGGAGCAAGAGTTTCGAGACTTTCTCACCTGTGGCGTGCTGGTGCACGGGTTCGCCCGCCAGGCCGTTACGGGGTTGATTCGTTCTCGTCGCGAAGGTCATGATTGGTGGCCACGCGGGTGACGCATGAGGATTGATCTCCGCATAACCCGGATGAGTGTATCCACGACGCGCGAGCCGTGGCTCTATCTGGTTCGGTTCATCTCCGCTGATATCTGGGGGGACGGCCGCGGGCCCGAAATGGAATGTGATGGCGATGCGGAGCTTGAGGACCTGCTCGAGAAGATCGGCATCGAGGCCAGCGATCGGGGTGTTGATCGTCAGAGAAGCGCGCAAGGGAGCGAGCTCTGTAAGCGGCCTTCCCATCACAGAGGAGAAACTCCGGGAACTGGAGCTGCGATAGCCTCAACATTCACGCCGGACGTCGAGGGCCACGGTGGGAGGAAGTTCATCAACCGGCTGGGGATGTGTCGGCGCAGTAGACACGCGCGTCGGTCGTGCTCGGGCTCAGGCCAGCTCGGTCCGACCAGCCCCAGGACGAGGCGAACGGACCGCACCGCCAGCCGGAACCTCGAGATCGATCTGTGTGTCTGAACGCGCCGTTACGGCGACGGGCCAATATCCACGAGCCCCAGCCGTAACATCACCTCGTCGCCCGTTCTGATCCGATCCGTCGCCGCCGGTGCGATCGGGACGGTCAGGGCGCCCTTCGGGGTCTTGATCGTCATTGTGTTCTTCTGCGCGTTGACGTCAGTGACGGAGCCGGGGATCGTGGCCTCGCTCGTCTTCATGATGGTCAGATCGACGAACACCGTATCGCCGACCTTGAGGTCCGCCGCCGTCTGTAACGGGTAGTGAGCTTCCAGGATGGTTCCGTTCACGTCAATGGCGACGCGCCCAGTCGAGCTATCGACGTCGGTGACGCGCCCCCGTAGCAGGCTCCGCACATCCGCCTGAGACTGGGCGGCCTCCGCCTCGGACGCTGGGCGCTGTCACCCCGCGTTCGCCCCTTGAGTCAGAGACGTCCCGTCAAGACCAAGACGATCAGGATGAGCACGATGAGCGACCCGAGGCCGCCTCCAACGTACGGCCCGCCATAATACCAGCCGCCACCCCCACCTAGGAGAAGCAGCACGATCAGGACGATCAGCACGGTGCTCATGGGGCAATCCTCCTTAACTGATTCTCTTGATCACGATCGACCGATCCCGGTGATCACGATCCTCCGATCCGGCTGAGCGATGGGCCGACGCGCGCACGATAAACCTCTATTCCCCGCCATTCAGCGTCACAAGTTCCGGCGGCGAGGGCTGGCGCCGCCGGGGCGCACGCGCGCTTGGATGATCCGCCAGCACGACGCGGCCAGCAAACGAGCACCGGCGTCACAAGTGCTAAGCCGGAGATGCGAGCGGCTTTCCCTTCTCTACGACGTAGGTGATAAGAATTCTGGACTTGGCGTCGCCAGGCTTACCACCCGCATGCGGCGTTTCTGGCGGGATTTGGAAGGCATCGCCTGCTTTGATTGTGCGGGTCGGCTGACCTTGTATGGGAAGCTCGAAGCCGCCTTCCAAGACATAGGCGGATTCGATTCCCGGATGCGTGTGTCGCCCGACCGCCACTCCTGCCTCTATTGTCGCTTCGACAAGCAGCGTCTCATAGCCCCGCGCCGGACCGTCCGTCTGCGATAGAATCTTTCGCGTGACGCCGGCCGTCGCTGCGGGCGGCGCGCCTTGGGCCGACGCTTGGGCGGCGACAAACTCCGTAATTCCGCAGATCGCGCACGACGCAAAAACCGCGAATTCTCGCCGTGTCAGCATGACGCCCTCCCTTTATGTGCCCGGATCAGCAACGCCCAGACTCTCGGTGACGTTCCCGGGGTTGGTCACTCCGACCGTCGCGTTCAGAGACACCCCTGCCGAATCGCCACTCACTCGTCATCGCCTTCACTCCGCGGGGCTCGCGATCACACTGGGTGCCACGCGAGCCGCTCGATGCGCTGGAGAATCTGTCGAAAGAGGCGCCCCGTCAAGTAGCTTTCGGCGAGTTGCAGGGTGAAGTACCGCGCATGCCGGATCAGCCGCCCGCCCGTCTTGAACAGGCGCTGTTGCAGGCTCGTCAGTGACCAGCTCTGGATGGCCCGGCAGGACGAGCCGCCGCAGCAGATTGCCGAGGTTGTAGGCCATGACCCCGAGCGGCAGGAGGACCTCGTTGGCCCGAAACCGATGCCACGAAAGCCGGGTCCAGCCGGGCCCGGTCTCGCGATCAACCGCAGATCTTCGGCAGTATGTTGGCTCCCCGACAGACAGCGAGCACTCTTCAAGTTAGAGTGCCGCCTAACCTTCACTCACAGCTCGTCGACGGCGAGATGAGTCGCATGGGCGTGCAAAGGGCTTGAATGACCAGGGGGCAGGAGACGCCGAAGGAAGGAGGCGCGGGGCAGGCCGTCCCCGGCGAGTTCTCGTGCCGGACAACGATCGTGCTCGTCGCACCCCTGCCTCCGGTTAGCCGCTGATGGGACGAAAAGCACCCGCAGGAGATCGGCTGCGAGGCGCCTGTCAAGGCGTGTACCCGATGCCGCCACGCCCACACCTCCGGACATCGGTGCTCCCTCCGAACCATCAGAGAAACCCACGTCCCCAATCGTCGGCATCGGCGACCGTCCATTTCACGCTGCCCTTGAGCGCCAGTGAGGGGGAATAAGCCATGACCGCAGCCTCGCCGCTGGTGTTCGTCGTGGATGACGAGCCCTCCGTACGGAAGAGCCTGACTCGGGTGCTGGAGGCGTCCGGGTACGTGGTCGAGGCGTTCGCGTCAGGCCGAGAGTTCCTCGCGCGCGGGCCGCACCCCGGCCCGTGCTGCTTGCTGCTGGACGTGAAGATGCCCGGCCTGTCCGGGCTCAAGTTGCAGGAGAGGTTGGTGGCCGGGGGGCGCCGAATGTCCATCGTCTTCGTCACGGGCCACGTCGATGTCCCGAAGAGTGTCCAGGCCATGAAAGGCGGGGCCGTCGATCTGCTCACCAAGCCGGTCGACGCCAAGGATCTCATCGCGGCGATTCAGCGGGCCCTGGCGAAGGACGCGGAAGATCGGACCGCAGAGACCCGTGTCGCGGAGATCCGGCAGCGCGTCAAGTTGATGACGTCGCGCCAGATGGAGGTGTTCGCCCTCGTCGTGACCGGCATGCTGAACAAGCAGATCGCCTCCGCGCTCGACATCGGCGAGAAGACGGTCAAGGTGCACCGCGCCCGGGTCATGGAGAAGATGC
>Ga0070706_100005282_pt1 | contig 12316 bp, 12 predicted proteins | sample KBSK5501metaG_FD_65476 | JGI IMG/M metagenome (GOLD analysis project Ga0070706, IMG submission 65476) | Corn, switchgrass and miscanthus rhizosphere microbial communities from Kellogg Biological Station, Michigan, USA - KBS K5-50-1 metaG | ecosystem: Host-associated > Plants > Roots >...
CTGATCTACGAAGGCGGCATTTCCGAAATGCGCTACTCAATCTCGAACACCGCTCAATATGGCGACATGACCCGCGGGCCGTTGATCGTTAATGACGAGACCAAACGGCGGATGCAGGGTCTGCTGGCGGAGATCCAGTCCGGTGCGTTTGCACGTGAATGGATGAGAGAGAGCAGAAATGGACGCACGCGTTTCAATCAACTCGAAGCGGAAGGACGCTATCATTCAATCGAACAGGTCGGCGTACGTCTGCGGGCGATGATGCCGTGGCTGAAGGCCGACCGCTTGGTTGATAAGGCGGCAAACTAGAGGACATGTCCGACAAGCTTCAGCTTGTCGCGGCCGTTTAGAAAAGCATATGACTAAGATTGGCGACAAACTGAAGTTTGTCGAGCACAAATCGAATGGCCGCAAGGCCAGAAGCCAGACCATCACCCGCGGAGTTGAGCGGGCCCCCAACCGTGCAATGTTGCGCGCCGTGGGCTTCACCGACAGCGATTTCGACAAACCCATTGTGGGCGTTGCCAACGCCTACAGCACCATCACCCCGTGCAATGCCGGCTTGAATTTCCTGGCGCAGCGCGCCATCGAATCCCTGCGAGAGTCCGGAACAATGCCTCAAGTGTTCGGGACGATTACCGTGAGCGACGGAATCTCAATGGGCACCGAAGGCATGAAGTACTCGCTGGTCTCGCGTGAGGTGATTGCCGATTCGATCGAGACTGTCTGCCAGGCACAATCAGTCGACGGTCTGCTGGCAATCGGAGGCTGCGACAAGAATATGCCCGGCGCGATGATCGCGATCGCCCGTTTGAATATTCCATCCATTTTCGTCTACGGCGGCACAATCAAGGCGGGTCACTACGGAAACGAAGACCTCACAGTCGTCAGTGCGTTTGAAGCGGTCGGTCAGTTCTGTGCCGGCAGAATCAGTGAACACGAGTTGCTGGAAGTCGAGCGTCGCGCATGTCCGGGCGTGGGGTCATGCGGCGGCATGTACACCGCGAACACGATGTCTTCCGCGATCGAAGCTCTGGGCCTGAGCCTGCCTTACTCATCAACGATGGCTGCCGAAGATTCCGAGAAGGCCGACAGCGCTGCGATTTCTGGAGAGGTTTTGGCAGAAGCATTGCGCAAAGAGATTACGCCGCGCCTGCTTCTTACGCGCAAGGCTTTCGAGAACGCCATCACCGTGGTCATGGCTGTCGGTGGATCTACCAACGCGGTCCTGCACCTGTTGGCAATCGCTCACGCGGCCAACGTTCATTTGGAGTTAGACGACTTTGAAAGAATCCGCACGCGGGTGCCCGTGCTCTGTGATCTCAAACCGTCGGGCAGATACGTGGCGACTGACCTTCACGAAGCCGGCGGAATTCCGCAGGTGATGAAAACGCTGCTCACTGCAGGGTTGCTACACGGAGATGCCTTGACAGTTACCGGAAAAACGATCGCCGAAGTATTAGCTGATGTGCCGGAAACACCTCGGAAGGATCAGAACGTGATCAGGCAGTGGGACGATCCGGTTTATTCGGAGGGACATCTCGCGATTCTGCGCGGCAATCTTGCGCCTGAGGGGGCTGTCGCAAAAGTCAGCGGTGTAAAGTACAGGCAGATCACCGGCCCTGCGCGGGTCTTCGATTCTGAAGAGTCCTGCCAGCAAGCGATACTTTCCGGGAAGATCCAGCCGAACGATATCGTTGTGATTCGCTATGAGGGGCCGAAAGGCGGGCCCGGAATGCGAGAGATGCTCGCGCCCACGTCGGCACTGATCGGGGCGGGACTCGGCGACTCAGTTGGGCTCATCACTGATGGCCGTTTTTCCGGAGGGACATATGGCATGGTGGTCGGCCACGTCGCGCCCGAAGCTGCCGTGGGAGGCAACATCGCGCTGATCAAAGAAGGAGACTCGATCACGATCGATGCCGACGCGCGGCTGCTGCAACTCAATGTTCCAGATACCGAACTCACTTACCGCCGCGCAGCGTGGCGAGCGCCCAGCCGTCGTTATAAAACCGGAGTACTGGCGAAGTACGCGAAACTCGTTTCGAGCGCGAGTGTGGGTGCGGTGACTGATCTTAATCTTGGCTAGCCTGAATCTCCTTAATAGCTTACTGAAGCCCGAAATATCCATCGACTGTGGACCGTCTGACGTATGTCAAGAAGATCTCCCTTTTCAAAAATCTATAGCGCTATATCTGTTTTTTTATGAAATGGATGATCGGAGTGACTTTACTGTTTGACAGCTATCGTCCGAACCACGCCATCCCTTCAGCATCCAGGACCTCCAACCTTTCTATTCTGCGTTCAAATCGCATCTATGCTTGGAATTTTAGGGCTTCTCCAATCGTGAAACGGCCCTCATACAGAGCTTTCCCGACGATCACGCTGTCGATGCCGCAGTTTGAGGTAGCGAGGCGCTCGATATTTTCGAGCGAGGCTACTCCACCGGAGGCTGTGACTTTCAGGCCCGAGGCGCGAGCGATTGCGCAGGCGGCCTCAAGATTCGGCCCTGTCAGCATGCCGTCGCGCGCCACATCGGTATAGATGATGCGCTCGGCGCCAAGTGCGGCGACTTGAAGCGCGAAGTCGAGTGCAGAAACAAGTTCTTCCTTTTCCCACCCGCTCGTCACAACTCGTCCCTCTTTGGCATCAATCCCAACGGCGATCCGTTCCGTGCCGAACTGCCGCAGAAGTTTCTCGAGTGTTTCGGGTGATTCAACTGCCAGCGTTCCGATCACTACTCTGGCAACGCCCAGCCCAACAACTTCGCTTACGTCTTCTTCGTGGCGCAATCCGCCTCCGAACTGCACCGGAATCCCGGTCGTCTGAACAATTTCCCGCAGCACTTGCCGGTTGCGAAAATTCGACTCGGAAAACGCGCCATCGAGATCGACAACGTGAAGCATCTGCGCGCCGGCAGCCTCGAAAGTTCTGGCGATCTCGACCGGATTGTCTTCATAGACTTTGGCGGAGTTCCTGCGTCCCTGGGTGAGCCGCACGCAACGGCCGGAACGAAGATCAATCGCGGGAATGATTAGCATAAGCTGAGCTCGGGATTGCGAATGGTATCCATTACTTCACGAAACAGCGCGCCATTCGTAGAGATTGCATTGCCGCCGCGAATCGTCGGGTGGCCGCCCCAGTCCGTGAACGTCCCACCTGCCTCTTCCATAATCGGAAAGAGTGGGGCGCAATCCCATATATTCATGATCGGATCCAGCATGACATCCGCGCGGCCCGTGGCGACCAGCACGTGACCATAGCAATCGCCCCACGTGCGCGAGACGCTTGCCTTCTGGTGCAACGCTGCCGTTGCCGGGCCAAAGCCCTCTCGCTGACACATGGAAAAGTCAGTCGCCAACAGTAACGCTTCATCCAGCTTTGAGGTCGAAGAAACTCGCGCGGGCTCACCATTCCAGAAGCAGCCCAAACCCTGGGCCGCGTAGATGATTTCATTCAGCGCCGGTAGATTGACCACGCCCACACAAGGCTGATCGTCTATTTCGACTCCGATTAGCACGCCGTAAAACGGCACTCCGTGAACGAACGAATATGTGCCGTCAATCGGATCGATGATCCAACGACGTTTCGAAGAGCCGGGTCTTTCACCCTCTTCTTCGCCCAGAATTGCATCGTCAGGAAAGACCTGCTCAATGCGCGTCCGTATGCATCTTTCCGCCTCGCGATCCGCGACAGTCACCAAAGAGTTGTCCGCTTTGCGCTCGAGTGAGAAGTTTCCTTTGAAGTAGTGTGTGGTTATTGCCCCTGCTTCACGTGCCAGTTCCACGGAAAATTCCAAAATCTGCTTGAGCTCTGAAGAACCAATAGTCATTGTCATTTACTTTCTTCTCGCCTTCAGTTCGTTGCTGATTTGATCCAGACTTAGCCCGCGTTCCACAAAAAGCACGACGAGATGGTAGAGCAAATCAGCAGCCTCCCTGGCTAACGCGCTCGGATCTTCGTTCTTGGCGGCAATAATTGTCTCTGCGGCTTCTTCGCCGATCTTCTTGAGGATTTTGTCCAGACCCTGCTCAAACAGATATGCGGTATAGGAACCTTCGGGCTTTTCCTGCCTTCGCGATTCGATCAGAGCATAAAGACCGTCGAGAACGTCGCCGAGTTCTGAATGTTTCGGTTCTTTCCGGCCAACTCCCACTGGCGCGTTTTCCATTTCATTATGAAAACAGGACACCGCTCCGGTGTGACAAGCCGGGCCCTCAGGAACAACAGACAGGCGGACAGCATCAAGGTCACAGTCGACGGCGACATCCACGACTCGTTGTTTGTGGCCCGAAGTCTCGCCCTTATGCCAAAGGCATGAACGCGAACGAGACCACAACCAGGTCTCATTCGTTTCCAAAGTTCGTTTCAAACTCTCGGCATTCGTGTAACCCAGCATCAACACCTGTTGAGTGTTGGCATCCTGAACGAGAGCTGGAACGAGGCCGTGCTCGTCGAACTTTATGTCGGCTATTGCAATCTTCATCTCACTACAACTCCTCGGTCGCGCAAATAATTCTTAACGTCCGAAATCTGGTATTGACCCGTGTGAAACAGCGACGCAGCCAGGACGGCGCTGGCGCCGCCGTCAGTGAGCGCTTCGTAAAAATGATCGAGTCGCCCGGCCCCTCCCGAAGCTATCACCGGGATACGCACCGCATCAGAAACTGCTCGAGTGAGTTCGATGTCGTAACCATCCTTAGTGCCGTCGCAATCCATGCTGGTCAGAAGGATCTCTCCTGCTCCCAACTGTTCGGCCTCGATGATCCATTCAATAGCGTCCCGGCCGGTGCGCTTGCGTCCACCGTAAGTGAAAACCTCCCAGCCTGCGCTCGCGTCGTTTGGGTTGCGCCGGCGCGCGTCCACGGCTACAACCATACACTGGGATCCGAAGACTTCCGCGCCTTCGCTGATTAAGTCCGGTTTTTCGAACGCGGCCGTGTTGAGCGAAACCTTGTCGGCGCCCGCGCGAAGTACGGCGCGGATGTCCTCCAGTGATCGCAGGCCTCCGCCAACTGTGAAAGGAATGAAAACTTCGTCAGCGACACGTCTCACTATTTCCGCTACGATGTCGCGTTTGTCCGAAGACGCCGTGATATCCAGGAAGGTTAACTCGTCGGCGCCCTCGGCATCGTATCGTTTAGCTTGCTCAACCGGATCCCCGGCATCGACTAAGGAGACAAAACGAATTCCCTTCACCACGCGGCCGCGATCCACGTCGAGACAGGGAATGATTCGCTTTGCCAGCATGATTAATTGGACTGCGCGAAATTCGACAACAGTCGCAAGCCCTCCGTTTGGCTCTTCTCGGGATGAAATTGAACGCCGCAAATATTGTCCTGCGCGACTACTGAAGTGTAATTCAGACCGTAGTCAGTCTCACCCAAAATCACTCCGCTTTCCGCGGGTTCGCAATAGAACGAATGCACAAAATAGAAGAACGCCCCATCTTCGATCCCTTTGAACAGCGGGTGCGCCGTCCGCTGCCGAATCTGATTCCATCCGACCTGCGGCACAACCAGACCACCAGGGAAGCGACGCACCCGACCCCGTAAGAAACCGAGGCCCGGCGTTGTTCCAAACTCTTCTGATTCCTCAAACAGCATTTGCATGCCGACACAAACGCCAAGCAAAGGAGTCCCTGCGGCAACGCGTTCGCGCAAGAGCAGGTCAAAGCCCCGCTCAATAAGCGCATTCATACATGCGCCGAAGGCCCCGACTCCCGGCAGCACCAAACGGTCGGCATGTCTCAAGACCTCTCTGTCTGACGTGACGACGGCGTCGCAGCCCGTCGCTGCAAATGCTTTCTCGACAGAACGGAGATTACCAACGCCGTAATCGATGATTGCCACACTCGTCATGGCCCCGCTACAACATTCCTTTCGTGCTCAACACGCCGCTGATTCGCGGGTCGCGCTCGACGGCCTGGCGTAACGCGCGGGCGGTCGCTTTGAAAGTACCCTCGAGAATGTGGTGCGTGTTGCGTCCGCGCAAACAGTCGATGTGCAAATTGAATTTCGCTGTTTCCGCGAACGAGCGCCAGAAATGCTCGGCCAGTTCGACGGAAAAGTTTCCAATCTTTTGGCGCCGCGTCTCTACTTCGTAAACGAGATAGAAGCGCCCTGACAGATCGATCACCGCCCGGCATAACGCTTCGTCCATGGGCACGACCGCCTCGCCATAGCGTCTGATGCCCGCTTTGTTGCCCAGCGCTTGCAGGAGTGCCTGCCCCAACGTGATGGCGATGTCTTCGACCGAATGATGATCGTCAATTTCGAGGTCGCCCTGGCAGCTTACTTCCAGGTCGAACAGTCCGTGCTTCGCAAACAGCTCGAGCATGTGATCGAGGAATGGCAAGGCGGTACTGATGCGCGCACGGCCCTCGCCGTCGAGGCCAAGTTTGATGCGCACGTCAGTCTCTTTGGTCTTTCTTTGGACCTGCGTCTCTCGTTTGGTCGTTTCTACCAACTTAACTCTCTTCATCGCTTTCACTCACTTCTTGGAATACGCCGGCGGGCGCAGCGGCAACAGCGTTTTGCCTGTTATTCCCCTCTCCCATTTGGGAGAGGGGTTAGGGGGAGAGGGACTAGCGCGCAAGCCCTCACCCCAACCCTCCCCGATCGGGAGAGGGGGCCGAAAAATCTAAAGCGGCGTAGCGCTACGCTTGCCGCCACACTCCATATATTTCTCTTAACGACTCGAGTAAAAGACCATTCTCTTCGGGCGTACCCACGCTGAAGCGGAAATATTCGCTTAGCATCGGATAGCCACTCACATCACGAACCAGGATGTCCCGCTTGATTAACTCAGCGAAGATCTGTTTTGGATCAACCGGGGAGCGCACCAGCATAAAGTTCGCGAGCGAGCGCACCGGCTGAAGCCCTCTGATACCGCGCAACTCTTCGTATAAACGATCGCGCTCGGTGACAATCGTTCGCACCAGCGGCCGCAGCTCCTGTTCGTACATCTCCACGGCAACTTCGGCGGCGGTCTCCGAGAAGACATTCAGATTGTAAGGAAGCACGGCTTTCCTGATCTCTCGCACCAGTCCCGGCGCCGCCAGCAGATAGCCCAGACGTAGCGCCGCCATCGCCAACGCTTTTGAAAAGGTCCGCAGGACTACCAGGTTCTCATGCTCACGCAAGAGCGGGACGACTGAATGCTCGGCGAATTCGTGATAAGCCTCGTCAACGACAACTGGGCCGTTCGCCGATTTGAGCAGCACGCGCAGGTCGTGATCGCTCAGCACACAGCCGGTTGGATTATTCGGCGAGCAGATGATTGTGACATCAGGCTGTAAGTCACTAACTGTCTTTTGCAGCGCATGAACGTCGTAGTTCAACTCAGGCGTTAGCGGGACGCTTAGAATCTGGCCTCCAAGCACCGTCGTGATTTGCCGATAGAGGGTAAACGTCGGTTCGCAGATCAGCACGCGTTTTCCGGGGCCGACGGTAACCATCAGAAACGCCTGGATCAGTTCGTTCGAGCCATTGCCCGCGATAATGCCGTCGGCCTTCCAGCTCGCAAACTCTGCCAGGCGCTCGTGCAACCTTGCCGGCCCGAAATCCGGATAACGCGACCACTTGCGAGCGCTGAGTCTCCGCAGCGTTTCTTCCTTGACTCCTGCCGGAGCGTCCCATGGATTCTCGTTCTGATTGAGCTTCACGCTGGTGCGATGCGCCGACAACGTGTACGGGCGCAGCGAGCGAACTTCAGGTTTAATTGTGGCCAGCAAGTTTCTCATCATCATCAGCCAACTATCGCAGCCTGATCGAAGCCGAGCGCGCGTGCGCGTCCAGTCCTTCCGCCCGCGCTAACGTCACAATCTTATCCGCGGACTTTTGCAGTGCTTCATGGGAATACCGCAACATGCTGGTGCGCTTGACGAAATCGTAGACACTAAGCGCCGAGGAAAATCGCGCTGTTCTCGCGGTCGGCAAGACGTGATTTGGCCCGGCGAAATAATCCCCCACAACTTCGGGAGTATACGAGCCGAAGAATATCGCACCTGCATTACGAATTAGTGCGGCAACTCTCTCGTCGTCACGCGTTACTATCTCCAGATGCTCGGGAGCCAATTCATTCACGATGGCGCACGCTTCGTCGAGATCGGTGACGAGGAGAATGACGCCAAACCGATCGATTGATCTCTCAATTACCTTTCGGCGCGTCAGAGATTCCACCTGGTGTGAGATTTCTGAGGCGACCTGCTGCGCCAGTTGCGCACTGGTAGTGATCAGGATTGCGGCAGCAGCTTCATCGTGCTCCGCTTGCGCCAACAGATCTGCCGCGACGAATTCCGCGCGCGCCGTGTCATCGGCGACGATCACAACTTCGCTCGGTCCGGCAATCGAGTCGATGCCCACTGTCCCAAACACCAGTTTTTTTGCCGCGGCGACATACTTGTTGCCTGGACCCGTAATCTTATCGACGCGCGGTACGGTTTCGGTGCCGTAGGCAAGCGCGGCGATCGCCTGCGCGCCGCCCACCGCGTAAACTTCGGTCACCTCAAGCAGCAGAAGCGCTGAAGCGACGGCCGGATTCTGGCGCAGAGAACGTGGCGGCGTGGCAACCACAATCCGGGCGACGCCTGCTACCTGAGCCGGAACGACATTCATCACCACTGACGATGGATACGCGGCGGTACCGCCTGGAACATACAGTCCAACGCGCTCAATGGGCGTAATACGCTGGCCTAAACGAATCCCCTCCCCTCTCTCGATCTCCCAGGATTGCTGACGCTCTTGTTCATGAAAACTCTTTACGTTTCGAATTGCTTCAGCCAGTGCTTCGCGCACCCTGTGGTTCGTCGTCACGGCTAAACGCCGCAACTCTTCTTCACTTACGCGCAAGTCAGACGCCTGCAGTTCGCAACCGTCGAACCGCGCGGCGTAATCGATCAGCGCCGCATCGCCGCGCCCTCGAACATCTTCTATGATCGATCCGACCAGGTCCATCAAACCCGCATCCAACGCAACGTTGCGCTGCTGGATTCGTTCCAGCTTGCCGGCCAGACGCGTCCTTTCACTACTGAGAATGATCTCGATCATCGCTGGTTCCTCTGCAATGTTTCGTTGAGAGCTTTAATCAGACCGCTGACGATTTTCGCTTTCAGTTGATAACTGGCACGGTTGACAACCAGTCGCGCCGAGGATTCGTCGATTACCTCAACAATGCTCAGACCGTTTTCCTGAAGCGTTCTGCCGGTCTCGACTAAGTCGATAATACAGTCGGAGAGCCCCAATGCGGGCGCCAGTTCTACCGAGCCTGACAGCGTTATCAGGTCTACCGCAACACCGCGCGCGCCAAAGTGTTTAGCCGCGATGCGCGGATACTTAGTCGCGACCCGCAGCATTCCAAACCGATCCAGGGACGCACCATTCCTGGCCGCGACTACGATGCGACAAGCACCTATATCGAGAGTGAGCGGTTGTAAGAGATCGGCCCGTGACTCGAGCAAAACATCACGACCAACAATGCCACAGTCCGCGATGCCGTGTTCCACATAGACAGGCACATCCGCAGGCTTCACAAAGATCAAACGATAGCTGCCAGACTCGTCGTCCACTGCCAGCCGGCGAGACGATAAAGATTCATTGGAAAAGTCGAAACCAGCCTTCGACAGTAATTCGACTGCTTCAGTTTGCAACCTTCCTTTGGCAACGGCGATTGTTAAGCTAGTCATGGCGCCACCCCACTGAAATCGAGTATCACACGTTCTCCCAGCGCCCTCTTTTCCCTGGCCACGGTAAATAGCGCACTCAGATCCCGACCGGTCACGCGCGTCGCATCGGGCGCAGACTCTGCCGCCAGAATTGATCCGGCACGCTCGATCAACAGTTCGGTTAGCGCATCGAGCTCAAACACAAAACCCACGGCCGGCTCGGCCTTTCCAAAACTGGCAGTCAGACCATCGTAACGGCCGCCGCTTCCGATTCGTACGCCCGCGCCTTCGACATAGATCCTGAAAGTAAGGCCCGTGTAATAGTCCAGGCGCGACACGTCGCCAAGATCGATCTCGAAACAATCCGATAACTGCTGCGACTCGATCACCGACCACAACCCTTCGAGCCGATCCAGCCCCGCCTGGGAGCGCGCGTTCCGGAGCAGGCGACGCGCGTCATTCAAGCTCTCGCGTTTTCCGGAAAGTTGAGTGAGCCTGGCGAAATCCCGGCAAGCCTCAGCAGGCGCGTAGGGCGCGAGGAATCGCTCGAGATCGGCGGTATTACGAGTGTCGACAAGCTCGCGCATTTCATCGCGGGCGGCGGAATCGAGTTTCAATTGTTCAGCGATGCCGTTGAAGACCTCCACGTCGTTCAGGGTGATTGAGCACCCTCGATTAAGACCGAGCCTTTGAAGCACCTCGTAGACAATTGCCAGCAGTTCCATGTCTGACACGCCGTTATTTGAGCCGATCAATTCACAACCGATTTGATTGGACTCTCTTCTCCATTCCGCGTGAGACTGCGGCTCTCGGCGAAAGACGGGCGCAACGTAGCAAAGACGCAAGGGCCGCGGACGCTCGGCAAAAATGGTGGCCGCCGCGCGAGCAACCAGAGAGGTCACATCAGGTCTGATTGCCAGCATGCGACCATCAGTGTCGCTGAATCTGAAAGCACGATGGGCCTGCGAATGTCCCATGCCGTGCTCGAACAGCGAGTAGTAATCAATCGTCGGCGTGGCGATCTCTTCATAAGACCAGCCGGCAAAGATCGAGATGACCGTCGCCTCGACCGCACGCCTCACCTGGGCTTCACGACCGCCGTAATAGCGCATCCCTGCCGGAATTCTGGAAAGTGTTTCAGACATATCGACAAGATCGTTTTGAATTCTGTTGTGGGTCAGTTTGGCCGTGGCACGCGCATCTTGCGCGTGGTCCACGGGCAGGACGCCCGTGCCACTTCTTCACACTGACCCCTGCCTGACTTCTTTGTGCTCAAAAAAGCAAAAACCCGCTGCCGCGTTTGGTTACGGGCAGCGGGTCCGAAGATTCCTTGTGATTTGCAGTCACTCTTTCATCATTTTGAGATCTGGCATCACAATCGACGGCACGCTGCTCGTATGCCCATGATGATGGACATGATGGTGGCAGCCATGAGTGTGCTGTGTTCTCATAATCCTTCGCTCGCGTTCTCGCGTGAGTTGGTTTTATACCCGACCAACCTGCGCTGTGTCAATGGCTCGGAGTTAAAAAGGCTATCCTCGCTATCAATCGATAGTGTTCTGTACTAAAAAAACGAACTGGATTAGTAAACGCCCTCATGCCATGATACTCTCCGTTCTTAATAAATCATATGAGAGAGAGCAAATCCATTGCGCAGACTGTCCTTCTTGGTGCTAACCGTCATTCTAGCAACCACAGTTCAAGCTCAGCATCACCACGATGAGGAGCTTCATTTCTCCCACCCTTTAATCGCAGAGTCTCCGTCTCCAGACACTAAAGTCCGTTTTGATTATTTTTATCGAAGGCTCAGGGCAGGAGAGAGAGCGACCGAGCATACGCCGCGCGTGGAATTCGAGTATGCTTTTCGACCTTCTTTCAGTGTTGAAGTAAACGTGCCTTATACGTTTCGGCACGTGGAAGGCGAGGCAAGAACCAGCCATGCCGATAGCATCGACGTAGCTCTAAAGATCGCTAATTTCGCCCTCAAGGACCGTCATGTTCTGCTGGTTTATGGAGTTGAGTTTGGCCTACCCACCGGCAGTGATTCAAGAGGCATCGGGAGTAGCCATATTATCGACGTAGCGCCCTACTTCGGTGCTGGACTCAAAAAGGAGAAGGTTGAAGTAGTAGGCTTTTCTTCGGTAAGTGTTCCGACGAACAAGAGGACAGGTGACCGAGATGCAACGACCTTTGGCTACCAGCTTTCGTTTCTATTCAAACCAACTCCATCCATTCAACCGCTAATCGAGCTTGACGGCAAGACGGGACTTAACGGTCTAGAGCGAGGCAATACGGTCGTCAACCTTTCGCCAGGTATTAAGTTCCGGCCACTTCATAGCGAACACTGGCAGCTTGGTGCGGGCGTTGGCTTTCCTATCACAAACAGACACGAATTTAATACGCGGGCTGTAGTCTCAACTTTCTATCATTTTTGATTGGAGGGTCTGCAACTCCTATTAGGACATCACTACCCATCAATCGTCAGGCCTCTCTCTGCGACCGAGCGCGACCGCGCGCTGAAATGCGGCCCACACGGCTTTCGAGAGCACCGTGCGCAAGCCGCCTTTCTCCATCTGGTAAATTGCTTCGGCGGAAGTGCCCCCCGGTGAGGTGACCATGTTGCGGAGCTCGGCGGGGTGTTTATGTGATTCT
>Ga0070706_100005284_pt1 | contig 12312 bp, 16 predicted proteins | sample KBSK5501metaG_FD_65476 | JGI IMG/M metagenome (GOLD analysis project Ga0070706, IMG submission 65476) | Corn, switchgrass and miscanthus rhizosphere microbial communities from Kellogg Biological Station, Michigan, USA - KBS K5-50-1 metaG | ecosystem: Host-associated > Plants > Roots >...
GTCGGGGCCGAACATGATGTTGTAGGCGAGCAGCTGTGAGCGGCCGTCGAAAAGCTCGGCGAGCCTCTTCTTGCCGTCCTCGGTGTCGAACACGTACTCCTTCTCGACCGGGACCCATGGAAGTTCGAGCCGCTTCTTCTTGATCGCCTCGTTCAGCTCGGCATGCTCTGCCTCGAGCTTGGCGAGCTCGTCCCGCGCTGCCTGCCATTGCTCGTGGGTTCCGATGTTGTGTTCGGGCATCTCATGTACCTCCTGCCGGACTCGAGAGTTCCGGTCCGCGGCCGACGTCGACCGTCGGATCGGACGCTACCGGGATCAATAACTTCGACCGGTGATGGGTCGGAAACTCATCGCAGCCCCCACAACATCATGGGCTGACTCGTTGCGCGACGCCTCAGGCAAACGGGGCGTCTTTGAGGCCGAGCTCCTGACCGAGGGTGAGTGCGCGCTGCTCAACGTCCACGGCTTCAGCCGTGCTGCCCAGCGCCCGCAACGCCTTCGCCCGGTAGTACAGCGCCCGGGCAAGCGCCGGCCGCGCTTCCATCTGCTCGAACAGGCGGACGGCGCTGTCAAAGTCCGCGAGCGCCGCCGTCCAGTCCGGCGGTGACTGAAGTGCGAAGGTACGACCGCGGGCCCACAGCACCCGCGCCTCCCCGTAGCGGTCGTTCATGCCACGCGCCGCGCGCAGGGCGTCGTTCCAGCCGGTCACGCCGCTGGGCAGATCTCCAAGCTGGGCGTAGCTCGAAGCCAGCAGACCCTTGGTCAGCGTGCGGAACGGCGCCATGTTGGTCACGATGGCGAGCTCGTCGCCGCGCTCGAGCGGGAGTTTCGCCGCGGAGGCGTCGTCCTTGGCCATGGTCGCCGAGCCAAACATCACGTTGGCCGCGACTACACACGCGTATGCGCCAAGCCCCTCCGCGCGCGCCGAGCACTGGTACGCCAGCTGGGCGGCCTTGTCGAGCTCGCCACGTTCGTAGTTGACGGCGGATTGCGTGATGTCGATATCGACGCGCGAGATCTCATCGCCGCGCGCGGCCTGCTGCGTGCCGCGCGCGACGATTGCCTGGGCGGCATCGAACTCGCCGAGTCGCGCGTACGTCATGGCGAGGAAGTCGGCGATCATCGCGTTCGAGTGCGGATCGGTGTTCTGGTCCATGTCGTTGAGCGCGGCCTGCATATCGCGCGCCCCTTCGCGCAGCCTGCCTGTAAAGGCGGCGCCGGCGCCCATCATCGCCCGCGGCAATGCCGACGCGCGCGCATCCTTCAGCGACCCTGCGATCGCGATGGCGTGCTCCGTCGCGCGCTCGAGCTCCGGGCTCGTCTCCGGGACCTCGCCGCGCTGCTGGCGAAGGTATGCGATCCAGAAGTAGGCCTCGCCAAGGAGCTTGGGCTCGGCGTCCTTGCCGGACGTTACCGCCAGCTCCAGCTCATCGATCTCACGCCCGCTCGTCCTGAATCCCCATGAAGCCTTCGCCCCACCTACGGCCGCTCGCAGCCGAAGCTCGCCTTGCGAGTCGTCCGCCAGACCGCCGGCGCGGCTGAAAAAGCCGATCGCCTCGCGGTTGGCGAACCGCTCCAGTGCGTGATCGCCCGCCATCACCAGGTAGTCCGCGGCGCGGGCGTTCTCGCCGGCCTGCTCGAAGTGCAGCGCGAGCACGCTGGCCAGCTCGCGTTCGCGGTCCGGATGCTGCGCGAGGATGGCCTCGGCGGCGGCGCGATGCAAGGCGCGGCGGTCCTGCTTGAGGAGCGATGCGTACGCCGCCTCCTGCACGAGGGCGTGGCGGAAGAGATACTCGAGCTCGGGCTGCAGCGCGGCGATCTGGATGAGGCCACTGGCCTCCAGGCGGCCGAGGTCCTCGCGCGCGCTCACTGCTTCCTCGACCCCAATAGGCTTTCGAGGATTGTGACGCCGAACTGGCGGCCGATCACCGAGGCGACGCGCAGAGTACGCCGACTCTCGGCCGGCAGGCGGTCGATGCGCGCCAGCAGCAGGCCGTGGAGCGTGTCGGGGATCTCGATTCCGGCAACTTTATCCGTGGCGACCCAGCGGTCGCCGTCGCGGACGATCGCGCCGCGGTCGATGAGCATGCGGATGACCTCCTCGACGAAGAAAGGATTGCCCTCGGCTCTGGCCAGAATCAGGTCGCGCGTCTCGTCGGCCAGCGATTCGATGGTGAGCAGGTTGCTGACCAGGGTGCGGCTGTCGTCGATGGACAGGGGGTCGAGTCGCATCTCGGTGAGTACGTCGCCGTAAATCTCGCGCGCGCCCGCGATCAGCCGCCAGCCGACTGCGGTGCGCTCCTGACGCGAACTCAGGATGAAGAGGATCGGGAGGCCGGCCACCGTCGGCAGCAGGGTGAGAAGCGAGTCGGTGGAGGCGTGATCGGCCCAGTGCAGGTCGTCGCAGACCATTACCAAGGGGCCAGTCGAGGCCGCCGCGCGAACGAGCTGAATGGCCGCCGCGTTGTAGCGCTTGATGGTCTCGACCTCGAGGTTCGAGATGCGGGCTCGCATGTCCGGGCTGAGCTTCAGCGACAGCAGATGGCCGAGGTAGGCGTAGTTCTCGCGCCAGTCCTCAGCGACATTGGACTGCAGGAAGGATTCGAGCGCGTGGGCGACCTGGGGCTCGTCGGTGGTCTCGCTCACGCCGATCAGGGAGCGGACGAGGTCCAGCAGCAGGTGGTAGGGCATGGTCTCGCCGTACGAGAGGCAGCGGCCCTCGACCCAGCGTGGGGGATCGTCTTGGCCCTCGAGGGTGGTGCGAAGTTCGGCGAGCAAGCGGCTCTTCCCCATCCCAGGCTCGCCGAGGATGCAGGCCACCCGACCCTGCCCGGCTCTGGCTACCTGGAACAGCTGCTCGAGTTGGCGGAGCTGCGAGTCACGACCCACCATTGGGGACCTGACGCCGGCGAGGCCCCGGGTGTGCACGGCGCCCTCTTTGAGGCTGGTGATCTCGTAGGCGTGGACAGTTGCCGTCTTGCCCTTGAGCTCGAGCTGACCCACATCGACCGCCTCGACGAGCCCGCTGACGAAGCGGTGGGTGGCCGCGGTGATGAGAACGCTGCCCGGGCGCGCCGAGGCCTGCATGCGGGCGGCCACGTTGACGGTGTCACCCATCGCGGTGTACTCGGACGCGGTCTCGGTGCCGACGATGCCGACCACGACCGGGCCGGTGTTGATGCCAACCCTCACCCGCAGCTGGTCAGACTCTGGAGTCCGGTTGATCGCAGCCAGCTCGTCGATGGCGCGAACCAGGTCGAGGCCACAGCGCACGGCGCGCTCGGGGTCGTCCTCGTGGGCGATCGGGGCCCCGAAGAAGGCGAGGACTCCGTCGCCCATGAGGCGGGCAATGGTGCCGCCGTAGTGCTCGATGGTCCGGTTCATGCGCTGGAAAGCCTCGCCAACGAGGGCGGTCCAGTCCTCGGGATCGAGCCTCTCCGCGATAGAGGTCGACCCCGCGATGTCGGCAAACAGAACCGTGATCGGGCGGCGCTCGCTGACTCCCGCTGCCCGCGCCCGATCGTCAGCGACTGAACTGGTCATCCCGAGGCAATGCTAAAGCCGACGCTGCGCGAGTTATCCAGGCCGGCGTCCCGATCTTCCGGGTAGCCGGACGAGCGTGGTTGGGTGGCCTCAGGTGGTGGCTGGGAGCAGGGCTACGACCATGAGCCAGGCGCGACGACCGGCAGTCAGGATCAGCCGCGGCCGCCACCAGGGGAGGGTCATTTCGTTTTCCGCGATGCTCCAGACGATCATGTAGCAAGAGGAACGCGGAAGGGAGGGCCGGCAACCAAAGCTGCCTGGGGCTCTCGTGTGGGTTCGCCTCCTGACAGTACTCCCGGCCTGACTCGCGGCACATATAGAAGGACGCGGGGCAGCTCCGGCGGCCCACTTCTTGGCTGTCAACCTCCTGTATCCCCTGGGCGCGGGATCCCGCGCCTGCGATCGCTAGGCCGGTACCGAGGGCTCGCCGGCGACCTCTTCGATCAGGGACGCGCCGGGATGGACGTACTGGCGGCGGATCGTTTTCAGGATGGCGGTTCTCAGGCAGACGTCGCAGATCGCAGGCGAGCAGTCGCGTTCATCGCAGCAGGCACAGACCTCGATCGCTCGACCGCAACTCACGCATCTCGGACGCTGATCGGCCGGCCTGCTCATGAGCTCTTAGCGCCTGCCGCTTCCAACACGTCCTTCTGCAAGAGAAGGCCGACCAGCCTCCCGTCGGAGGTCGTGATCGGCGAGCTCTCGAGCGTGTGATCGACCATGGTCTTCGCCATCTCCGCCGCCAGCACATAAGGCCTGTAGGTGCTAGGGGCGGGTCGCATCGCCTGTTCGATCAGCTGATCGCCGTCGCCTCCCAGCTCCTTGGCGCGCAGCAGTCCGAACACGACTCTTTCGCTGTTGATCACGACCGCCGCATTCCAGCCGGCAGCCTCCGCGCGCTGGCGCACATCGATCAAACGCTCGTCGAGATGGCAGGTCGGAACGTCCTTGCGTGCGAGCCCTCCGGCTCGCGGCTTCTGAGCATTGGCGCCTTCTGTGCGGAGTCCGGCGGCCAGCCAGTCTAGCTTGCCGACCTTGTAGTCATAGACGTCACCAAAGCCGAGGCTCTCGAGCCGCCACGCGGCTCGTGGAGACGTGTCTCAAGCCACGTCCCAGCAATAGACGATCACCGCCCGGGCCTTGTCGAGCTCACTTGTGCCCTCGGCATCGATGTGCCGCAGCGGAATGCTGATCGCACCGGGCAGGTGATCCTCCGCGTATTCCTCTGCCGGCAGCACCTCGACCAGCTGCGCCCCGGCAGCGATCATGCGCTGCAATTCCTCGCGATCGACGTCCTTTGGCATCGCTACCTCCTAAACCACCTCAGCCCAATCATCGGCGCCCAGCTTGCGGCTTCGGCCACATCCATGAAGCGGTCATACCCAGTCCGGCCCGATGCGGGTGCAGGTCGCCAGACGCCCTGCTATCGGCTGGATCACCAGGTCCGCTTTCGCGGCGATGCCGCCCAGCCCGCGAAGAGCGAGGCTGTAGACGATCTCCTTGCCACTGCGCTCAGTGGTGACGAACCCGCAGTGACGCAGGCACGCCAGGTGGGTGCTGACCCTCGGTTGTGGCTGGCCGACCGCCGCCACCAGCTCGCTCACGGTGAGCTGGCGTTCGTCAAGGAGCTGGAGGATGTGCAGCCGAGTCGGGTCACCCAGGACTCGGAAGAAACGCGCCGCGGCGGACCGGTTGGTTGGTGCCACGAGCCCGGAATACATATCTGGAAAGCAGGATATCATTGCTGTCGTGCAACCTCCCGCCGACGTACGTACCTCGGAGGAAACAGTGGCTTCCAGACCAACAACGCCACGACGAGTGCCGACATCAGTGGAGGGCGTCTCGGAGGCAATCCAAGCAGCCATGCCAGTCCTGGACGAGACCGATCGACACATCGCTGCGGCCGTCCACCGCCTGATGAGCCTGGGTAATCCGGTCGAGCCGGCGGCTGTCGCCGACGCGGTGGGGATCGACGTCGACCACGTCGAGGCCAGGTTGGTGTCGTGGCCAGGCGTCTACAGAGACAGAGGAGGCCGAGTTGCAGGCTTCTGGGGACACGCCATCGCCGCGCTAGACCCCGAGTATCGCCTCAGCGCCGAAGGTCAAACCACCTATGCGTGGTGTGCGCTGGACACGCTTTTCATCCCAGGCATCATCGGCAAGACGGTCCGCGTCGAGGCATCAGATCCGATCAGCGGTCAACCGATCTCACTCCTCGTCGACCGTGACGGCGCAAGTGAGGTCAGTCCAGCTGGCGCCTTGGTTTCCGTGGTGGTTCCCGACGGGCCTTTCGGTTACGACGTGATCGAGAGCTTCTGTCACCGCGTCCTCTTCTTTGCCTCGGCGGAAACGGGCGCCAGGTGGATCGCCGAGCACCCCGATACGACGCTGCTGTCGGTCGCGGATGCCTTCGAGGTCGGCCGCGCGCTGGCAACCCGGATCACCCCAGGCGTCGCGCAATGAAGATCACGATTCAGTACTTCGAAGGATGCCCACACTGGAAGTTGGCGGATCGCCGGCTGGCCGACGTGCTCCAGGGCATCGATCGAGACAAGTTCACCCTTGAATACCAACTGATCGAGTCGCCTGAGATGGCGGAACGAGTCGGATTTCGCGGTTCGCCGACGATTCTCATCGACGGGCGTGATCCATTTGCGACAGGCGCGGAACCGATAGGGATGAGTTGCCGGGTCTTCCGTACGGAACACGGAGCTCAGGGCGCGCCAACAGAGGCGCAGCTACGTAAGGTGCTCGAGAGCTAGGCGCACAGCTTTGGAGAGAGCGATCGACTTCGAACTGCCCGATCAAGAGGCCGAGGCCTGGCGACTCGCCGATCACCTTGCTCGCGGCCCGGTTGTGCTCGTCTTCTACCGCGGGGATTGGTGACCCTACTGCAACGGGCAGTTGGCCTCGTACGCAAGGAGCTGGGACCGCTTCATCGAACAGGGCGTGGGCCTCGCGGGAATCTCGGTCGATCCGATCGAAAACAATCGTGCGATGGTAGACAAGCTCTTGCTCCCCTTCGCCTTGCTCAGTGATCCGGAGGGCCGCGTGATCAAGGCGTGGGGCGTGTGGACTGACGCGGAAGAAGGCATCGCCAAGCCCTCGATCTTCGCCATCCGCAAGGATGGAACGATCGTCTGGACCTACGTCGGGCGTGACTTCGCCGATCGGCCCACGGACGACGAACTGTTCAGTTCGCTTCGCGAAGGAGACTGACATGGCTCGCGGCGATCGACCTTTGCCGTTGGAGCAGCTCGAGCCATACATGAGGGGCGCCAAGTTCGCCGCCCTGGCCTTGAGCCGGCGCCACAAGGAACACGACGCCGACCTCGCCGACGACGCTGCACGTTACGTCGACATGGCGGAGCGTTATCGCCAGGCTGCGATCGCAACCTTCCGCGCTCAGCGCGAGCGGCGCTCAGCTGCGGAGGAGACTCAGTCGTAGAGGAGCGTGGACGGATGCTCATCCGACCGACGCTTGTGAGTTTCATCGGAAGTAGCGCGGGCACGTGGTCAGTGGAGGGGATCACCACCATCGCAGGCGAAGGCCTGCCTGACGTGGAAAGCGTCGATATGGTCGAGGATTTAGAAACTCCCCCTCACGCGACGTGGACGCTGCGTGGCACGATCGAGGGTGACAGTTACGTCGTCGATGCCGAGCGCCGGGCGCTTATGGCGCGCCAGGCGCCGCTGGGGCGACCGACAGCGACCTGTGCTGCGATGATTCCGATCCGCAAGCGCGCGGAATGGTGGGTACTGCCACACCACGAACGGCGCGCCATCTTCGAAGAGCGCTCGCACCATATCTCGAGCACGCTTGCTTACCTGCCGAGGATCGCGCGCCGCCTCCACCACGGCCGCGACCTCGGGGAGCCGTTCGACTTCATCACGTGGTTCGAGTTCGCTCCAGGGGACGGGGCTGCCTTCGACCAGCTTGTCGCCATGTTGCGCGCGACAGATGAGTGGACCTACGTCGAGCGCGAGGTCGACATCAGAATGAGCCGCTCGACTCAGGACTGAGTCGCGACCTTTGTGCGCCGTTCACTCAGGTAGCTCGTGCCGGTCAGGACCATTCCCAGGCCAACCACCACCATGAGCGATACGAACAACGGGTCGCCCGAGTAGACGAGCAAGCCCGCCAGCACCAACATGATGAACACCCTCACCAGGAGGGTGGTCGTGTACAGCACCTCCAGCCGGTGACGGATGATCTGGACGATCACAATGCCCAGGGCGAGGAGCACAACTCCGAGCAGCCTCGGCATGACGTCACCGTAATGGCCCTTGGCGAACAGGAGGGTGAGTGCCAACGAGGGGACGACGATGAGGGCGACGCCGGCACCGAGCAGGTACGTTGCGAGATAGAACAGGCTCCAGCGCGTTCGACGCACGCCGTGTATATACACGCTCTGGTATTGTTTGGCAAGGGGAGAGCTGAGTGCCTGACCGACCCGCCGCCACGCTGGCTCGTTATCGGAGGGCGGTGAGAGCCTGCGCGGTCATGAACCTCCGCCAGGCCGCACGCGCGGTGACGGCCCAATTCGACGCAGAGCTGAAATCGACAGGGCTGCGTGCGACGCAGCTGAACCTGCTCATGGCGGTTGAAACCGGGGCGGCCACCACCATTACCGACCTCGCCGAGATCCTGGCCATGGATCGGACCACGATGACCCGGAACCTGAAGCTCCTTCGCGATCGAGGTCTCGTGGAGGCGGGTCGGATCTCACTCACGGCGAAGGGACGCCGGTCGGCCGCCGTCGCCCTGCCTCTGTGGGAGCAGGCGCAAGCGCGCTTCGTGGAAAGTCTCGGCAGTCAAAGGTGGGAGTCGCTCATCGACGAGCTGGCCGCGGCGAAAGCGGCGATTCGAACCCGATCCAGCGGCGGCGCCCAGACGAGACGCTAGTTAATCGGCGACCGGGCAGCGCCCCATCGGTCCTGCCCGTCGGCCGGTCACACCGCGGCGAGGCCGGACGTCGCCGCGTGCCAGGTGCCGCCGAAGGCGTTAATTCCCTCGCCGTGGGAGTCGCCTTGCGCCTTGTCGTTGGCGAACGTGTAGAGCAGGTGGCCGTTGTATGCGACCTGGCTGCCGTTGGCGTTCTGGACGAGGGTGAGCGTCCCTGTCACGCCGGACGGCAGGACAGGCGTGCCCGTGGAGACGAGTGGCGGCCAGTGCGTCAGGCAAGCGCCCGCGCATTTCGGCGCGGTCGCGCTGTCGGACGTCAGGTAGTAAAGCGTCAAACCGGCCGGGGTTGTCAGCACCTGCTCTGACGTGCCCGCGACGGTGATCGAGACAACGAGAACCGTCGGAGAAGGAGCTGGAGTCGGCGACGACGCGGCCGACGGTGACGCCGTTCCTCCGCACGCCGATACGAACAGCGCCACCAGGGAAACGGCTGGAAGGGCCAGCGTCCGTTTCATCCGATAACCCAGTGAGAATTGCTTCATGGTCCATAGGCGAATACCACGGAGAGTTACGGGGCCGTCACAGTCCCGGCTGCGTCGGTTTGCCGCCGGCGATGCTTACAAATCGACATCCGGCCACCGCCGGTACGTTCGCGGTGTGGTTGCCCGTCGCTTACCTCTGGCGATGATCGTGGATCACGCCTCCCTGTGCGGCGAGCCCACCGGGCAGCCCGCGCATGGGCGGCATCACGGACCGGATGTCCTCGAGTTGATGCCGAATCCATCTTGCGACGTCGTTTGCCGCGACTGTCTGCTTTATCGCTTTCGATCGCTCATCTCGCTCGGCGGGACTCATCTGGAGTGCCCGATGCAGCGCTCGCGCCGTGATCTCGACATCAAAGGGATTAATGGTCAGCGCGTACGCGCCCAGCTCCTCGTGGGCGCCGGCCGATTCCGAAAGCACCAGCACGCCGGAGCGTTGGTTGACGACGGGCCCCTCCTTTGCCACCAGATTCATGCCATCGAGAATGGGATTCACGAGCAGCACGTCGTACGACCGATAGGCGGTCACGGCGCGATGAATGTCCTCCCCAAGATCGAGCCGGATCGGGTCCCAGTCTCCCTGCCGAAATCGCAAATTAATGCCGGATACCGTGGACTGAACGAGCTCGAGATAATCCTGGTAGGCGGCCACGTCCTGGCGTGAAGGCTGCAGAAAAGCCCACAGCGACACGCGAGTGTGGTATTCGCGGTGGTCCTCGAGCAGTCGCTCAAAAGCCAGAAATCCTCGTATCAGGTTCTTTGATGGATCCGTGCGGTCCACCCGGACGATGAGCATCTCCGGGCGCCACGTGGCAACCTCGGCTTCAAGCTCGCGAACAGCCGATGTTTCGCCGATCTGTTTCATCGCATCGACGTCAATGGAGACCGGGTACGCTCGAACCCACACCACTCGACCGCCGAAGAAAACGGCGCCCTCGGCTTCCGCAACTCGCAGCCCCATCAATTCAACGCAGCATCGCAAAAAGTTGTGCACGTCCAGGCTGGTCTGCAAACCGATGATGTCGTTTGCAAGCAGGCCTTTGAAAATTGCGTCCCGCATTACGGCGGGGAGAACCTTCATATATCTGGGCTCCGGCCACGGAACGTGAATGAAGTGCTGCATCGCGGCCTCAGGGAGGGCTGAACGAATGAGCTCAGGTGCGAGGTAGAGCTGGTAGTCCTGGGTTAGGAACAGCGGGCGCCGGGGCAGCTGCCGAGCTACGGTTACAGCTCGGTCGGCGATCGAGGCGTTGACGACGCGGTAGCCGTCGAACCACGCCTTGTAGATGCTCTTGTCCACTACGGGCTCGATGGCGATGTTCCACAGGTAGTGGTGTGCGAACCAGATCAGTGGATTGCTGATAACTGCGTAATGGAGCTGATAAGCATCCGGTTCGGTACGCGCGAAGAAGATCGGAAACGATTGGTCTGCGCTGCTGTCGGAGTTGAGTGGTTGCCCCGATGTCGCGAACTCACGCTCGATCTCAGTTCGCGCGGCGGATACCCAACTGGCTTTCGCGGCAGTCGCAAGAGACGCAAGTGCCTTGACCAGACCTCCAGCCCCCGAGACGAGCTGGCCATTTGATCTGGGCTCAAACGGAGCGCGATTGCTGACAATGATCGGCGAGAACTGACCCTGCAGCCGGGCCGCATCCTGGCCGATGGCCTGTAGGGCAGGAGTCAGCTCTGGCAAGTTCATGGCCGGTGGCCGTTCGTCGCAGCGATAACTCGTGTGGAGTCTGAGAAGCTTCTTGGCCTGACCATAACGACGGGACACTGGAGCTGGCGCACCACGCGTAGAAGCTGCCGGCCCACCAAGCCGCTGGGGGTCTGAAGGCTCAGTCGCGATCCGATGATGACGAGGTCATGACCTATCGCCTCTTCGAGGATGCCTGCGGCGGGATCGTTGTGGTGATGCAGACGGACGACGGTCGAAGGTCGCTGCATCTCTTCGACGATCTGCTCGAAAGACTCCCACTCCCTTCGGGAGCGGTCCGGATGCTGCGCGTCTGTCCTGATGTGGACAAGCGTTAGTGCGCTGCCATAAGCATCGGCAAGAGCCGCAGCGGTGGAGGCTACGACGCGGGCGCTTGGACCCCCACGAATCGACGCCATGATCGACCGTGGCGCGATCGCTTGGTTTGGATCGTTGGAACGAACGAACGCAATGTCTACTCCACGGTCGGGTAAGAGCTGACGGATCAAATCGCTCAATCCGTGCCGGCGCGGACTTGCGGTCGTTGGCCATTCCAGGACGAGGCTTGTAGCTTCGGTTTCGGCGATCGCATCGCGAATGCTGCTGGCCGCGTTTGCGGTCATTCGCAGAGTGACGCGCAAACGCCGGCGAACCTCACCGCCATACTCCAGCCCTGCAAGCCAACGAAGCATGTCGCGTCGGCGCTGTTCTTGGGCGAAGACTTCATTGTCACGGCCGGCCCGGATCTCAACGAGACCGAGTAAATTCCCCGAACCGCCCGCGGATGAGGCGATCGCGTCACCGACGCTGATCGCGGGTCGTGCCATCTGGCCCATCAGGACGGGCGCGAGTACGCGCGGCCGCGTAGTGAGATGCGACAAGTAGACGCGACCCTTGGGAATCACGCTTGATCGCCCTCCTACCCCCACGCATTCGACCGTGTCGTCGCTGCCATTCGGCGACCGGCCGGATCCTAACTGTAGACGTGTGGCCTGGACTCTGCCAGGTTTACGGCCGATCGCCGTTCGCTGAATTTGGCTTCGATTTGGACAGCGGAAGGTCGAGTGCGAAGCAAGTCCCAACTCCAGGCTCGGTTCTCTCCAAGGTCAGCCTGCCCGCATTGACTTCCGCAAGCTTCCGGCTCGCGTATAGACCCAAACCCGCACCTGGGACGCCACTGAATGCCGGATCCTTCGTACGGTGAAATGGTCGAAAGGCCCGAGCACGCTCCGACTGCGACATTCCGACGCCGTTGTCGATGACGTGCACGACTGCTCGATCTCGTTCGGCGACTGCATCCAATTTGATGCGCGGAGGACGAGCCGTATAGGTCAGGCTGTTATTGATCAGGTTGTCGAGGATTCGACCGATCTGGGAACCGTCGGCATCGACGGGCACGGGATCGGTTCCCAGAGTCACATCGACCTTCGCCCCGCTTACCTGGACGCGGGGCCCGGCCCTTTCGATCGCTTTCTGGATCGCATCTCGAAGATCCAGGGAGACACGATTTGCCCGCTGGGGCTTGGATTCGATCCGTGCCGCCTCGACCAGTTCGTTCATGATCCGGTTCACTTGCCAGGCTTTGTCTGCCATCACATTGAGGATCGCTCTCCACTTCGGCGGAG
>Ga0070706_100005285_pt1 | contig 12310 bp, 9 predicted proteins | sample KBSK5501metaG_FD_65476 | JGI IMG/M metagenome (GOLD analysis project Ga0070706, IMG submission 65476) | Corn, switchgrass and miscanthus rhizosphere microbial communities from Kellogg Biological Station, Michigan, USA - KBS K5-50-1 metaG | ecosystem: Host-associated > Plants > Roots >...
AACTCCGTCACGGCCTCACTTCATCCAGAGTGCTAACGACCTTTGCCGTCCACGCTCGATGATCGTACGCGCCACTCGACCTAATTTTCATCTCTATGGGTGGGCCGCAGGCCCATGAAAACTCCGTCAAAAAACCGTGGACGACATCCACATCAAACCGTTCTTGATCTGTGCTGATGACGAACTTGCCTTTGCGATGTTCTGTGAACGGTTCCTCGTTGGCTTTCACTCTGTTGTCATTCTAACGTAGCTCTTAGCCCTTGGCTTTTAGCTTCTAGCGAGAAACTTCCGTCCCGACTGGGCGCCCGCTCCTGAGGGCATGAGCTGAGAGCTAAACGCTCTCAAACGCCGTCCGCAAGAATGAAGCTAGTTGCCAGCCGTCCATATACTTATACGGCGTTTCTCCGGTCGTGTAGTGGCCGCAGGGTAGCACCACGACTCTGTGGTCCAGGCCGTGCCGTGCGAACTCCTCCACCGCGTGGCGGGAGAATTCCGGCAGGAAGGTAAGGTCGTATTGGGCGTAAATGATGAGCGACTTTGTGGGCCAGCGGGCAAACTGCTCGAAGTACGAAATCGGGCTAATGCCACTCCAAAGCGAGCGTAGACGCTCGAGATCGATGTGCGGTTCCAGACCTTCGCGAATGTGGCGGGTGGACTGTCCGTGCCAGACCACGTCGGCGACATAGGTAGCGGCATGGTTGAAGGCCGCTATGCGGATGCGCGGGTCGTGGGCGGTCGCAAGAAATGCATAGCAGGAGCCGAGGCTGGTGCCCAGGATGCCGAGTCGGCTGTATCCCTGCTGCTGGAGCCAGTCCAGGCAGCAGCGAACGTCAATCACAGCCTGGCGACAGGCGTCGAGCGTACGCCCTATGTTGGCGGAGACAGCATAGTCGGCCCGCCTAGTGTCCGCCGGCATGCGGATATCGTGATACGGCATGCTCAGACGCAGCACACCGATGCCCAGCAAGTTCAGCACCCGGCAGAGTCCGGTGTAAGCGATCGCATCGGAATTCCAGTGCGGCAGCAGCACGATCGCGCGCCGTCCGGAAGCGGGATGCCAACGCGCACTGACCAGGTTATTTTCTGGATAGGGCGTGCGAACCGGCGAAGTGAACCGCAGGAAATCTGCGTGGGTGCCACGAACCTTCGCTTCCAGTTTTGCATCAGGTACTTCCCGCGTGCTGAAGACCTGGATTTCGCGGCGTTCCAGACGAAAATCCACCGGCGAAATGTAGGCATAAAACTCGTCGCTCGATTGCACGATGCGCCGGTTGTACTCGCGCAGGAACTTTTCTAGCTCGCCGCTTTGAGGCATACGACCGGGCGCAAAACCATTGCGACAGGGCCAATCCCGCGCCCACTCGACACCCCATTCCAGGGGACGCACGACGCGGTTGTTGTCCACCGCCGTGAGCCTGGTTTCCCAGTCGTACATCCATCGCTGGTAGCGGGAAGGCATTGGTGCTTAGAAATATATCAGGAGGATGGTGAATCGCTTTGCGGGGACAATCGAATGGCAGCATTCAGCATTCAGCGCTCAGCATTCAGCCCCTGAACTGGTTCGCACAGCGCTTCGTCACCGCCGACCGATGAGCGAGCAAGGTTGCCAAAAATAGCCAACCTCGGGTTCGCTGAGTACGGAAGGCTGAAGGCTAACTACCGTACTTCCTGGGCACGCGCTTGGAAATTGCGCAAAGAATTTCGTAGACATTGGTATTGGCGAGCACGGCGTGCTCGTGCGCGTCCACGCTTAAACCGTCCTCGGAACCGAGCAGGATGACTTCATCACCCACGCAAACGCCGGGCAGGCCGGTGACATCCGCCAGCGTCAGATCCATGGAAATCCGGCCCAGGATGGGGGCGTAGTGCTCGCGCACGATCACCCGTCCCCGGGATGAGAGGGCGCGGTTCAATCCGTCGGCATATCCGACGGGGAGAACTGCAATTCGGGCCGGGCCTTTGGTGACGTAAGTGCCGCCGTAACCCAAAGGCTGGTTCGCACGCACATCACGCAGCGAGAGGATGCGGGTCTTCCACGTGAGTACCGGTTTCACCGCTAGGCGCAACTTGCTGCCGCTGACTTCTCTTCCCGCACGCTCAAAGGGCAAGTGATAGCCATACAGGGCAATTCCCGGCCGCACCATGGTGTTCCAGGACTCGCGCCTCGAAATGACCGCACCCGTGTTGGCGGTATGGATGAGTAGCGGATCGAATCCTTGGTTGCGAAGACGAAGGCGCGCTTCGTCGAACCTTCTCAACTGGTCGTCGATGGAAGGCGCGTCCAGTACTTCGGAAGAAGCCAGGTGGGTCGAGAGACCTTCCAGCAACAGATGTGGCGACGACTTCAGGGCGGAACAGACTTGCTCCAAGTCTTCCAGAGCAACCCCCAAACGGCCCATGCCGGTATCCACCTTCAGATGAACGGGATGTCTCGGCAAACCCAGGCCAGCAGCGGCTCTCTCCAGCAACCGCACTTGCCCTGGTTCCCAAACCGTGGGTGTCAATTGCAGGCGGATGATTTCCTGTTCTTCGCCCTGCCAGAACCCGGTCATCAGCAGGATACGGGTGTGAATGCCGGCGTCGCGCAGGGGAATCGCTTCGTCGAGCGAAGTCACGCCCAGCCAGCACGCTCCTTCCTCCTCGAGCGCCCGCGCGCAGTCCGTCGCGCCGTGTCCGTAAGCATCAGCCTTGACCACTGCGCAAACGGTTATTCCTGCCCCGACATGCCGCTGCACGGCGCCGAAGTTATAGCGCAGGTTTTCCAGCGAAACCTGCGCCCAGGTGGGTCGCGTCGCGGTCCGCTTCAAAATTTCAACCGTAGCCACTATGGACGATTATAGCGGGCGCCTCCGCTGGGGCGACATTACCCCGGTGCTACTCCCGAGTCCCCGATTGGGCCAAGTTCTCCAAGAAACACTTCGTTATCCGCCGGATAAAATGAAATTCACCCTCACTTCGGTTTCCACTTCCACGGGCTCGCCGTTGAGCAGGTAGGGCCGGTATCGCCACTGTCGCACGGCGTCAACGGCAGCCCGAACCAGCATGGGATGGCCGCTGAGCACTTGCAGGTTCTCGATGGTCCCTTCACGACTGATCATGGCTCTGAGAACCACTTGCCCCTGCACCCGCACCTGCCTTGCCAGAGCGGGATAGTCCGGTTGAACGCGAAGGATGAGATTCCCTTCCATCATGCGCGAAACCGGGGGGTGATGGGCCGGGGGTGGGAGGGGCGGCAGGACCTGATTAGAACCCTGGATTGAGGCGAAGACAGAGCCCCGGTCACCTGGATCGCCGGTTCCGTGGCTGACACCAATCGCGGTTGTATCGACCATCGGCAATGGCGGTGTCGTTTCCGTCAGCAGGTTTATGCTCTGGGGAATCTGCGCAGGACTGAACAGTCTGCTTCCCACCATATTGCTTTGCGCCATCGAGGGCGGATTGGCGTGCTGCGCGGTCGGGACCGCAGGCGCCGGAGCGGGCACGAGCAGGGGTGCGAGCAACGCCAGTCTCGGCAGTCCCTGGGTGTAGAGCAGCGGCAGCAGAAGCAGGCAGCCTACGGCGAGCGCTTGCACAACAAACGAAATCAGAGTTGTCCAGCCGCGGTGAGAACGATTCGACCATCCGGAATCGCAGAAGGAATCGGCAAACATAGTGTCCTCTTCAATGTGAGTACAGCTATGTTTATGGACACCAGCGAGTACGCCCTTGGACAAGGTTTTCGACTGAGCGTAGGAAAAGAAAAAAGCCGCGTCAAAATGCGGCTTGTGGAAACTTCTTCACCGTTCAAGGTGTCGTATAGTGCGTCGTCAAATTATTTTGGTTGAGTCCCCGGCGGTTTCGGCGCTGCCGGCGTGGTCGCTGGCTTCGCAGCCGGCGTGGTCGGCTTGGCTGCGGCCGGCCTTACTGGGGCTGGCACTCCTGACTGCGCATTGTAGAGGTCAACTACCGGCCTGGTGATGTCCACGGCAGGCCCGGCCCAGAGCACTGGCCCGTTGGGCCAGGGGTTCGAAGTATCTATGATTACGCCGAAACCGTTGCCATCGGCATACTTCACGATCATGGGTCCCATCTTTTGCAAGATGCGTTGCGCAATCTCGTTCTGTTGGTTCTGGGCATCGTCGCGCGCGTCCTGTACCGAACGCTCCAGCGACTTCTGCTTCTGCTCGATCTGCTTCACCAGTGTGCCCCGGCTTTCGTCATTCAGCTTCTCACCCTGGGTATTGAGTTGCTTTTTCAGGCTCTCCACTTCATCGTTCATTCCCTTGAGTTCGTTCTGCTTGGGCTCAAGCTTCTTGCTCAAAACCTCGAAATCGCGCTGGCCTTCGTTGGTGGCAAAGATGGCCTGCTCGACATTGATCGTCCCCATCCTGGTTCCGGTAGCGCTGGTAGCCACGGGACCGGCGGCGTTGTTGGCAGCGGCGCTGGGAGCCGCGGGTAATGCGGCATTCTGGGCCAGTGCCGCAACCGATACGACGAGTACAGCGGGCATGAAAAATCGCGCGAGCTTGATTGTCATGTGGTTGATTTGAACTCCTTGGAAATTTGTCCCGGGAAACCGGCTAGATTCTCTGTGCAAGCCAGCGCCTCAGCACGAACCCAACCGTTCGTTGTCAACGGAAGAGGCTGGGCCGGATTTCCCAGCGCCTCACGCCGCACCTGGAGGCGTGGTAACCACCCCGCGGGCTGCTCTCACAGGGTGTCGATGCTGCCATTATAGGGACAGGTTGTGATGAAGGTCAAACCGTCATCAGTCGCCGGTCGTCAGTCGTTAGCAACGGCGGAACGGGTGTGACGACTGCTGACGGACGACTGCTGACTGCCCCTAGAATGTAGTTGCCACACTGAAGCGGAATGTCTTTCGCGGCTCTCGCAACTGGAACTGCGGGGCGAGGCTTCTGGCGGCTTGCTCGAAGGTGAAGTCCCCGGCAGCTCCGGGCGGAAACATGTCTCGCGTAATGGGTACTGGCCCCCGGGTAACGCTGTCCAAGCGCAGCGGGTTGTACGCCCAATAGACCCGGAAGGGAGCGTTGATCACGGGTAGAAACACCTGTACTTCTAATCCCGTGGACATCCGCGGAATCCAGTTGGTTGAACTTACGATTTGCAGATTCTGGGAAAACGCAGGGGTCTGAGCGTGCCCGCCGGTGCAGTTCAAGGCGATATCGAGCGCGGGACAGCCAAAGACGGTGTTATTGATGTCGGCGAGCTGCCCCGGATTAATCCGCAGCTGCGAGCCTCTTACAATGGGATTCATTCCCAAGTCCACAAAGGGCGCCAGCGCAACCGGCCCGGCGATGGTGAACCTGTACTCCAGATTGGTAACCAGGCTAGCATCCCCACCAGGAAATACAATCCGCTCCACTGGAACCGGTATGGTATAGGCGCCTCGCAGTGGGTTGCTGGGATCCTTGGGTACCACCGTGCCGTCCGGATTCTGCAGAGTGATGGTTCCTTTGTCTGGAAGAAACGCGACGGGGGATACGGAGCGGATGTCGAAGCCACGGATGTCATTTTCACCTCCCAGGTAGAAGCGCTCGAAGGGCGGCGCCACCACGCCTCCGTACCCGGACAGGAAAGAACCTTGCACATTGAATCCAATCGTGTTGCGACCTTTCTGCATCGGTTTGAAGTGCTTGTATTGAACAATAGGGCGCACGGACCGCACCGTTCCCCCCAGCCCCGCGATTTCACCTCCCAGAAATACGCTGGTCCCGCTCTTCGGTGAAATCGGGCTATTTATGGTGCTGAACGAGAAACTGGGGAGGATCTTGCTGGTGATAATCCCCTCCAGCGAGTTGGGACCGCTGATGCCGCGGAATGCGAGGTCGGTGAACAGTATCTTCGAAGCATTGCTGACCGCAACGATGGAAGACCGGTCGAAAGAATACGTGAGGCCCACGCGCTTAAAGGAATGGTGCAACTGATAGCTGAGCGAGCCCGTGAAACCTGAGCTGGACTGGGTGTAATTTTGCAGGTTGTTCAGAAAGGTGGAGGGGAGGTTGATTTGCTGGCCGGTAAGGATGGCTTGCTGCCGTGCCTGGTTGTAGTTGTATTTCTGGGTAAAGACGGTAAAGCCGCCCTGTATGGGGCGATCAAACAGGTAAGGCTCCGTAAAACCGAATGAGAGAATACGCTGGCTGTTGCCAATACTGGCCTGGACCGAAAGGGTCTCGCCCAGGCCGAGGAAATTGTTGGTGCTGTAGTTGATCCCTATGAATGCGCCCGCCAGCCCGCTCACGCCGCCGTTCAGTCCGATGCTGTTCTTACCCTTCTCCCTGACCTTGAGGGTAAGGTCGACGAGGCCATTTTTTTCGTCCAAATGAGTTTCGGTGACGTTGGGATCGTCGGGCTTCAACTGCTCGAAGTACCCCAACTGATTGAGCCGCAGCAGGCTCAGCTTCCACAGACGCTCGTCGTAGACCTGGCCCTCCTCCAGCGCCACTTCCCGACGGATGACCTTGTCGCGAGTCGTGGTGTTGCCGGCGAATTCGATTCTTCGTACATAGAACTTCTTGCCCTCATCAATGTCAATGGTGAGGTTCACCAGCTTCTTGTCTTCGTCGAAAGTGGTGTTGGGAATCGAAGTAAAGTTGATGTGACCCAACTCGCGATAGGCGTTACGCAGGTTTTCGAGTCCCTTGGCCACCTTTTCACGGGAGAAAATGTCGCCGTCCTTCATGGGAAAAAGCGAGCGCAATGCCTTGAGGTTGTTGACTTCCTTGTTCCCGCTGAAGGTGATTCCGCCCAGTCGATACTGTTCGCCTTCCTCGATCGGAATGGTGATGTCGACTGCCTTGCCTGGCCCCTTCATCAATAGCGGGATATGGAATCCCGGATGGCCAGTATCATGAATTTCGGTTTTGGCGTCCTGCACCAGCACTTTGAAGTATCCCCGGTTCTGGAATTCCGCCCGTACCCGTTCTGTGTCTTCATCGAGCTTGGTAGCGTCGTAGGTCTTGGCAAAGAGGTTTTCCAGGAAGATCGAATGCGGTATCCCGATCGGCTTCAGGTTCTTCATGGCGCCGCGGAGGATTCGGGAATTGACGTGCTTGTTGCCCACAAATGTAATTTTGCCGACGCTGACCTTAGGTCCTTCTTTCACCACGAACGTGATGCTGACCTTGGCTGGCGGGATGGGGCGCTTCTCGGTGCGCACGGTGGCGAACTGCCGCCCGTGCTCGGACAGCAATTCCTTGATCGCCACTTCAGCCTTTTTTACTTTGGTTTGATCGTATTGGCTCTCCGGAGACAGCCCTACCTTGCGCTCCTTGAAGCGGTCGAGCACGTCGCTTTTGGACACGGAATTCAGGCCCACGTACTCGATCTCGCTGATGGTGGGACGTTCGGTGACATAGACGTGAATGCGCCAGCCTTTGGGTGTCTGCTCACGCTCGAACCGGATGTCCTCGAAATAGCCCGTATTCCACAGGGAATTGAAGTCGCGCTCCAGGGCGGCAGCGTCATAAACATCCCCCGGGCGAGAGAAGATTCGAGCCCGCACGGTTTCGGCGGGAATACGCCGGTTGCCGTGAACCACGATCTCTGTAATTACGTCTTGCTGGCCCAGGCCCGTCGAGCACAACCACAGAAGGCCGACGAGCACGCCTAAGAATGCCCGCCGCGCTTCACAAATCTTTATGATTGAAGGAGATGGAAGAGGTAGCGAAGCCGGCTGGGCGCGAACGCGGCCCGACCTGCTCTTCGTCACTACAGGGCTATCCTGATGAAAACGAAGAATCGTTACTACCTCGGATCCTGGGAGTATGGAAAGTGGCAATTATACGGTAGAGAAGTGAAGACCGTCCAAAACCAGACCCTCTGGTTAGCTCAGGGAGCCGGATTTGGCAAGCTCTACTTCAACCAAGACGGAATAAAACGTAGCGGAGTTGCCCAGGTCGGTAAGTTTTTCTGAAGTCAGCACGTTGATATTACGGTTTCCGGAGCTCAATTTGGCCCAGTGGAGCTTGGCCGAGACTACACCAACCTGAACCGCGCCATCCACCCGAGCTCTCAGCAGGATGTCGCCCCGACGGTTGAAGACACGTACCGCATCGTCGTTGGCAATTCCGCGGGATCGGGCGTCGGTAGCATTCATCTCCAGCAAACCGACTTCCTCCATATTCTGAACCGCTGCGAGGTTGCCAAAGGAGGTGTTCAGGAAATTGTCCGCCTTGCGCGCCAATAGTTCCAGAGGAAACGTCTTGGCCTGCGAACTGTGCCGCGATTCGCTTGGCGGGATAAAGGCCACAACCGGGTCAAGGCCTTGCTGCTTGAGGTCCTCACTGTAAAGCTCAGCCTTGCCGCTCGAGGTGCCGAAATTGCCTTTGGCGAAGGGCAAGAAAGCCGGGCACTGAGAACCAGAGGCTGCAAACGGCTTTTCAAAATTTAGCCTCACGTGCCCTTCGCGCTGCAGGCGATCCCGGCTAATTCCTTGCAGCCAGGGGTTTTTTGAATTCAGCGCTGCATCGATCATCTGGTCCACCGATTCTGCAAAGCATTCATCCCCAAATCCCATGCGCTCAGCCAGGGCGCGAAAGACTTCGACATTCGAGCGGCACTCGCCCCGCGGTTCGATGGCAGGGTCCGACACTTGCAGATAGTAGTGCCCGTATCCGGTTTGCAGATCCTTGTGCTCGAAAAACGTGGTTGCAGGCAGCAGAATGTCGGCGTAGTCGGCGGTATCGGTAAAGAACTGTTCGTGCACCGCGGTAAACAAGTCCGGACGCCGCAAGCCACGGACGACTTCGTCGTGGTTGGGACAGACCGCCGCTGGATTCGAGTTGTAGACGAACAGAGCCTTGACCGGTGGAGCTTCCAGAGTGTTCAGCGCCTGGCCTAATTCCACCATGTTGACGGTTCGAGCTGCCCGGCCCAGCGCATGGTTCATGAGATCGGTTCGCTCGAGGGCCTCCCGATTCAAGCCGTACGCGCCGCTGGTGGAAAGCTGCAACCCGCCGCCGACTTCTTTCCATGCCCCGGTAATGCAGGGCAGCATGGTGATGGCTCGTGTCGCCATGCCGCCACCTTCCGATCGCTGCACGCCATAGTTCAACCGGATCACGGCCGGGCGCGTGGTCGCGTACTCCCGTGCCAGCCCTATGATGTCCGAGGCTACGATGCCAGTCCATTTCTCTACCCTCTCCGGCGGGTATTCCTGAACCTTTTCGCGAAGCTGATCAAAACCTACGGTATAGCGGGCAATGTAATCAGCATCGTAAAGCCCCTCGTTGATGATGACGTGCATCATGCCGAGCGCGAGCGCGCCGTCAGTCCCGGGATTGATGGGCAAGTACCAGTCCGCGCAAGCCGCGGTGCGAGTGCGGTACGGATCAATCACCACCAGCTTGGCACCCTTTCGACGGGCATCCGCGATGAAGGGCCACAAGTGAACATTGTTCCCGTGGATATTCGAGGCCCAGGCGATGATGTAACGCGAGTGTGCGAACTGCTCCGGTTCGGTGCCCAGCTTGATGCCAACGACCGACTTCAGTCCCGCCTCGCCCGCCGCCGAGCAGATATTACGTGCAAGTTGCGAAGCGCCTAAGCGATGAAAGAAGCGCCGATCCATGGATGCGCCGTTGAGCGCGCCCAGGGTGCCGCCGTAGGAGTAAGGCAGGATGGCCTCGCTGCCAAATTCCGAAACAATTCCGCGAAATCGGGAGGTGATTTCATCGAGCGCCTCGTCCCAGCCAATGCGTTCGAAGGCTTGCCCTGCCTGTGTGGCGCGGGCGCCCTCGCCCGCGACCGGACCCTTCGGCCGCACCCGCCTCATCGGATAAAGCACTCGATCCGGTGAATACACCCGGTCAAGATACTTGGCCACCTTCGCACAGAGGAAGCCGCGCGTCACCGGATGCGAGGGGTCACCCTGAATCTTCGTCGCTCGCCCATCTTGCACCGTGATCAAAACGCCGCACGCATCAGGGCAGTCGTGCGGACAAGCGGCGTGGACAACCTCTTTCATATTGCCGTGATTATAAAGCTTCGACGGTCGCTCCGCTGTGCTTAGTCGAGACCACCATTTACGATTCTCCAGAGAAAACGGGCGGCTTGTGGCCGCCCGCGGCGACATCTGTGAAACCCGCTACGGCTGCGCTTCCCGGACGCGATGGGCCCACAGCACGGGATTGCCGGTGGTCGTGTCTTTGAGGACAAGCCCGCGTGCCACCACCGGTACCGAGGCCGTAGCGCTTGCGGTCTGCAGATCGGTAAGGGTGACCGTGTTGCTGTTGCCCTGAAAGAACAAGGTTCCAGCACCCGTTTTTACCGTCAACGGTCCGCTGAGCGAGTATCCGAGAAGGCCTATGTTGGACAGCTGGAAATTGCCGGCGTTGCCGCTGGTAACAGTCACGCTGCCCGGCACAACCAGGCCATACACGCCCTGGCGCCGCAACGAGATGAAGTCGGGCGTGAATGTAGGACGGTTGAAGGTGCCGCCGATGAAGACTCGCTGGCCTACCAGCATCGACGAGTTTCCGAACAGGTTGTTCGGGCTGAACCAGGTGTTGTTGAAGAAGGAGATGTCATACGTGGCTACGCTACTGACGGCAATCGTCTGTACGGTGTCGACCAGACCAGAAGTCCCTCCACCCGTTTCACCCACCCACAAGGTGACGGTTTGCGCCGGTCCCGAGGTCGGGTTGATGGCTAGAATGTGGCCTGAGACGAAAGCCAGGTCCGTGGTGATAAACTCGACGTCGCTAGCCAGGATGCTGCCATCCAACTGCATCGTGCCCTGTAACCCGACCAATCCGCCCGAGGTGGGCAGAGTAGCCAGAGTGAAGCCCTGGTTGTAAGCAGTGCTGCCATTCACGTCGATTGTGAACTGATGTCCGAAGGGCCCCTGCAATACGAACGAACTCGCGGCCGTGTTCACGGAAACGATCGTGCCCGTCAGGTCGGTGACCTGACCTTCCGGATCGATCGCTTTCACTGCCTGGATAAATATCACCGGACTGATGACGCCGGTGATCTGTCCCGTGCCGTCAACCGCCAGGGATTTCCTGATGTCAAATTCGGTATGCAGGCCCGCCAAACCGTTCGTCCCCACCACCATCGGCGTAGGAAAATTCACGGTCACCGCTGTGGTCTGAGGACTGGTGCTGGTCGGACTGGCGAATGTGCCGTTCCATGTGCTCACCTGCGGAGGGCTCACGAGGCTGATGAAATTGATGACAGGACTGGCCAGCACAAAGGTCGCGCTGCTGTATGTGTCAGCCGGTACGGCACTAAACGCCAGCGGGGTGCGCAGACCCACCAAGCGGGCGAAATCCACCGTAATGGGAGACGACACCAGCTGCGGAGAATTGTTTTTCCCGGTGAGAGTAATGGAGTTAATCGTGAGGTTCAGGCCCACGACGGACGAAAGCGGAGCGTCTTCCCCGGTAACGTAAACCGCTCCCGCTTGCGGATGGGTGGAAAAGGTCCCCGGGCCATTGCCGCCGCAGCCGACCAGGGTCAGCCCCGTCAACGCCAAAAACACAGAAAGCGCGACCAACCGTTTCATAAAAAACTCCTGCCCTGGAAATAGCAAATAGCGATGAATTCGTCGTACCGGTATGGAAACACACCCAGTTTAGGAAAGTTGCGTTACTTTTGGACAGAGTACCTAAGTAATTGCCGCTCTGGACGCGGTTTCTGGCGAGATTGGATTAGCGGAGGAATGAGCAACTACGGGCATTGTGTCGATTCAATGCCAACGTAGACATCCACCTGCGAATCCTGTGGGTCTCGGCTGCGCTGGTCGTAAACTTCGAAGTCAGCGTTGTACGATCGGGCGCCACCGAGCTCTGATTTGTCTTCCAAACTCCAGATTTGTTGCCACGCCTTTGGCACGACGTTCTGGACCGCACCTTGTGCGCTGGTAACGACGGCGAACTTACCCGCCGGCACGCGCTTAGCGACCATAGCGGCCGGGATGGCTGACGTATCGCTCACTTTCGCCCCGATGAAAAAGGTATAGTCACCGTTCCTGTCGCTGGCGTAGTCGGTGTACAAGGCATAAACTGTCGGATCGACCTTGTTCGGAATCTTGGACAAGATTCCCTCCCTAAAAAACTTGCTCCATTGCTTGGGAATAACGCCGTCATCAGTCATTTCTTTGGCGTTATTAGTTCGAGCTTCAATCCCAATGACTAAAAACTCTTTCTCTTCGACCGTTCTTGGCTTCATCGTGCTCCTCGACAAGAGCCGGAAAGTATAAGAACAATGGACAACCTGGCTGTGGAGCGATAAATCGTTCTTCTCAAGCGGTTCACGAGCTCTGTAATCATGTTTCCAAAAACACGCCGCCTTACCTGACGCCTGAAGA